>Ga0316604_10001314_pt1 | contig 22487 bp, 19 predicted proteins | sample OWC_soil_day20_C_FD_207650 | JGI IMG/M metagenome (GOLD analysis project Ga0316604, IMG submission 207650) | Wetland soil microbial communities from Old Woman Creek delta, Ohio, United States - OWC_soil_day20_CT | ecosystem: Environmental > Terrestrial > Soil > Wetlands | place: USA: Ohio...
TGCGGGAGTGGGCGAGTTGGCGGACTTTCATTTTCAAACCTCCAGATAGCTGACCGCCGCCTTGACGCTTTCGCGCGGCAGCAGAACCGACAGAATGGCAATCACTTCCTTGGCCGACTTGAACGCGCCGCCACCGCCGGCCGGGCCGTTGGTGTAGAGCGTTTCGACTTCGTTGCCGATGCGCACGGCTTCCTTCATAGACTCAGTGCGGCCGGTCACCCGGATGCGGACTTCGTCAACCGGCGCGGGGTTTTGGCGCACGTGGATAGCGTTCACGCCGATCAGGTCGTAACGCGTTTCGGAAACCTTGACGCCGGTGAGCGCCAGTCGCTTTTCGACGATGTCGAGCGCCAATTGGCCGCGCGTTTGTGCGCCCAGTCCGGCGTACGACATCTGGCCTTCGCCGATGAAGCCGTCGCGGTAACCGACCGAGACTTTGAGCGTCGCCGATCGCTCGCGTCCGGTGGCGCCTTCGACGCGAACTTGGTCCGGACCGACCTGGGTCATGGTGACTGCCGAAAAATCGGCGACGACATCGGGCGTGAAATAGGTCGTCGGGTTATGGATTTCGTAGAGCATCTGCTCCTTGCACGTGGCGGTGACGACCTTGCCGCCCGAACCTTCGACCTTGGTGATGATCGCTGAACCGTCCTCGGAGACTTCGGCGATCGGGAAGCCCAGGCGAGCCAGTCCGTCGACGTCCTTGAACCCGGGGTCGGCGAAATAACCACCGGTGATCTGTCCGCCGCATTCGAGCAGGTGGCCGACCAGCGTGCCCTTGCCGAGCTTGTCCCAGTCGTCGAGCGACCAGCCGAATTCGTGGATCAGCGGCGCCATGAACAGCGCCGGGTCGGCGACGCGGCCGGTGATGATCACGTTGGCTCCGGCGCGCAGCGCTTCGAGCAACGGCGCGACGCCCAGATAAGCGTTGGCCGAAATCATCTTGCCGTCGAGCGAATGGATCGACTCGCCGTTTTCCTCGATGCGCAGGACGGACCCCTTGACCGCGTCGAGCACGTCGTCGCCGGTCACCGCCGCGATTTTGAGTCCGCTCAGCCCGAGACTGGCGGCGATTTCGCGGGTCTTGTTGACCGCTTCCAACGGGTTGGCCGCGCCCATGTTGGAAATGAGCGTGATGCCGTTTTTCTGGCACAGCGCCAGTACCGAACGCATGCGCTCTTCGAGCAGCAGGTCGTAGCCGGCCTTGGGATCTTTCATCTTGGCCTGTTGCGCCAGCGCGATGGTGCGCTCGGCCAGACATTCATAGACCAGGTAATTGAGCTTGCCCTTTGCGGCCAGTTCGACGGCCGGTTCAACGCGGTCACCGGAATAGCCGGCACCGGCACCAATTCTTATCTTCTTCATGGTTTTCCTCTTGTGGGTTACAGGAAGCGGCGCGGCGTTGGCTTGTTTGGCCATGAGCGCAGCGCCGTAGGGTTAGAGCGGGAACAGCCCGATCGCGACCGCGACGAAGGTCATGAACACCGACGTGGCGAGCAGGAAGGGGATGGTGAATTTCTGGTGGTCGCCGAGTTCGATGCCGACCAGACCGACCAGCAGGAAGGTCGCCGGCGTCAGCGGGCTGACCGGGAAACCGGTGGTCATCTGGCCGAGCAGCGCGGCCTGGGCCATCTGCACCGGTGCGATGCCCAGCGTACTGCCGGCTTCGGCCAAGACCGGCAAGACACCGAAGTAGAACGAGTCGGGGTCGAACAGCAAGCTCAGCGGCATGGCGATCAGACCGAGCGCGAACGGGATATGCTCGGCCATCGCGACCGGAATGTTGCCGGCGACGAACTTGGCCATCGCGGTGAGCATCCCGGTGTCCTTCATGACGCCGGTGAACACGCCGGCCGCGAGCAGAATGCTGGCCATCAGCAGCGCGCTCTTGGCGTGGTCGTCGATGCGGTCGCGCTGCATCTTGACGTTGGGGTAGTTGATCAGCAGCGCGACAACGGTTCCGGCCATGAAGCAGACGACTGGATCGACCTTGCCGGTAATCATCGTGCCGAGAACGATCAGTACCAGCGTGACATTGATCAGGAAATTGCCGGGGCGACGCAGCGCCTTCTGTGCGTCGGACAATTCCTGCTCATGATGGGCCGCTTCCTGGCCCGCATCGGCGGCTGCGCCGGTCAGGTTGAGACGGCGTTCTTCGCGGCGGCCGAAGATCCAGGCAGCGACGAAAACGAACAGCAAGCCGGCGATCTGCACCGGAACCATCGGCAGATAAAGTTCGGTGATCGGGATATGCAATGCCGCCGAAGCGCGCAAGGTCGGGCCGCCCCAGGGCAGCGCATTGGCGACTCCGGCTGCGCTGGCGACGACGCAGGCGAGGATGCGCTTGTCCATCTTGAGTCGCTCATAGAGCGGCAGCAGCGCCGGAATCGTCACCAGGAAGGTTACCGCGCCGGATCCGTCGAGGTGGACGATAGACGCCAGAACCGCAGAGCCGAGAACGATGCGCGAAGGGCGCATGCCGACGACCTTGAGAATCCGATCGATGATCGGATCGAGCATCCCGGCATCCTTGAGAATTCCGAAGAACAGGATCGCGAAAACGAACATGCCGACAATCGGTGCGATGTTCTTGATTCCGGTCACGATGAACTTGTTGACGCCGAAACCAAAGCCGCCGATCAAGGCGGCAATGATCGGGATGGCGATCAGCGCGACCATCGGCGACAGTTTCTTGGTCATGATTGCCGTGAGCATCACGACGATCGTTAGTAAACCCAGCAAAGCCAGCATTTTCTATCCCCTCAATCCTGAAGTGAAAGCCAGCGCGGGCTTTCGAAGTTGTGTATAAGGCCGGACGTCACGTTCTGGTGAGCGACGTTACCGTTTTGTTCTCGAGTCCCCTCAAGTTGCCAGCGCTTTCGAACTGCTCTGACGCGGCGTAGTTTGAAATCTTCGATTGAGTCTGTAAAATGGTCATTTCCGATGAATTGATCGGTTATGTCGATTAATATTTCCTTCAAGCTGCTCAAAGCTTTTCTGACGCTGAGCGAACAGAAGAACTTCACGCGTGCCGCCGAGCATTGCCATGTTTCGCAATCGACGTTCAGCGGAATGATCCAGCGCCTCGAAACTGAACTCGGCGCACGGTTGTTCGACCGCGATACGCGCAATGTGGTGGTGACGCCGGAGGGCGAAATGTTCGCCGAGGCCGCGCAGCAGCTGGTCGATGACATTCAGTGGACTTTTTCGGACTTGAGCGATTATGTTGCCAAGAAAAAAGGCCGCGTCGCGATCGCCGCGCTCCCCTCGATTGCCAGCGGCTGGTTGCCTCCGGTCATTGCCGAATATCGGCGTCTGTATCCGGGGATCGCCATTGAAATTCACGATGTGCTGTCCGACAACTGTCTTGATCTGGTGCAACAAGGGCAGGCCGACATCGCGCTGGCGGCGCCCAATTCGGCGCTCGACGAATACGCCACCGAGCATTTTCATACTGACCGGTTTTTTCTGATCTGCCGGCGCGATCATCGCGTTGCCGCTTACCCTGCGGTATCGATGGACGATTTGCGCGGCTGCGACTTCATTCGCCTGTCGCGATCGACCAGTGTGCACCAACATCTGGTCAATGCCGTCGGCGCGACCGGAGTGACCTCATCGTCTTTTGAGGTCAAGTACCTGTCGACAGTGGCCGGGCTGATTATCCACGGCCTCGGCGTCAGTCTGTTGCCCGAGCTGACGCTGTCGCAATTCCGCCATCCTGATCTGGTTGCCATCCCGTTGACGACGCCGGGGATCAGCCGGCCGATCCACATCATCTGGCGCAAGGACAAACCGCTTTCGATCGCCGCGCAAGCGATGCTCGAATTGGTCAGGCAAAGAAAGCTGTAGTACCCTTGCCGCCTCCTGAATGACTGTGCCGAAAGCCGCCGCCTTTCGCCGGCATTGAAGCGTCACCGCACCCTCATTGCTGCTTGGTGGCGCGACCTTTGTTGAAAGAATTTTCGTTTTTTTGATGCCATCACTTCCCAATCCCCCTCAACGCGAAGCGATTCGCTATCTCGATGGTCCGCTGCTGGTGCTCGCCGGCGCCGGTTCGGGCAAAACCCGTGTGATTACTCAGAAGATCGCCTATCTGATCGAGGAGTGCGGTTTTTCGCCGGCCAACATCGCGGCGATTACCTTCACCAACAAGGCCGCCAAGGAGATGGCCGAGCGCGTCGGCAAGCTGCTCAAAGACAAGCCGCGCGGGCTGACCATTTCGACTTTTCACGCGCTTGGCGTGCGCATCTTGCGCGAGGAGGCCAAGGCGCTTGGTTACAAGCCGCAGTTTTCGATCTTCGATTCGAACGATAGCTACGCGATCGTCGCCGACCTCGCCGCAACCGTCGACAAGGCGACGATCCGTCGCTTGCAGAGTGTCATCTCGGGCTGGAAGAACGCGCTGATTGACCCCGATCACGCCCTCAAAGGCGCGCAGGACGAAACCGAGAAGCTCGCGGCGATCGCCTATACGAGCTATTCGGCGACCTTGAAAGCCTATCAGGCGGTCGACTTCGACGATCTCATTTCGCTGCCGGTCGAACTCTTCAAGAGCCATCCCGAGATTCTCGAGAAATGGCAGAACCGTCTGCGCTACCTGCTGGTCGATGAATACCAGGACACCAACGCTTGCCAGTACGCGCTACTCAGGCTGCTGGCCGGGCCGCGCGCGGCGTTTACCGCGGTCGGCGACGACGACCAGGCGATCTACGGCTGGCGCGGTGCCGACATCGAGAACCTGCGTGGTCTGCCGCGCGACTACCCGAAGCTCAAACTGATCAAGCTCGAACAGAACTACCGCTCGACGGTGCGCATTCTCAAGGCCGCCAACGCGCTGATCGCGCACAACGAAAAATTGTTCGACAAGAAGCTGTGGTCCGACCTCGGCATGGGCGACCCGATCACCGTCACCGTCTGCCAGGATAGCGAGAAGGAAGCCGAGTCGGTGGTGATGAAGCTGCAGGCGCACAAATTCGAGCATCGCGGCGAATTTCGCGACTACGCCGTGCTCTATCGCGGCAACTTCCAGGCGCGTGCGCTCGAAAAACACCTGCGCGACCAGCGCGTTCCGTACGCGCTGTCGGGTGGACAGTCGTTCTTCGACAAGGCCGAAATCAAGGACATCACCGCCTACCTGCGCCTGCTCGCCAACAGCGATGACGACCCGGCGTTCATTCGCGCGGTGACGACGCCCAAGCGCGGCATTGGCGGCGCGACGCTTGAGGCGCTCGGCACCTACGCCGGCGAGCGCCATCTTTCGCTGTTTGCTGCGGCTTTCGAGGAAGGCTTTGCGCAACGCGTCCAGCCGCGCCAGCTCGCGCCGCTCATCGAGTTCTGCAATTTCATCAACCGTCTCGAGTACCGCGCCGCACGCGAGAGCGTCGAGCCGGTGATCGACGATCTGCTCACCGCCATCGGCTACGAAGCCTGGCTCTACGACGGCGACGATCAGCGCAGCGCAGTGGCGCGCTGGGGCAACGTGCTCGAACTCGCCAAGTGGCTGACCAAAAAGGGCGAGGAAGACGGCAAGACGCTGATCGAGCTCACCCAGATGATCGCGTTGATCAATTTGCTCGACAAGCAGGAAGACGGCAAGGGACCCGATGCGGTGCAGCTCTCGACGCTGCACGCCGCCAAGGGGCTGGAGTTCAAGCACGTCTTCCTGATCGGCATCGAGGAGGGCGTGCTGCCGCACCGCGAGTCACAATCACCTGAAAAAATCGAAGAGGAGCGCCGCCTGATGTACGTCGGAATCACCCGCGCGCAGCGCTCGCTGCACCTCTCCTACAGCGAAAAGCGCAAGCAGGGTCGGGAAGTCATTTCCTGCGAGCCGTCGCGCTTCATTGCCGAAATGGGCAAGGACGACCTGCGCTTTTCCGGCGGCAAGTCCGAAAGCGTCCCCGACAAGGCCGGTGGCGCCGCGCGCCTGTCGGCGATGAAGGCGATGCTCTCCGGCGGTAAAGCGAGCGGCTGACTGGCGTCCGTTCAGCCAGGGAAAGGCAGTTGACCACAACGTGCACAACGACCACGACGCAAAACACAAACGGCTATTCTCTTGCCAATTCACCCGTTGGGTGGCTGCTGGAGAGGAAAAAGCTCTGCTTTTCGTTGTGTCGTTGTGTCGTTGTGTCGTTGTGTCGTTGTGGTTTTGATTGGTTTCTTTTCGGTTCAGTAGTCCGTCGTCGCGCGGCTGTCCTGAACGCACCAGTAAATCACGACGATCCAGCCGATCAGCGGGATCAGCGCGATCAGTTGCCACCAGCCCGAGCGGCCGATGTCGTGCAGTCGGCGGGTGGTCACCGCCAGGCAGGGCAGCAGCGTCGCCAGCGAGAACAGCGATGACAACATGGGGCTGATCATCCTGGCGCCCAGCGACGCCAGAAAAATGAACAGCATCCACCACCAGAACTCAGGTTTCGAGGCGCGACCGTTGAAGTCGGCGTACTTGGAAAAACAGCAGCTGATCGATTCGCCGAAAGTCATTTGCATTTTCTCCCCAGTTTGATGCCGCAAGGGCGCCGCGCCTCACTCAAGCGGGCCGCCGAGCTGCCCGGGCATAGTAGCACCATGGGATAAGCTTGCCGACCGCAAGATCGTTGCCGCCGGGCAGCAGGCGAGGCGTCTGGCGGTATACTCGCGCTTCCGGTTCAAGGTCGCGCCCGCATTACCCTGACGGCTTATCAATTTTGTGGAGAAAAATATGGCAGCACCGCGTTATCAGGTCGAATCCCTGCTCAATCTGGCCAGCGAACTATTCGTCGCCGCCGGAATGGACGATGACAAGGCACAGTGCGTCGCCAAGGTGCTGGTCACCGGCGACATGGTCGGTCAACGAACGCACGGCATGGCGCTCTGCGCCGCCTACATCGAACAGATCGACAAGGGCCTGATGAGCATCCATGGCGAACCTGAAGTCGTCCGCGACTCGGGCTCGGTGGTCGTCTGGGACGGCAATTATCTGCCCGGCCCTTGGCTGGTCAGCCAGGCGCTCAATCTCGCCAGTGAGCGCGTCGCCGAGCATGGCGTGGTAACCTGCGTGATTCGCCGCAGCCACCACATCGCGTGCCTGGCCGCGCTGATCAGGCAGGCTACCGACCGCGGCCTGGTCGCGATTCTGGCTTCGTCGGACCCTTCGTCGGGCTTCATCGCGCCGTTTGGCGGCAAGGAGCCGCTGCTGACGCCCAATCCGATCGCCATTGGCTACCCGGGTTCGCTGCCGGTCTGGATCGACGTCAGTACGTCGATTACCACGGTCGGTATGGCGCGCCAGAAATCCGCCGCCAACACGCCCTTTGCGCATCCGTGGCTGATGGACGGCAATGGCGTTCCGACCAATGATCCGCACGTGCTCGACGTCGGCGCCAGCGGAACGTTGCTGCCGGTCGGCGGGCGCGAATACGGGCACAAGGGCTTTGGGCTGTCGCTGATGGTCGAAATGCTGACGCACGGGCTGGCCGGCTTCGGTCGGCCGGATAGCGAAAAGCGCTGGGGTGCCAACGTCTTTCTCCAGGTTCTCGATCCAGCCGCCTTCGCTGGCAAAGAGTCGTTCCTGCGCTTGATGGACGACCTCACCGAGCGCTGTCACGCCAATGCGCCGATCGATCCCGAAAAGCCGGTGCGCATGCCGGGTGAGATGGCACAACAGCGGATCAAGGCGGCCGAGCAATCCGGAATCGACCTGTCGCCGGCGGTGCTCGCCGCTCTGACCGCCTGTGCGCAGCGCTTCGGCGTCGCGTTGCCGGCGCCGATTTGATCAGCCTGGAAAAAGCAGTTAACCACAACGAACACGGCGAGCACGGCGGAAAAGCAATAAGCTAAATCGCTTTTGGGAGTCCCCCAGCTGTGATGCATAAAATTCTCCCAAGCCGACGTGCTGTGCTCGTTGTCGTTTTATTTTCGTTTTTTTTGGATCAGGGCTGCGCGGTGCGGTTCGCTGCCGCGCAGATGACGCCGTCACAAGGCGTTACTTCGCGTTACCCGATCATTGACATCCATGGCGAAACTCTCCGCGTTAATGGGTACAAGGCCGCGACGAATCCTAAAGACGCAGCGACCGAACTACGAACCAGTCCAACTTTAGGAGATCACCATGCTTAAGAACATTATTGCCGTTGCCATCGCCGCCGCTTTTGCCACCACCGCTTTTGCTCAAGCGCCTGCCGCTACCCCGGCACCGGCTGCAGCGACCGCTGCTCCGGCCGCCACCGCCGCTCCGGAAGCCAAGGCTGACGCCAAGGCGCCGGTGAAGACCGAGAAGAAGGCCAAAACCAAGAAGTCAGCCAAGAAGACCGAAGCGGCTCCGGCTGCTGCTGCACCTGCCGCACCGGCAGCTGCTCCGGCCGCCAAGTAAGCAGATGATCGTAGCCCGGCTAGCCGGGCTCAGGGTAAAGAAAAGGGGAGGCTTCGGCCTCCCCTTCTTGGTGTGCGCGTCGCTTATTTGGCTTTGCCGACCAGGTAATCGACCGCGGCCTTGAGCTCGGCGTCGCTGAGGTCGGCGGCGCCGCCGCGTGCCGGCATGGCGTTCTTGCCGTCGGTCGCGCTCTTGAGCAGCGCCGCCATTCCGGTCGCGATGCGCGGTGCCCAGGCGGCCTTGTCGCCGGTCTTCGGCGCGCCGGCGACACTGGTCGCATGGCAAGCGGTGCATACCGTGTTGTAGATCGTCGCGCCGTCGCGCGGTTTGCCGTCGGACTTGCCGACCGCTTTCTGCATTTCGACGCGCGCCACCGGCTGGATGCGTAGCTCGGCGTCGTCGCTGGCGCCGGTCGCCAGGTCGCCCTTGCCCATCATCGACAGCGGCCAGACGATAACGACCAGAACGGCGGCGACGACAATCGTGATCGTCATGATGGTTTGCGAAGAGTGCTGCTGTTTGTTGGCCATGATTGATCCTATCGAGAGGAGGGCGATTGCCGATTAGGGCGCGAGAGTGCGGTAGCGGCCGCTGTGGAAAATCAGCGGCGATTGCGCCTCGCCCTGGGCGAAGCGCTCGACGTGTCCGAGGAAGATGATGTGGTCGCCGCCCGCATGCTGGGTGTCGTTGGCGCATTCGAACCAGGCGCAGCAGCCTTCGAGCAGCGGTGCGCCGCTCAGTCCGCTGCGGTAGGTCAGGTCGGCGAAGCGGTCGTTGCTGCGTCCGGCAAAGCGGTCCGACAGCCATTGCTGGTCGGCGGACAACACATTGACAGCGTAGTGGCTGGCGTTGCGGAAGGCCTCAAGCTTGGGCGAATTGACCGACAGGCTCCAGAGGATCAGCGGCGGCTCGAGCGACACTGAATTGAATGAGCTGATCGTCAGCCCGATCGGCTCGCCGTCGGTAGTCCGCGCGGTGATCACCGTGATTCCGGTGGCGAAGCTGCCGAGCGTGCTGCGCAGGTCTCGGCAAGCCTTGGTGGCCTGTGTTTCAGGGCGGTTCTCAACGGGAGTTGACACGGTCATCGGGAAGCCTGGGTTGAATGAGGTGGCATGCTAAGATCGGCGCTCTTCAGAGAAGTTCAGGGGTTTGGCAATGTGGCAGTTAGATCTTGCTTGTTTGCAAAACAACGGCGTAGCGCAGGGCGACGGGCGGTTCATGCGTGGGATTATCGCCTTGCCGCGTTGGCCTGTCGAGAAACTTGCAGAGGACGCTCGCTTTTGTCCGCATTGAGCGTCGCTGAGCAAGCTTTCTGCGTGCGCTTGATCGAGTGGCAAGTCGAGCACGGGCGGCACGACCTGCCCTGGCAGAACACGCGCGATGCGTATTGCATCTGGCTGTCCGAGATCATGTTGCAGCAGACCCAGGTGACGACGGCGCTCCCGTATTACGCGCGCTTTCTCGAGCGCTTTCCGAACGTCAACGCCTTGGCGCGGGCGCCGGTCGATGCGGTGCTCGAGCTGTGGGCGGGCCTCGGTTATTACGCGCGAGCGCGTAACCTGCACCGCTGCGCGCAGGTGATCGTTGCCGAGCACGGCGGTAAATTCCCGCGAGAAGCGATCGCCATCGCGCAGTTGCCCGGCATCGGACGGTCGACGGCGGCGGCGATTGCCGCCTTCGCTTTCGGGGCGCGCGCGGCGATCCTCGACGGCAACGTCAAGCGCGTGCTGGCGCGCTGTTTTGCCATCGAGGGCTTCCCCGGAGCGGCGCAGACCGAAAGAGAGATGTGGTCGCTCGCCGAGTCGCTGCTGCCGCCTGCCCGCATCGAAGCGTATACACAGGGACTGATGGATCTGGGGGCGACGCTATGCACGCGGCGCCAGCCCTTTTGCGGCGCTTGCCCGATGCACGCGATGTGCATCGCCCGCCGTACCGGCCGGCAGGCCGAACTGCCGGTCGCCAAACCCAGGAAGGTTCTGCCCGAGCGCGCGACGACGCTTTTGCTGCTCACCGACGGCCAGCGTGTGCTGGTCGAACGCCGGCCACCGGCGGGAATCTGGGGCGGCTTGCTGAGCTTGCCCGAAGGCGGCGCTGCCGATCCCGAAGAATTTGTTCGCCGTCACGCCTGTCGCTTGCTCGAAACGCAGGCGCTGCCGGTGCTGCGCCACACCTTCACTCATTTTCGCCTCGACATCCAGGCGTTGCTTTGCCGTGTCGAGGTCAGCGCCCATCAGGTCAGCGAAGCCGGCTGGCAATGGCTAGCCTACGCGGCGATCGAGACGGCGGCACTGCCGACGCCGATCAGACAATTGCTCCGAGGGGTAGCGCAGAACAACGGTTAGGAATGCGACCAGCCGCATGGCCAACAGCGCGTCGAGTAGGCGATTCACGGCGCGCTTTCTGCACGCAAACCGGAAACGGTGCAGATGTGCTGCACATGGCTTATTCGAGGGCGATTCCGGCGCTCTTGACGACTGGGCGTGTACTACCGAATAGCGTTTGATTAATCGTTCACGAATCTGCGCCTGGCAGATCTTGGAGGTTGTTCGATCCGGGGCTGCCCCGCGATGATTCGAGCTTGGGTTCTATCCTTCACTGCTGGCCGGAAAAATTAGAATTAAGAAACAGAATCACAAGACGGTGGAAATCATCCGCCCCTCGGCGAAGAAGCATTCCAGATTGTCGACGACTCGTTGGGCCATGGCCTGACGCGTTTCCTCTGTGGCGCTGGCGATGTGCGGCAGCAGTACGACGTTGTCTCTCAGTAATGCATTCGGGATTTGCGGTTCGTTCTCAAAGACGTCTAGGCCAGCGCCGGCGATACGTTTTTCGGCGAGGGCGTGGACCAGCGCCTGTTCGTCAACCACCGACCCGCGCGCGACGTTGATCAGGAAACCTTGCGGACCAAGTGCTTCAAGCACATCGGCGTTGATCAGGTGCCGGGTTCCCGGCCCGCCGGCCGTGATGACGACCAGAAAGTCCGCCCAACGTGCCAACTCGATCAGTGACGGCTCATGCGGCCAGGCGGCGTCGGCTACCGGGTGCCGCGCGTGGTAGCGAATGTCCATCTCGAAACCGATGGCGCGGCGGGCGACCGTCCGGCCGATGCGGCCCAGTCCAACGATCCCCAGGCGAGCGCCGCTGACCTTGCGCCCGAGGTGGAAGCTGTTCGCTCCCCGCTCTGCCCACAGTCCTGCGCGCACGTAGCGGTCGGCTTCTGGAGTGGCCCGCGCCACGTCTAGTAGCAGGGCGAATGCCGTGTCGGCGACGCAGTCGTTGAGGATGTCGGGGGTGTAGCCGATGGCAATGCCGCGTGCGTGCGCGGCTGCCACGGCAATCTTGTCCAGTCCGACGCCGAAGCAGGAAATGACTTTTAATTCCGGCAGGGCGTCGATCTCTTCAGCCGAAATGCCGAACAGCGACGAGGTGGCAACACCGACAAAACGACCGCCTTGATCGCTCAGGAACGCGGTCGGGTCGGGTTCGTCGTCGAGAAAACAGACCGTGTAGCATTGACGTAGCGCTTCTTCGAGGGATGGCAGCAAACGGCCGATTTGCAGAATGTTCCGGGAGGTAGGCGGTGGTGTGTTCATGTCAGCAGTCAAGAAATACCGGGTTGAGTTCGGAGCGATGATTGATGCTCAGCGCGCCTATATTGGCACGGATTTTTCTTGTCAGGCGTTTGATGGTGTGAGTTTCGCCGGTTTCTCCGCCGACTGAGGCAGCATAGTTGAATGGGCGACCGATGAAGACGAAGCGGATTCGAGCGCAAGCGCTTTGACGATATCCATCACTTAAGCCAGACGAGCCGGAACCAAAAAAGCTACATCGCAACGGCCGCGAAGTTTTTGCAAAGAAATTCGATGAATTGTCTTTCTTCGCGGCGCTGCGATGAGAAATAGCTGCGTACAAAATGTAAAGACTTGACTGCTAAGTGACTAAAATAGTCCAGGCTGAGAAAATGGGTCAGTCCATTTTTGGCGTTTTGGGGATCTGCCGTAGTCTACAATAGCTATTCCCCTGCCGCTCCGAACGCATTGAACAGAGCGATAACCGCTCGCGCGAGCGCCGGATCTTCCTCTGATTTCAGACCGGCGATGCCAAGGCCGCCCATGACTTCGCCGGCAGCATCTTTCAAAACAATGCCGCCAGGAAGCGCGGTCATTTTGGCATCGCAAAAATAGCTTATTGACAGGTTCTCGCGCTGCAAGCGCTCAAGGAACGCATCCGTATCAACGCCCATTCTGGCTGCGGTGTACGCTTTGGCTTGCGAAATATCGACGCTGCGGGCATGGCCACCCTCAACACGATTAAAGGCCATCAGCAGTCCTGCAGTGTCGCATACCGACACGCAAATGGGGCGCTTGAATTCATCGGTGGCCTTCGCAATAACCCTGGCGACTATGGCTTGAGCCAATGGCAGATCAAGTTTCATCGAATTTCCCTTCCTATGGATAGAACAGAAAAATAATCTTCAGTGGCTGTCGTCGAGACCAGTCGTTAATCAATGTCGATGGTCTTGCCGTCGGAGAGCAGGCCGGCTTCGTAGACTTTCATCAGGTCCAGAGAAAACTCGAGCGTTCCTTTGTCCGGGACCAGGTTTTGCAAAATACAGTCGCAGAAATAATTCATTTCAAAATACATTCCCTGGGTGAAAAGCGCCTGGTTCTCCAGCGTCGCCATGCAGTTCGATGGTTCCCAGACGACGGCTCCGCCGTCATCGCCCGCGGGAGCGTAATTCGTCGTTTCCTTGTAGTTAAAAGGGATTCCGCGCTGCAAGCTTATCTTCGAGTTTTCAATATCAATTTGCCAATTCTCTCCATACGCGGCGTAGCGCTCGAGTCTCGGCTGCGGGCCTGAAGACATGTGGAAATTTCCTATCACGCCATTGGCAAACTGCAGCGCCAGGATGCCGCGCCCGTCTGTATTGCATATCGACGTCACGCTGGAAACCTTGCCGCCAACGGCCATCATGAAGGAGATCGGATGCACGCCATTGTTTAACCAGTTGGTCATTTCCCGCGTTTCGAGAATCCGTTTCCCGTCAGCCGGAATCGTCATCGGATAAACCGCCAGCAGCGAGCGAAATTTCCCGTATTTCGGGGAATTGGCTATTTCGATCACCTTTTGCACCGCAGGCGAAAATATCTTTTTATACCCGACGACGACCACCTGATTTTTTCGATGCTGCAGAATTTCTTCCACGTCGTCGGCCCGCATCGCCACGGGTTTTTCGACCCAGACGTGCTTTCCCCTATCCAGAGCCTCGATGATGAACTTTGGGTGCAATTGGGCACTGACGCTGACAAAGACCGCGTCGATATCTTCCCTGTTATACATTTCGCCAGGGGTTTGATAGTGCGCGCAACCGTATTGCTCGGCGGTGACCTTGCCGACATCGACGTTGCGATTGCACACGGCTTTGAGCCTGACCGGCAGAAAATTCAGCGCCGGCAGAATGTTCCGGTAGCTGTGCGAGCCGATCCCGATCACGGCCACATTCAAGCGCTTCGAAAACTCTCTTTGATAACTCATCGTTTGGCCTTGCCCCTTCTATTGAGATCAGCGTTGAAATTGAGTGGCCGTGCAGCTGCGACGGGTCATTCACAACGGCCCGTCGCGGACGACCCGCGACGGCCTAACTGGTACGGCGCCGCACCTCGGTTTTCGCCAGTTTCTCGTAGTACTTGACGAGTCCGCCATGGTCGTTGTCGCCGCAGCCGTCGACCTTGAGCGCCTGCATGATTTCCATGACGCCGGCCGTCAGCGGCAGCGGCACACCAACGTCGTGCGCCGTCTCGAGCGCATTGTTGAGGTCCTTGATATGCAGGTTGATGCGAAACCCGGGGTCGAATTTCCGGTCGAGTATCAGCGGCGTCTTGGCGTTCATCACCGTGCTGCCAGCGAGTCCCCCCTTGATGGCGTTGAAGACCAGTTCCGGATCGACGCCGGCCTTGGTGACCAGCGTCATCGCTTCGGCCAGGGCGGCGATGTTGAGCGCGACGATGACCTGGTTGGCCAGCTTGGTGACGTTGCCGGCGCCGACGTCGCCGACGCGAACCGCCGAGGCGCCCAGGCATTTGAGGATCGGCAAGGCCTCGTCAAAGGCCGCGGCAGTGCCGCCGATCATGATCGACAAGCTGCCGTCAATGGCTTTCGGCTCGCCGCCGCTGACCGGAGCGTCGAGCATGCGGATGCCTTTGACGGCGAGCGCTTTGGCGACATCCTGGGCGGCCAGCGGCGCGATTGAGCTCATGTCGACGACCAGCGTGCCGGGGCGGGCGCCCTCGATCACGCCGTCCTGGCCAAGAAGCACCGCCTTCACCTGCGGCGAATTGGGCAGCATCGTGATGACGATCGCGGTCTGCGCGGCGACTTCCTTCGGGGTCGCCGCGAATTTGGCGCCGAGCGCCACGAGTTCGTTGACGGCGGCGCTGTTGATGTCGCAGACGGTCAGGTCGTAGCCGGCCTTGATGAGGTTCTTGCTCATCGGCTTGCCCATGATGCCCAGACCGATAAAGCCAATTTTCTTTGTCATTTCTTTCGCCTTAGTTTGAGGATTGAAGGGAATAGCCGTACTCGCCTACCCAGCCGAGGGAGCCGACGCTATCGGGCGTCGGAACGTATTCGAGTCCGATATGCCGGTCGTAGCCGCAGGACATGAATTCGGCGAGCAGCCAGCGATAATTGATCTCGCCGGTCCCCGGTTGGTGGCGCCCGGGGTTGTCGGCGATCTGGATGTGACTGATGCGCGGCAGGTTGTTACGCACAACGGCTGCCAACTCGCCTTCCATGCGCTGGGCATGGTAGACGTCGTACTGCAGATAGATGTTCGGATGGCCGACCTCGTCGAGCACAGCGAGCACCTTGGTGGTCGTGTCCAGCGCGAAGCCGGCGACATCGCGCGAGTTCAGATGCTCGACGAGCAGTCGGACACCCTCGCCAGCGAGTGTTTCCGCGGCGAAGCGCAGGTTTTCCACCAGCGCCCGGCGTTGTTCGGCCGGCGGCACCTCCGGCAGGGTGCGGCCAACCAGGCAATTGACCTGCGCCACGCCGAGAGCCCGCGCGTATTTCAGGGCGTCGTGCACGCCCTGTTTGAATTCATCGCGGCGCGCTGGGTCGACTGCGATCCCGCGCTCGCCGGCGGCGAAATTTCCCGCCGGCGTATTGATCAACACCAGTTTGAGATGGTTGTCGGTCAGCGCCTTCTGCAGGTCGGCGATCGGGTAATCATAGGGAAACATGAATTCGACCGCCTTGAAGCCGGCCTTGGCCGCTGCAGAAAACCGCTCCATGAAAGGGGCTTCCTGAAACATCATCGACAGGTTGGCAGAAAACTTCGGTGCCGGATCGGTTCTCGTCATTTCTCTTTCCTTTATTGGTGCTGCCGGAAAACCCGGCGGTTTCACCGGGCCAGCGTTGCTCAGTTCATGGCCAGTTTTTTGCGGCGCTCTTCGCGCTCATCGACGAAACGGAGAATGCCCTTGAGCAGCCATTCGCACGACAAATGCGCCTCTTCGGTGATTTCTTCGAGACGGCCGCCGGTTCGCCAGCGGTCGTCGAAGTCGCTGCTCATGGCGTATTCGCTGGCTACCGCCGAACTGATCCAGTCGTACATGCTCCGCCGCGACATGTTGGTGACGATGGTCGAATCCACCCAGTCGCTCATCGGCAGAATGCGGTCGCGATAACTCTGATCCTGCCTCTTGAACAACTCGGGGCTGACCGCGGCGACGATCTTTACGTTGACACCGCGCGTGCCTAGCTCGGGCAGCAGCTTGATTACGTTGGCGGTCGAAATCGTTCCCTGGACGATGATCGTCCCCATTTTCGGCTGGTTGCTGTCGAAGTCGCGAATGAGGTAGGCGCCCTTGGCCGCGTTGCTGTAGCACTCGATTCCGAGCGCCTGTCGATCGGCGATGGTGATCGACGGTCGCGTGAGGTGCAGGGCGATGATCGGATGTTCGGTCTTCATTGCGGCGGCGAGCATGTACGGCACTTCGTTGAAATCGGAAGGGTAGAGGTTGATCACCTTCCCTTCCGGGAAGAGCTGGGTGACGATCGGCGCGAACACGCCATAGTGCGTGCGTGCGTCTTCGGCGGTTTCAATGCCGGAGTGGCCGGCGACCCACAGCACCTTGCCGAACTTGATTTCGCAACTCTGCGCCATCTGGCTCAAGATGCGCATCTCGCCGTACTTGAGGTAGCTGAACGAGGCGTAGGTCGAACAGACGCCACAAAAGCCGTTGAACTCCTTGAACGGTTCGCTCGCCAGATTTGTCGTCGTCAGCGCCGCCATCATCGCCGAATTGGCGAATTCGGTAATTTCCTGGGGAATGATGGCGCCCTCGAGATTGGTGTTGCGTTCATACCAGCCGAAGTTCTTCTGGCCTGCGAAATCCTTGCCGAAGTCGGCGACGTTGGTCGACTCGGCAAGATCGGCGGCACACGCCAGGAACATCGGCCGGCCGTATCTTTCGCGGCACACCGAGTTGATGTAGCTGCCCCACTTGCCGAACGCGGCGCGATTGGAAGTGACGGTGCCCGGCGCGGCAAAAAGCTCCGCCGGGTAGGTCGACGCGTCGAACAGCTCGGGGTCGTCGAGCGGGTTCTGGCCCAGGTCGAAGAGCGGCGTGGACGGCGCCGACGGTACCTCGCCAGCGATCGCCAGCAAGGTCTCGGCGAGGTAGTCGACCAGCCCCTGGTCGCGGCGCAGGACGTCGCTCACCGCCTGCAGGTTCTGCGCGCACTGCGCCTCCTGTCCGGCGCTGTCGGCGGGCGCCGGCTGGCCGAAGTTGGCGAATTCGACCGCGTATTTGCGCGCAAAGTCTTCCTTGGTCTTCCAGAACAGTTCGCTGTTGATCTTGTGCGGGGTGCCGTGCGATTTGTTGTCGAAGACGCCGTAGCCGCGGCCCTTGCGCGTCTTGAAGTAAAGCATGCTGGGGGCGGTTGAAGTTTTCTGGCACTCGAACATGTCGAGATAGCCGCGGGTCAGGTCGGCCCAGGCGGCGCCGTCGTCGGCCTTGAAGACATTCCAGCCGTAGGGTTTGAACCAGTCTTCAGGCGTTCCGTGGACGACCGAACTGGTACGCCGGTCGTCGATGCCGAAGTCGTTCCAGTCGACGAGGAAGAAGAGGTTGGCGAGGCCCAGACCCCAGGCCGAGTTTTTGGCTTCGTGGCTGGCGCCGGGGGTCAGGCCACCTTCGCCTTCAAGCGCGACGACCTTGACGTCGCTGGCGCCGGCGCGCTTGAGCGCCAATGCCTGCCCTGCCGCTGCCGGCAGTCCGTGGCCGGACGGCCCGGTGTTCCACTTGAGGAACAGTGTCTTGCCTTCCATTTCGGCGTGTCCGGAGAGGCCGCCATGGCGACGGAAACGCGCGAGATCTTGCTGGAAGACGGCAAACTGCGGGTCGAGCTGGTACCTGGCGTCTTTCGTCTGTTCGTACTTGATGCGCAGCGCTTCGTTGAAAATCGCGAACGTGGCGTAGATCAGCGGAACCGAGTGGCCGGCGCTGAGGACGAAGCGGTCACCGAACGCCTTCTCCGGGTGGCGGATGTCCCAGCGGAACTCGCCGCACAGCAGCAGCGCGACGAATGCCTGAACTTTAGAGCGGGCGCCTCCAGGGTGGCCGCTCTGGCTGAAGTTGACCATCAGGTCGATGTTCTGGTCGATCAGATCCTTGATTTTTTCCCAGTGCTCAAAATGGGCGGACAGTTCCGAATATTTGGTTTCAACCGACTTGCTTGCCATTAGCAGCACTCCTTGAGATTACTGGACGTTGGTCATTCGCTCGATGACCTTGAGACGAACGGGGCGTTGCCGCCTGATGAGCCGAGCGAACTCGCGTTCGCTCAGGCCGACGGCAAGGCGCCGATGCTATTCACTTTGCGGCAGCATTCACTTCAGCAATGGCCGCCCTGGCCGCCTTCATCATCAAATCGGCATCGTTGCCGCATAGATTGAGCGTCATCCCCTTGTCGATCCACGGTTTCAGCGAGGCGCTCGACATCAGGTGGATGCCTGAGAACTTGCCTGCATTGCGCGCCGATGCGATGACATGATCGAGCGCGGCGATGAACTCCGGATGAGCAAACTGCCCATAGATTCCCATGTTCTGCGAGAGGTCGTTGGGGCCGATGAATGCGGCATCGATCCCCTCGACATCGAGAATCGCCTCGACGTTCTTGACGCTGAGCGGGGACTCGACCTGCGCCATGAGCAGCGTGTCAGCGTTGCTGTCCTGCATGTACTGGTGGGCGCTCTCGATCTTCTCAAAGCCTGTATGCGGGCGCATCAACGACACGCCGCGCTTGCCCATCGGCAGGTACTTTGAATACTCGACCAGCGCCCTGGCTTGCTCCGGGGTGTCGGTGTTCGGCAGCAGCAAGCCGGTCGCTCCCATTTCCATGAACTTGAGGACGACCTCACGCTTTGGTTCCGGCACCCTGACTACGCCGGCAATCCCGGTCTCCCTGGCCATCGCCAGGATGTTGGCCACGGCGCCGTAGTTGAAGCCGCCGTGTTCGCAGTCGACGATGAAATAATCGAAGCCGCAGACCTTCAAAATCTTGGCTATTTCGGGGTTGTCAAAGATCGTAATCATGGTCCCCAAAACACGTTCGCCCTGCTTCAAGCGCGCTTTCAGATTGTTCTTTCTCACTGGAGTCTCCTTTTTGCTGCCGTTGGTCATGTCCAAGCAAATAGCAATCAGCGTGCCATCGTGTATTTGTTCATATATTCAGCGGTGTGGGTGTTTTCTCCGGCAGTCTCGGCGTACCGTGCAACACTAATGTGTGGTGCGAACCACACCGTGTGTCAGATAATGGCGACGTTCTGAATTGATGGCGAACAAAGTAGCGCTGCGTAGCGGCTCGCCACCGCCCAATCGATCGAAAGGATGATCTGTGCCAAAAATCGTGTTGATCGCGCCCGATAAGCAAGTCTTTTTGCAGGGCAAGGCGCTAATCGAGGAAATCGGCTCGGGCGTCGAGATGGATATCTATCTGGCCCGGGAAGGGCGGGCCATTGCCCTGGCGAGAAAACTCGAAAACGGCAATGTGTCGGTCATCATTTCGCGAGGCGGGACGGCTCGGCTGATCGTGCAGTCGAATGTTCGCATCCCCGTTGTTGAAATCCCCGTCACAGCCGAGGATCTGGTCTTCATGCTGCGCGAGGCCAAACGTATCACGAGCCTCGCGCATCCGCGAGTGCTGATGGCGGTATTCACCAGTTGGTTGCGTGATGCGCAGACCGTTGCAGAAATCATGGGAATTGAGCTGACCGTCTATCCGCGTGAAACAGAGGCCGACACGCAGGGCGTCATGACCAGGATCTCCCGGCTCGATCCAGGGGCTTTCGACATCGTTGTCGCTGGCAAGAAAACCTTGATTACCGCAACTCAGCGAGGTTTCAAGACACTTCCGCCAAGGACGGGCATTCTCGCGCTGAAGAGCGCCTTCCTCGAAGCGCAGCGCATCGCGCTGGGCCGAAAAATTGAGAAGGAGCACGCGCAACGTTTTACCGCCCTTGTCCAGTACTCGTCCGAAGGGATTATCAGCGTCGATCAAGACAAGATCATCCAGGTCTTCAACCCCGCCGCGGAACGATTCCTGAATTGCCAGGCGCCGGACATGATCGGACAGCGGATCGACAGTTGTCTGCATTTCGTGAATATCAACCCCTGTCTGGCCAAGGGGCAGGAGTCGATCGGCCAGACGGTGCTGTGGGGGAAGATCTGGCTCTCGTTCAATATCGCCCCGATCACCGTCGATGGGCTGATCACGGGCGCCATCATCACCTTTCAGGACATTACCCGCATTCAGGAGATGGAAGCCCGCTTCCGACACGAGGTCCTGGCCAAAAAATTTCTTGCCCGCTACACCTTCGGCGATATCACCGGAACCTCGCTGCGCATCAGCGAAGCTCGGCGCATCGCGCGCGAAATGGCCGCAGTCGAAGCGACCGTGCTGATCAGCGGCGAATCCGGGACGGGAAAGGAACTATTCGCGCAGAGCATCCATAACGAGAGCCCGCGAAGAAGCGGCCCTTTTGTCGCATTGAATTGCGCGGCTTTGCCGCCAACGTTGCTCGAGAGCGAACTGTTCGGCTACGTCGAGGGCGCGTTCACCGGGGCCACGAAGAAGGGCAAGCCAGGTCTTTTCGAGATGGCGCACCGGGGGACCATCTTTCTCGATGAAATATCGGAAATGGACAAATACGGCCAGAGTAGGCTGCTGCGTGTCCTGCAGGAAAAACAGGTGATGCGGCTCGGCGATGATAAGAACATTCCGGTCGATGTAAGAATCATCGCAGCAAGCAACCGGAATCTCTCCTCATTGATCGAGGAAGGCCTGTTTCGCCAGGACCTTTACTACCGACTCAAGGTGCTGACCTTGAAACTGCCGCCACTGCGCGCCAGGACCGGCGATATCGAGGTGCTGGCCGAGTCCTTTGCAAGAAAGTACAATCAGTTGCACGGAAAACACCTGAAATTCAGCGGCGAAGCGTATGACTACCTGGCGCAATACCCTTGGGCGGGAAACATTCGGGAACTGATGTTCTTCATCGAGCGCCTGATCGTCATTGCCAACGAAAAGCTGGTTACCCCCGCGGTGATCAAGAAATACTGGGACGAGGGCGACGACGAGTCATTTTCTCTCCCCGCCAAGACCAGCACAGTCAGCGCTCTGCTTTCAGAGAAAGAGAGCATCCTGGCCATGCTGAAAGAATGCCGGCAGAACAAAAAACGCACCGCCGAGCTGCTGGGAATGGACCGGACCACCTTGTACCGGAAGCTCAGACACTATGGCATCGATGCCGTCAGGACCAGCGATGACAAGCAACATGATCCGGCCTGAAGATCGTCATCCGCGCCCGACAAACGGCATTTTCGTCGCCATGATGGTCATGAACTGCACGTTGGTGTCCAGCGGCAGACTCGCCATATAAACGACCGCGCTGGCCACCTGCTCGACGTCCATCATCGCTTCGACGGAGTTTTCGCCATTGGCCTGCTTGACGCCTTTGAGCATGCGCTTGGACAATTCGGTCTGCGCATTGCCGATGTCGATCTGGCCGCAGGCGATGTCGTATTTCCGGCCATCGAGCGAGATGCATTTGGTCAGTCCGGTAACCGCATGTTTGGTTGCCGTATAGGGGGCCGAGTCCGGGCGCGGCGCATGCGCCGAGATTGATCCGTTGTTGATTATGCGACCACCGCGCGGCTGTTGTTCCTTCATCAGACGGAACGCGCCTTGTGCGCAAAGGAACATGCCGTTGAGATTGATATCGACGACGGCTGCCCATTTTTCGTGACTGACGTCTTCGAACGGAATTCCGGGGTAATTTATTCCGGCGTTGTTGAACAGGACATCGACGCGGCCGAATCTTTCATTGATCAGCGCGAAGAGGGTATTCACCGAGTTCGGTTTGCTGACGTCGGTCGGCACCGCCAAGGCGTCCTTGCCGGCGCCCATCGCGCGCACCGTTTCATCGAGCGGTTCGGTCCGGCGTCCGGCGACGACCACCCGGTAGCCGGCATTCGACAAGGCGATTGCCGTGGCTTTGCCAATGCCGGTGCCGGCCCCGGTGACGACGGCAACTTTTCCTGAATTACTCATTGTTATCTCCATTGTTTAGCTTGTCGGTCGGCACGCCTTCGTCTCCGTGGCGGGCCGTCGATCTTCGGCCGGTGTTGGCATTGTAGCCGCGGCAGGGCAGAACGCCCCGGTCGCAGCAGCAGTGGCCGGCTCCGCTGAAGCGACGATCAATCGTCCTCGACGAAGACTTCCTCTCGTTTTTTGCGCAGCGCCGGCAGCATCAGGGTGATCATTACCAGCGCGGCGACCACCAGCATGGTGGCGCTGATCGGCCGCGTGATGAGGACCATCGGGCTGCCCTTGGAGAGCAGCAGCGCGCGGCGCAGGAACTCCTCCATCATCGGACCTAGGATGAAGCCGAGCAGCATCGGTGCCGGCTCGCACTCAAGCTTGCGGAAGAGATAACCGGCAAAGCCGAAGATCGCCATGAAGTAGATGTCGAACGAGGTATTGGCCAGGCTGAACACGCCGATGCAGCAGAACACCAGGATCGCCGGGAACAGCAGGTGATACGGCACCGACACCATCTTCACCCACA
>Ga0316604_10001315_pt1 | contig 22474 bp, 21 predicted proteins | sample OWC_soil_day20_C_FD_207650 | JGI IMG/M metagenome (GOLD analysis project Ga0316604, IMG submission 207650) | Wetland soil microbial communities from Old Woman Creek delta, Ohio, United States - OWC_soil_day20_CT | ecosystem: Environmental > Terrestrial > Soil > Wetlands | place: USA: Ohio...
TGTGGGAACTGAAATTTTTCACATTTATTACCTTGTTTCGACGGCTATTGCATTTGTTGTGGGGTTTATTGTAAATTACGTTCTTAGCGTCAAATGGGTTTTTCTGCAGCGAAAATTGTCCAACAAAAATCAAGAACGCAGTGTATTCTTAATGATTGCTTTAGTTGGTCTAGGCTTAACTGAATTTTGTATGTGGTTTTTTACCGACATAGTAGGCGTATATTATATATATTCCAAATTGCTTACTACCGGGACTGTATTTATTTGGAATTTTGGCGCCAAGAAAAAAATATTGTTTTAAGCACAGAAAGGTTGAAGTTATATGAAATACCGTGTCAAAGAAACTGATGTTTTTCGCACAACGTGCCCATTATGTTCTGGAACTACCTTGAGATACCTTTCAGTAGTCAATGGATATCCGGCCTGTCGTTGTAGCGATTGTGAGTTTGTTTTTCTTAACCCACAACCAGCGCAAGATATGAAAGAGATGAGCGATGGTAAGCAAGTCATACCACAATCTATAGTACTAGATTATTTGAAAAGAATATCGACAAAACCTCGCAACATTGGGCTAATTTCACAACTGAACGACAAAGATGAGATGGAAGCTATAAAGTCGCAAGGGATTGATGCTGAATATATTAATATATTTAATGAAGAAATTGAAGCCGGCAGCTATGAGTGTGTGCTCATTAGGGGGGCGTTGTTAAATTTAGTGAATGATCCTATTGAAATTTTGCAAAAAATTTATCAATTATTGTCCCATAATGGTCAGTTTGGCATTGTCCTTAACTCTGAACAAAAAAGGTATGATGCAAATAGCACTATGAAAAATTGGGAGCAAGACCAAATCTGCTATCTCGACCACCAGGTTGTGCAAAATGTATTAGCAAAAGTGGGATTCGCAGAAGTAACAACAATATCAAATAATGGCTATCTCATATATTCGGCAGTTAAAGTTGCGGTTCGCGAGAGAAAACTGCTTTCCGTTATTGTGCCTGTTTATAATGAAAAAGCGACTTTTTCAGCAATGATGACTCAGCTTATCGATCTTCAATTGGAAAACGTAGATAAGGAAATCATCGTAATTGAAAGTAACTCTACCGATGGAACAAAAGAAGAGGTTTATGCGTTTGAAAAGCAAGGGTTAATCAGGGTGATATGGGAAGACAGGCCTAGGGGCAAGGGGCATGCAGTGCGCCACGGATTGCAAAGTGCAGTAGGTGATTTTGTTCTAATTCAGGACGGCGATTTGGAATATGATCTCAATGATTATGAGCAATTAATTGACCCATTAGCGAAATATCAGACTGCGTTTGTATTGGGCTCCCGTCATACCGGCAGCTGGAAAATGCGCAAATTTGATGACCAAGCACTTCATGCAGTGATTATGAATTTCGGACAAGTTTTTTTCACCGGGTTACTTAATTTGTTTTGTGGTTCTAGGCTTAAAGATCCCTTTACGATGTATAAAGTATTTCGGCGGGATTGTACATATGGACTGACGTTTAAAGCGAATCGTTTTGACTTTGATTGGGAAATTGTGATTAAGTTTTTGCGAAAAGGATATGTGCCATTGGAAGTACCTATAAACTATAAGTCGCGGTCATTCAAAGAGGGGAAAAAAGTATCCATGATCAAAGACCCAATATTATGGATTTGGGCATTGATTAGGTTTCGATTTGGTTCGCTTTATGAAACACATTCAAAATAAGCAAAAAAGGGGTTAAGCAGTGTGGCAAAATGGCCTAAAGTTATTCCTGAATTGACGGCGGAAGAAAATGATGCACGGGATAAGTGGATGACAATTTGGCATGAAGTACTTCCTAAAAAATATGGAGTGCTTGAAAAGTTCAATCATGGATATCCTGTTCGTTATAGAGAGAAAAGCAATGAAGTTATTTTAGAGATTGGAGCGGGACTTGGAGAGCATATTGCATATGAACCCCAAGACTGGGCAGAGTACCATTGTGTAGAACTTCGAAGCAATATGGCGGAGCAAATCAAGCGCCGTTTCCCTCAAGTTCAAGTTCATGTTGGCAACTGTCAGGAGACACTTCCTTTTGCTAGTGACTATTTTGACCGTGTTATTGCAGTACATGTGCTTGAACATTTACCCGATCTTCCTGCAGCATTAAATGAAATATTTAGAGTTGTAAAGCCAAATGGACAATTTATGGTTGTAATACCATGCGAGGGTGGGTTGTTATACAAGTTTGCACGCCACATTAGTTCAAGGCGAATTTGGAATAAGTATTATCCCAAAATGGATTATTATAATGTGGTGATGAAAAATGAACATATAAATTTTCCATCAGAAATTCAAGAGGAAATTGCCAGAAAATTTAACGTTCAAAAAAGAACGTTTTTCCCGTGTTGGCTTCCGAATGAAGATGCCAATCTGGTGATAGGGCTTATGCTTACTCCACGGAAATAAATACAAAAGAACGAGTAGCGAGTTGGGATAATGAAATAATTTGGTTCGTATAAGGAGCGTTTGATTATTATGAAACGAGTATTTCTTACCGGTGGTGCTGGCTTTATTGGTAGCAATTTAATGGATCGACTGTCGGAGGACTGTGAACGCCACATAGTAGTTTACGATAATTTCACTACGGGACTGGAGCCGTTTCTAGTTAATGCACGACAACGGGCTAATGTGACCATTGTACAGGGCGATTTGCAGGATACGGAGCATCTGACAACGGCTATGAAAGGCTGTGACTTCGTGTTTCATCTGGCGGCTAATGCTGATGTGCGGTTTGGTACGGAACATCCTCGTAAGGATTTGGAACAGAATACGATCGCTACGTTTAACGTATTGGAAGCGATGCGCAGCAATGGAGTGCGGCGAATTGCTTTTTCATCCACCGGCTCTGTTTACGGTGAAGCCACGGTTATTCCCACGCCGGAAACAGCACCGTTTCCCATCCAGACATCGCTATACGGAGCGTCAAAACTGGCATGCGAAGGACTCATCGCCGCCTACGCGGAAGGTTTTGGTTTCCAAGCTTATATTTTTCGGTTTGTTTCGATCTTGGGAGAACGTTATACGCACGGGCATGTATTTGATTTTTACAACAAACTGCTGGCAGATCCAACGAGATTGGAAATTCTGGGGGATGGAAAGCAACGAAAATCCTACTTGTATGTGCAGGATTGCATCGATGCAATCTTTTGTGCAATTGAAAAAGCGCCGGATAAAGTCAACGTGTTTAACCTGGGCACGGACGAATATTGCGCAGTGAATGATTCCGTAGGCTGGATCACCGAATACCTCGGCCTAAAACCGAAGCTGGCATATACCGGTGGGCGACAAGGGTGGATCGGCGATAATCCGTTTATTTTTCTCGATTGTACCAAGATCCGGTCTTTAGGATGGAAACCAAAGTTGACTATTCGGGAAGGGATCATCAAGACGATTGAGTATTTAAAGTCGAATGAGTGGGTGATGAATCGACGATGAAAATTTGTGTGTATGGGCTTTGGCACTTGGGCACAGTTTCAGCAGCTTGTTTGGCGCATTCGGGTTTTGATGTAGTGGGACTTGATGCGGATGAGAAGACAATTGCATCTTTGGTGCAAGGTAAAGCTGCTATTTTTGAGCCAGGATTAGATAAACTTATCGTCGAGGGTCAATCTTCAGGGAGACTGCGGTTTACGACGAACGCGCAAGATGCGCTGGGTGATGCGGATTTGTTGTGGATAACTTTTGATACGCCGGTAGACGATGAAGACCGTGCAGACGTGGAATTCGTCTTTACCCGCGTGGCGGATGTGTTGTCGCTGTTGCCTGCAGGGGCTGCTATTGTTGTATCTTCCCAAGTTCCTGTCGGGTTTACGGAACGAGTGAAACAACATTGTCTCAAAAACCTGCCGGATAAAGGTTTCCGATTTGCTTATTCTCCGGAAAATCTGCGCTTGGGAAATGCATTGCAAAGCTTTTTAGAACCGGACCGAATTGTTGTGGGAACAGATACCCCGGAAGGGCGGCAATTCTTGGAGCCGGTGTTTCAGCGGCTATGCGAACGCATCGAATGGATGAGTGTGTCATCGGCAGAAATGACAAAGCATGCAATCAACGCTTTCTTGGCAACCTCCATTGTTTTTGCGAATGAACTGGCTTCTGTTTGTGAGAAGGTTGGCGCAGATGCAAAAGAAGTGGAGCGTGGGCTGAAAAGCGAAGCACGAATAGGAAAAAAGGCATATCTGGGTCCGGGTCCTGCTTTTTCGGGCGGGACTCTGGCAAGAGACGTGCAGTTTCTCAAAAGCATGGGGCGGTCTTTCGATTTATCGGTACCCTTATTTGATGCGGTGATGACCAGTAACGATTATCACAAAGGATGGGCCGCACGGCAAATTTCACAATACTTTCCCAGTTCCGGACACCATACTTTTGCTTTGCTGGGGTTGACGTATAAACCCGGTACCGATACGTTACGCAGGTCTTGGTCGATTGATCTTGCTCGGCACATGTGGAATGAAGGATATCGCATTCGCGCCTATGATCCAAAGGTTAGCGCAGTACCTGATGAATTAAAAGAAGTGTTAGTCTTGTGTGATACGCCTGAGGAAGCGCTGAAGGGATCTGATTTTGCAGTGGTCGGTACGAACTGGCCTGAGTTTTTGGATCTATCACCAACGTTGTTTTTAACTCTGAGCGGAAAAACGGTAGTGGACGCTACTGGCTTTTTGCAGACTGTCTTTCAGGCTGGGGACAAATCAATCCGGCATATCATGGTAGGGAGAGTGAAGTAAACATGACGAAACTCCTTGAGGACCGAACGGCCATTGTTACTGGCGGCAGTCAGGGTTTGGGACTGGCTATTGCGACGCATTTTGTTGCAGAAGGGGCCAATGTCGTCTTGTGCGCTCGTGACAGTGGTAAGCTTGCTGTAGCAGTCAACGAACTGCGACAGCATGTTGTGTTGCCGCAAAAGGTCATCGGCTTGTCTGTAGATGTCTCCGATGAAACAGCTGTGAACCGGTTTGTGATGGCGATTACTGCTGAATTTGACTCTATTGATATTTTAGTAAATAGTGCTGGCGTTTATGGGCCAATGGGGTTGATTGAGGAGATTGATTGGCAGGAGTGGGTGGATGCGATCAAAATCAATCTGCTTGGTACCGTGCAGATGTGTCGAGCTGTTCTTCCATACATGAAAAAAGCGCACTTTGGGAAGATCATTAATCTCTCCGGTGGTGGAGCGACGGCGCCCATGCCTCGGATTAGCGCATATGCGGCGTCCAAAGCCGCTGTGGTGAGATTTACAGAAAGTTTGGCTCTTGAATGCAAGGACGATGGTATTGACGTCAATGCCATCGCGCCAGGGGCGCTCAATACAAGATTGTTGGATCAGGTTCTTGCTGCCGGTCCAGGTGCCGTTGGAGAAGAGTTTTATCAGAAATCAGTGGCGCAAAACCAGAGTGGAGGGACTCCACTGGAACGAGGAGTTGAACTTTGCACTTTTTTGGCTTCGGCAGTAAGTAATGGAATTACAGGCAAGCTTATAAGTGCGGTTTGGGATCCATGGGCATCACTTCCAGCGCGGAAGCAGGAAGTGCAAGAATCCGATATTTATACGTTGCGACGGATTGTGCCGAAAGATCGGGGAAAGGAATGGGATCTGCCATGAATGCAGCAATCATAGGATGTGGGCTTATTGGGAAAAAACGTGCAAATGCCTTGAAAGCATCTGGGCATAAAATATGTGCTGTTTCGGACCTGAATTTTGGCCGGGCCCAAAGTTTGGCTGATAGCATGGGTCAAGATATTAGGGTCACAACTGATTGGAATGAAATAGCGGCATGCAAAGACATTGATTTAGTTGTGATTTCTACCACGAATGATTGGTTGACTCCGATTGGGATCAAAATGGTTGAAGCGGGTAAGCACGTGCTGATTGAGAAGCCTGCCGCCAGGAATGCAGCTGAAATAGAAAAGCTCCAGGCCGCTGTCCGAGCAAAAAATGGCGCGGTAAAGGTGTGGGTTGGGTTTAATTTGCGTTTTCACCCTGCCTTGGCAAAAGCAAAGTTGATGGTGGAAGAGGGCTTGATTGGACCCGTGATGTTTTTGCGCGGCAGATACGGGCATGGAGGGCGAGTGGGTTATGATCGGGAATGGCGCGCAGATCCAGATATCGCTGGCGGTGGAGAACTACTGGACCAAGGAGTTCATTTGATTGATTTATCCAGGTGGTTTTTAGGGGAGATCGAACAGGTATCAGGATTTACACATACATATTTTTGGGATATGCCTGTTGAAGACAATGGATTTATGTTTTTGAAAACAGCAATGCAGCAGGTCGCTTGGTTGCAGGTGAGTTGCACTGAGTGGAAGAATATGTTTTGTTTAGAGATATATGGACAAAACGGCAAGTTACAAATTGACGGTGTCGGCGGTTCTTATGGAACGGAAAAATTGACTTGGTACAAAATGCTGCCGGAGATGGGGCCGCCTGAAACGATGTCATGGGAATATCCGGGTGATGATAAGTCCTGGCAACGCGAAACTGATGGTTTTATTCGTTTGATTCAAAGAGGTGGCTCTGAGATAGGTAACGTAGATGATGCATATGCTGCATTGGATGTTGTTGGGAAAGTATATGGCATGAAGGAGATGGCGCATTGATTATCATCAGGAGCCCGTTGCGAATTTCTTTGGGCGGTGGGGGAACCGACTTGGCGTCGTATTATGAGGATTATGGTGGTTTCTTGGTAGCGGCGGCCATTGACAAATATGTTTATATTACAGTGCACCAGACATTCATTGAGGAATTTATTTTAAAATATTCAAAACTGGAAAAAGTTCTTACCGTAGATCAAATTGAGCATCCGATAGTGCGTGAAGCTTTTCGGATGTTGGAAATGAACTGCAATTCTCTGGAAATTACCAGTATGGCAGATATTCCGGCGGGTACCGGATTGGGATCATCAGGAAGTTTTACTACAGGAGTAGTGAAAGCATTACACACCTTTAAAAGAAGTGTGATTACGCCGCGCCAACTGGCCGAGCAGGCCTGTGAGATTGAAATTGGCCGCTTGCATGAACCGATTGGCAAGCAGGATCAGTATATTGCTGCTTATGGAGGCATAACATGTTTTACCTTTCATGAAGATGGCCGGGTAGAAACGCAGCCTTTAAAAATTGATCAGGAAACACTGTATAATTTGGAAGATAATTTGTTGCTTTTCTTTACGGGATATTCCCGTTCTGCTTCATCGATTCTTGTCGAACAGGATGAGAAAAGTAAGAAGAATGACTCAGATATGATTGATAATTTGCATTTTGTAAAAAAATTGGGATTTGAAAGCCGGATAGCGCTTGAATCAGGCGATTTGAATCAATTTGGTGAGTTGATGAATATTCATTGGCAAAATAAGAAAAAACGTTCGGGTTCGATGTCCAACAGCCATATTGATGACTGGTACGATCTGGCTATGGCGAATGGTGCTGTAGGCGGGAAACTCATTGGGGCTGGTGGAGGAGGCTTCTTGATGTTTTACGCTGCCGATAAGCAGAAGTTGCGGCATGCCATGAGGCGAGCCGGGCTCACGGAAGTGCGTTTCCGTTTTGATTTTGAAGGAACCACTGTATTGGTACAATAAGATGGTGACGGTAGCGATTTTAGCGGGGGGGCTGGCCACTCGCCTACGTCCTGTAACCGAAAAAATCCCCAAGGCATTATTGGAAGTTGCAGGGCGAGCCTTTATTGAGTGGCAACTTGATTTGTTTCAACGCCAAGGGTTTACGAAATTTATCATTTGTACCGGATATCTGGGTGAGAAAATCGAAGAATTCCTTGGTGACGGTTTTTCACGTGGAGTATCGATTGAGTATTCATATGATGGCGACAAATTATTGGGAACTGCTGGTGCATTGCGCAAGGCAGCTGCATTATTGAGTGATCCTTTTTTGGTGATTTACGGCGATTCCTATCTTGAAATCGATTATAATGCGGTGTTGCAGGCATATTATTATTCTGAATGTCCGGCGTTGATGACAGTCTATGCGAATGGAGATCGCTGGGATAGCAGTAATGTCGAGTTTAGTGACGGCCGAATCCTTCGATACGACAAAAAAATGCGTACTTCCGCCATGCGGTTTATTGATTATGGATTATCTGTGATATCGCCGGAAATTATAACGCAAATTCCGGAAGGAGAAATTGCGGATTTGGCCGATATCTTCAGTAGACTTGCTGATGAAGAAAAATTGGCCGGGTGGCAGGCGCCCAAGCGATTTTATGAAATCGGGTCTCAAGCAGGCTGGTCGGAATTAGATCAAATGTTGAACAAGCAACAGAAAAATGAGGAGGGCGATACAATGGAAATATCTGCATATGTATCGGAATATTTGCAGGAAACAAAACGGATTGCGGAGACGATTGATCAAGTCAGTATTGTGAAGGCGGCTCAAGTGTTGGGATCTATTCGCGATCAAGGTGGCCGATTGTTTATTTTAGGAGTTGGCGGCAGCGCGGCCAACGCATCCCACGCAGTGAACGATTTCCGTAAAATTCTTGGCATGGAAGCCTATGCGCCAACAGACAATGTCTCGGAACTTACCGCACGTGTGAATGATGAAAGCTGGGAAAGTGTATTTGAGAGTTGGCTGAAAGGATCAAAAATTTCTGCAAACGACGGGTTGCTGGTTTTTTCCGTTGGTGGCGGATCCGCAACTGCTTCTCTAAATCTGGTTCGTGCTATGGATCTGGCCAAGGAGAAGGGAGCAAAAATTGTATCGATCGTATCACGAGATGGGGGGCGTGCGTTGCAAGTTTCAGATGCTTGCGTTTTAGTTCCTGTGGTTGCTGATGCAAGGATTACGCCGCATGCTGAAGGTTGGCAGGGTGTGATATGGCATCTGCTGGTTAATGCCATATAATGAACAAGGCGGTTTTCTTTGATCGGGATGGTGTTTTGAATCCGTTGGTGTACAACGTACAAACAGGGGAATATGAGTCTCCGCACCGCCCGAACGAGTTCAGCGTATACCCTTCCATTATAAGAGACTTGCGGTTGTTGTCCGGTTCTGGTTTTCAATTGTTTTTGATATCGAATCAGCCCAGTTATGCCAAGGGGAAAACATCACTGGAGAATATCCAGGCGATCCATAGGCTACTGGATGATTATTTGAAAGATAATCAAATCATATTTTCCGAATACTATTATTGTTATCATCATCCAGACGGGATTGTGGCGGAATTTACCGGAAAATGTGACTGTCGCAAACCTAAAGCGTTTTTTCTTCAAAAAGCTGAGAAAGATTATGATTTGGATCTTTCACAATGCTGGATGATCGGCGATCAGGACACAGATGTACAATGCGGCCAAAATGCGGGAGTGCGGACCATTCAGATATTGAATCCGCATTCGGCGAAAAAAAGAGGAAATAGTTGTCCTGATTACAAGGCGGAAAATTTAACAGAAGCTGTGCAAATTCTCGTAAATGAACAATAATTGAGGAGGGAATGATTGATATGGGTTTACCAGGAATGAAGATTAAGGTTTTTTCTGATGGGGCAGATGTAAAGGACATGTTGAGGGTTTATGGCGAAGGTGTTGTGAGTGGCTTTACTACCAATCCGACGCTAATGAAGAAAGCCGGGGTTACTGATTATCCGGCTTTTGCAAAAGAAGCGCTAAGTCACATAACCGATTGCCCAGTTTCCTTTGAAGTATTTTCAGACGACTTTGCTTCAATGGAGCGGGAGGCTCGCGTCATTAATTCATGGGGTCCGAATGTCAATATCAAGATCCCGGTTATGAATACCAAGGGCGAATCGACCGTAGAGCTAATTCGCAAATTATCTGCTGAAGGCATGCAACTCAATGTAACGGCAATTTTAACACTTCAACAGGTGGAGCAGGTGGTAGATGCGCTGGATCCGAAGGTTCCTTCCATTGTTTCTGTGTTTGCAGGGCGTATCGCCGATACAGGGCGTGACCCGATCCCCATGATGAATAAGGCGATGGAAATTATTAAGAAAAAACCATTGGCGGAACTTCTTTGGGCCAGCACCCGTGAAGTATTGAACATTTTCCAGGCGGAGGCCTGCGGTTGCCACATTATCACCGTCACACCGGATATTTTGAAAAAGTTGTCAATGCGAAATAAAGATCTGCATGAACTCTCACTTGATACTGTGAAAATGTTTTATGCTGATGCGCAGGCGGCTGGGTTTAAGCTATAAGCATAGGTTTTGCAGACACATAGGGAAAGGATGGAGAAGTTTCAGTGAGCAAAACGGCATTAATTACCGGCATCACAGGACAAGACGGGGCCTATTTGGCACAACTTTTACTCGGCAAGGGATATATGGTCTATGGCCTGCTGGCCCGGCGCAGTACTCCGACAACTTGGCGGTTACAGTATTTGGGTATATTGGATCAGGTGAAATTAATTGATGGCGATCTGACGGATATGTCTTCCATTATGCGAGCGTTGCAGATTGCCCAACCGCAGGAAGTATATAATTTGGGAGCGCAGAGCTTCGTAGCGACATCCTGGCATCAGCCGCTCCTGACAGCGCAGGCCACCGGTCTGGGGGCGTTGCATATACTGGAGGCGATTCGGCTGATCGATCCATCGATCCGTTTTTATCAGGCTTCCACGAGCGAAATGTTCGGGCTGATCCAAGAAGCCGTGCAGTCGGAAACGACCCCATTTTATCCGCGGAGCCCATATGGTGTAGCTAAACTTTTTGCTCACTGGAGTACCGTGAATTACCGGGAAAGTTTTTCGATATTTGCCTGTAGTGGCATTCTGTTCAACCACGAGTCGCCATTGCGTGGAATTGAATTTGTGACCCGGAAGGTAACAGATGCAGTGGCCCGGATTAAACTCGGCAAACAGAAAGAACTGTACTTGGGCAACATTGATGCAAAAAGGGATTGGGGCTTCGCGGGCGACTATGTAGATGCCATGTGGCGGATGCTACAGCAAGAACAACCAGATGACTACGTGGTGGCGACCGGACGGACGACAACGGTGCGGGATATGTGCCGCTTGGCTTTTGATCATGTGGGGTTGAGCTATGAAGACTACGTGAAGATCGACCCTAAGTTTTACCGACCGGCTGAAGTAGAAGTACTGTTGGGAGATCCGACGAAGGCTAAAGCGACATTGGGATGGAAAGCACATACGCAGTTGGCGGAACTGATGCAGATGATGGTGGATGCTGATTTGGTAAGAGTAAAGAAGGAATAGTTATGAAAATTTTAGTAACAGGGGCTTGCGGGTTTGTCGGAGGGCATTTGGTTGCTCGTCTGGTGAAAGCGGGACATAGTCTAGTAGCTGCCATACAGAACCCGGCTGCTGTTTTTGATGCATCTGTTCAAAAAACATCTTTTGAATTGATTTGCCCGGATGAAGTTCGGTCGGCGGTACAGGCTGCCCACCCGGATGTCATTATTCATCTGGCGGCGCAGAGTATGGTAGTAAAATCTTGGGAAGATCCTGTTGGCACAGTACAGGTAAATACACTTGGGACCTTGCATTTGTTGAATGCGTTGCGTGAGATGCCGGATACATTGTTGGTCACAATCGGATCCAGCGATGAATATGGGTTGACTGGACAATTGGGGAAGCCATTGACAGAAGATCAGCCCTGCCAGCCACAAAATCCCTATGCAGTGAGCAAGTTCGCTGCCGGTCAATTGGCGATGCAAATTTCCCGCAAGCATAGGCTACACGCGGTACATTTGCGTCCGTTCAATCATTTTGGGCCTGGACAGCGGGCTGGGTATGTGGTCAGCGATTTTTGTTCCCAGATTGCCCGTATTGAAAAGGGTGAGTTGGCGCCAGAGATTGTTGTTGGAGATCTCACCGCTCAACGAGATTTTACGGATGTGCGTGATGTGATCGAAGCGTATGCATTAATTGCTGAACAGGGCTTGCAAACTGGAGTTTATAATATTTGTTCTGGACAGCCGCGACGAGTGGAAGATATTTTGAATTTTTTATTGCGACAATCTAAGCTGAAGATTAAAGTTAAAGTTGATCCAGAGCGGTTGCGGCCATCCGATGTTCCTTTCTTTGTTGGTTCCGCTACAAAGTTGAAAGCATCAATCAATTGGGAGCTTCGGCGGGACTTTCATATGAGTTTGTGCGAAACTTTGGATTGGTGGCGGAAAAACTAAAAAAAGGGTGCTGTTGGCGCGCAGCAAAAAACTTATGTTGATAAAAGTGTGGATTTAAAATACTCGGAAATGATAGGGGCGTTAATAATGAAAGTTGTCATCTTGGCCGGTGGGTTTGGCACACGCATCAGCGAAGAGTCTCATCTGAAGCCGAAGCCGATGATCGAAATTGGAGAACGCCCCATCCTTTGGCATATCATGAAAATCTACTCGCATTTTGGGTTTAATGATTTCATTATCTGTTTAGGATATAAAGGATACACAATCAAAGAATATTTTGCCCATTACTTTTTGCATGAGTCGGATGTGACATTTGACTTCTGCGACGGGAATCGGCAGGTGGTTCATTGCCATCATGCCGAACCCTGGAAAGTAACCTTGGCCAATACGGGCCTGCATACAATGACAGGGGGAAGGGTAAAGCGTATCCGTCAATATGTAGGAGACGAGCCATTCATGCTTACCTACGGCGATGGAGTCAGCAATGTGGACATTGGCAAGCTCGTGGCATTCCATCAGGCGCATGGGAAAATTGCCACGCTGACATCGGTACAGCCAACAGGCCGGTTTGGGGCACTGGAACTGGACAATCATAACGTTGTTACCGGGTTCCAGGAGAAGCCGCAAGGCGATGGAGGCTGGATTAACGGCGGATTCTTCGTGCTGCAGCCGGAAGTGTTTGATACCATCGCAGACGACAGTACGATCTTTGAACGGGGTCCCATGGAAAAACTGGCGCAACAGCACGAATTGGTTGCGTATAAACATGATGGATTTTGGCAGCCGATGGATACCATGCGGGACAAAGACCAGCTGGAAAATTTGTGGCAGACGAATAAAGCACCCTGGAAGATTTGGGAATAGGGACGATGACGATGGAGACGGTATTTTGGCAGGGGAAAAAAGTTTTTATCACCGGGCATACGGGATTTAAAGGCTCGTGGCTTTGTTTATGGTTGCATTCGCTGGGGGCCGAGGTAACGGGCTATGCGCTGCCGCCTCCCACACAGCCGAGTTTGTATGAGCTAGGCAGAATTGATGGGCTGGTGAATTCCGTTATCGGCGATGTGCGCGATGCTGCGGCGTTGAAACAGGCGTTGATAAAAGCGCAGCCGGAGATAGTGATACATATGGCGGCGCAGGCGCTGGTGCGCGAGTCCTATAAAAATCCGGCGGACACATATGCGACCAATGTGATGGGGACTGTTCATCTATTGGAAGCGGTGCGCGCCTGTTCGACGGTGAAAGCGGTCGTCAACGTTACCACCGACAAATGCTATGAAAATAAAGAGTGGATCTGGGGTTATCGTGAAAACGAGCCGATGGGCGGATATGATCCGTATTCCAACAGCAAGGCTTGCTCGGAGCTGGTGACGGCGTCGTATCAAAGTTCTTTTTTTAATCCCGATGAATATGCTAGCCATGGCGTGGGCATTGCTTCGGCTCGGGCCGGGAATGTCATCGGCGGTGGTGATTGGGCGACGGATCGATTGATACCGGATTGCATCAGTGCCTTGCTCGGCAACGAGCCGATAAGGATTCGCAACCCGAACTCGATTCGCCCCTGGCAGCATGTATTGGAACCTCTGGGTGGTTATTTGTCGTTGGCGCAGCAATTGTACGAGGCAGGTCCGGCATTTGCCGCAGGGTGGAATTTTGGTCCTAATGATCAGGATGCAAAGCCGGTGGAGTGGATCGTCCAGAAGTTATGCGATACGTGGGGAAAGGACTCCGCTTATGTCATTGATGAGGGTCCGCATCCCCATGAAGCCAACTACTTGAAACTGGATTGCTCCAAAGCAAGACATCTTCTGGGGTGGCAACCGCGCTGGAGTTTGGATACTGCGTTGGTCAAAATTGTTGAATGGGTTCGGGCTTATCAACGGCAAGAAGATCTGCGCGAGGTTTGTTTTCGGCAAATTCGCGAATATGCCAATGCGTGAGATGGGGGGTAATGTGCCTACGAAGAGTACACAAGAGCATCAACTAAAGCAGCAAGCCATTGAGGCGGCTGTAAAGTATTATAATTTCAAACATGCCCCGAAGAAGGATTTTCAGCCTGGCGATCGCATTTCGTACGGTGGCCGGATATTTGACGAGAAAGAGATTGTCAATTTGGTTGATTCCGCTTTGGATTTTTGGCTGACAACGGGCAAGTATGCCGAGCAGTTTGAAAGAGACTTTGCTCGATTTCTGGGGGTAAAGTTTTCATCGCTGACGAACTCCGGTTCATCCGCGAACTTGTTGGCATTTATGACGCTGACTTCGCATAAGTTGGGTGAACGGCGCATAAAAAAAGGCGACGAGGTCATTACCGTGGCTGCGGCTTTCCCCACAACTGTTGCGCCGATTCTGCAGTATGGAGCCGCGCCGGTTTTCGTGGACGTGACGTTGCCGACCTACAATATTGACGTGAGTCGCCTGGAAGCGGCATTGTCGGCGAAGACCAAAGCCGTAATGATAGCGCATACCTTGGGCAATCCGTTCGACTTGACCGCAGTTAAGGCATTTTGTGATAAGCATGAACTGTGGCTGATTGAGGATAATTGCGATGCTCTGGGGACGAGATATTTGTTCAACGGTGAGTGGAAATATACGGGAACGATTGGTGATATTGGGACTTCGAGTTTTTATCCTCCCCACCATATGACGATGGGGGAAGGTGGAGCCGTATATACGAATAGTCTAGAACTCAAGCGTATCGTGGAATCCTTCCGGGACTGGGGACGCGATTGCTGGTGCCCGTCTGGCAAAGACAATACCTGCAAACATCGCTTCACGCAGCAGTTCGGCGAGTTGCCACCGGGGTATGACCATAAATACGTTTATTCTCACTTGGGATATAATCTCAAGGTAACGGATATGCAGGCGGCCATTGGTTGCGCGCAGCTGGAAAAATTGCCGGAGTTCATTGCCAAACGGCGACAGAATTGGGCCATGCTTCGGGCGGGACTGGCTGATTTGCAGCAGGCGCTTATTTTGCCGGAAGCAACAGCGAACTCCGAGCCCAGTTGGTTTGGATTCCTGCTGACACTCAGGGAGAATGCCGGATTTACCCGGGAACAGCTCGTGAATCATCTGGAGGCGCAGGGCATCCAAACGCGGATGCTGTTTGCGGGGAATTTGTTGAAACATCCCTGTTTTGATGAGATGAGACAGGCTGGTGAAGGATATCGAGTCGTGGGAGAGCTGACGAACACGGATGTCATCATGAACCGGACCTTCTGGATTGGAGTATATCCAGGAATGAATAATGCAATGATCGAATATATGATAGGCAAAATCAGAGAGTTTGTGCGCAAATGAAAGTGTTGGTAACGGGAGCCACCGGTTTTGTAGGAGCTTGTCTGGCCAGACATATGGTCGCAGAGGGACATGAGGTGCACGTTTTTACCCGTGAAAAGTCGAACCGGTGGCGGATTCAGGATCTGTCGGATCAGCTAAGAGACCATTTCGTTGATTTGACGGATGCGGACTGTGTCCAAACGGCTATTTCCCACATTCGCCCCGAGGGGATTTTTCATTTGGCAACCTACGGTGGGTTTGCCGATCAGCAGGATACAACAGCGATCATCACGGCCAATTTTTTGGGGACTGTAAATTTAGTTCGAGCTTGTGAACGAGTTGGGTTTGATTTTTTCATCAATACCGGTAGTTCGTCTGAATATGGCATTAAACAAGAACCGATGCGCGAAACGGATGTCGCTGAGCCTATGGGGGATTATGGCGTTTCAAAGCTGGCAGCGACAGCTTTTTGCTACTCGGAAGCCGTCCAGAAAGAATTGCCTATTGTTACGATAAGGCTTTTTTCTCCGTACGGATATTGGGATGACCCCAAACGGTTCATTCCCTATGTGATTCAATCTTTTTTAAAGAATGAAGTCCCGCGACTTTCGACGCCGCACTCTGTTCGGGATTATATTTTTATCGAAGATATTTTGCAGCTGTATCAAAAGATGGCGGAAACCCCGAAGTTAATCGGTGGGATTTTCAATGCAGGGAGCGGCCTGCAAACGTCCATCGGTGAAGTCGTGGAAATCATCCGGGAGATTATGGGGAGCGAGATCGTGCCGGCATGGGGCAGCATTGGCGCCAAACGGATGGAACCTTCTGTTTGGGTCGCGGACACGGATAAAACCCGACAGCTTGGCTGGCAGGCGCGTGTTGATTTGCGTGAAGGACTGCGCAGAACGATTGAATGGCAAAAAGTGACGGTGCAAAAATGAAATTATCGGATTATGTAATCAATACGATTTCAAAACAAGGCGTGGCGCATGTTTTTGAATTTATTGGCGGCGCCATTACTCATTTGATTGATTCTATGTATGAACGCCCTGACATTCAGTGCATATCTGTACATCATGAACAGGCGGGAGCCTTTGCGGCGGAGGCTTATGCCCGAATCAACGGCAAGCTGGGTGTTGCCATGGCTACCAGCGGGCCGGGGGCGCTGAATATGCTGACAGGTATCGGGAGCTGTTATTTCGATTCTGTGCCATGCCTATTTATCACGGGGCAGGTCAATACCTATGAATATAAATTTGACAGCCCGATACGGCAGATTGGATTCCAGGAGACGGACATTGTTACCGTGGCAAAACCTTTGACCAAGTTTGCGGAGATGGTAGTCGATGCGAATCAGATACGTTATCAGTTGGAAAAAGCGATATATTTGGCTCAGCAGGGTCGTCCGGGACCGGCATTGCTCGATATCCCGCTGAATATCCAACGGGCTGAGATTGAACCGGAAACGTTGCCGAGCTTTTTTGATAGTGAAGAGTACAAGGCTTTGACGGCGACAGCGCCCTCAGAGTCGGAACTGTCTACCGTCATGAATATGATCCGCGCGGCAAAACGCCCCATGGTTTTGGTTGGAGGCGGAATCCGCTGCGCCGTTGCCAGTGACGAGCTAAAAGAATTTATTAATGCGACGGGGTTTCCTGTTGTAGCTTCCTTGATGGGATTGGATGCTATCGAGCATGACCATCCGGCATTTGTCGGCATGATCGGATCTTACGGGAATCGATATGCCAATTTGGCGTTGGCAAACAGTGATTTGTTGATCGTATTGGGATCGCGGCTGGATACCCGTCAGACAGGGACCCGGCCGGAAACCTTTGCTCGGGCCGCCAAAAAGATTCATGTCGATGTGGATCCTGTTGAACTAAATTATAAGGTGAAAGTGGATGTAGCCATCCAATGTGATGCAAGAGCGTTTTTGCAGGCAATCAATACGCAGTTGCGTTCGTCATTTTCTGCCACTGATCTTTCCCCGTGGGTTGAGCGAATTCATTCCTATAAGAGCAAATATCCGACGCAGTCCAAAGCAGGCTCCCCGTCGAAGCAGTTGGACCCAAACCGACTGATGGAAGTGATGTCGCAGTATGCCCAGGAAGGGGACATTGTCTGCCTGGATGTGGGACAACATCAAATGTGGGCGGCGCAATCTTTCCGGCTGAAGAATAGGCAGCGAATGTTGATCTCGGGTGGCATGGGCGCCATGGGATTTGCATTGCCTGCGGCAATCGGCGCCGTTATCGCCGCGAAGGACAGTCGGGGTATTGTGATTGCGGGCGATGGCGGAATCCAGGTGAATATTCAAGAGCTGGATCTGGTGGCCCAAAGGCGGCTGCCGATTAAAATTGTCATTTTTAATAATGGTTGTCTTGGTATGGTACGGCAATTTCAAGATTTGTATTTTGACGGGCGACGCCAATCTACGGTTGTGGGGTATAGTTGCCCGAACTTACTAAAGGTTGCCGAAGCTTATGGGATTTCCACTTATCATATCGACTCGTGGGAAGGTGTGGAAACGACTTTTGCGCAAGCCTTCGCTGGAAATGAGCCTGCCTTTATCAATATCTCCCTGGAATTGGCCACAGAGGTGAATCCTAAACTGGTTGTGAATCGCCCGATTGAAGATATGCTGCCCTATTTGGAGCGAAGTGAACTAAAAGAGCAAATGTTGATCGATGTAGTTGAAACGATTGATTTTGCGAAATAGTATTTTTTTTATTGATATGTTGGACAAACAGTTTTTTCGCTTTCTGCTTATCGGTGCGGTCAACACTGTATTTGGCTATTCGGCTTTTTCCTTGTTTATTTTTTTAGGGTTTCATTATGCCATAGCGTCATTACTGGCGACCATTGTGGGCGTACTTTTTAATTTTATGACTACAGGTCGTTACGTATTTAACAACCGTGAAAATTCATTGATCGGTAAGTTTTTTTTGGTATATGGTATAGTTTACGTGTGCAATGTTGGGTTGTTGAAGATAATGGATGCCTATTCCATCGATATGTATGTTGCCGGCGCTTTGATTTTGCTGCCGATGGCGCTGTTGTCGTATGTATTGAATAAGAAGTTTGTGTTTGAGGTGAAAAAGTGAAGCTTATCAGCATAGTGACGCCCTGTTACAATGAAGAACTGAATGTTGCGGAATTGTATCGACAAGTAAAAGCGGTTTTTGATAAGCTGCCTGAATATAGATATGAACACATTTTTATTGATAATGCTTCCAAAGATCAGACTGTCAAGATTTTAAAAGAAATCGCCGCAACGGATCACAACGTAAAAATCATTGTAAATGCCAGGAACTTTGGTCATATCCGCTCTCCTTATCATGCGTTGCTGCAATCTCAAGGAGATGCAGTGATTTTGGTAGTGTCGGATTTACAGGATCCGCCGGAGATGATTGCTGATTTCATCAAAAAATGGGAGGAAGGCTACAAAGTTGTTTTGGGCGTGAAAAATGAGAGCCAGGAATCTCCTCTCATGTTTGCGATTCGGAAGATGTATTATGATTTTATTAACCGGGTTTCCGATATTGACTTAACCAAAAATAACACGGGCTTTGGATTGTATGACCAAAAAGTCATCGAAATCTTGCGGCAGATAGACGATCCATATCCCTATTTTCGCGGGCTCATTTCCGATATCGGCTTTGAAAGTTATAAAATTAATTACGTTCAACCGGCTCGCAAACGCGGCGTTACCGCGAACAATTTCTATACCTTGTATGACATTGCAATGCTTGGAATTACTAATCATTCCAAGGTTCCATTACGGTTGGCTACAATGGCAGGATTTTTGATGTCGGCAATTAGCCTGCTTATCGCCCTAAGTTATTTTATCGCCAAGCTGTTATTTTGGGATGAATTTAGTCTGGGGATGGCACCGGTAATAATAGGGCTTTTCTTTTTTTCATCTGTTCAGTTATTTTTTATTGGAATTATGGGCGAATATGTTGGTGCAATTTATACGCAAGTACAAAAACGACCGTTGGTGGTGGAAAAGGAACGAATCAATTGGACACAAAAATGAACATAAAAACACACATACAGAGTTTGTCTGTAATACTTCTATTATCAGTTCTTTCAATTGCTTTTGCTTCTTTGAGAGGGTACAATTCTGATTCTCTTTATTCTTATTCGCAAGCAAAAGACTTGCTTCAATTTGGTTCCTTGTCTGGGTGGACGTTTCCCGCGATTTCTTTCCTAGTACCTGATGTAATTTTGTCATTGCCATTTGCTGCTATTTTGGATAATCCCTATAATTTTCTTCTCGCATCTTCACCAATACAAATAATTTTATTTATTTATTTATTTTCTTTATATTACACATCAAATAATACTAATACGGATTTTCCAACAACTTTTACTATTGCAGCAATTTCTGCTGCTGCAATAGCAATCCTTGGGTCGGTAGTGTTTCGAGATGTTTTCTATTTTATGGTTGAGCCATTTTTTATACTTGTGCATCATGGATTTGCAGCGTCTTTTGCGGTATTAATTTTTTTATATGCGAAACATGACGTTTTTTTAGTCTTCAAAAAACATTATTTTCTGAGTGCATTGGGATTGTTTCTGCTCATAGTATCTGATTTCTATTTTGCTTTCTATTTTGGATTCTTAATTATATCAACTTTTAGTAAAACGCAATGGAGAAAAACATTAGTTATTTTGGTTGCGTTCTCAGCGTTTTCGATTGCTATTTTTTTAGCTTCCTACTTAATGAACCCATCGCTTGGTTTTTATGCAAATAATTCGCTAAACGCAACCAACGACAGTCGTGCTAGTGTTTTTATGGGTATAGTTTTTATTCTTGTGTTGCCGACGATATTTGTTGTTCGGCTTTGGCAGATGAAGAGCCTGACTGAAGAATTTAAGCAACTCTATATTGCTTTTCTTTTGATAGCTTTTGCAATTTTTTTTATGGGATTAATTGCAGATAAATATGCGTTTCGATATCTTACTATTGCTTACCCAATTTCCATTGTTTTATGTACGAAAATACTATTGAGTATCCCCGAAAGGTACAAAAAATTATTGCTATGTTTTTGTTTCCTTTTTGTTTTATCGCTTACTATTTATGCGAATTTCCTCAAAGAAAAACCTGGTAGGTTCGCTTTTCATGACGAAATAAAATGCATTCAGGAAATGGGATTAAGTCAATCCACGATAGTCGCGGACTATTGGCCGGCAAAAATGATATTTGAATCTACGAATCGACAATATAATCTTATACAAGTTGATGGTAATTTAAATGAGCGTAATTGGGTTAATAATTCTAGGTGGAAGACGCTATATGCAGATAATGGGATTACCTTTGTGATAACTGATCAGCTAAGCAAAGATGTAATTTCGCGGCTAAACGAAAAAAAAGAAGCTCAATCACTTTGTGGTGGTAAAGTATTATTGATCCGTGTGGAAGCGGCTAGTATAATCCCATTAAAGAAATGAAGAGAAGGTTTTTTCTATGAAAATAGCCATCGTTCATGACTGGCTGGTAACCTATGCCGGAGCCGAGAGGGTGCTGGCGGAAATATTGAAATTGTATCCGACGGCAGATTTGTATTCCGTTGTTGATTTTATGCCCGAGCAAGACCGTGGATATTTCGGAGGAAGATCAGCGCATACGACATGGGTACAGAAATTACCTGGGGCACGTAGACGATACCGAACTTATCTACCATTGATGCCTTGGGCAATAGAACAATTGGATATGTCAGCTTATGATATGGTGATTTCTTCCTCACATGCGGTGGCCAAGGGCGTGATAACGAGACCTGATCAACTACATATCTGCTATTGCTATTCACCTATGCGTTATGCCTGGGATATGCGGGAAGAATATCTTAGAGAAGTGGGAATGGACTCAGGCCTTAGCGGCGGGACAGTAAGGTTTTTGTTAGAACGTTTGCGCAAGTGGGATCTGAAAAATTCTCGGAGAGTAAATCATTTTATCGCAATCTCCAATTTTATTGCTGATCGTATTCGTGGTTCCTATAATCGTGAAGCTTCAGTAATTTATCCACCGGTAGATACGGCGTATTTTAATTCGCTTGGCACTAAAGACGATTTTTATCTGGCAGCATCGCGAATGGTTCCCTACAAAAGGATAAAGCTTATTGTGGAGGCCTTTTCCAGGATGCCACAGAGACGTTTGGTGGTCATCGGGGATGGGCCGCAATACAAGTCGGCTCGTGCGGCGGCAGGGACAAATGTTCAGTTTCTTGGTTATCAGTCAAGTATAGTATTGAGGGAGCATCTGCAGCGGGCTCGAGCATTCATTTTCGCAGCGAAGGAAGATTTCGGCATCCTGCCTGTGGAGGCGCAAGCTTGCGGAACGCCGGTGATTGCTTATGGCGTCGGTGGGGCATTGGAGACGGTGCGGGGGCTGGGCTGTGATGGCGTGGAGAAACCAACGGGGCTGTTTTTTGCCGAGCAGACGGAAGAATCGATGATTGCGGCGATAGAAGCATTCGAGGCGCGCGAAGCCGAGTTCCGACCGGAATATTGCCGGGAAAATGCTCTGCGATTTGCTCCGGAGCAGTTTCGGCAGCAGTTCACACGGTTTGTAGATACAGCGATCAAGCATTTTCAACGGGAGAAGAAGTAGTGATGAAAAGGTTGCATTGGACATTGTTCATGGGATGCCTCTCAGTGCTACTCTTTTTTGGTGATGTTTCTGCTGCCCCAACGCTTGAGTCGACGCTGGGGGTTAACCATCATTTCACCCAAAACGCCGAACAAGATGCAAGAGATGTCGCTGATACGAGCAATGCAGGATTCCGCCTGATTCGTTATGATATGATGTGGGAACAGGTGGAGCAGCAAAAAGGTGTCTATGATTTTCGGACGTTTGATCGCTTGCTGTCGCAGATGGAGGCGAAGGGCATCCGCCCCTTGTTTATTCTGGACTATGGGAATCCTTTGTACGGGAAACGGGCCTTGCGGACCGAAGAAGCGCGGGCTGCGTTTGCCCGATTTGCCGGAGCAGCGGCAGCCCGCTACAAAGGAAAAGGCGTGATCTGGGAGATATGGAATG
>Ga0316604_10001316_pt1 | contig 22445 bp, 19 predicted proteins | sample OWC_soil_day20_C_FD_207650 | JGI IMG/M metagenome (GOLD analysis project Ga0316604, IMG submission 207650) | Wetland soil microbial communities from Old Woman Creek delta, Ohio, United States - OWC_soil_day20_CT | ecosystem: Environmental > Terrestrial > Soil > Wetlands | place: USA: Ohio...
CCCTCTTTGTCAACGCCAATCGGGTCATACAAACTAACTTCAGTACGAATGCGCCGAGTACTTCTCAAGTGCATGAGTATTTCATTTGCTATTCTCACGCAACGGCTCTGTAGTATTCTCCTGATTTTCAGCAAGTCCACTGCCGTTGCCCGAGAGGAAGTCATCGGTTGGCAAATCAATGCCGCCGCTATCATCAGAGCCAAATAGATACACATGAACATTCTCGCCGTCCCAAACCACCTTTTTCACAAAGGTGCGTAAGGCGGCGCGTTTTTGTTCAACGCTCATGTCGTCCATCGTATCCCTAAAGGTTGTGAGCATCTGACGGATAATATCAAACTCAATATTAGAAAGGGTATGACTTGCTGTAAGGCTCTCCATTTCAACAATACGGCTTCTCATTATTTCACCCTCGCCATGCAGCTCTTCAATTTCTTTAATGACATAGCCCTTTGCTACTGTACCCTCCGATATAGAGAGTGACGATACCTGCTCGGCAATCTTTTTCTCATTCTCAGCAAGCGCACCGCGTAGGCGTTCTAAATTATCGTCATATTCTTCACGATTGCCTTCCAACTGTTTTTTGCCAAACTCAAGCTGACGGATAAACTCTGAACTGTCTGCGCCAAGTCTTTTTATTTCTTCACACACAACTCGATCAAGCATATTTCCATTGGCGTTCTTCATCTTACAGACATGAGAACGGCTCTTTTCTTTCATGGCACAAAGATAAGAATAAATAAACTCTCCTTGTGCATCTAGGCGTTTACTTAGTTTGGGACGCATATAGTCATCACAGGTGCAAAATAAAAGACCGGAAAGCAGCGCGACGTTGCTTCGGGGTTTACGGAAAGACTTAGACCGATTCTGTTCTAAACATTCCTGTGCCTTAATCCATTCCACGCCTTCAATCAGACCTGTATGTTTCCCCACAGCCACAATCCATTCGTCTATTGGGCGCATTTGGTTAGCCTTACCGGATTTTTGAATGGTACGGTTATATGCCATAATGCCATGCTTGCTGTCAAAATCTTCTTTTGGGGCAAACAAATCCACCTCGTTTTCGATTAAGTAATGATAAGCATCTTCGTCAGCAATCATATATACAGGATTGGTAAGGATATTACGGAGAGCAAAGCGACTAAACATTTTCTCGTTTTTCGTTTTATAACCGTTTTGAATAAAGTAAGTTTCCGTTTTCGTCAATGAATTTGTTTCCAAGAACACTCTGTAAATCTGTTTAATGATTTCTGCTTCTTCGGGAATGAGTTTTAACATACAAGCCTTTTTTGTTTTCCCATCTATTGTTACAGTCTCCACTTGTTCAGACTGAAACCCTGTAGGCGATGTACCGCCAAGCCAACGCCCAGTTTTAGATAGCTCATGCATATTATCACGTATACGCTCGGCTATCGTTTCACGCTCCAGTTGAGAAAATACAGAAGAAATATACATCATGGCTCTGCCCATAGGAGAGGAAGTATCGAATTGTTCCTTAATAGAGATAAAGGAAACATTCAAACCGTCCAATTCCTCAATCAGCTTGGCAAAATCACCTATGTTACGGCTTATGCGGTCAAGGCGATAGCAGACAATCGCAGAAAACTTCTTTGCCCTTGCCTCAGCCATCATCTGCTTAAATTCAGGACGCTCCATATTGCCGCCTGAAAATCCTTCATCTTCATATATTAAGATACCTTCGTCATTGCAATTTGGGTAACGGGGGCGGATATACTGCTTGCAAAGCTCGATTTGATTTTCTATACTTTCACCTTTACCTGTGTATTTAGATTTACGAGAATAGATGGCAATCTGTTCTCCTGTATTTTCTTTCGTTTGCTTCACTTTATCGCACCGGCCCCTCATGTTCTATATTGTCACTTATTATAACACAGCGTCCGCAATATAAAAAGGACAAGACTAAAGCCGCTGATCCTAAAAATAGGATTGGCGGCTTATCTTTACCAGCTATTCACCAAAAATCTTTTCTTTATTTTAGGCTCAACATCAAAATAGTCACTTGAGAATCAAAATTCCATAATATGGCGATTGTATTATGCTTCTAAAGGAAGCGTAGATATTACATTGTCGCAAACTTGGTAGATCATATCCACGTCTAACCGAGTTCTTTCTTCCCATAGCCTACCATGAGCCAACCAATTTCTATAACTTAAAAGCCCTCCATACTCTCCTATTTTATGCTTATACACAGGATAGAATCTTTTCCACGCAGGCAAAATAGTCCTATCTAAAGAAATTTTCCCTTTAGTTTTTTTATAGTCTTCTCTGAAAAATTTACTGATATCTTCTTTCTTTTTTCTTTCAACTCGTATAGTATAGTCAACTTTCAAAGCCGCTTCAATTGCAGACAATAAATCTAAACACACCAATTTTTCAAGTTCGTCCTTTGCATATTTAAAATATTCTTCTACTTCTTGCTGAGTTAATCCAATAAATTGTTGTAGAATAGTATTCTGATTAGACACTATTAATCTTTCGTTTTCCTCTAAGGAATTTCTAGTGACTCTATACCACTCTAGTATATCCTCAATACTTTTGTTTTGATTAGAAATGCTTACCTTTCTTGCCATTATAATACCGCCATTAAAGCGTCAGAAAAAACATCTCCGTCTACATCAATAAATTTAACATGCGGAGCTGGAGTAGCTATTTTCCAAACTAATTCAGACTTGCTTTCATCTGTTTTGGGTAACAATGGGGGAACTTCCGCTCCATCTCTTATCGTAACAATAATTTTAGGACCTTGAGATTTTTTTGGAACTAAAACAAATTTTACAGCTCCCTTTTTCCCTTTTAAGTCTATTCGCCCATAAGCACCTATTAAATTTGTACCAATTGGCTCTAAAGTAACCTTCTGATTAAGCATAGTAATAGTCATTTTATTTATTTCATACCGACCGATATTTTCTTCTGTAATTGCATGTGATGTATAATCGATTTTTAAATTAGGTAACTCGCCTACCCAAGACTCCACATCATTATAAAAGTTTTTAACTGCTTCTAACCACTTATTTTTCTCTGCATCCCAATCTATTTTAGCTTTATCGCTTTTGCTTTCTCCATTTTCTGTTAAAAGCTTTTCTAAGTCTTTTAATCCCATAAAAATCTTCCTTCCTTTTTTGATTATAGGAGTATTAATTCCCTTTATCAGTGGCGTTTACCTTTTAAATTTCTTTGTTACTACCAAACGTGGTAGATATCGTCTGACTTTTTTGGGGGTTGTAGAAGCAGAAAGAGTCCGCCCCTTTGATACAACTGAAAAAATGTATGAAATAGTATAGCCACCAAACAGTACAATTAAATACTGAACTAAAGTTTCTAATTTCAAATTTGTTAAAGACATACTTAGAGCACCACTTTGAATTATTTCTATAAAATCCTTTTTCTGCGCTACTAAAGCCCCTAGATTATATATGCCAAATATTAAAAATGTATATCCGCTTAATATTGCAGTATACGCACATGCTAAAAAAATACGCACCAGAATGTTGTCAAATAAATCCAACAACGCCAATACTATGTAAAACCAGGGAAAAAACATAAATAGTATCGCAAGAAGTGCAATCTGAAAATCTATTGTCTTTGCAATCACAATCGACAACGAAAGGCAAGTTAAAAGAACTCCTAATAGAATTGGAACAGCAGAAAACATTGTGTCTATCGACTTACTCTTTATTCTATTTTTCCAGCACCTATAACTATATCCAGAGGAAACAATAATCATCCACATTAACATTATTTTATAATAGTATCCATTCGCTTCAAAAACAGCTCTTAGTGAATCTTCCCACACTATCAATAACAAAAAAATAACTGTATTTATTACCGCAAAAGAATTTTGCTTAGAATTATAGAAAAATTTATCAAAAAGAATTTCTATTTTTTTTATCATCCGTTTGGTTGGGATACTATTACATGTTGCAACTTTATCCTTTGCCCTTAAAAGCAACGTGTAGAGAACAACAAAAAGAAAAATCCACGTAATGACCAATTGCACAAAATAAATAGTACCACTCCCTCTTAGCTAAACATACGCTTATCTACAATATCGATTAGCATTTCACTTTCTGGTTTTGTAATTTGTGCATATGCGCCCAAAGCTTCAAACAGGGTACGGGGCATTATTCCAACTAAACATAATTCAAATAAAACTACATTTATTTACAACCAATGCAATTCGTCAAAACAGCCTAAAATCCTTTATTTCCCTATAAATTCAATAATTTGTGTAATAGTTCTAAGCAAAACCATCTTAATACAGGTCAATCTCTATGGATTTTTTATTAGTTCAAGTTCATTTTACAATGAGCCTTAATTATATTTTCTTATTGGATCAGATTCCCAGACTCCCTTTCCTGCGTTTTTTATCGGCTAAAAGCAACCTGAACCTAGATGATTTTTCCTTGCTTCTCGGCAACGAAATCAATCTCCTTTGTGTCAAGTTTACCTACATAAACATCATACCCGCGCCACCGAAGCTCTAAATATACAATATTTTCAAGGGTTTGTGATATATCATCCTGCTTATACCCTAATACAGCGTGCTTAAATGCGTTGTCCGCTAAATAAAACTTCTCTTGCGTTTTCAGAATCTCTCTGCCTTGTAGATCCTGACGTGAACACCTATTCAAGATATAGGCACTTTCCAGTTTTGAAAGGTAATTGTAAACTCTTTCAACGTCGATTTCCTACTCTGGCTTGCGAAAAAGCCTTTTATGGAATTCGCCGAAAAGGTGTTGCCAATGTTATCAAAAGCGAACTTCACTATACGCTCCAATTGGTCAACCTTCCGGATTGGTTCCGTTTCACAATATCGGTAAAAATGGTAGCTATAAGGTATGAAAAGAAAACACTGGCTAACGCATAACCCGGTAATGTTACTCAATTAAATCTTAAACATGCCTTTTCTCAATCTCTCTTAAAAAGTCATGTCCTTGTTTCACATAAACATCGCATATCGCTATGGCAGTTTCCTTTTCTCCCTTTTCAAACAATGTATCGACTACTTTCTTTATACCTTCTTCTTCATACCACGGTATGTAATCACTATTCAACATTGCTAGAAACAATTTTCCAACGTGTTCAGGACGAACCTCAACATAGTTTGCGCAAAAATCAATATAATACTGATATTTAGCTTTTGGGTGCTTTACAGCCATATCTAAAATCAACAAGATATCTGTATCCACTAATGTAATACTGGTAATAGGTAATACTAAACTCGATAGAACCTGTTCGAATTCCGTATCATTATCTTTATTCTTTACTTGATCAAAGACTCTTTTCCATATCTTCTTTATATTGCTTTGAGCATCAGCAGATAAAACAATGTTTGATTTTACGCTTAGATTTCTAAGGACTTCTATTAATTGTTTAGGTTTTTTTGCATCGACAAGCCTTTCTAAAAGAATATCTGATTCTTTACTCTCCCACCCCTGAAAGAAGCCGATAACCAAGTGAAAAACAAGTGCTTTATTTACTTCATATGAGACGTCGAGGTTTATCATTCTTTCGTAATAGCCAATATCTTTAAGTTTAAGATATAATGCTTTAGCTGGATACCTATAATGAAGCAAATAATTTGTAGAAGCTGCCGCAAAGTATAGAGCATCCTGATTAGGAAAATAAATACAGATTTCTCGTACAAGATTGTATTCGCGTTTTACTAATTCTTTTAGATATGCTCCAATAACCGCAAATAACTCTGGAGATGGCTTTAGGTTTGCCCTTTCCGTCAAAAGAGACCGCGCCCAATTCTTATGCGCCTTTGATTCGCCAGTTTTTCGTAAAAAGAAGAGATATTTTATGACTATAGAATATGCCCTTCCTAAATGATTACCTAAAAGCATGTCCCCATGATTGTCTTCTTGTCTTGCACTGGAAAAATTTTTTTCAGTTAGCACCGTCAGAATTCTTTCAAAGATATCGAGTAACTCACTATGTTGGCTCAAAATTCCATCATCTACATATCTTTCTAAAATATATATAATATTTCCAATAGCTAAACGACGTGAATCATGATTTTTAGTCCCTACGTTGTTCCAAAATTTATCATCGTCAATTATAATTGAGTGGAAAAAATCCAAAATCTCAATATAATTTACATGACCATTATCGTTTTGATCCATTGCAAACAATTGTATCAAGCTATATTGATAACACCAAGGCAAGGAACAAAAGGGTTGCATATTCGCTGATATTTGAGCTGGATTTTCCCCGGCAACTTCCATGAAGAGCTTCTTGAGTGTTGATTCATCTTCAGGATCAATAGTTTTGCCATTATATTGGCGTTCTATAAAGTACACAATTTCTACATTTGTTTTTCCCAACATATCGGCTTTACTTGGTAAGAAGTTCGATCTTTGATTACCAATAAGATCTTGTGTTTGTTCTTTATATTGTTTGGCTAGCTCTAAAATCCTACTATTATTTGTCCGCTGTAGAGCGTTTAAGTACTTCAACTTTCTATATTGCTGGATTTTTTGTTCCACTTCAGCATATTGGTTGGGAACTTGAAAAGTGGATATTTCAATCCAATTTAATACGTCGTTCTGCTCACTTTCGTTAAAGATCGCACAATTACGTTCAAGCAGCTCTAAAAGTTCCTCTTCCGTTTCTTCATCAATCGGGCCTTTTATTAAATTCCAAAAGACCTCTGATTGACTCTCAAAATGCTTACCTATTAAATAAATACGAAGGTGACGAAAAAACGGATGGATTTCCAATGACAATTCATGGACAAGCTCTGAAACATCGACATTATTAATACACTTTATCATTTGTCTTAGTATTATTAGTAAGATGTCATCGAAATTATCAGCGTGAAGTTTTTTAATATCCTCATCTGTGAAACTATTAAAATAGTAGTTGTATTTATCAATAGCAATCAATTCTCGGATTTTTGTTAAACAAATTACAATTACTTCTTTCCCGCAAAGCATCCCAAGGTCTTCATCATGTTTCGTTAAGAATTGACTTAACCAATAATCATTCATAATTGTTTTCCTGAAATACCCGTTTCCTTGATAGCAGAGAGCTTTCTCTAATAAGGTCAAAACCATCTCTTTCTGCTGTAGTTCGACTAAATGAGGAAGAACAGAAGTAGCTATGGCTGCGGATACACTGCTATTATCCCATTGAGATTTTAGCGCAATACCAAGATACTTTATCATTTCGTTCTTGATGAATTCTTCGGGTAATAGGCCGATAAGCTGAGCCAGTTGGCCATCGATATGATGGTTATCAATTCTGGAAGTACCGGAATTTTGAGAAACTATATTACTGATAATCTCTGAAACCAGCCTAGTTGTCTCTGTATCCACCTTCTCATTATTAGTCATGAGCCGATGAATATAGCCTAACTCATACCAATTGGGAATTATATATGAACCGGGGCTGCCGGGCACTTCATAAGGACTAATATCATCCCTAAGTTCAAAGTATCCAGCCTGCATAAGAAAAGCTACCCACTTAGGTGATCTTAGTTTCATAAAAAAGTAATCTCTGAGAACCTTTGAACTTAATATCCCAGTTATACTCGTTACAAGCTTTTCCGTTGGAGCTTCATATTTAACTAGCCTATCGACCCGATCATACATCCTAGAATATGTACCAACTAATTTTTCTAGTGTCGTTTCGAAGTCGTCCCACAGCTGTTCTCCAATTTTCGGATCTTTTGGGTTTTCCCACACCTTACTTCTATGTGCAATTTGATGGAGTTTTTTTACAAATCCTAGCCATTCACGTGCTAATTCATCATCCGCTGAAGCATCAAGCGCATTGAGTATAGAATTCCTATGGCCGCCCTGCTGTTTCTCGCTTTGCAACGCTCCCTGCAAGATGGACTCCAGTTCGGCCATTAAACTGATGGTATTTACGTTGTCCACTAATTTAGCTTTTTGTAACACCTTTAAGCTTTTGGAAATCTCTTGCGTAATGTTAATCTTATTTTCATTTTTCACCGTGTTCATCACATCTGTTAGTCCACCTTCAATTTCTCTGGCAAGATGTCCTAAAAGATTAGTTTTTGACTGAAAATCATTGCAGTGATAAATTCGAACCCCGTCTAAGTAGAAGGCGGCTATCTGATTTCCGATCTTCTTTAGGCCTTGGTATATCCTTAGTTTCTGTTGCTGACCATCTATGACATCAAGATTTTCATCCATCATCCTTACCTCCTATCAAAAATTCGTTCGTAGAGTTAACTGTGAATGTCTTTAACTTGTCTAATAATGCTTTGCGCTTTTCCCACATTACAATCTCCTTTCACTACGTCGTCTCTCTTCTTGAAGATAAAGGATTTTACTTAATACTCTCACCCTCCAGGATTATTGGGCCATTACCAACGTTGGGGGTTGTCCCGATCTCATTCACAACTACTAGATTTTTACGATTTCCTCTGAAACCCAGAGAAACATCCCGTTTCCACGGGGTATCCTATGTATCTTCGACTCAATACGGAATGATGCATTCTTCTTCACAAATCTGGGAATCCATTCGTTATCATCACGATAAAAAACCATATTTTCGGCACAACGCACAACTTGCCTGTTAATATTAGTTACTTGTGTACGATTTATTTTTTTTATAAGATAGCGAAAATTTGAGAATGAAAACCTGCTTTGCTCTTCTTCGAAATTGGGGTCCGGTCTTATTCTAACTGCAAGGCTCGGCGAAAGTGGAATAACTCTATTCCGAATACGTGGGTCATCCGTCTCCTCGATAGTAACAGGAAAATCGCTAGTAAAGAAAGGGCTGTCACTGTAAGGGTTAATGAGTACTTCCCAAGCAAAGTTTCCGAACTTATTTGTTACGGACATTATAGAATTGATTCCAATGGCCTGTGGATACTTAGGGTCAATGTCTACATTTACTTTGCCATCCTTTATTAATTGACTTAGGCTTTCGCCAGCAAGTTCAGGCGGAGGAGCAGGAAACAAGTCCTGCTTATCAGCTATTTGGGTGACTTCTTCCACCATACTTTTAAGATACTTAGACTTGATGCGCATACCTGCTGGAGAACACGTAAGAACATATGCCACAAATCCAGCAATAACATAAATACATTCGGCGTCAATTTGATTCTCGGCTAACTTCCTAATTGCTGTGTTATATTTCGGCTCAATGCCTTTCAGAAAACCCTCAATCGCTCGCACATCCTGGAGGTAGAGGTTCGTGCTACCACTTTCAATTCTGCACACAGAATCAGAGTTAGTCGGAAATGATTTTAAATCGTTTTTCCGAATCGCATACATGAGACATTTCAGTTTTGGTGAATAGAAATTCTTGAGATGTACCTGTGACACATAGTGATCGAGCGGCATGATCCCCCTCCATTCTACGCAGTATTTCTCTTGCAAAAAAATATAAATATCGGGAAGAGAAGGCAAACATTGTAGATACCTGTGTAGCAATACTGCTTTATAATCTTCTAATAAAATGGTTGTACATCAATTGTTGACTTTTTTACCGCAAAATTAAAAGAATATTTAGAATTGATATCTTCAACTAGCTCTTTAAACCAAGCTCCTGATTTGGGCGAAATATATATTTCATCAATTAAAATATTAAGATTAAGGGGAACATATATCCCCATTTTATCTTTGTCTTGCAGGTGTGAAGTTATAGCTCTTACTTCATTTTCATGCTTGAAAGACATTCGTTTATACCAATAACATTCATTTATACCAACAAATCTTGTATTATAATCAATATAATTCACTTTACCTATTTTTATTGACGGATTTCGTTCAATAGCATCATAAAGTCGACTATAGGTTGTTTTTATTGCAATAGCATTAGTAATATCTCTGGAATATAAATTCCACATTGCTTCAGATTCATAGTCATTCTCGTGCCAACAATTTATAAATGTCCATTTTCTCTGAGAAGTGCCTGAATGGTTCATCTCGGATAATAGTCTTTCTGCTTCTATTTTAATTTCGGCACTTGATAACGTACATTCATTTCCTGGGGGTGGGTTACGAACGATGTATTCAAACCAGGTCAAATAGTGTTCGTCCCATTTTTTCTTGTTCCCACAAATTCCTTTTGCACCCTCGAATATATCATTAAATAAAGCAGCAGAAGTAAAATATAGGCTCTTTTTACTTAAAAGCGATATATATTTTACAAGATCCATATAACGCCATAATGTAGCTTCCTTGCTAGGAATTACATAACTTCTTGGAGTGAAATAATAACGAACCACAACTTCATCTAAAATACTTGAGCAACGGTCACAGACATATAGCCCATTTCCATCTCTGTCATAGCCCAAGTGGGTAGTATCACCTTCATGGAAATTATAATTACATGCCATACAAAAATCATGCTGCTCATTCTGTAAAATAGAAAGTTCTTTGGTGATTCTTAAAGACATCTTTTTCATATCTCATCCTCATATGAAGTACTATAATCTTACCCAAATTCTCGTATAATGGGTAAATGCTAGCAATCCAATTTTCGCATCATTTTAGTCATCATGATCATAAGTTCAACGCTTATTTAAAATAAACCTATCAGAAAAAAACAGGTGCAGTAGTAGCACCTGTACAAGCAAAAGGCCCTTCATCCAAAGTGCTGGAAAAACATAGAAATAAATTCAAACCGCCTCCAAATCTTCATCCCTCTCAAATTAAGAATCAAGGGAGAGTTTCGTCATTATCTCTTTCTACTAAACATTTACGGAAATATACTTGACTTGGCTGAACTTTTCTTCTTTTTGAAACTATAAAACCCCATCATGCAAAATTTAACTAATTATTCACTAAATTCTACACTGTCCTACATTTTCCTTTTATATTTATTACAAGAAACAATTGTGAAAAGAGTTTTCAGCGTTGCTGCTCACCGGTCCAAGGCAGGTTGGCAAGACAACCATGCTTCAAAAACTAGCTGAGGAGGAGAATATAGGGCGGGAGTATGTGACACTGGACGATTTGACGGAGCGCCAAATGGCGAAGAACGACCCGAAGATGTTCTTGCAAATCCACAAGCCGCCAGTGTTTATCGATGAGGTACAGTATGCACCGGAACTGTTTACCTATATAAAAATACACGTTGACCAGAACCGACGGGCCGGTGACTTTTGGTTGACTGGTTCGCAGGTATTCAAATTGATGGAAGGGATACAGGAATCGCTGGCTGGTCGTGTCTGTCTGCTGCATATGGCTCCCATGTCACAGGCGGAAATCCACGGTACAGCCACTGCACCTTTTGTTCTGGATTTTGAGCAGCTATCACAGCGAATAAAGGAGCGCACTCCTATTGATACACCTGCACTTTATAAACGTATCTTCAGAGGCGGTATGCCTGCCCTCATCAGCGGGCAGTATAGCAACTATAGAGCAGTTTATTCCAGCTACATTAGTACCTATATAGACCGGGATGTAAAAGAAATTTCCGGTGCTATAGATTCGTTGAAGTTCATGAATTTCATCACGGCCGCCGCAGCTTTGTGTGGACAGATGCTCAACTACAAGACCATTGCTGATGTTGCCGGTATTGACCAGATTACCGCCAAAAACTGGCTGGGGATTTTAGAGAGACTAGGCATCACATTTTATCTTCACCCGTATTCTAACAATATGCTTAAGCGCATGGTAACCAAGCCAAAGCTCTATTTCTATGACTGTGGGTTGGTGGCATATCTGACCAAATGGAGCGATAGTGATACCTTAATGAACGGTGCCATGAGTGGTGCGATTCTTGAAAATTTTGTGGTATCTGAGATTGTCTGAGTTATCAGAACTGCGGCTGGGAAGCCTTTATTTATTACTATCGGGATAAGGATACTAAGGAGATTGATCTTCTTCTCGAGGACAGCGGTAAGCTATACCCTATGGAAATCAAGAAAACTGCCACGCCTCAAAAGCAGCTCACTCGTGTGTTTGGCGTGATTGACAAGGTTACTTTGGAGCGTGGCACAGGAGCAGTGCTTTGTACGACTGATAGACTGTCGGCATTTGATAGTCAGAATTTGATTGTGCCTATTTGGGGTTATAAATTAAAGGTAGACGGCTTCGGTGCTGTGGTTTCATAGCCTGTCTGTCTTGTTTCCTGCATAAATTATCTTTTCAGATTTTGGCAAAAGTAAAAGCAGAAAACCTGTTAGATTTCCTGCTCGGTGGTGCTACTATGAGAGTAGCGGTTATTCGGTTGTTCTAGCTAAGTTGTAAATCGGAATTGTATTTTCATTTTTTGAGTATTCTTTTTAAGTAGTCTACATCTAACAACAAATTCACTGTCTCAAAATTCCCTTTATAAAACACACCCCAGTTATTGAAAACACAAGGCAATTCCTTTGCTTTTTGTAGCGTATCTACTTGAATTAAAGATACAGGAACATCATTTATTTCACAATACTGTTTTATCATCTCAATATTTTGATAGACATAGGGGCATTGCATATCATAATAAATTGTTAGCTCTTTGCTTTCAATTTTTGAGGTTTTAGCATTTTGTGCAAACTTTGGTGTTGTTCCGTCAAAAGAAAGTGCAAGCAATTCATATCCATTATCGGTAGTATCAACAACCTCAAAGCCGAACTTTTTCGCAAATGATTGGTCAGTAAGCCATGATTTTTGTTTTTTTGATCCGAGCATACAAATACCGGATTTACCCCTTTCTTTAGCATCAGCCAAACAATACTCCATTAGTGATTTCCCATACCCTTTTCCTTTGTAACTACCAGAAACCCATAAGCAATACAGATAATAATAATTGTCACCAGTAATGGGAACCCAAGCGGTTTCAAGAGTAGCATATTCAATAAAAACCGTAGCCCTTGCATTTAGCTTTCTAAAAACATGACCTTCATTTAGTCGGTCAGAAAGCCATTGTCGCTTTGCTTCAATACCCTGATGGATCTTTTTACTGCGGATAATGCAGCATAAATGCTCATTGACAAGGTTTTCTATTGTTAAGTTTATAAAATCAGTATTCAAATTTTCCATTCTAACACCTCACAATCGCTCCAAATTCCAGTTATCTTTACCAGTTATTCAACAAAAAATCTTTGATATTCCAATGGATAATTCCCTTTTGGGACATATCAACCTCATCCATACCGTCTGTCTTTTAATGATCAGATTTCAAATGTGTGCTAAATCTGCAGGCGATCCTTCCCACACACCGTTGACAACAAACGCACCTCATCGAACGCTTTCCATATTTTTTACAATATAAGCATATCATTCTCGTCGAACGACCAGTGCGGATTATATGCGACCTCCCAATAATAGCCGTTCGGATCGGTAAAATATCCGCTGTATCCACCCCAGAAAACTTTTTGCGGCTCTTTGGCGATAGCTGCGCCCGCTTTTTTTGCAAGTTCCATGACTTCATGCACCTCGGCCTCGCTTTTCACGTTGTAGGCCAGCGTAATTCCGGCAAATCCTGCGGCAATCTGCGGCGGGTTTTTCTCGTTAATATCCTCTGCGAGAAGAGCCAACGGATACAGTTCAAATTTTGTACCGGTGGTGTTAAAGAAAACCACTTTCGGGTTATCTTCTTTTTCGTCGGTGGCAAAACCAAGCCCATCGCGGTAAAAACGGATGGATTGCGCCATATCCCTTACGCCAAGACAAATAATGCTGATTCTGTTCATGATGAGTCCTCCTTTTACCTTTCCTGGCAATGCTCGCAGTAGTAAATACTGCCGCCCATATAGGTTTCCTTTTTGATCGCGCCGCCGCAGCTGGAGCATAAGGACAGCACGGTGTTTTTGCTCAGTTTTGTCTCATAACCGCCCCAATTGCCAAACAGGTCGCGTTCAGTATTCCGACCGCCGCCCTCTACCATTTCGGCAAGAGTAGCTTTTATGCTGTCAAACAATTTCCGCTTCTGCGCATCCGAAAGGGTATTCATCTTTTTCTTGGGATGAATTCCGGCGTTCAGCAGAATATCCTGTAAAACGCCGTTCCCAAGTCCCGGTATCCGCTGCCCGGTCGCCAGAAACCCTTTGGCGCTCATCTTCATGCCTTTTTGATCAAACAGGGTAAGGAATAATGTGTAGTCAAACCTGTCCGACAAGGGTGAAACGGCTTCCTTCGAGGCTTTGTAATAATCATTGCCATCAAACGCACCCTCAGCAAAACACCACAGGCCGCCATACATAGCAACTGTCCCCACAAGCGCAGAACCATCTTCAAACGCCAAGAATAGTTGATGCTTTGGAGGAACGTTCTCACCCGCCGCATAGTAACGCAAGTTGACGCCATCGCAAAAATGCAGAAAGATGCCCCCGGCGTTAATTTCCACCCTGCCGCCGTATGGGGCGGCATTTTCAATCTTTCTGCCACGCAGGAGCGAGTGATACTGGGAATGATCACCGAAAAACCAGGCAAATTTGTGGGGCGATGCCGCTGCAATTACCTTTTCTATGCGCTTGTCCTTTATGGTTTGATTTAGCTCAGATGCAATAACGATTGCTTCCGGGATTTCAAGCATAGGTCATCTTCCTTTCTCGCTATTCTTTTATAAACTATGGAAAAATACTTTTAATTCCTGTTTGATATCAGCAGACAGAAGTTTATCCGGAATGCCAAGGATTGCGCCCTGTATCCCGTACAGCATGTGCAAACAGGTGCCGGGGTCGCGTTGGAGACGGATGCGCCGAAACGCTTCCTCCGCGCCAATTTCCTGTAGTTGTTCCAACGTTTCAATGCCAACAGCCAGCAGATTTTCTTCCAACACTTTGCCCACGTTGGGCAGTTTTGATAATTCGCTCATAACGCATCCCTCTTATCACAGTTCGTTTACATCAAAGTCTTTTACGCCAAAGGCGGAAACATTTTGTTTATCTGTCAAGCAATTTCTTTAGATTTACCAATTATTCAACAAAAAATCTTTGATATTCAAATGTACAATTCCCTTGTGAGACATATCAACATCATCCATACTGACCACAAACTTAGGAAAGTTATCTTCGATTTGGAGCAGATTGCCAAACTCCCGTTCCTGTGTTTTTTTATCGGTTAAGAGATAAGCGACTTGAACATAGATGATTTTTCCTTGCTTCTCGGCAACGAAATCAATCTCCTTTGTGTCAAGTTTACCTACATAAACATCATACCCGCGCCGCCGAAGCTCTAAATATACAATATTTTCAAGGGTTTGTGATATATCATCCTGCTTATACCCTAATACAGCGTGCTTAAATGCGTTGTCCGCTAAATAAAACTTCTCTTGCGTTTTCAGAATCTCTCTGCCTTGTAAATCCTGACGTGAGCACCTGTTCAAGATATAGGCGCTTTCAAGCTTCGAAAGGTAATTATAGACCGTTTCTACATCAATGCTCCGGCTTTGACTTGTCAAAAAACCTTTTATAGAATTCGCTGAAAATGTATTGCCAATGTTATCAAAAGCGTACTTTACAATACGCTCTAGCTGGTCAACCTTCCGAATTTGGTTGCGCCTAACAATATCATTAAAAATGCTAGTGTTGTAAATATCTTTCACGATGACATAAGCTTCCTCCAGTGTAAGCGATTTAAGATGAACGGCAGGAAAACCACCATATTCAATATATCTTGAAAATTCCTTGGAGAGGTCGGAAAGCTCGCCATATTCTTTCCTAAACTCTAAATACTCAGCAAAAGAAAGCGGATATACGCGAAATGAAACATACCGCCCAGTCAAATATGTCGATATTTCCGAGGACATCATTTTAGAATTAGACCCTGTGACAAAAACATCAACATTGTATTCAGCTTCCTCCATGAAGGTATTGACCAGCCGTTCCCAATGTTCTATTTCTTGAATCTCATCCAAAAATAAATATGTGCGTTCATTTGTAACCAGCTTACCTTTGATGATCTCAAATACTTGTTTCACATCAGCATTTTGCCATTCCAAGGTATCAAAGTTAAAACGTACTATACGGTTTTCGGATATTCCCTTTTTTTTAAGTTCATCCATGAGCATCAGCATAATGGTTGACTTTCCACAGCGGCGAACCCCAGTTAGAATCTTTACTAACGGCATATCAATAAATGGTGTGATTTGGTCAATATAAGATTGCCTTATAAGCATAGCAACCACCCCCTTACAAACAATATAATCTAAATAACGTAAAAATTCAATAGTTTTTATGGTTATAACCTAAATATATTTTCATGTTAATATTGACAATTTTTAGCTACATAGGCAATAGCTCCTGAGCGCATCCCCGTTCGGCAACCGCTGGTTATTCTCATAGAACTCCGTTATTTCGGCAAACTGCTCTCAAAGCCGTCGTTCGGCTACATTCTCATATTCAGCGTATACCTATTCAGCCGCCTCAACAACGGTTTTTTTTATTTCCGTTGGGGCGGTGGGTATATTGCTATTTTGCTTAATATCTCTAAAGCCTATATTTTATCTTACAAGAGCTTAATTTACATCTTTTTCCCAATATAAAATACATAACCATAATACTGTTTGTATTTTGAATATAAGTCTGCCTCACGCCTCATAAATGAAATCATATCCTCAGCGGTTTTATTCCCCGTATGTTTTTTCAAAAATTCCTCTTGTCTTGCTTTTTGCGGAATAAAATAATTGTCTATCCAACAATTTTCAGGCAGCGTAAATGCGGCAACAGGAATATAACCTGTTTTTTGCATGATGAAAATATTATGCCTTATTGTGCCAATTTCAGGAACTGCGTCCACCCACCACTTCTCAATTTCAGCGGGGCGTTCATCAGTAAACCATGACTCATATGTTACGGCAATATAACCATCTTTTTTGAGGAACCCCTTCCAGTGATTCAAGCCCTTTTCAAAACCTATATTGGCAATAGCCCCCTCAGACCATATAAGTTCAAATTCTTCATTCTGAAACGGCAAATTATCCATTGAACCGACAATACCTTTTACCCTGTTCTGCAAACCAAGTTTTCCGGCTGTTGCGTTAAGTTTATCAATTGAACCGGCATAAAGGTCGAGGGCGGTGATGGTTGCTTCTGTATTTTGTGCCAGAACCATTGTTTGAGCGCCTGTGCCGCAGCCTAAATCGGCAATTTTTGTTTTGTTTGAAAGGTTGCCGATAAAACCTAATGCCCTGATGGTTTCTTCAGGGCTACCGGGTCCCTGCCGTTCAAGCTCTGTGAAAAATTCATTGATGAGGGCAAATTCAAATTCGTGGATTGTTATTTCTTCCATTGTTCATACTCCTTATTTTCTAATTATACCTTTGGCTTTACTCCTTTTGTTTCCGTGGGGAGGCGTTCTTTTCTATAAACCGCTCAATATGCGCCGCAAATAGCTTAGCGGCCTCTTTCTTGTCAGGCGTTGTATCTGAAATGCTTCCCAACAAATAAAACGGCGCGTAAAACTCAAGCGCAAGCTGTTTTGGGTTGCTTTTGTTCCAAATACCTTGTTCCATCATTTCACGGAAACTGGTCTGTAAATGGATACATGGTATTCTTCCTTTCTAATTTTCGCCTTATATCTCTTAATCATAATTCAATTATACCCTACTTCTTTTTATAAAGGCTCCCTACTAAACGATACAGAAACAAAAAAGCGACATGGCATATTAGTTACGCCATGTCGCCTTTAAGGTCATCCACTAGTTTTCATTTCGGATAATATCTTATACACCGTTTTTGGTGATAAATAATATTCGGTTGCCAACTGCTCAACAGATATACCGTTCTTGTATCCCTCGAAAATAGCCTTATTTCGCTTACTCAAAGAATGTCTGGTGTTTTTCAACTCGCCCCATCTTTTTTTGTTCTCTGCTCTCCGAGGGATATAAAGATATTCTCCGTCAATATGTTCTTGTATTGCCGCAATCAATTTGTCCGGCAATACGCAAATTGCGTTTTTATAGCCCATCGTGCGCCTCCTATATTCGAAAAGAATAGGATTACGCAAGGACTATCTTCATGTTGGAATTATGCGATAGCCCCTGCTATACACAATTCCGAATCCGGTGAACGTTTAGTAATAAGACATGCTCCTTCCTTTTTATCTGTTATTTTTCCAATAATTATATAGAGAGTAACACCATATCGTTAAATTGTCAAATTCCCATTATTGCATCATTTTCGTTTGAATATCCACAATCAAATTGAGCTTGCGGACAGCCCCTGTGTACCTTGTCGACGGCGCAGCCCTCGATAAGTGTGATATTACAGAGCGTATCAAACCAAAGGCGGGTATATTCCTGTAGCCAGAGTGCAAGTAAAAATGTTGCATAAAAAATTTTGAATAAGTATAATATTAATCATAAATTCAATATTCAAAGACAATGAAGAGAAGAGTAGGAAGATGATTTCTTTTACAGAGAGCTCCTATGGCTGAAAAGGAGTAGAGAATAGTTTTCAGAACATGGTCTCAGAGTCGCGTTACTGAAATCAGAAATGAAACTAGGTTAGCCGGTTCCTTGTACCCGTTACAGTGCTAGGGTATATTATTTATTGTACCCGAAAAGGTCAATACTGTGAGGTATTGGTAAACAGGGGTGGTACCACAGACATTTACTCCCACCCCTAGACATTGTCTAGGGGGTGGTTTTTTTTGCAATTCAACGGCATATTTTTACAATAAATTGGAACGGAGGGTAAAAAATGTTCGCAAGGAATGAATATGAAACAAATCTATGGAAGTTAAAGGGGATTCGCCTGCTGTTCTGGATGCACTTTTTTGCAGCGGTCTTAGTTCCGTTCTATGTCGATTGGGGTGGTCTTAAACTATCCCAGGTGCTATTTTTAAACTCGTGGTTAATGTTGTGGAACTTTCTGCTTGAGGTACCTACAGGTACAGTCGCCGATTTTCTTGGACGTAAGGTGTCACTAATGGCTGGGAGCGTGGTTGCAGCTCTCGCAGCGATTCTCTATGCGAGCAAACCCGATTTCTATATTTTTATGGCGGCTGAAGTGCTATTTGCGGTGTCATTTACCCTGCATTCGGGGGCAGATGAAGCACTGGCCTACGACAGCCTGAAGGAAATTGGGCAAGAAAACAAAGCTAAACAAACCTTGACCGCCATGGAGTCGTTCAAGCTCGGCGGCATTGTTGCAGCAACAGTATCAGGCGGCTTTATCGCCGCCCATTTCGGCTATGATGCGCCGATGCGGTTCTATGTCCTTCCAGCACTAGCGGCCTTCGTGCTGGCCTGCACGCTTAAAGAACCGCCCGTCCGCGCGGCCGATGCGACCCGGACGGGTTATATAGCCATCCTACGCGAGGGAGGACGATTTTTCGTAAAAAGTCCGGTGCTGATGCTGCTTACGGCTGAATTGGCATTCACCAACGCACTGGCTTGGGGATTGATCTGGCTTTTCCAGCCACTCTTGGCAAATGCAGGACTTCCTGTTGCTTACTATGGCGTAGTTCATGCGGCGGCCTGTATCGGCCAGATATTTTTCCTGAGTAATGTTGAACAGTTAGAAAGACTGCTGGGGTCGAAGCGGGCGCTTTTGGTGTCCGCGACAATCATTACCGGCGTGGCATTCGTACTGCTGGGCGTGATCGGCCATCTAGCGGTGGTAGCGTTACTTATAGTGGCAGGGTTCACTTTCAGCCTACCGCGAATACCGATTTTCAGTGCCTACATGAATAGGTACATTCCTTCGGACAAGCGGGCAACGATACTATCTCTGACTTCAATGTGCCGTACACTGGCCATAGTGGTAATAAATCCGCTCATCGGTTTGCTGGCAGACTGGTCCGTGGCGTACACGATTATTATTCTCGGTGTGGGGCTGATAGCTGCGGGATTCTTTTCGAGGATAGAGGAACGGCATCTCGAAAGATCACCCATTTTAGGTATTGATACATGAAAACTTCCTGCCTAACAACTTTACAGCAATATATATCAACTCCTTAAACCGTTCCAGTCAGCCGTTCTCCGCCCAAATGATCAGGCAGCCTATGGTTCATGCACAAAGAGAATTTTGATTATCGGCCAAGCAATTTCTTTAGATAACCCTCGTTAAGCAAATGCACTGTTGCAAACTTGCCTCTATAAAAAACAGCCCAATTATTAAAAATGCAGGGAAGCTCTTTTGCTTTTTCCAGAGTATCAACTTTTATCAAATTAAGCGGGATATTATTCTCTTTGCAATAGGCTTCAATTTGCTCAATACAATTCGGAATATACGGGCACTGCAAGCCATAATAGATAGTCAGCGTTTCATTACTTACGGTTTGTTTTCTAGCATTTTCCGCAAACTGCGGCTTTGTACCGCTAAAAGAAAGCGCTAAAAGCTCATAGTCATCAACAGTGTCCACTGTTTCAAAGCCATATTTCTGCATGAACTTTTTTTCGGAAAGAAACGGTTTTTTCTTTTTAGAACTGAGAATACAAATACCGGACTTGTTGTGTTTTTTTGCATCGTCTATGCAATATTCGATCAAGTCCTTACCATAACCCTTGCCCTTAAAACTGCCAGAAACCCAAAGACAATAGATATATAAATAATTATCGCCGACAACCGGAACCCATGCTTTTTCCAGCGGCGCATATTCAATAAAGACTTTACCTTTTTCATTTAACTTTCGGAATACATGCCCTTCGCCCACTCTGTCATCAAGCCATGCTCTTTTGAGAGCAACTCCGCATTGATGTTTTTTGTCAGCAATAGCACAACACAGATGCTCGCTTGCAACATTATCGGCAGTCAGATTAATAAAATCCTTATCCATGCTTATCATACTCCTCACGGAATTTGGCTATATAAGACTATTTGTCTTTCACAGCAATACTCCTGTCAAAATTCTTATATTTTCCATATATTTATATAATAATTCTTCTTCAATGTAAGCGTCAAATAAAACCGCACATGTACAACCAAGGACGCCAGGCCACTGTCACAAGTCTATCTCAGAAATGACTATGCTATTTATACAGATATACTAAAAAAGTAGGGATATATCAGTGGTTTCGAACCCCCGTCTGCCAGCTTCATTATTTCGCACATAAATAGGAATACAAATTTTTAAGGAACTTAATATTGTGCCACTTACGGATAGTTACAAGCGACACGCATTAAGCTCCGCGAACACTTCCGGCTGCACTATCAATATTTTTTTGCTTTTTTCTTGCCTTTTTTCTTGCGTTCATCATAGTAGTCTTTTAAAATTTGAAGACTTATTTCCTCTTGTTGTTTTTTATAGAGTTCATCTTCAATTCTCCTGTCATAGGCATTGAGAAGATTTGGGATTCGCTGTATATTCCATTCTCTCGGGATAGTGACGGGATTGATATTTATATCATCCAAGTCCCTTAATGTCCGTCTGAAGATTTCCAATTCTTCCCCTTGAAGTGTAGCTCTTACCTTATGTATTCCTCGAAACTGGTTGATTCTTCGCAATTCCATGATAAGCCTTGCTTCTTTTTTTTTTGAAAAATGACAGATTTGCACCTGCCTTATGGCTTCATTCAATGTGAAATAATCACCACTCCGTATGACCCTATTAAAGTACTTCCTAATGATGTCCTTGCAAAAATCTTCTGACAACATCTCCCGTATTACATCAGATTCAGATAGTCCCGGTTTATTCTTTATATCCCTTAATAACAAATATGTTTTTAAATAATTACACTGTATCTCAAAACGAATGAGATTACGAGCTGCTTCTAAGTCCGGGCAATCTTGAAATTTTTCCTTTAACTGCTTATGTTTCCAGTAGCAGTTGATGTTAACGGATTTACTCTCCAAATAGAAACTGCTTTTATCAAACTTTTTTCTTTTGGATATATCATTATCCTCTGTCCGCTCAGAATAATGCCTTGGAATATCGCCATGTTTTATAAGATAAATCATCTGCTCTGCTGTACAGGGAATCTTTAATTCGTTTAGGTCGAAATTGACACAGTAATCCGGTCGGTTCATCGAATAATGCCTGTATTCCCCCAAAATGGGGGAAATCTTTTTTGTTTCGGCATTAAATAAGTCTTCAACGCCCTCAAGATAATCCTCAGTGGCGGCTGCCAAATAATCGTTTTCTCCTGTCAGGATTTTAGGATTGATAGTAGCTTTGATACTACACGGTCTATCAACTTCACCTGGTTTAATAAATCCGGGAGAAATGTTACTATATCTCAATAACCATAGGATTCCTTTGCTTTTGGGAAGATAGTGTGCAATATAATACTCTGGAAAAGCCGAATGCAGCCACTTGGTAAATTCGTCTGAGTCATCAGGAGATTTGGTCTTGCGAATTTGAAAAAACTTAATATCGTTTGTTTCTGCGTAACTCTGAAAATCCGCGATTAATTCTAATGCTTCTTTTTTTGTTAATTTCTTAACAATGGTTACTGTATGAAATCCGCGTGATGTATTTTCCATATAATATACCTTGCCTTCCATATTATTAATCTGTAGCCGCTAACTTCCTTTGACCATGCCTTGCCCGCGGCTTTTGTACATGGCAGGTTGGAATTGCTCTCTTGAATTGTCGCTTGCCCTAGTATATAATTCCAGTCAT
>Ga0316604_10001317_pt1 | contig 22439 bp, 16 predicted proteins | sample OWC_soil_day20_C_FD_207650 | JGI IMG/M metagenome (GOLD analysis project Ga0316604, IMG submission 207650) | Wetland soil microbial communities from Old Woman Creek delta, Ohio, United States - OWC_soil_day20_CT | ecosystem: Environmental > Terrestrial > Soil > Wetlands | place: USA: Ohio...
GGGTGTTCGACTTTTCGCTGAATTTCAGGCTGAAGCCGACGCCGGAGCGTAGTCAAATGCAGCAGCAGCAGGCGCAGGGGCGTCCGGCAGCGAGTGCTGCCAGCGGCGTGCCGGCGTCAGCGGCGGCTCCGACGGCGGCTAAGAAATAGCGCGATGAAGAGGCACTGATGGCTAGTCGAGACCTACTCTCGCAATTCAAGGGGCTGACGCTCGAAAACGTCGGCACCTGGCGCATTGCGCCGCGGATCACCCTTTGGCTGATTGTCCTCATCGCGTGCGGCGTTGGGGGCTGGTTCGGCCTCTGGAGCGGCCAGAAGGAGCAACTGGAACAGCTGCAGAGTGACGAAGCCAAGCTCAAAGAGGATTACAAGAGCAAGCTGCAGCAGGCGATCAACCTCGATGAGCTTCGCAAGCAGCGCGAACAGGTCAGCCAGTACGTGCTGACGCTCGAGAAACAGCTACCGAGCAAGTCGGAAATGGACGCGCTGCTGTCGGACATCAACCAGGCCGGCGTCGGCCGCGGCCTCGACTTCGAGCTGTTCCGACCTGGCCAGACCAACGTCAAGGAGTACTACGCGGAGTTGCCGATCGCGATCAAGTTGACTGGCAAGTATCACGACCTGGGAGCATTCGCGAGCGACATTGCCAATCTGCCGCGGATCGTGACGCTCAATAACCTGAACCTCGCTGCGGGCAAGGCGGGCTCATTGACGCTGGACGCGACCGCCAAGACGTACCGGTATCTTGATGCTGAAGAGCTTGCCAGCCAGCGCAAGGCGAAGCAGCCGACGAAGGGCCCGGCGAAATGAGACCGTTGAACCGACCAATGCGACTGGTAGCGCTCGCGCTGACCGCCACTTGGCTGACAGCCTGCGGCGGTGGCGAAGAGACCGAGCTGCGTGCCTGGATGGACGAGACGCGCAAGTCGATGCGGCCCACCACCCAGCCCGTGCCCGAGCCCAAGCAGTTTGCGCCGTATGCGTACGAGGGCAAGGCGCTGATTGATCCGTTCGACGCGCAGAAGATGGTCCTCGCCGTGGCTCGCCAGGCGCAGGCGCGGGCCAGTACGAGCGCGATCAAGCCGGATCTGGATCGTCGTCGCGAGGCGCTCGAGGGGTTCCCGCTGGACCAGCTCAAGATGGTTGGAACGTTGCGCCAGCAGGGCAACAACGTCGCCCTGATCGATGCCGCGGGCCAGACCTTCATGGTCAAGGCCGGCAATTACATGGGCCAGAACTTCGGGCTGGTCACCAAGATCGGGGAAACAGAAGTGGATCTGAAGGAAATCGTCCAGGACGCCGCCGGCGAGTGGGTCGAACGGCCCGCAAAGCTGGAGCTGCAGGAAGCCGCCGCGCGGCAAGGGAGCAAGCGATGAGCAAGTCGATCAAGGGTCTCGTCAAGGCGCTGTCGAATCTGGCAGTGGCCGGCCTGACCGCTTTCGCCGCGATGGCTGCGGCGCAAACTCCAGCGGCCGATGCCAGCAACGCGATCGAACGCATTGATGCCTCGCAGACTGCGACCGGTGTCGTGCTGATGATCGACATGAAGAACCCGGTGCAGGGCACGCCCGCGAGTTTCTCGGTCGCCAACCCGGCACGTGTCGCGCTCGACCTTCCGGGCGCGGTCAATGCCATCGGCCGTAACCAGGTCGAACTTAACCAGGGGGATCTTCGCTCGGTCAATATCGTCCAGGCGTCGGGTCGCTCACGCGTCGTGCTGAATCTGAAGCGGCCGCTGACCCATGCGGTCAGCATCGATGGCAAGCGCATCCTCGTGGCGCTGGGCGGGGCGACGGACACGACGACTTTCCGGCCGACGGCTGCACCGGCCGCTGCTGCGGCGACTGCGCCAGCGGCGGAAACAACGACCGCGGCGGCGCAAGCCACCACGAGTGGTGCGCGTTCACTGCGTGGTGTCGATTTCCGGCGCGGCGCTGAGGGCGAAGGCCGCGTCGTCATCGACATGTCGGACCCAAATACCAACGTCGATATCCGCCAGCAGGGCAACACGGTGGTCGTCGACTTCCTCAACACGACGCTGCCGGATTCGCTGAAGCGCCGGCTCGACGTGTCTGACTTCGCCACGCCGGTCAACAACGTGACCGCGAGCCAGCAAGGAAACAGTGCGCGACTGGTGATCGAGCCGCGTGGCCTTTGGGAGCACAACGCTTACCAGAGCGACACGCGCTTCGTCCTCGAGGTACGGCCGGTCAAGGAAGATCCAAACCGCCTGTTCCAGGGCACCCGCCAGGGCTACCAGGGCGAGCGCCTGTCGCTGAATTTCCAGAATGTCGATGTTCGTTCGCTGCTGCAGGTGATTGCCGATTTCACGAACCTGAACATCATCACCAGTGACTCCGTTGGCGGCACGATCACGCTGCGGCTGAAGGACGTGCCGTGGGACCAGGCGCTCGACATCATCCTGCAGACCAAGGGCCTGGACATGCGCAAGAACGGCAACGTCCTGCTGGTGGCGCCGCGTGACGAGATCGCGACCAAGGAAAAGCTGGAGCTCGAGTCGCGCAACCAGATCCAGGACCTGGAGCCGCTGCGTAACGAGGCCTTCATCGTCAACTACCAGAAGGCAGACGAAGTACGGCGCCTGCTGGTAGACGGCCAGCAGCGCCTGCTGTCGAAGCGCGGCACGGTCGCGGTCGACCCGCGCACCAACCAGCTCTTCGTGCAGGACACCACGTTGAAACTCGAGGAAGTCCGGCGCCTGCTGCAGCGGATCGATATCGCGGTGCCGCAGGTGCTGATCGAGGCGCGCATCGTCGAAGCCGACGACAAGTTCGCGCGCAGCCTGGGCGTGAAGTTCGGCTACGGCCGCGTGACCAATGAGGCGTCGCTCGGCGCGCAGAACGCGGTACCGCCGCTGCCGGGTACGGCGCCGGTGCGCGTCATCGATTCCAACAACGTCAACCTGCCCGCGATCGGCCTGAACGGCTTCAACCCGGGTGCCCTGAACCTGACGCTGTTCAACAGCAGCCTGACGCGCCTGCTGAACCTCGAACTCACCGCGCTCGAGTCCGATGGACAGGGCAAGGTCATCTCCAGTCCGCGCGTCGTGACGGCCGACAAGGTCAAGGCGACGATCGAGCAGGGCACGGAAATTCCGTATCAGCAGGCTACTTCCTCCGGTGCCACGTCGGTCGCGTTCCGCAAGGCCGTGCTGAAGCTCGAGGTGACGCCGCAGATCACGCCGGAAGGTGCGATCTTCATGGATGTCAAGGTCAACAAGGACACGCCGGGGCAGCCGACGACAGCGGGACCGGCCATCGACACCAAGAACGTGCAGACGCAGGTGCTGGTCGAAAACGGCGGCACCGTTGTGCTCGGCGGCATCTACGAGCAGAACACGCGCACGTCGGTGACGAAGGTTCCGTTCCTCGGCGACCTGCCGGTGGTGGGCTATCTTTTCAAGACCACCAGTAAACAGGACGACCGCACCGAGCTGCTGATCTTCATCACGCCGCGCATCGTCTCCGAGCGCATCAACGCGGCCTCGCTGCGCTAGCGCGCGCGATCACCGCCACAAAGGGCCGCCTGGCGCGGCCCTTTTTCATTCAGGCGCCTGCGTTACGCTGCCGGCATGGCAACGGTTCGTTCGATCTTTCTCGTCGGCATGATGGGCGCCGGCAAATCGACCATCGGCCGCCTGCTGGCCGACGCGATCGGGTTCGGGTTCGTCGACGCCGATCGGGAACTGGAAGCGCGCAGTGGTGTGCCGATCCCGACAATCTTCGAGATCGAGGGCGAGGCTGGATTCCGCCGACGCGAAGCCGTGCTGGTCGACGAATTGAGTGCGCGGCCGAATATCGTGCTGGCGACCGGCGGCGGCGCCGTGCTCGATCCGCAGACGCGGCAGCGGCTGCGGGAGCGCGGCCTGGTGGTCTATCTGCGGACCAGCGCCGACGAGGTCCATCGTCGCACCCGCCGCGACAAGTCACGCCCGCTGCTGCGCACCGGGAACCCGCGCGAGCGCATCGAGCAGTTGCTGGCGGAGCGCGAGCCGCTGTACGAGGAGGTCGCCCACGTCGCCGTGCAGTCGGCGGCGTCGAACCCCAAGAAGCTGGTGCAGCGGCTGCTCGCGCACCCCGAAGTGCGTGCGCTGGTTCAGGCAGCCACGGGTACGGACGGCACCTAGCGGCTCGTACAATCGCCCGATGCAACGCGTGACCGTCGGTCTGCCGGGCCGGCAATACGACATCATGATCGGCGCCGATCTGCTCGCACGCGCCGCCGATTTCATTGCGCCGCTGGCGCCGACCCGCATCGCGATCGTCACGGGCGCCGCGGTCGGCGCGCTGTATGCGGACTCGTTGCGCAGGGCGCTGCAGACCATCGCCGGCGTCGTGACGATAACTTTGCCCGATGGCGAAACGCACAAGCACTGGTCGTCGGTATCGACGATCCTCGATGCGCTGGTGGACAGCGGCGCGGACCGCAAGAGCCTGATCGTTGCCCTGGGCGGCGGCGTCGTGGGTGACGTGGCAGGTTTCGCCGCCGCGATCTACATGCGTGGCATCCGGTTTGTGCAGGTGCCGACGACGCTGCTGGCCCAGGTCGACTCGTCCGTCGGCGGCAAGACCGGCATCAATCATCCGCAGGGCAAGAACCTGATCGGCGCGTTTCACCAGCCGCAGCTCGTGATCAGCGACACGTCGACGCTGCGTACGCTGCCAGATCGCGAGCTTTCCGCCGGGCTGGCGGAAGTGCTCAAGCACGGACTGCTTGCCGACAGCGACTACTTCGAAGAGACGACACGCGAGTTGCCGGCACTCCGTGGGCGCGATGCCGGCGCGCTGACGCGTGCGATCGCGCGTTCCTGCCAGATCAAGGCGGGCATCGTCGAACGCGATGAACGCGAGTCCGGCGAGCGTGCGCTGCTGAACTTCGGGCACACCTTCGGCCACGCGATCGAGGCGCTGACCGGCTTTGACCGCTGGCTGCATGGCGAAGCCGTCGGCTGCGGCATGGTGCTGGCGGCGGATCTGTCGCACCGTGTCGGGCTGCTTCCACGCGAGAGCCTCGATCCCATCCGTAATGCGGTGCAGGCCGCCGGACTGCCGGTGCACATCGGCGGGCTCTCCGCAGAGGCCGCGACCCGCTCGATGCGGGGCGACAAGAAGGCCGAGGCGGGCGAGATCCGTTTCATTCTGCTCGAACGCATTGGTCAGGCGGTGCAGCGAGCGGTTCCTGACCGCGCACTGCGGGACACGCTGGCCGCGGGGGGCTACGTGTGAGCCTGATGGAGCTCGCGCCCTATGCGGCCGATCCCGCACACTCGCGTGGCCGCCGCTACCCCGAGCCTCCGGTGCGGGGGCGAACCGACTTCCAGCGTGACCGGGACCGCATCGTTCATTCGACGGCGTTCCGTCGCCTCGAATACAAGACGCAGGTCTTCGTCAACCATGAGGGCGACCTGTTCCGCACGCGGCTGACGCACTCATTGGAGGTGGCGCAGATCGGGCGCGCAATCGCGCGCAACCTGTGGCTCAACGAGGACCTGGTGGAGGCGGTCGCACTCGCCCATGACCTCGGCCACACGCCGTTCGGTCATGCCGGCCAGGACGCGCTGGCCGAGTGCATGCGTGAGCACGGCGGTTTCGAGCACAACCTGCAGTCGCTGCGTGTGGTCGAGGAACTGGAGGAACGCTACGGCGCGTTCAACGGCCTGAACCTGACGTTCGAGACGCGCGAAGGCATACTCAAGCACTGCTCACTCGAAAACGCCCGCCGGCTCGGCGAGCTCGGCGAGCGTTTCCTACTGAAACGCCAGCCGAGCCTGGAAGCGCAGATTGCCAACCTCGCCGACGAAATCGCCTACAACAACCACGACATTGACGACGGCCTGCGCTCGCGCCTGCTCGAGGTCGCGCAGCTCGAGACCGTGCCGCTCTTCGCCCGCCACGCCGAACCGGTGCGGCAGCAATTTCCGGGAATCGCCGAGCGTCGCATGATTCACGAAACAGTGCGCCGCATGATCAATACGCTGGTCGTCGACCTGACCGAGGAAAGCACGCGGCGGATCGCGGCGACTGCACCAACGACCATCGACGAGGTGCGCCAGGCCGGCCCGCTGATTGCGTTTTCGCCGGAGTTGCGGGCCGAGGCCGATGTGCTGAAGCGATTCCTGTACGACAACCTGTACCGGCACTACCAGGTGATGCGCATGACAGCGAAGGCGCGCCGGATCGTGCGCGAGCTGTTTGCGGCCTTCATCGACGAGCCGCGCCTGTTGCCGTCGGATCACCAGCTGCGCGCCGCCCAGGACCGACCGCGTGCGATTGCCGACTACGTGGCAGGCATGACCGATCGCTATGCGATCCGTGAGCATCGCCGCCTGTACGCAGTGGGCGAGGCCGACTGACGCCGGCGCGTCGAATGGCTCGTCTCGCCAGGCTCGCTGTCGGCGGCTACCCGCATCTTGTCGTGCAGCGATCCGGATCGCGTGCACTTTTCGCCGACGATGTCGACGCCGGACTCCTGCTTGAAACGCTGCAGAACGCAGCGGTTGAGGCGGGCGTTGCCCTGCACGGCTACGCACTGCTCCCACGAGGCCTGTGGTTGCTCGCCACGCCCGGTGAGGCGGACGGCGTCGGCCGCACGATGCAGGCGATCGGTCGGCGTTACGTCCGCTGGATCAATGACCGGCGCGGGGAGCGCGGCGGGCTCTTCGCCGGGCGCTATCGCGCAGCCCTGCTCGAGGCGGACACGCAATTGCTGGAAGCACTGCGTTTCGTCGAATGGCAACCGGTGCTCACCGGGCTCGCGCACTCGCCCGAGGACTATCGCTGGTCGAGCTGCCGTCATCATGTCGGCCTGGTCGCCGACCCGGGGGTGCGCGTCCATCCGCTCTACTGGGCGCTTGGAAACACGCCGTTCGAACGCCAGGCCGCCTATCGTGCCTGGCTGGGGGCGGGACCCGGCTCCGGTTGCTCGGAGCAGTTCGAGCGTGCTCTGTCCGGAGGCTGGGTGCTCGGCTCGACTGAATTCGTGCGACAGATCGAACATCTGTGTCCACGACGCCCGCAGCGCGCGCCCGCCGGGCGGCCGCGTCGTGCGGTTCCCCTGCCGCCATGAGCGCGGTGACCGATGATGAGCCGGCGCCCCGGGGGTGGCTTGCGCGCTTGATCGAACGCGCCGCACAGGTACGGCGCGGCGAGGTGGCGCTGCTGGTGTGGTCGTTCCTCTATTTCTTCTGCCTGCTGGCCGCCTACTACATGGTGCGCCCCTTGCGCGACGAAATGGCGGTGCAGTACGGCGTCGAACGCATGCAGCACCTTTTCAGCGGGACCTTCGTCACGATGGTGGCACTGATCCCCGCATTCGGGTGGGTAGCCTCGCGGCTCGCTGTGCAGCGCCTCCTGCCGCTGGTCTACGGGGTCGTCATCGCGGTTCTACTGCTGTTCTGGGCGGCTCTGCGCGGCGGCGTCTCGCAGGTCGAGGTAGCGCCCTTCTTCTTCGTCTTCGTCAGCGTCTTCAACCTGTTCGTGATTTCGGTGTTCTGGAGCTTCATGGCGGACATCTGGTCGACCGAGGCGGCGCGACGGCTGTTCGGCGTCATTTCCGCCGGCGGCAGCCTCGGGGCGATTGCCGGTCCCGGCGCTGCAGGACTGCTGTTGCAGTCGACCGGACTGAGCGGGCTGCTGCTCGCCTCCGCCGGCACGCTCGCGCTGGCGCTCGTCTGCATCGGCGCGTTGCTGAAGCTCTCCGGCAAGCGCGGCGTGCTCACACGGACCGACGAAGGTGAACCGAAGGCTAGCCTGTGGATCGGCGTGATCCGGGTGGCGGGCTCGCCGTACCTGCTCGGCATCGCGGTGTTCGTGTTGAGCTACACGGTGCTGGGCACGCTGCTGTACTTCCTGCAGGTCAGTCTCGTGGGCGGCGCGATCAGCGACTCCACCGAGCGGACGCGGCTCTTCGCGAATGTCGATCTCGCCGTCAACGCGCTGACGCTGATACTGCAGTTATTCGTGACAGGACGGCTGCTGAGCCGCATCGGCGCGACGGCAATGCTGGTTGCGCTTCCTGCCCTGTCCGTCATTGGTTTCGTCGCCCTGGGGCTATGGACGTTGCTGCCCGTCCTGGTGGTCGTCGGTGTACTGCGTCGGGCGGGGGAGTTCGCCATTTCCAAGCCGACGCGAGAGACGCTTTTCACGGTCGTCGACCATGACGACAAGTACCAGGCCAAGAATGTCATCGACACCGTCATCCACCGGGGCGGCGACGCCGGCGCCAGCTGGTTCACCGCCGCGCTCAAGGCGGCCGGACTAAGTCTGTCGGGCATGGCCTGGGTCGGCGTGCCGATCGCGGTCGGCTGGCTGCTGGTCGCTTGGGTGCTGGGCCAGGCCCATGAGCGGCGACGGGAGACCTTGCGACAACACGAAGGCAGATCGGCACCACTCGCTTGACTGCGCAGCGTGTTATGTCCCCAATTTACTGCCCCTTAGCCGCTGGGTAGTTCTTAATCGGGGACAGACCCCGATTATCTAGGTTGTGCGGTGCGGTGGCGTCGCAGTAAAGTGCAGTCTGCGCCGTGTCCATTCCGGACGCGAGCCGGACTTGCCAGGACTTCGATATGAGCCACCACGTCACCGACTTCGATATTGAAGAGGCCCGCCAGGGACTGTATTCGCCGGCCCATGAGCACGACGCCTGCGGAGTCGGTTTCGTAGCGAACATCAAAGGGCGGCCGAGTCACGCCCTGGTGCAACAGGCGCTGCTGATCCTGCATAACCTCGATCACCGTGGGGCCGTAGGTGCGGACCCGTTGTGCGGAGACGGTGCGGGCATCCTGATCCAGATCCCGGATGCGCTCTATCGCGACGAGATGGCGCAGCAGGGCATGATCCTCCCGCCTCCCGGGGAGTACGGGGTCGGCATGATCTTCCTGCCACGCGAACATGCCTCTCGGCTCGCATGCGAACAGGAACTGGAGCGCACGGTCCGCGCGGAAGGGCAGGTCGTGCTGGGCTGGCGCGATGTGCCGGTCGACCGCGACATGCCGATGTCGCCGCTGGTGCGCGAGCGCGAGCCGGTGATCCGGCAAATCTTCATTGGGCGCGGTGCCGATGTCATGGTGCCGGATGCGCTCGAACGCAAGCTCTATGTAATCCGCAAGACGGCGAGCCACAAGATCCAGGCGCTCAAGCTCAAGCACGGCAAGGAGTACTTCGTGCCGTCGATGTCGGGGCGTACCGTCGTCTACAAGGGCCTGCTGCTGGCCGACCAGGTCGGGCATTACTACGCCGACCTGCGCGACCCGCGCGTCGTGTCCGCGATTGCGCTGGTACACCAGCGCTTCTCGACCAATACCTTCCCGTCGTGGGAACTCGCGCATCCGTACCGGTTGATCGCGCACAACGGCGAGATCAACACGGTCAAGGGGAACTTCAACTGGATCCGCGCGCGCGAAGGCGTGATGTCCTCGCCGGTGCTGCGGGAGGACCTCGGGAAGCTGTTCCCGCTGATTTACGAAGGGCAGTCGGACACCGCGTGCTTCGACAACGCGCTCGAGCTGCTGGTCATGAGCGGCTACCCGCTGGCGCATGCGGTGATGATGATGATCCCCGAGGCGTGGGAGCAGCACACGCTGATGGACGCCAGCCGTCGCGCGTTCTACGAATACCACGCGGCGATGATGGAACCCTGGGACGGCCCGGCGGCGATCGCCTTCACCGACGGCATGCGCATCGGCGCGACGCTCGACCGCAACGGTCTGCGCCCTGCGCGCTACATCATCACCGACGACGACATGGTGGTGATGGCCTCGGAAGTCGGCGTGCTGCCGATCCCCGAGAGCCGCATCACCAAGAAGTGGCGCCTGCAGCCCGGCAAGATGTTCCTGATCGACACCGAGCAGGGCCGCATCATCGACGACGCCGAGCTCAAGCAGCAGCTCGCCGCGAGCAAGCCTTACAAGGAGTGGATCAAGCGCATCCGCATCAAGCTCGACGACCTGCCGGTTGGCGCCGGCGAAAGGCCAGATTCGGCCGCCCGGCTCGACGTGCCGCTGCTCGACCGCCAGCAGGCCTTCGGTTACACGCAGGAGGACGTCAAGCTCCTGATGGAGCCGATGGCACTGCAGGGCGAGGAGGCGATCGGTTCGATGGGCAACGACGCGGCCTTGCCGGTGCTCTCGAACAAGGCCAAGCCGCTCTACAACTACTTCAAGCAGCTTTTTGCCCAGGTCACGAATCCGCCGATCGATCCGATCCGCGAGCAGCTCGTGATGTCGCTGGTGAGCTTCATCGGTCCGAAGCCGAACCTGCTCGACATCAACAACATCAACCCGCCGATGCGCCTCGAGGTGAGCCAGCCGGTGCTCGACTTCAAGGACATGGCGAAGATCCGTTCGATCGAGAACTATTCATCGAACAAGTTCCGCTCGTTCGAGCTCGACATCTGCTATCCGCTGGCATGGGGAAAGGCCGGCGTGGAGGCCCGACTGGCGTCGCTGTGCGCGCAGGCAGTCGATGCGGTGAAAGCCGGCTATACCATCCTCATCGTCACCGACCGCGCGCTGGACGCCGAACATGTCGCGATCCCGGCGCTGCTGGCGACGAGCGCCGTGCACCAGCACCTGATCGCCGAGGGCCTGCGCACCTCGGCCGGACTGGTGGTCGAGACGGGCTCCGCGCGCGAGGTGCACCACTTCGCGCTGCTGGCCGGTTACGGCGCCGAGGCCGTGCATCCGTACCTCGCGCTCGAGACGCTCGAAAGGCTGCACGGGACGGAGTCCGTCAAGGCAGTCAAGAACTACATCAAGGCGATCGGCAAGGGCCTGAACAAGGTCATGTCGAAAATGGGCATCAGCACGTACATGTCGTACTGCGGTGCGCAGATCTTCGAAGCGGTCGGACTGAGCCGGGAACTGGTCGACCGTTACTTCCGTGGTACCGCCAGCAACATCGGCGGCATCGGGCTGTTCGAAGTGATGGAAGAGCGCGTTCGAACGCACCAGGCGGCGTTTTCGACCGACCCGGTGCTGGCCGGGATGCTCGACGCGGGCGGCGAATATCAGTGGCGTGTGCGTGGCGAGGAACACATGTGGACGCCCGATGCCATCGCCAAGCTGCAGCACTCGACGCGGGCCAACAACTACCAGACCTACAAGGAGTATGCCCAGCTGATCAACGACCAGAGCCGACGTCACATGACGCTGCGCGGCCTGTTCGAATTCAGGGTCGACCCGAAGAAGGCGATTCCGATCGACGAGGTCGAGCCGGCCAAGGAGATCGTCAAGCGCTTTGCCACCGGCGCGATGTCGCTGGGCTCGATCTCCACCGAGGCGCACACGACGCTGGCGATCGCGATGAACCGCATCGGCGGCAAGAGCAACACCGGTGAAGGCGGCGAAGATCCGGCGCGTTACCAGCACGAGCTGCGCAGCGGTGCCGGCCACCTGACAATCAAGGACGGCGACACGCTGGCAGGTGTCATCGGAAGCGATCGCGTCGAAGTCGATATCCCGCTCAAGGCCGGTGACTCGCTGCGCTCGAAGATCAAGCAGGTGGCTTCGGGGCGCTTCGGCGTGACGACTGAATACCTGGTGAGTGCCGACCAGATCCAGATCAAGATGGCGCAGGGCGCGAAGCCGGGCGAGGGCGGCCAGCTGCCGGGCCACAAGGTCAGCGAGTACATCGCGAAGCTGCGGTTCTCAGTGCCCGGAGTCGGCCTGATCTCGCCTCCGCCGCACCACGACATCTATTCGATCGAAGATCTTGCACAGCTGATCCACGACCTGAAGAACGCCAACCCGCAGGCGTCGATCAGCGTCAAGCTGGTCTCCGAAGTCGGCGTCGGCACGGTGGCGGCCGGAGTGGCCAAGGCCAAGTCCGACCACGTCACCATCGCCGGACACGATGGCGGCACTGGCGCGTCGCCGGTGAGCTCGATCAAGCACGCCGGTACGCCGTGGGAACTGGGCCTCGCCGAGACGCAGCAGACGCTGGTGCTCAATCGCCTGCGTGGCCGCATCGCGGTGCAGGTCGACGGCCAGATGAAGACCGGTCGCGACGTGGTGATCGGCGCGCTCCTCGGTGCCGACGAGTTCGGCTTCGCCACCGCGCCGCTGGTGGTCGAGGGCTGCATCATGATGCGCAAGTGCCACCTGAACACCTGCCCGGTCGGCGTGGCGACCCAGGATCCGAAACTGCGGGCCAAGTTCAAGGGTCAGCCCGAGCACGTCGTCAACTACTTTTTCTTCGTCGCCGAGGAAGTGCGCGAGATCATGGCGCAGCTCGGCGCGCGCTCGTTCGACGAACTGATCGGCCGCGCCGACCTGCTCGAAATGAAGAAGGGCATCGACCACTGGAAGGCGCGCGGGCTCGACTTCAGCCGCATCTTCTACCAACCGTCGATGCCGGCAGACGTCGCGCGGCGCGTCGTCGATGTTCAGGACCACGGACTGGCGAAGGCGCTCGATCACAAGCTGATCCAGCAGTGCAGACCAGCGCTCGAACGCGGCGAACGTGTCAGCTTCATCACGCCAATCCGCAACATCAACCGCACCGTCGGCACGATGCTGTCGTCGCTGATCGCGCGCAAGTACGGCCACGCCGGCCTGCCCGACGACACGATCCACATCCAGTTCAACGGCACCGCGGGCCAGAGCTTCGGCGCTTTCCTTGCGCACGGCATCACGCTCGACCTCGTCGGCGATGCCAACGACTACACCGGCAAGGGCTTGTCCGGCGGACGCGTCATCGTGCGCTGCCCCAATGACTTCCGCGGTGCGGGTACGGAGAACATCATTGTCGGCAACACCGTCCTTTACGGCGCGATCGCCGGCGAGGCGTATTTCAACGGCGTGGCCGGCGAACGGTTCGCGGTGCGCAACTCCGGCGCGAGCGCGGTCGTCGAGGGCACCGGCGACCATGGCTGCGAATACATGACCAAGGGCACGGTCGTCGTGCTGGGTGCGACCGGCCGCAATTTTGCCGCCGGCATGTCGGGCGGCATTGCCTATGTGTTCGACGAACACGGCGATTTTTCGGCGAAGTGCAACCAGTCCATGTGCGAACTCGAGCCGGTGCTGCCGTCGGCCGAGCAGCAGGAAAAGGTCGACGAGTCGATCTGGCACCTGGGCGAGACCGACGAGTTCATCTTGCGCGGCCTCATCGAGAGCCAGTTCCGCTACACCGGTAGCCTGCGCGCGCGGATGCTGCTCGACAACTGGTCCGGCATGCGCACGCGTTTCGTCAAGGTGTTCCCGCACGAATACCGGCGCGCGCTGAAGGAACTGAACGCGACCCGCCAGCCGGCATCGCCCGAACGGCTCGCCGCCTAGAGCAAAGAAGAACGAGAGCAGATCATGGGGAAGATCACAGGGTTCATGGAGTATCAGCGGCTCGAGGAAGCCGCCGAGGCGCCGCAGTCACGCAAGCAGCACTGGCGCGAGTTCGTCGTGCACCTGACCGACGAGCAGGCGGCGGTGCAGGGCGCGCGCTGCATGGACTGTGGCATCCCGTTCTGCAACAGCGGCTGCCCGGTCAACAACATCATTCCCGACTTCAACGACCTGGTGTACCGCCAGGACTGGAAGGCCGCGCTCGATGTCCTGCACAGCACCAACAACTTTCCAGAGTTCACAGGCCGCGTGTGTCCGGCGCCGTGCGAGGCGGCCTGCACGCTGAATATCGATGACGCGCCGGTCGGCATCAAGTCGATCGAGCACAAGATCATCGACAAGGGCTGGGAAGAGGGCTGGGTGGTGCCGCAGCCGCCTAAGGCGAGGACCGGAAAGAAGGTCGCTGTTGTCGGAAGCGGCCCCGCGGGGCTGGCTGCCGCGCAGCAACTGGCACGCGCCGGTCATGACGTATCCGTGTTCGAGAAGAACGATCGCGTGGGCGGCCTGCTGCGCTATGGCATTCCGGATTTCAAGATGGAAAAGTCACACATCGATCGCCGAGTGGCGCAGATGGAAGCCGAAGGCGTGACGTTTCGCACCGGCGTCCTCGTCAGCAAGTCGAAGCTCAACGGCGGCGTCACCAACTGGGCGAGCGAGACAGTGGCTCCGGAGCGACTGCTGGAGGAGTTCGATGCGGTCGTTCTGTCCGGCGGTGCCGAGCAATCGCGTGACCTGCCGGTGCCCGGCCGCGAACTGAAGGGTGTGCACTTCGCGATGGAATTTTTGCCGCAGCAGAACAAGATCGTCGCCGGTGACAAGGTGAAGGACCAGATCATGGCGACCGGCAAGCGCGTTGTCGTCATCGGCGGCGGTGACACCGGTTCTGACTGTGTCGGTACTTCCAACCGGCATGGTGCGAAGTCGGTCACCCAGTTTGAGCTGCTGCCGCAGCCGCCGACGAAGGAAAACAAGGAACTCACCTGGCCCTACTGGCCGGTCAAGCTGCGCACGTCGAGTTCGCACGAAGAAGGCGTCGAGCGCGACTGGTCGGTGACGACCAAGCGCTTCGAGGGCGACGGCAAGGGCAACGTGCGTGCGCTCGTCGCCGCACGGGTCGAGTGGCAGAAGGATCCGGTTAGCGGCGCGCAGAAGATGATGGAGGTGCCCGGTTCCGAGTTCGAGATTCCTGCCGACCTCGTGCTGTTTGCGATGGGTTTCGTCGCCCCGGTCGCCTCGGTGCTCGAGTCCTTCGGTGTTGACAAGGACCCGCGCGGCAATGCCCGTGCTGCAACCGAGGAAACCAGGGGCGGCCCACGTCCGTATGCGACCAGCGTGGGGAAGGTGTTCGCCGCAGGCGACATGCGTCGCGGGCAGAGCCTGGTGGTGTGGGCGATCCGTGAAGGGCGCCAGTGTGCCCGGGCGGTAGACGAATTCCTGATGGGAAGTTCGACTCTTCCGAGGTGACGCCCATCAGCGCGCACGCGCTGTCCTATCGACGCTTCTGAGCACGACAGGAGGTGTCTTCCTTGGTTAGACGTCGTTCGGTGGCTGGTTGGGCCACTCGAGGCACGCGCAAAAGCCCTGCCGATCAGACCTTGCGCATTCAACCGTCAGGCAACCTTTGTGGGCGCGCGCCACGGAGGCAGCCAGAGTGAGCCCAAGGCCGAGTTCCGGATCGATAGCGGCCCGCGATTCGAGTCTTTCCAAGGCAGCCTGCAGCCGGGCCAGCTGCCCGGCCGACACCCCGGGGCCATCGTCTGCAATCTCGAGGCGCTGATGACCGTCCGTCTGTGTGGCCCGAATCGAGGCGCGATGCGCGCCGTGGCGCTCGGCGTTGTCGACGAGGTTGGCCACCGCAACAGCCAGCAGGTCGAAGTCGCCGTAGAGGATTCCTGCGGCGAGTAGCTGCGAGGCGTCCACCTCGATGTTGCGGCTGGTTGCAACCGACGCCAGTTCGGCCGCATCAAAGTGGCTCCAGTGGATCCCGTCGCTCGCGCGAGACATGGTCAGCAGGGCGTCGACGACGCCGGCGAGTCGTTGCGCCGACGCAGTCGCCATGGAAAGTCGAGCGGGCAACTCCGCGGACGGTGTCACGCAGGCCACTTCGAGCTGCGCCGTCAGTCCGGCCAAAGGGGTACGCAACGAATGCGCGGCATGTGCGGCAAAGGCGCGCTCGCTGCGCAGCTTTTCCTGTAGTCGTTGAACCAATGCACTCAGGGCGCGGTACGACGGAACCAGTTCGCGGCGGAGCAGTGTTGGCTCGGTCAGTGCGGTCGTGTCGGGGCCGATGGCCTCGATCGTGCGCGCGAATTCTGCGATAGGTCGGAGCTCCCATCGAATCATCCAGCCAAGGATTGCAGCGGCAATCACGCCCAGTGCGAAAACCGTGCCTCCAGCGGCAAAGGCTGCGGTCATCTGCGCACGCTGGAACTCGGCCAGCGGTTGAGCCACCTGCAACCACACGTCACGGCCCGCGATGGAATAGACAGCGACTTCCGCCGTCTTCGTGTGCCCTTCTACCAGCGGCACGGCAGGCCACGGCGTGTCCGGTGCGCGGTGCGACCGGGCGATCAGCCGTCCACTCGGGTGACGTAACTGCCAGTTGATTGCTTCGTCATGAGCGGCGGCGGGCATTGCTCGGCCCTGCGAGAGCGCTGCGACGTCGCCCTGATGTTCGGCAATCACGACCAGCGCCTGGGCGGTCTCCTCGAGCGCCGACTCCATCACGTCGCGGACAACGACGCTGACTGTGATCCCAGCAGCCACTGCGCCGATCGTCGTACCGATCAGCACGGTGGCCAGCGTGCGCCACAGCAAACGTGTGCGGATCGACGGTATCGGACGACCAACGCCTTGCTGCATCGTCTTCAGGCCTTCAGCCGATAGCCCATGCCGCGGACGGTATCGATGATGTCGCGGCCAAGCTTGCGCCGCAGGCTGGAGATGTGGACCTCGACCGTGTTGCTCGCGACGTCACCTTCGAAGCCATAGATCAGCTCCTCAAGCATTGGCCGCGAGACGATCCGTCCGGCGCGTCGCATCAGCGCTTCGAGCAATGCGTACTCCGTGGCCGTCAGGTCGACCGGCGAGCCCTCAGCCGTCGCGCTGCGGGCGGTGGGATCGAGACTGATCCGTCCGTGGTCAAGCGTCGAACTCGCCTGGCCGGCCACACGTCTCGACGTCGCCCGGATCCTGGCTGCGAGCTCGGCCAACTGAAATGGCTTCACCAGGTAATCGTCGGCACCGGCGTCCAGCCCTTCGACGCGATCCATCAGCGCGTCCCGCGCCGTGAGCATCAGCACGGGAGTCTGACGGTGCTCGTTACCGGCACGCACCTCACGAAGCCATTCGACACCGGAACCGTCCGGCAGGTGCCAATCGAGCAGGATCGCGTCGAACTTTCCGGCCGCGGCCACCCGGGCGCCTTTGATGTCGGTCAACCAATCGACGACGTGGCCCTGCGATCGGAGGTACGCGCGTACTGCGTCACCGAGAGTGACGTCGTCTTCAACGAGCAACAGCCGCATTGAGGGCTCTTCGCTTTCTTCAGGTTCGCTTCAGACCGGCGCCCTAGGGTTAGTGCATGTGGGTTTGTTTTGATCATCGCACCGGAGGCTCGCGGTGATGAGGTCGAGATCAACGATTGGTGTGGTGGGAATGACTCTCAGTCTGCTGTCGCTTGGTGCCGTTGCCGTGGCTCAGACAAACGAACGTTCCGTTTCGCCGACGCAATCGGCGGTACAGCAGGAACAGGAGGTCCGCCCTGGGGCCTCCAGCCGTGAGCACGACGGCGATATCTACGGCTACCAGCTGATGACCGAGCGCGAGCGCGGCCAGTATCGCGACCGCCTGCGCGCTGCGACGACCGAACAGGAGCTTTGCCAGGTCCGCAGTGAACATCGGGCACGCATGCAGGCACGTGCCAAGGAACGGGGCGTCACCTTGTCAGGATCAAGAGGGGGTGGTGGCTCGGTCCAGTGGGCTCTCCCGGCTGCCGTCGAGGGTGGCGGGAAATGAGGGGCTGCAAGGGATCGAGAGTGCAGTCCGATTCGATGAATGGGTTTGCTCCGGCGACCGGAGCGTGGAGGTAAGGATGAATCGCAGCAAGTACGGAATGACGATCCTTGCGGCCGCCGTTGCAATGACGACGAGTGTGGGGCTTGCGCAAACTACGCAGCAGACGCAGCAGCAGACGCAGCAGCAGACGCGCGAGCAGGTACAGCAACAGACTCAGCCACCGGCCCGTCAACCAGCGCAGCAGACGCAACAGCAGACGCAGCAGCAGGCGCGCGAGCAGGTACAGCAACAGACACAGCAACCGGCCCATCAGCAAGCACAACAGCAGACACAACAGCAGACACAACAGCAGACACAGCAGCAGACACAACAGCAGACACAGCAGCAAACGCGCGAGCAGACGCGCCAGCAGGTGCAGCAACCGTCACAACCAACTGCACGTCAACAAACCCAGCAGCAGACGCAACAGCACACGCGCGAGCAGGCGCGTTCTCAGACGCAGTCTCAGAGCCAGGCGGGTCCGGGGCCCGGCGCGGGACCCGGCGCGGGTAGCGGTGCGGGCGCTGGTGGCGCAGGTGCCGGTGGCGCGGGCGGTGGCGGTGCCGGGGGTGGTGGTGCCGGCGGCGGAGGCGGCGGGGGCGGTGGGGGCGGGGGCGGGTCCGGTGGCGGTGGTGGCTCAGGCCGGTGAACGTTGCAGTTTCGATGCTTCGCCAGAGGATGAATGACACGGTTCCGCAGATTGATTGCATACGGGCGGCGGGGAAAGTTCCAAGCGAGTCAGGGGAGTCAATATGAAAAGTTGGATCAGGGTAATCACAGCTGCAGTGGTATGCGGCGTCATGGCGGGATGCGGGTCGGATGACACCGTAACCACGCCGACTCCAATAACGCCGGTAGTGGCGGTCCCGGCAATCCCGACGACTGTGTCAGTCGAGCCGGGCGACACGCTGAACACCGTGCAGTGGTCGGCGGTGGCCGGTGCGACCTCGTACAACCTCTACTGGTCGGATGTCGCTCCGCTGACGAAGCAGAGCGCGACTGTGATCAATGGGGCTGTTTCACCGTACAAGCACACGGGTCTGACCAACGGCAAGCTTCTTTACTACGCCGTGACGGCGCGTAACAGCGCCGGCGAAAGCGAATTGTCGTCGGTGATCGGCGCAACCCCAGTTCCGCCTGTTCCAGTTCCGGCGGCGCCAGCAACGGTGAACGCGACGTCAGGCGACACGGTCGTCACGCTGGCGTGGACCGCGGTATCGGGCGCGGCCTCCTACAACGTGTACTGGTCGAAAGCATCGCCCGTGGTCCCGGGCAGTGCCGGGGTCACCAAGATCGGCGGTCTCACGGTGCTCAGTTATTCACACGTGGGGTTGACGAACGGTGACAGGTACTACTACCTCGTTAGCGCGGTCAATTCGGGTGGCGAGAGCGTGGCGTCAACGGAAGTCTCTGCGACGCCGATGCCCGCGTCATTCGGGGCACCGATGAACCTGGCAGCCACGCGTGGTGACACGAAGGTCCAGCTCTCATGGTCGCCGGTTCAGTCGGCGTCGTCCTACAACGTGTACTGGTCGAAGACTGCCGGTGTAGTGCCGGGAGGGAGCGGCGTTACGAAGATTGATAGTCCGCTGATCACTGCCACGAGCTATACGCACACCGGACTGGTTAACGGCGACACGTACTACTACGTGGTCACTGCCATTGTGATGGGAGTTGAAAGTGCCCCGTCAGCCGAGAAATCAGCGCGGCCGCTGCCACCGGCACCGCCGGCACCGGCGACCGTAAGCGCAGTCGCGGCGAAGGATGCGCTTGAGATCGCAGTGCAGTGGTTTGATGTCACCTACCCTTCGGCGGTCGGCTACAACCTCTACAGAGGGCTGCAGCCTGGCGTGGCGACGTACCTGAACGATCCCACCAAGGTCACCAAGTTTGCCAACGTGACTGCTCCATTCATCGACACGACGAACCTCACAACGGCCACCTACTACTACTACGTGGTCACGGCATTCGTGCAAGGGTTTACGGATGTCGAGAGCGCGCCTTCTGGCGAGGCTGCAGTCCAGTCCGGCAGATCGGGTGGCGGCGGCGGCGGCGATGAAGGAGGCGACGAGGGCTTCGGCAACAACCTGTCCTTCCCGACCATCTTCGCGGATGGCTACGGCCTGAGCGGACTGAAGATCAGCGGAACCTGGCCGGGTGTCGGTCCGTTTGCCACGTTGCCGACGTTCGACTTCAACACCGGACTGCGGCCGCTGTCGACCGAGACGCTGACAACGTTCCCGTTCTTCGACAGCAGCACGGCAGTCTCAATAGGTGGCATCACGTATTACCCGCAGGCCAGTGCGAGTACGTGGCAGGCCGAGTGGCGTGTCAATACCAGCCCGACGATGGAAGTGATCGTCGACTGGGGCGACGCGCTGCTGAGCAAGTCCTATACCGCGCAATCGATGGTCCGCATCGAAACAATCCTGAAGCAGGACGCGACGATCGCCGGTGTCACCGACTCGATGACGGCCTACAAGATGGCGCTGCTGTCGGGATCGGGCATCAATGAACTGCAGGGTACGGACAGATCGACCTATGCCTCGGCGACCCGGAACGTCTTTGCGATCAACGCACGGCTGAAGGTCGAGAAGCTCGCGGCGGACGGCAGCATTGCAGGGGTCCTCTACGACAAGGCGGTGTACGAAGGGTTTGGCACGACCGTCGAGGGTGGCGGAAGGACCAACGACACGGCATATGCCGCCGAGCTGAACCAGGGCGGTCTGGTCGTCTATGGCAAGAACTTCTACATGACCCAGGTGACTGGCGAGAAGACCGGCAAGTACCGGATCACATTCAGTCTCGATCCGACGGCCAAGCTAGGTACGGTGGATGTCCCGAACCACATCAAGATGGTGAACAAATCCGACGCCGGCGCGATGCTGTCGACTGACGGCCTCAGCACGTGGGTCGAGATCACGGTGAATTGAGCATTGTCACAGGTGGTGACGATGGGCACGGGCAGCACAACCGGATTCCTCCTCCTCCCGGTTGTGCGCCGGGCTCTCGAAGGCCGCTACCTTTCAGACCCCGTCCAGCGGCAGTTGGGCGGGGCTGCTTTATTTCAGACAGGCCAGCAAGTCCGCAAAGTCTGCAGCGTTCGTCGCACGTCAACTTGCTCAGCGCACCGCGTACCACGCAGTCACGGCAAAGCCCGCGTTATAGATCGAATGCAGGGCGATTGCTGGCAACACGCTGGCGAAGCGTTCACGCAGGTGACCAAACACCAGCGAGGGCGCGACGACGGCGAGTGCCCAGACCGGAGGTTGGGCCGTGAAGTGCAATGCCACGAAGGCGGCGGTCGTGGCCAGATTGGCAAACGAGATCGGACCGATGCGGCGCGACGCGCCGCGCTGGAGCAGAAGCCCTTGGAGCGCTCCGCGGAACGCGAACTCCTCGACGATTGGCTGAATCACGAGGAAAGAAATAAGGGCGGCGGTGGTGAACGTCACTTGCATGTAGTCGCGAGCGGTCAGGCCGATCGCGAACCAGACCGGCACCCCGGCCAGCACGGCAATCAGGAAGTGCGGATCGCGCAGCCAGGACCACCAGCCTGGGGCCGGCCGCGCTGCGCCGAACGCGTCGCGCAGGGTGCTGGCCAGGGTGCGCTGTTCGGAGTCAGCTGACATGACGAGATCGTCTCATGCGGGCTTGAAGACACCTATGAAACGCCTGTGCACAGAACAGATCATCGAGGGATCATCATGACCGGCAGATTCAGGGTTGGGTTTGCGGTTTCATTGTGCGCAGTCGCCGTTGCAGTCTATGCAGCGACTGCTCTGCGGTTCGGCGCGGAAGTCAATGTGAGTCGCACGCTGACGCCGACCGAGAAGGCCAAGGTCGTACGCCTGGCGTATCTGCATGGCAGCACCTTCAGGAAGGCCTGGCTGTTCACCTACGCCGATGGGCCGGTGGGGCAGGAGGACGTTTTTGCGCGCTACTCGTTTGACGAGGGAGTGACCTGGTCCGTGCCGATACTGCTTTCCAGGGACGCGGCGAACGCGCGCACGGGCGGACAGACCATCACGACCAAGGGCGGCCTGAGCTTTGTCGTCGACAACGAGAAACCGACGATCTTCGCGCCGCCGGTGACAAGCGGCCCGGCAGTCGTGATCACGTGGAACAGTGCCTACTGTCCGCAGAACCCCGCCGCCTCGAACAACGCCGGCAGCTACATCAACCCAGACCAGGGCGTCGGTGATTTCGACGAAGACGGCACGCCCGACCGGCCCTATCACTGTGTCTGGGTGGCAACGACGACCGACCCGACGCTGGACGCGTGGGACGTGCATCAGCTCACCAATGGTGAGCGCGATGCGATCAATGAACTGATCGCCGGCAGTTCGACTGGTAACGCGTTCGCAATGGCGTGGCAGGAGGACCCTGCCGGCCTGCGACCCGGAGAAGGCGAAGGGCGCGGCGATGGCGGCATGGGATCGCACGTCTCCGGAGGAACCAACATCTGGTACACGCATGCGCCCAATCCCAATGGGGTGACGCTGCGTGCCAACATTGCCCAGCTCAGTGATAACAACACGCTGGGGACCGGCGAGCCCGGGGCTTCGCGCCCGAACCTTCAGATCAGCGGAACGACAGCGGTGCTGGCGTATGAAGAAACGGCGTGTCCAGGTGGCAGTACGGGCAAATGCATTGTCTACCACTCGTTCCCGTATACGACACACGATGCGAATTCGCCCGGAACGATCATCAGCGACGTCACCAAGAACTCGCGTCGCGTGCGCTTCTTCCTGCAGGGCGCGGCAATGGCGGGAACCTCGCCCCTGCGCGCGGTGGTGCTGTGGCGCGAAACGCCGTTCGTCACACCGGCAGCGCCATCCGACATCATCGTCCGCCGTGGACTGGTTGACGCCGGTGCACGGCCGGGATCGACCGGGTTCCTGGCCAGCGACATTCTGGCCGATACGCCGCAGAACATGACAGACGTGGCGCGGTTTGGGGGCAATGCCAATGCCCATCGCGCCATTGTGCGCGGCAGTTTCATCGGGCTCGCCTACGACCTGACG
>Ga0316604_10001318_pt1 | contig 22434 bp, 21 predicted proteins | sample OWC_soil_day20_C_FD_207650 | JGI IMG/M metagenome (GOLD analysis project Ga0316604, IMG submission 207650) | Wetland soil microbial communities from Old Woman Creek delta, Ohio, United States - OWC_soil_day20_CT | ecosystem: Environmental > Terrestrial > Soil > Wetlands | place: USA: Ohio...
TCTGGCGCCCACCGGAACACCGGTGGATCGCACGGTGCACATCAGCCTGGCCGGGATGGAAGCCATCCATCTGGATTGGCAGGGCGGCGCACCGGTGCCGGGATTTTCGATTCCGCCCGAACAGGTGAAGAAGTTCGACCTCACGCCCAAGGTGATCACGGCGCTGCTGATCGGCCTGAAACAACGCGGAGATGTCTTCGCCATGCAGCGTGCCATTGCAGAGGATCCGGATGAGCCGCTGATGGGCGTGATGCCCGGCGTGACGCTGGACCAGCTGTGGGAAGTCGTTGGCCAGTGCGAGAAAGTGTTGTTGCTGGTGTCATGGCTGGTCGCCCTGGTCGGTCTGGGCGGGCTGGTTGCGGTGATGCTTGTCGGCCTGGATGCGCGACGGCGCGAACTGGCCATCCTGCGTGCGGTAGGTGCCCGCCCGCGTACGCTCCTGACGCTGCTGGCCCTGGAAGGCGTCGCGGTCACGCTGGGCGGCATGCTGGCGGGTGTGGCCTTGCTTGCCGGTGTGTTGCCGGTGGCGGCGCCCTGGGTTCAGGCCCACTACGGCATCGCCTTGAGCGGGTTCAGCCTCAATGGTGACGAGTGGGTGCTGCTCGGCTGGATCCTGTTTGCCGGCTGTGTTGCCAGCCTGCTGCCAGGCTTGCGTGCGTATCGCATCGCGCTGGCCGATGGCTTGATGCCGAGGCTCTGAGATGCGCAGACGCCTGCTTGTTGCGATTGTCATGTTGTGTGGCGTGGCCGGTCTGGGGGGGCTGGCAAGCCGCTACGTGTTCCGCGAGGCGCGCAAACCCGCGATGAGCTTCCGCGAGCTCAAATGGGAAGCGCTGATTCCCGCGAACTGGAAGCCGGCTGCAGTGCTTCAAGGGCTCGATGTGGCCCGGCTGCAGGATGCTGATCCGCGCGCGATGGATGCCCTGGCACGGATGCATGACGCCTGGAAGGATGCGCCGACGGTGCCGGCACTGGATGGCGCCGAGGTCCGCATCGCGGGGTATGTGATTCCGCTGGAGCGGGTCAAGGACGAAGTGCATGAATTCCTGCTGCTGCCTTACTTCGGGGCCTGCATCCATGTGCCGCCACCGCCGCCGAACCAGATCATTTACGTTGTCTCCGATCAGGCGCTCAGGAGTGTCATGACCATGGATGCCATGTGGGTGAGCGGGGTGCTGCACGTGGAACATCGTGACAGCCCCTGGGGACGCTCGGCCTACCGGTTGCAGGCGGAGCGGACCGCGCCGTATGAACTGCCCGCCAAGCAGTGAGGCTGCCGGCCTTGCTCAGCCTGCCGCCTCCGGTTGTGGCTTCTGGCGGGAGTGGGCAAGGCGCGCTTCGAAGTGTCTGCTGACTTGCGACAGGGTGAAGCAGAAGGCCCAGTAGATCAGGGCGATGAACAGATAGCCTTCAAGGTAGAAACTGCGCCAGTCGGCGTCCCCACCGAGCGAGATTGCCAGTGCGCCGGTCAGCTCGTGCAGGCTGACGATGGAGATCAGCGAGCTGTCCTTGAAGATGCCGACGAAGCTGTTAACCAGCGCCGGCAGCGCCGTGCGCAAGGCCTGGGGCAAGACAATGAACAGGGTGATCTGGCTGTAGCGCATGCCCAGTGCTTTTGCGGCGATGGCCTGGCCGGCAGGCACGGCCTGCAGCCCGCCGCGGATGACTTCGGCAAGATAGGCGGCGGCAAAGGCTGCGATGGTCAGCACCACGCGCGGCAGGATGTCGATGCGCAACTGCGCAGGCAGGAGCAGCGGGAACAGGAACGCAGCCATGAACAGCAGGCTGATCAGGGGCACCCCGCGTACCAGTTCGATATACGAAGTGCTTAGACTTCGCAGCAGTGGCAACGGCGAGCGCCGGCCGAGAGCCAACAGGATGGCAAACGGGAAAGCCAGCAAGGTGCTGCCCAGCGAGATCAGCAAGGTGAGCGGCAAACCGCCCCATTCCTTGGTGTTGACGGTACTCAGGCCGGCGAGCCCGCCGCGCATCAGCAAGACGGCCAGACCCAGGACGAGCAGTCCGCCCAGTGCCAGACGTGGTTGCCACAGGCGGCGCCAGCTTGCGCCACCCAGCACCAGCAGGATCAGCACGGTGGCGGCGAGGGGGCGCCATTGTTCGGCGTAGGGATAGCGCCCGAACAGCAGCATGCGGTGTTTCTCGGTGATGACGCCCCAGCAGGCGCCCACGCCGCGTGCTGCGCGGCAGGCGTCAATATCGGGTATCCATACGGCATGCACGATGGCCCAGCTGAATAGCGGCCATAGCAGCAGGGCTGCCAGCGCGCACCACAGGATCGTACTCAGGCGGGGGAGACGTTTCATGCCGCGCCTCGCAATGCCACGCGGGCGTTGTAGAGATTCATCAGCGCAGCGGTGATGAGCGACAGCGACAGATACACGGCCATCACCACCACGATGCATTCGAATGCCCGTCCGCTCTGGTTCAGCGCGGTGTTGGCCACCGACACGAGTTCCGGATAGCCGATGGCTACCGCCAGCGAGGAATTCTTGGTGAGGTTCAGGTACTGGTTGGTCAGTGCCGGGACGATTGCGCGCAGCGCCAGCGGCAAGGTGATATGCCAGAGTACTTGCAGGCGGGTCAGGCCGAGTGCGTTGCCTGCCGCGATCTGACCGCTTGAGACGGACAGGATGCCGCCGCGCACGATCTCGGCGATGAAGACCGCGCTGTAGAGACTCAGGGCGATCAGCACGGCGAGGTATTCCGGAGTCAGTGACCAGCCGCCTTCGATGCCGAAACCGGCCACCTGGGGCATGTCCCAGCCGCACTGCGGCGTACAGTGCCAGGCGGGCAGGAACAGGCCGCTCTTGCTCAGAAAACTGCCGGGCAGCGGCGAGATTGCGTCTGCGGCGTCTGGCAAGAGGCTGGTCAGGGCGAAGTAACACATCAGCAATTGCAGCAGCAGCGGGATGTTGCGCAGGGTTTCAACCAGCATCCCGCAGAGCCTGCGTGGCACCGGATGGCGCGCCAGGCGGCCAAGCCCGATCAGGGTGCCCAGCAATGTGGCAATGACACTGGCTGGCAGCGCCACGCGCAAGGTGTTCATGACGCCGGTGAGAAAGGCGCGCCACAGTGGCAGGCTGGCATCGTAGTCGAACAGGCTTTCGCCGATTTCGAAGCCGGCCGGTTCGAGCAGGAAGCCGAAGCCGGCACGGATGCCGCGCTCGCGCATGTTCTCCAGCACGTTGTGGCCGAGCCAGCCGAGCAACAGGGCGAGCAGGGCCAGCAACAGGATTTGGGGGAGCCAACGGAGCAGGGCTTGGCGCATGGCGCGATGCTTCCTCATTGAAACAGGACGGGCCGCACAAGCGGCCCGTTTTCATCAGACTGGATGGGTTTAACGGATCGGCGGTGCGTAGAGGATACCGCCCTTGTTCCACAGGTTGTTGAGCCCGCGCGGCAGTTTGAGTACCGAGTTCGGCCCGACGTTACGTGCGAAGACTTCACCGTAGTTGCCCACGGACTTGATGGCACGGTAAGCCCAGTCGCGGTCCAGCCCGAGCAGCTTGCCTGAATCCTCACCCGTGCCGAGCAGGCGCTGGATCGCGGGATCCTTGCTGTCAGCCTTGATGCTGTCGATGTTGGCCTGGGTGATGCCGCCTTCTTCGGCTTCGATCAGGGCGAACGCCACCCAGCGCACGATGGCGAACCAGTCATCATCCCCGCGACGCACGGCCGGGCCGAGTGGCTCCTTGGAGATCACTTCGGGCAGGATCACGTAATCGTCCGGATTCTTGGCTTCCTTGTTGCGCACGCCGGCCAGACCGGAAATGTCGGTGGTATAGGCCTGGCAGCGTCCGGAGAAGAAAGCCTTGAACGAAGCTTCGAAGCCTTCGAAGACCACCGGCTTGATCTTGATGTTCTGGCTGCGGAAATAGTCGGCGAGGTTCTTCTCGTTGGTGGTGCCCGACTGCACGCAGATCTCGGCGTTTTTCAATTGCTTGGCGCTGGTGAGCTTGAGCTTTTTCGGCACCAGGAAACCTTGCCCGTCAAAGTAGGTGATGCCGGTGAAGCTCAGCCCCAGCGATGCATCGCGGGTCAGCGTCCAGGTCGTGTTGCGCGCGAGGATGTCCACCTCGCCGGACTGGATGGCGCTGAAGCGCTGCTGCGAATTCAGGGGGACGAAATTCACCTTGTTCGGGTCACCGAGCACCGAGGCGGCGATGGCACGACACAGGTCGACATCGAAGCCCGACCAGCGGCCCTGGCTGTCCGGCAACGAAAAACCGGCCACCCCGGAGCTGACGCCGCACTGGATATTGCCGCGCTGCTTGATGGTATCGAGGGTCTTGCCTGCATGGGCAAGAGGAGTACTCAGGGCACTGACTGCCAGTGCGCAAAGCAAACCGAGCGTGCGAAGTCTTGGACGTGTCATCGGATTTCCTCTCAGATAAGGGGGCTGCGTGAAGTGTAATCCTAACAAGCGCAGCTCCCTGTCGATAACCATATTCTGTTTCTATGCAAATCACCCTTTCTTTCAGGTTCTCATGGGCTTTGTGGCGTGATTCTGTTTTCAGGGTTTTCTAAAAGGTCACTCACAAAAAACCATGCAATCATTTTTGCATAAGCAGGGATGCTGCAAGACTGATAAGCAAATGTCGTGATGCCTGGTGTTCTAAGAACAAACATGCGAGAGTCAATCATCAGTCTGCCGCCGGATCCTGATAACGGCGGATCATCGCCAGCGAGCCGGCCGCGCTGTGGCGGATCTGGCTGTCCTCGTAGCGATGCTCCGCACCCACCGGGCAGGCACGGCGTGCGCTGCAACCCAGCGCGCAGGCTGAATCCGCGGCGAGGCGGCCGGTATTGCAGGCCTTCAGATTGAACGTGCCACCGGCCAGCGCATGGGCCGGGCAGGCCGTGATGCAGGGCTTGTCTGCACAGTGCGCGCAGGGATAGCCGTTGTCGACCGGCAAGGATGCCGGCAAGGCCGTGTCCGTCAGGATCACCACGCGATAGGCGAACCAGCTGCCCCAGACGGCGTCGATGCCGACCATGAAGGGCGAAGGATGGTGCCAGCCGGCTATCGTTCCGAGACGCTGCAGGCCGATGTGCTGTGAATGTTGTGGAAACACGAAGCGGGCGCGTGCCGTCGGCAGGGTTTGTGCCAGCCAGGACTCGACCGTGCGTACGCTGTATTCGTCAATCGGGTGGTCCGTACGGATGCCCTCGGCCTGTACGCATTCCCACAGCCGCCGCCCGGCGTGGCCGAAGAGGATCAGCTGGCGCTCATGCGCAGCCGGTGTCAGCGGGGCGACCAGATCTGCCGGCAGGTCGGCGAGATTGAAGACGTGCTGGCGATTAAGACCAGCGTCATTGAGGAAGCCGGCAGCGGGCAGGGAGGGAAGGGGCATGGTGATCCTGTCAGGGCAGGGGCGCTCAGGGTTTGCGGGCAATCATCATGAACAGGGAGAATTCTCGCTCCGGGCCCGAGCGGCCGGGTTTGCGCAGCGTAAAGACGGTGCTGAAACGCGCCGGCTCGAAACCGCTGGCGATGAACACCTGATCCAGCGCCGCGCGCTCGAAGCCATGATGATGCACATCGGCGTGATCCTGATGGAATTCGCCCGCTTCGCTGTCCAGATCGATCACGATCGAAAGTCCGCCCGGACACAGTGCGCGCCACGCCGCGCGGGCGTATTGTGCGGGCGAGCGCAGATGGTGCAAGACCATGCTGGAAACGAAAATATCGCAGAGGGCGGGGTCGATTTCATCCTGTTCGATATCGAACCGGCGCCCGTGGATGTTCGGGATGGCGCTGGCCTGGCATTTTTCCTCCAGCACGGCGAGCATCCTGGCCGAGTTGTCCAGCGCGATGACTTCCCCCACGTGAGGCGCCAGCGCAACGGCCAGCAGGCCGGTACCCGTGCCGTAATCGGCAACGCGTGCATCGTGTGCCGGGGCGGCCTCGCGCAACAAGGCTGTGGCAATGGCCTGGGCACGTTCGACGCGCATGGGAATGTCCCAGTTCGCGGCGTTGGCATCGAAGAAGTGGGTGCTCATTTTTCGTGTGGCGCCGTGTGGGTGTGCAAATCCGGGTGCGTCTGGCGTAGCGCTTCCAGCACCCTGAAAGCGGCGTAGGCATCGTTGGCCGCGTAGAGCAACTGTTGGGGCGAGAGCTCACGCAGCGCCCAGTTCGACGTGGTGATTTTCTTCGATTTATGAAAACGCTGGCCGAGGACCAGACCGACTGCGGCACGCACGCCCATGTCGCCGCTATAGCCTTCCTTGCGGAATAGGCTGTCCAGATCAAGCACGCCAGCCAGCCGTGCGCCGAGCTTGGCGCGGATCTGGCTGCTGTCGGATTTCAATCCGAAACCGGCCTTGAGCAGTGTGGGCGATTCCAACAAGGTGAGCAGGCAGGCCCGCGAGGCTTCGTGTAGCGTCTGGAAGATGAAGGCTTTGTCGGTCAGCGCAAACTGCAGCACATGCGGCCCGTCACTCACATCCCCCACGCGGAAGGTCGGCCGTGATTCCGTATCGAAACCGGCTGCGCCCGCCGCCAGGATTTCAGCAGTGGCGGCAGCGAATGCTTCCGGCGTGGCGGGCACGATGATCTGTGCCAGCGTCAGCGCCGGAAAGGCCGGCAGCAATGCGGTTTCGTCTTTCGACGGACCTTTCTTTTTCATGCTGCTGCGGCCCTGCCGGGGCGAGGCACCGTCCTGCTCAGCGGATGGCACGGAAGACGGCTCCGATGTCTTCGTCGCCATGACCGTCGATGCGCACGCGCTTGAACAGTTCATTGCTGGCCACCGTGGTAGCCAGATTCTGGCCGAGTTCCTCACCCAGCGAGAGTGCCAGGCGCAGATCCTTCTGCATGTGCTTGAGCGGGAAGCTCGTCGGGAATTCCCCGGCCAGCAGCATCGGCCCCTTGGCACGGAACATCGGACAGGCCATGGCGCCGGCATCCAGGACTTCGAGGATCTGTGCACCATCCAGCCCGCCCTTGAGGCCCAGGGACATGCCTTCGCCCAGCGCGGTCAGCATCGAGCCCATGACCAGATTCACCACCAGTTTCATGCGCGCGCCCTGGCCGACTTCGCCCAGGAACAGCCGCTTCTTGCCCATCTTGTCGAATGCCGGCGCGGCCTCGTCGTAGAGACTGCGGTCGCCGCCACTCAGGATGATCAGGGTGCCATCTTCGGCCGGTTTCTTGGTGCCCGATACCGGCGCCTCCAGGAAACGCCCGCCGCGTGCGTTGATCATCTGCGCAATGTGCTGTGCGGTGGCGTCATCCACCGTCGACATATCCACGTAACCACGCCCACCACCGATGCCGGCGGCCACGCCATCTTCACCACGACAGGCCGCCAGTGCGGCAGCCGGATCGGCCAGGATGGCAAAGGTGATGTCGCAGCTTTCTGCCACTTCGCGTGGCGTGGCAGCCTGGCGGGCGCCGAGCGCGACCAGTGGCGCACAGCGCGCTGCCGTGCGATTCCAGACCGTGACCTCGAAGCCTGCGCGCACGAGGTTGGCAGCCATCGCGCTGCCCATGATGCCAAGACCGAGAAAACCGTATTTCGCCATGAAGATGCTCCATTCAATATTCGTTGCGCGCTTGGCCTGCGCACAGGGTTGCGCCATGGGCGCGGGGGGAGGGGTTTTGTATCACGAAAGACGTAGGCGTGCACCGGGTGAGGAAGGCTTCTTGTACGGGCTGCGACGAGTCTTGATCTGTGTCGTGATGAGCGGGGTGAAGCAGGCCGGAATCCGGGCGGGGAGGCGGCCGCGTGACTCAGCCTTTCTTGCGACCGATGAACTGGACGACCGAGGCCAGCCCCGTGTGGAACAGGCCTTCGCGCACTTCCCGCTCGACCCGGCGCAGCAACACCGGCTCCAGTCCCGGGAAACCCTGCTCGATCTTCGCCACGCTCATCAGCAGGTCGACATCCTTCGGCCCGCCAGTGCCGTAGGCCAGCTGCTCCTCGGTATACGCCTCCATCAGCACGAGACCGCCGGGGAGCAGGCTCTCTTCGATCAGCGGGTAAAGGCGTTCGCGCAGCGTGCCGGGCAGATGCGCGAAGATCGACACCACCGCGCCGTATTGGGACGGTGCCGGCGTGAAGTGGGCGAGGTCCGCGACCTCGGTTTCGATGGTGACTTGCCGTGTCGCGGCCAGGGCATGTGCCTTGCGCAGGCCCACATCCGAACTATCCACCCCTAGCACCCTCAAGCCCAGACCCGCCAGGAAGACCGCATTGCGCCCTTCGCCTTCGGCCAGCGACAACACCGGCCCGCTCAGGCGATGCGCGTGCTCGGCCAGAAAAGCATTCGGTTCGGTGCCATACACGTATTCGGTACTGGCGTAGCGTTTGTTCCACATGGGGACTTCTCCAGAAAAGGGGCTGGGGACATGCTGTCCGTAGGAGCGGCCATTGGCCGCGAATCAATCTACCACTTTCGCGGGCAATGGCCGCTCCAACAAAAACCGGGGTAGGGGCGCGCAGTGACAACCCACCACGATCATCAAGGGAATCTACCTTAGGCGTTGCACCGGGTTGGGTTAGGGCTTCGTGAATACGCCGAAACCGGCGAGTCCATGCTCAAGTGAAAGTGCGCCATCTTCTCCGAAGAAAACCATAGCGTTCAAGCCCACGCGCTTGGCTGCTTCAACGTTTTCTGCTCGATCATCCAGAAACAGAATGTCGCTTGCATGGCAGTCAAGTGTAGCTATCGTCTTTTCAAAGAATTCGGGTTTGGGCTTGGATGTACCCATAAAGCATGAATAGAACTCGCTGTCGAACAAGGACTTGTAGTTCAGGACCTCAGACATATGCTTTGCGCGAAGGGCTTGCTGATTGCTGCCTATATGACAACGAATGCCGGCACGGCGCAAGCACTGGACGGTTCTCATGATGTCGCTGTGTACCTCTATGGAAAGAAGCGCATTCAATGTTTCAAAAACCATGTCAGGGCGGTTCCACTTGGCTAGTTTTACTTCCAGCTTTTCGATGAAGCCCGTTCGTGATTCGAGAACCTCTGTTTCTGCTTCAAATATGTCGCAGAGAACCGCTTCAGCCTGCGCGTCGTCTTCCAGTTTGAGTACTGATTTGAGCGCCGATTGCCAGTGCACTGTCGGGTACTGGAGAACGCCATCTGCATCGAAGAGGATGTTTTTTATGAGCACTGGGGCCTCTCTGAGGGGCGGTACATGGAGAATTCTCCATGTGGTTCCGGTATTCCTGATCGTTCCCATGCTCTGCGTGGGAATGTGAATGGTGCGCTGTACGGGTTTGGTGTGTGCTGCGCGCGGGAATACCCGATGCAGGAGCCTCTCCCAAGATGCTCCCACGCAGAGCGTGGGAGCGATCAAAACGGTTATGCGTTCCACGCTTGAATGCAGGGGCATGCTGTATGTAGGAGCGGCCATTGGCCGCGAATCAATCCACCACTTTCGCGGCCAATGGCCGCTCCAACAAAATGTGGGAGCGAGCGAAGTTACTTTTTGCGTTGAGCGAGAGCTGAACCCGCTGCGCTTTTTGATGCGGTACTGGTTCTGCCATCGCGCAGAACTTTAGATGCGGCGGAGGCTGCTGAAGCTGACGTAGTTTTTTGGGGTGACACCTGCGATAACGCGCTTCCCGCTGCAGATCGTGATGATTGTCCTGTGTTTGATGAAGACAGGACATTTGATGACTTACTTGCTACGGGCTTGCTTGTAACTTTTGTTGCCATGGCGTTGTCTCCTTCGGGAGTAAAAGCTACGGATATGAAAAAGGCAGCCGAAGCTGCCTTTTCATCATCAAATCACCCACACGTCCCCACTGCCCCGCACGCGGTGCAGAAATCGCACCCATCTTTGCGGATCATGGTTTTATTGCCGCATTCCGGGCAGGTTCTGCCTTGCATGAGCTTGGGTTCTTCCTTCTCACGCGGGGTTTCGAGGATGCCCATTTCGCGCATCGGGAAGCCTTCTTCGTCCAGCACGCCGAGCATGGCGTAGCGGTGGATGATGAGCTTGGCCAGATAGGCGACGGTGCTGGGCCAGTTTTGTTGGCGGCGGGTGCCGGGCACGAAGGCCATGAAATCGCCGAGGGGTTCCGGGTAGTTCAGGAGTTTCCTGAGCTTCATGCCGATCCAGGCCGGGTCGACCACGCGCATGTCCAGCGAGAGCAGGCGGGCCAGGCCGTCCAGGGCGCGCGGGTAGTTGCCCGAGAGCCACATGGAGTAGGGGCGGGTCATGCCGTCGGGCAGGGTGATTTCCTTGAGGCCGAGGACGAATTCTTCGCTGGTGGCCGGGTTCTGGATGTCGACCGTCCAGGACAGCGTGCCATCGGCGCCGGTCTTGGGTTCGGCGACGCTGAACACTGCGTCGCGCACCGGGGTGCTGCCTTCTTCTTCAAAAGTGCCCAGCGCCTCGCAGCGGTAGCGCACGATCTGGGCGAAGGCGGCGACGATGCCGGGCACGCGCTTGTGCTCGCCGTGCGGCGGGAAGGGCAGCTCGAAGGAGGTTTCGCCGACGGTGTGGGCGAGCATGTCGAGCTTGAGTTTGAGCCAGGCGCGGTCATTGGAGCGCATGTCCATCGACAGGGTCTTGGCCACGGCGCCGAGGCCGCGAGGCTGGTCGGCCCCGTTGACCCAGACTTCGAAAGGCTGGAAGTGGCCGGGCTTGCCGTTTTCGGTCTGGCCGACAAAGATCGCGAAGGAGCCTGACGGGCTGTCGAGCATGTAGGTCCACGACAGGTTGCCATCCGGCAGGTCGGGGCGGTTCGGCCAGCGCAGGCTGGAGAGTACCGGGGCGGGCAGGTTGGGAATGGTGAGGCGGCGGTTGGCGTCGCTGGCCTGCACGTCGTGCGGCTTCTTCTTGTCTGCGTCGCCCGCCGGGGCGCTCGGGGTGACCGACAGGACGGAGCCGAGGATGCTGTTCGGACGATAGGTGGCGAGCCCCTTGAGTCCGGCTTTCCAGGCGGCCATGTAGAGGTCTTCGAAATCCTCGTACGGGTAGTCTTCGGGCACGTTCACGGTCTTGGAAATGGCTGTGTCGATGCACGGGGCGACGGCCGCGACCATGTCCTTGTGCGCAGTGGCGGAGAGTTCCAGTGCGGTGACGAAGTAGTCCGGCAGCTTGCTGGTATCCCCCCCGAGGTGCTTGTAGAGGCGCCAGGCGTAGTCTTCGACGGCGTATTCCTTGTGGGTGCCGTCGACCATGCGTTTCTTGCGGGTGTAGGTCCACGAGAAGGGCGGCTCGATGCCGTTCGACGCGTTGTCGGCGAAGGCCAGCGAGATCGTGCCGGTGGGAGCAATCGAGAGCAGGTGCGAATTGCGCAGGCCGTGCTTGCGGATCTGCTCTTTCACATTGGTGGGCAGGCGCGAGGCGAAGTTGCCGCCAGAGAGGTACATGTCGGCATTGAAGAGCGGGAAGGCGCCGCGTTCCTTGGCCATATCAACCGAGGCGAGGTAGGCCGAGTCGCGCATGACTTCGCTGATGCGGGTGGCCATGGCACGCGCTTCCTTGCTGTCATAGCGCAGTTGCAACATGATCAGGGCATCGCCCAGGCCGGTGAAGCCGAGGCCGACGCGGCGCTTGCTGGCGGCTTCCTGTGCTTGTTGCGGCAAGGGCCAGTGGGTCACATCCAGCACGTTGTCGAGCATGCGGGTCGAGGTGGCGACGACCTTGCCGAAGGCGACTTCATCGAACTTTGCCTTCTTGGTGAAGGGGTGCTGGATGAAGCGGGTCAGGTTGATCGAGCCCAGGCAGCAGCAACCGTACGGCGGCAGCGGCTGTTCGGCGCAGGGATTGGTGGCTTCGATGGTTTCGCAATAGTTGAGGTTGTTGTCCTTGTTCATGCGATCCAGGAACAGGATGCCCGGCTCGGCGTGATCGTAGGTGGAGCGCATGATCTGCTCCCACAGGTCACGGGCGCGGACCTTGCGGTATACCCACAGGCCGTCTTCGCGCTGGTAGGCGCCGGCAGTCTTGAAGTCTGCGGTGGGCTCGGCCTTGTGCGAGAGTTCGACATCGCCATCGATCTCGACGGCCTGCATGAACAGATCCGTGACGCCGACCGAGATGTTGAAGTTGGACAGATCGCCTTTGTCCTTGGCGTGGATGAAGGCTTCGATATCTGGATGGTCGCAGCGCAGCACGCCCATTTGCGCACCACGGCGGGCCCCGGCGGATTCGACGGTTTCGCAGCTTCGATCAAACACGCGCATGTAGCTGACCGGGCCGGAAGCGCGGCTTTGCGTGCCCTTGACGTGGGCGCCAACCGGACGGATCGAGGAGAAGTCGTAACCCACGCCGCCCCCGCGGCGCATGGTTTCGGCGGCGTGCGACAAGGCGGTGTAGATGCCGGGGCGGCCATCGACTTCTTCCGTGATCGAATCGCCCACCGGTTGGACGAAACAATTGATCAGGGTCGCAGCCAGCGAGGTGCCGGCGGCAGAATTGATGCGGCCGCCAGGCACAAAACCGGCTACCTGGGCTTCGAAGAAGCGCTCTTCCCAGAAGGCACGCTTGTCTTCGGCTTCAACGGCAGCCAGTGCGCGCGCTACACGGCGGCGGACATCGGTGACCGAGCTTTCATTACCTTTGGCGTATTTCTCCAGCAGGATTTCTCCGGAGATTTCCTGTTCTGCGAGGGTGGAAACGGCCTCGTCGCGGATCACAGCATCCATCGTAATTGACTCCCTGTTTGATTTTTGTGGCGTGCAGTGCCGGGCGTGTAGTAGGTAATTCAGCCCATGACATTGCAGCGGAATGACTGATCAAGAATACTACATCTAGTTTTTGAGTGTTAACAAAATACTACATATAGGGGGTGTGCCCCGATGGGCGGATTGGCTGGACGGGCATGCTGGACGGGGCTTTCAGCGATCTGTGTCGGGCATGGCTGATTGTCTGATAAGGGAAAACCCGTATCAGACAACAGGTGCTGAAGGTGGCGGCAAAAGGGCCTGACGAGTGTCCGGCCCAGGTGTGGTTTTCAGGCCAGGCCGAGTGAGGCCATCACGGATTCGAGCTGGGACTCGCAGTGCTCGCCGAATACTGGCATCAGGGCCAGATCGACGCCGGAGAGGTCCGGTGCGGCTTCACTGAGCAGCGGGCAGGCAGCCCCGGCGGTTTCGCCACGTTCCAGGCATTCCGCGGCGGAAATGGCGAGGTTCAAACGGGCGGCCTCTGCCGCATGTTCTCCACCTTGTTCGGGCACCAGCTGGCAGCCGATGATGGCGCCTATGCTGGCGGGCAATTGCCAGGCGACACACAGGGCGGCGCCGACTTCGCTGAAATCGCAGCCGATGATGTTGCGTTCTTTTTCAGCTTGCGCAAGGAGGCCGTTGCCGGCCGTGTCGAGCACGATGCCCATCAAATCAGGCACGGCGTGGTACATGACCAGATGACCCATGTCGGAGAGCAGGCCGATCACGAAAGCGCGTTCGGTGTCACGTTCGGCAAGGCTGCGTGAAAACTGGCGACACAACAACGCACGGCGGATGCTGCCACGCCAGAAGCGTCCCATGTCCATGCGTTGCGGGCGGATGCCATGGAAGGCTGCGGCCAGGGTGCTGGCCAGTACGATATCGCTGACCTGATTCAGCCCGATCAGGCTGATGGCGCGGGACAGCGTTTCGATCTTGCGCGGGAAACCATAGAAGGCGCTGTTGGCGATTCGCAGCAGTGCGCCAGTCAGAGACGGGTCGCTTGCTATCAGGTCGGCCAGATCGCCGATATCCAGTTCCTGATCAAGCAGAGCCTGACGTACCTTGTAATACAGGTCGGGCAAGCTAGCCAAGTGTTTCTGGCTGGCAACGAGTTCCTGTGCAAGACGCATGTATGGACCTCCCGGGTGAGCCCGCTCTTCCTGATCAGAAGTTGGCAGGCAAGGTCTGGAACGCTGGGAAGGATCGTTTTCTACGCAGCAGGTGCCAAGGTCGCCAATGTCGAGCACTGGGGCTGTGGCTTGTTTTGGGGCTGCGTGCGACCGGGTTCACAGTTTCCGAGCGGCGCATTATGGCCCGGAATGATCTTGATGGGTATTGGCATGGCGCAATCCTGACACGGATTGAGCTGTTGTGACATCTGCACAGGCGTATCAGGCCTGGGTTTCGGGCCCGAGCATGTGCTCGATGATGTTGATGCGATCCTTGACGATGAGTTTGCGTTTCTTGAGGCGGCGGACGGCGAGTTCATCTTCTTCCGGATCCAGGCACAGCCGGGAGAGTGCGTCATCCAGTTCCCGGTGCTCGGCGCGCAAGGTTTCCAATCGGTGATGGAGATCCATTGCTGTTTCAAACATGTTGCTCATCGGTTTGCTCCTTGATACTTGTTATTTTTGTTGAGACGGCTACTGGCAACGGGCACTGCGTAACACGGCTTATTGCATCAAGCTTAGGAACGAAAGCTGGCGGACACAACTCTTAACATCAAGCCCTTGAGAAAAGCACCTCTGGAGCCGATATCCAAATCAAGGGGAGAGATTTCTCTCCTTGGCATCCGCCCGAAAAACCAATGTTTGAAGGAGGGTTACCATGCATATCGTATTGAATAATCCGGTGCTTTATGTCGTGGACTACCCGTCGGTCGGGGCCATTGAAGTCATCGACAAGCGCAGGGCGCGTGGCGTTCTGCTGGCCGGCGATACGGCTTTGCGTTTTCGTCGCGAACTCGAGCATGTGATGAGCCAGGGCGATGATGCAGAGGATTTTGAAATCTGCCTCGATGGCTATGATGCATTGCTGACGCAGCCGGCCATTTACCAGTAGGGCAAAGCGCTTCCGGCGAAGCACTGCCTGTGGCATTCTTGGGGGCATGAACAAGGCATTCGTCAAGGAAAGCAGCGACGATGATGAAGACGACGACGTCGCTGCCGTCCCCGCGCTTCCTCCCGGGAGCAAGTACTACATCACGCGTCGTGGTTTCCTGCGGCTGAAGGCAGAACTCGACCATCTACTCCGCATCGAGCGGCCCGAAGTCGTGTCTGTCGTGTCCTGGGCTGCGTCCAACGGGGATCGCTCCGAGAACGGCGACTATATCTATGGCAAGCGGCGCTTGCGTGAGATAGACCGGCGTATCCGCTTCCTGATCAAGCGTCTGGAGTCTGCCACCGTAGTCGACCCGGAAACCCAGGAGAATCTGGATCAGGTCTTCTTTGGCGCAACCGTGACGGTCTGTGATCAGGATGGCGAGGAGGCCACCTACCAGATCGTTGGTGTTGATGAAACGGATGCGAGCAGCGGGCTGATCAGCTGGATCTCCCCCTTGGCCAAGGCACTGCTCAAAGCGCGTGAGGGCGATACGGTGCGCTTTGTCAGCCCCGGGGGTTTGCGCGAGCTGGATATTCTCGAAATCAAGTACGTCTGATCGCAGGCCTGCGTCGGCTGCCCGCTATTTTCTGCGTCGGCGGACTACCTGAGCGCGTAGCGGCAGCATGAAAACGAAGCGTGCGCCTTCGCCCGGGATTGCTTCAGCCCAGATCTGGCCACCATGCCGTTCGATGATCCGGCGCACCGATGCCAGGCCGATGCCTGTGCCGCCAAATCCCTGGTTGGAATGAAGTTGCTGGAAGGGCTGGAACAGACGCTTGGCGTGAGCCATGTCGAAACCGATACCGTTATCGGACAAGGTGAAGCGCAAGAATTCACCTTCTTCCTGTGCGGTCAGATTGATCAATGCCGGGCGCTTGGCGCGGGTAAATTTCCAGGCGTTGTGCAGCAGGTTGGACAAGGCGTTGCGCAACAGTGCTTCATCGCCTTCGGCCCGCATTCCCGGCTGGGCTTCAAATTCGACTTCGCGTCCGGGGCCGTTGACACGCAGGTCATCGATGATTTCCTGGGTCATGGTCGTGATGTCGACTTCGCGGATGGTCAACGGCGCGCGCGAGACGTTGGCGAGACTGAGCAGTTCATCGATCAGTTCTCCCATGCGGACGCTGGCGCGGTAGATCCGGTCCAGATAGTCACGCCCCTGCTCATCGAATTTTTCGCTGAAATCTTCCTTGAGGGCATGGGCGAAACCGTTGATGGCGCGCAGCGGTGCGCGTAGATCGTGCGAAATCGAATAGCTGAAGGCAATCAGTTCGCGATTGGATTGTTCCAGTTCGGCCGTACGCCGACCGACGCGGGCTTCCAGTGAAGCGTTCAGGCGTCCCAGTACGGTGCGTGCCTGTTCATGGCGCTTGGCATCGGAATAGATGAGCCAGGCAAGCAAGGCAAGCAGGATGGCCAGTGCGGCAACGCCCATGATCAGGCGTTGCTTCATGGCCAGAAAACCGGAGCGGGCAACATTCGTGGGGCGTGACACCACGGCAATCAGGGGTAGGTCGCGGAGCAGCCGGAATACGCCAATATGGCTGCCATCACCAAACGGATAAGTGGTCTCGAAGGTCACGGCATTGCGGTCCTGCGAGGCGCGGGCAAGCAGGCTGGCAAAGTCAGGCGGCGTTTTTTCATCCTTGTCGTCGGTGAAATGCAGCAACAGCAATCCGTTCAGGGTCAGCAGACTGAAGCGGTCTTGCGGAGTGAGCTGGGTTTCATGAAAGAACGCATTGAAGTCCTGTGCGGCGAGCAGCGTGAATACACTTCCCAGAACTTCTCCCCGCTGGCTACGCGCGCCTTGTTCGATGGGAATGAACCAGTGGCCTTCGCTATCGCGGACTGGCGGGTGGATGAAGATGCGCGAATCGCTGTTCTGGCGCCAGTAGCCCAGAGACGGAGGCGGCAGCTGGGGCAGGGAGGCACTGCCGCGCTGGCGCAGGTTGAGAACCTCCGTGCCGTCGGCTGCGTAGGCGGCAAACATGTGCAGTTGCGGCGTGCGCAGCATGTCCTCAGCGGCTTGCTCATGCAGCCGATTACGGTGCAGCAAGGCTTGCGTCTTGCCTTGTGCCAGCATGGTGGCGAGGCTGCGCAAAGCTTCGCTGGCTTTGCCGAAAGTGTGGGAGACGTGTTCGTCCTGCGCCCGGGCAAGACTGGCCAGCTCGACTTCCTGGATGCGTTGTTGGCGCACCCAGTCCTGGGTGATCAGGGCCCACGCGGCAACCATGATCATGGCCATGATCAGCAGATATGCACTGACAATGGTCAGGCCCGAACGGAAAACCGATGAGGGCTGGCTGACGTGAATGGGGCGGACAGGGTCGGGCGCGTTGCGCTCTTCAGAGGGGGACAGGATGGTATTCAGCAAACTGATTCCGCTTTCCGATAGGTATGCACGAAGCCCGGCGCAATGGCGGACTTGAAATCCCGCCAGTTGCCTCCATATCAGGCCATGTTAACAAAAGCCTTACCGGAGGATAACAAGCATGACTGAACGGGCACCATCCACCACCGAAAAGCGTGGTTTCCAGGCTGAAGTGAAGCAGCTGTTGCACCTGATGATCCACTCGCTGTATTCCAACCGCGAAATCTTTCTGCGCGAGCTGATCTCCAATGCCTCCGATGCCTGCGACAAGCTTCGCTTCGAAGCGCTGGACAATGGCGCATTGTACGAAAGCGATTCCGAACTCAAGATCCGTGTTGCATTCGACAAGGCCTCCCGAACCCTGACGATCTCGGACAATGGTGTCGGGATGAACCGCGAAGAGGCCATCAATCATTTGGGGACCATCGCAAAATCCGGGACGCGTGAATTCTTCTCCAAGCTTTCCGGTGATCAGCAGAAGGATGCCAGCCTGATTGGCCAGTTCGGGGTCGGGTTCTATTCGGCGTTCATCGTTGCCGACAAGGTGACGGTGCTGACCCGCCGCGCCGGTGATGCTGCGGATGCCGGCGTGAAGTGGGAATGCTCGATGGCGGGCGACGAAGCCGGTGAGTACAGCGTTGAACCGTATATCAAGGCGCTGCGTGGCACCGACATCATCCTGCATCTGCGCGAGGGCGAGGACGACCTGCTTTCCGGCTACAAGCTGCGCAGCATCATCCGCAAGTATTCGGACCACATCGTCCAGCCGATCCTGATGCAGAAGGAAGAATGGGACAAAGACAAGGCCGAGAATGTCCTCAAGGATGAAGATGAAACCATCAACCAGGCCAACGCACTGTGGACCCGCGCCAAGAACGACATCACGGATGACGACTACAAGGCCTTCTACAAGCATGTCTCGCATGACTTTGAAGACCCGACCGCGTGGACCCATTCCAAGGTCGAAGGACGCCACGAATACACCCAGCTGCTCTACATTCCCAAGCGTGCCCCGTTTGACCTGTGGGACCGCAATCCGCGCCACGGTCTGAAACTCTACGTGCGCCGCGTCTTCATCATGGATGACGCCGAGAAGTTGTTGCCGCACTACCTGCGCTTCGTGCGCGGCGTGGTGGATTCGGCCGATCTGCCGTTGAACGTTTCGCGCGAAATCCTGCAGGAGAGCAAGGACGTCGACACCATTCGCGGCGGCTGCGCCAAGCGCGTGCTGACCTTGCTCGAAGACATGGCCGAGAACCGCAAGGAAGACTACGCCGAGTTCTGGCGCGAGTTCGGGCGCGTGCTCAAGGAAGGTCTGGGCGAAGATCACGCCAACAAGGACAAGCTGGCTGGCCTGATGCGCTTTGCTTCCACGCATACCGATACAGCGGACGAAGGTGTCTCGCTCAAGGACTATGTCGGTCGCATGAAGGAAGGGCAAGAGAAGATCTATTACGTTACAGCCGAGAGCTTCAATGCCGCGAAGAACAGTCCGCATCTCGAAGTCTTCCGCAAAAAGGGCATCGAAGTGCTGCTGCTGTCTGACCGCATCGATGAGTGGGCGGTTTCCTATCTGACCGAGTTCGATGGCAAGCAGATCGTTTCGGTCGCCAAGGGTGATCTCGATCTGGGCAAGCTCGAAGACGAGGAAGAGAAGAAAAAGGTCAGCGAACAGGCTGAGGAGTTCAAGCCCTTGCTTGAAAAGATCCAGGCTTCGCTCGGGGAACGGGTCAAAGAGGTGCGTGTAACACATCGCCTGACCGACAGCCCCGCCTGCCTGGTTGTGGATGAACAGGACATGGGCGCGAATCTGGCCCGCCTCCTGAAAGCGGCAGGTCAGAATGTGCCGACCAGTGCCCCGATCCTCGAGATCAATCCCGTCCATCCGGTGGTGGCGCGTCTCAAGGCGGGCGATGCCAGGTTCGATGATTGGGCCGCAGTGCTGTTCGATCAGGCCTTGCTGGCCGAAGGCGGTACGCTGGATGATCCCGCCAGTTTCATCAAGCGCATGAACCAGCTGATGCTGGATATGGCGAAATGAGTGCCGGATAAATCCCATTCAAGCAGACAGGAAAGACCGCGCAAGCGGTCTTTCTTTTTTGCAGGATACGTTTCGTCAAAGCGGGATTGATCGTCTTGGGGGCGGATTAACCACAACGGATTTTCATGATCAGGATGAATGTGGCCAAAACCAGCGTGATGGCGTTGGCAAGGATGACAGGCCATGCGCCGATCAGCATGCCGTAGATGAACCACAGCAAAACGCCGAGAACGAAGATGCTGTACATGCCCAGTGAAACCCCGTGGGTCGAGCGGGTCTTCCAGGTCAGCCAGGCTTGCGGAACGAAAGCGAGGGTCGTGCAGAACGCGGCGGAATAGCCGATCAGTTCAGTCATGGTGTCGTGGGTGGCACAGTGGCCGTAGGACTACTTTTAGCAAGCGGGCTTCCAGCGGCTTTGCGCGGGCAGGTGATGGGCGAGGAAATCCATCTGATCGGCGAGAATGTTGCGATTGGAGAGGATCAGATATTCGGCCTTGTTCGGGACGTATGGAGCGAAGAGCAGCATCATGCGGGCCTGCTCCGGAGTCCGCCCCCCCTTGCGCTGGTTACAACTGCGGCAGGCGGTAACCACATTCATCCAGGTATCCACGCCACCTTGCGAGACCGGCATGATGTGGTCGCGGGTCAGCCGCGGGCTGGTCAATTCATTGCCACAATAGGCGCAGATATGACGGTCGCGGTGGAACAATTCGCGGTTGGTCAGCGGCGGGGTTTGCAACAGGCTGCGCATGGTCAATGCCTTGCCTTTGATTGCAATGATGCTGTTGGCGGTAATGATGGATTGGTTGCCGGTCTTGCGCGAGATGCCGCCGAAAAATGTGAAGCAGGCATCCCCCGCATCCCAGGCGACCATGTTTCTGGAATAGTAGAAAATGGCGTGCTGCCAGGTGACCCAGCGATGAGGCTGGCCCTGCGCATCCAGCGTCAGGATCAGCGGACGGCGCTCGCGATTGAAGGGGCGTGCTTCGGGGCGATGCTCAGGGGTGCGCATGGTGGTGTCGCCAGGGTGGAGTCTCGCTTTGCCAAGGTCTACAACATCGATAATGCATGCAACTATCGACAAGCTAATCGCCTTGCGACGAATAATCAATCTTCCTGTAAGGCGGAGGCTATCCCGTTTGCCGCAATGGGGACGACTGCTGCTGATCGGGCTTGCGGCATCCGTTCTGCTGCATGGCATGGCACTGGACTTCTGGCGTGGTGTGATGAGGCTGGATGGCCAGGGGATGAACGATTTTCAGGCGGCCCCACTGCGTGCGAAATTACAGAGTCCGGTTTTGGTAAGGGCGGCAGCGCTTCCTGCAGCACGGCAAGCGGGGCCGTCCTACGGATTGCCGTCGATGCCTGCACGGTCTCCCGCTTCCACGGCAGAAAAAGTGGGGCCCCGGGATGTCGCGGCAGAAAGTGTGCCCTTGGTGAGTGTTTTGCCAAAGGCTGTACCGGAACGGATGACGGCAGAGACGGGGTTGCGCCCGCTGTCCGCGGCAGAAGGGCTGGTTGCCTACCGGCTGGCCTTGCTGGCTGAACTACGCCTGCCCGCGGCGGGCAATCTGGCGAATCCCTTGCATATCATGCTTTCGCGGCATGACGATGACGTCGCGCTGGATGTCGTGACTTCATCCGGCGATGCCACGGTTGACCGTGGCTGGCTCCATGCTGTTTCACATGCGGTAGCCGGCGCCGTACTGCCGTCTGTGCTTGTTGGACAGGCGTTTTCTCTGGATCTGGAAATCAGGCCCTGAAACAAAGTGCCCTAGTTCAGCGCGACAAGGGTTTCTTCCCTGAACGGATAGCAATTGTCGCGGCGGTCATTGAAATAATGGCGGATTGTCAGGCTGATAGACCGGAAGGCCAGTTCATTCCAGGGGATTTCTGGTTCGGTGAACAGGCGTGTTTCCAGCGACTCTTCGCCAGCAGCGAAATCCAGGTCGAGCAGGCGGGCGCGATACAGGATGTGGACCTGGCTGATATGCGGGATGTTGACCAGCGTATACATTTCATCCAGTTCGATCCGGGCGCAGGCTTCTTCAAGCGTTTCGCGCATGGCTGCTTCGCCTGTGGATTCTCCGACCTCCATGAAACCGGCGGGCAGGGTCCAGAATCCCAGACGCGGCTCAATCGCCCGGCGGCATAACAGGATCTTGTCTTCCCAGACGGGGAGCGCACCGACAACCAGTTTTGGATTCAGGTAGTGGATGCTGCCGCAAGCAGCACAAACATGGCGCGGACGCTGGTCGCCAGCCGGGATGCACAGGCTGACTTCTGCGCCGCAGGCAGAGCAGTATCTCATTGGAAAAAAGACCGGAGCAATGCTTGGATAGGCTGGATTTTACTCCGTGGCCAGCTGCATGTCCCGGTGCCACTTGTATGAGCAGATCATCGGCACTTGGGTTGCCTGTTCATAAAGGATAAGATGAGAATAGCGTCGGGCGCCCATGCAGCAGGGCAAATGCTTCGTAAACTCATCACGCAGTCGGTATTTTGATACACAAAGCATGATCAACCGCCTCGAAATTCACGACACCTGGAACGAGCTGGTTCCTGCCTGGAAAATGGTCTGGCAGGCCAGTCACGAACTGGAGCGTTGGGCTGCTTTCATGTTGCATTGTGATCGCCTGCTGGCATTGGCCCACGAACAAAAACTGAAGGATCTGGAGGACGCACTCCATCCCTTGATCGTGTTGCTGGAGAATGTGAAGGAGCCGGGAGAGAAGCAGAAGTCTGCGGTCGACCGGTTGTTGCCGCATATCTTTGCGGTCGTTCGCGATGTCTGCAGTCTGACACCCCGGCGTTCGACTGCGATGAATCCGGTTGATGATGATGTGCTGCCTCTGGTGGTGATGCTGACCCAGGATCCGGATTCCGTGCAGGACTTGTTGCTGCAGATGGAACATTACGGATACACCTTCAAGGTATTCTCGGATTACCGCCAAGGTCTGCAGGAAGCCATTGTCCAGCGCGCTGTTGCGGTAGTTATGGAGCTTGGTGACGGGGCAGATGCTCACTGGATTGCACTGACCGATCAAATCAGCCGCAAAGGGATCAAGTGGTTCGCCATGTCGCGCAAAGGCGATTTCGCTTTGCGGTTGCAGGCGGTACGACATGGCGCCCAGGGGTATTTGCTGGAGCCGCTCACCATCAATGCGCTGGTCGATGCTATCGACCCGCTGGCATACATGGCCAAGGAAGACCCTTACCGGATCCTGGCGCTGGATGATTCTGCGACGGAGCTGGC
>Ga0316604_10001320_pt1 | contig 22384 bp, 21 predicted proteins | sample OWC_soil_day20_C_FD_207650 | JGI IMG/M metagenome (GOLD analysis project Ga0316604, IMG submission 207650) | Wetland soil microbial communities from Old Woman Creek delta, Ohio, United States - OWC_soil_day20_CT | ecosystem: Environmental > Terrestrial > Soil > Wetlands | place: USA: Ohio...
TTGGTCACGGATCTGAAATGGCGAAGGGCCCCAGTGGGGCCCTCTGTCGTGTTGTCCTGATGCGGAACGGAAACGAATCGATCGGCGGTCACTGATTCACGTGAAACACCGGCGCGCTGTCAGGTGTTCATGGAATCGAAGAAATCGCTGTTGGTCCGCGTCTGCCGAAGCTTGTCCAGCAGGAACTCCGTGGCGTCGGTGGTCCCCATCGGATTGAGGATACGCCGGAGCACAAAGGTTTTCTTGAGCTTGTCCGGAACCACCAGCAGGTCTTCCTTGCGGGTGCCGGAGCGCTGGATATCGATCGCCGGGAACACACGCTTGTCGGAGATCTTGCGGTCAAGGATGATTTCAGAGTTGCCGGTACCTTTGAACTCTTCGAAGATCACCTCGTCCATGCGACTGCCGGTGTCGATCAGCGCCGTGGCAATGATGGTCAGCGAACCGCCTTGCTCAATGTTACGGGCGGCGCCGAAGAAGCGCTTGGGCCGCTGCAACGCGTTGGCGTCGACACCGCCGGTCAGCACTTTGCCGGAAGATGGAACCACCGTGTTGTAGGCACGGCCGAGGCGGGTAATCGAATCGAGCAGGATAACGACGTCGCGGCCATGCTCAACCAGACGCTTGGCCTTCTCGATGACCATTTCCGCCACCTGAACGTGACGCGTCGCCGGCTCGTCGAAGGTGGAGGACACCACCTCACCCCGCACCGAGCGCTGCATGTCGGTCACCTCTTCCGGGCGCTCGTCGATCAGCAGGACGATCAGGTAGCATTCCGGGTGGTTGGACGTGATCGAGTGGGCGATGTTCTGCAACAGCACCGTCTTGCCGGTCCGCGGCGGCGCCACGATCAGCGCACGCTGGCCCTTGCCGAGCGGCGCCACGATATCGATGACGCGGGCCGAAAAATCCTTCGACGGCACGCCCTCGACTTCCATGCGGAAGCGCTCGTCAGGATAGAGCGGCGTCAGGTTGTCGAAGTGCACCTTGTGGCGCGCCTTCTCCGGGTCCTCGAAATTGACGGTGTTGACCTTGAGCAGCGCAAAATAGCGCTCCCCCTCTTTTGGGCTGCGGATCTGTCCTTCGACAGTGTCGCCGGTCCTGAGCGAAAAGCGGCGGATCTGTGCCGGCGAAATGTAGATGTCGTCGGGACCCGGCAGATAGTTGGCGTCGGGCGAGCGCAGGAAACCGAAACCGTCTTGCAGCACTTCGACGACGCCCTCGCCGATGATCTCGACCTCCTGGTCGGCAAGCTGCTTCAGGATGGCAAACAGCAGTTCCTGTTTGCGCATGGTCGAGGCGTTCTCTACCTCGACCTCCTCGGCGACGGCCAGAAGTTCGGTGGGGGTCTTTTTCTTGAGATCCTGGAGTTTCATCTCCGACATGGACGAGGCATCTCTTGGCTGGAAAAATGGAAATGAGATCGAAAAGACAAAGCTCCCCTTGTGGGGATACGCATCGATGATCTTTTCCGAAAGACGCGAGCTGGCAGTGACGGCGGGGAGCCGCCACAGGAAGACCTTTCCGGACTTCTCGTCCGAAAGACGCCTGCCCGCGAAGTGAGGGACGACGTTCGCTATACTCTGTTCCATCCGGCGCGGCAAGCCGGCAGGCTATTCTCGCCGGCCGACCACCCTCAGAACGGCTTCACGACCACCAGCACCAGAATGGCGAACAACAGCAGTGTCGGCAGCTCGTTCATCATCCGGAAGAAGCGCGAGGCGTGCCGGTTGGCGTCTTGTGCGAAGGCCTTGCGCCAAGCATCAAGCTGATAGTGATAAACGGTGAGGCCAAGCACAAAAAGAAGCTTCAGCCACAGCCAGGAGACGCCAACAAACCATCCCCCCTTCAGACCGAGCCAAAAGCCAAACCCCCAGGTGCCATACATGGCCGGCCGCATGATTCCCTTGAGGAGCCGGCGTTCCATCACCTTGAAGGTTTCAGACTGTACCGAGCCGGCCACGGCGTCGGCGTGGTAGACGAAAAGACGCGGCAAATAGAAAATACCGGCCATCCAAGCGATCACCGAAAACAGGTGACCGATCTTGATCCACTCATAGGCAAGGCCCATCACCGCCCTCCGGCCCCGCGCACCCGAGCCAGCATGCGCGCGACGTTGTCAATCAATCCATCCGGCGTGATGCCGTGTCCAAGGTTGAAAACCAACCTTCCCTTGCCAAGTCGATCGAGGATGCGATCGACGGCGGTGTCAAGCGCGTCCCCTCCGGTAATCAGATGCAGCGGGTCGAGATTGCCCTGTACGGCGGCGAGCGGCTGCACGGCATCTCGGACAAAATCAAGCGAGGCTTGCCAGTCGACACCGACAGCATCGACCCCCGTCTGCCGCACAAAGGCCGGCAGATGTCCGCCTGCCCCTTTCGGAAAACCGATTATTCGCGCACCCGGTACCTTAGCGCGAACACCCTCGACAATGCGTCGAGTCGGTTCGATCACCAGACGGCAAAAGCCGGCATCGTCAAGCCCGCCGGCCCAGGTATCGAAGATCTGCACCGCATCGGCACCAGCCCTGAGCTGGGCAACGAGATAATCAATCGATGCCGCCACCAAGATATCGACCAGGCGGTCGATACCGTTGGGATCGGCAAAAACCGCCCGTCGCGCCGGCATCTGATCCGGCGTGCCCCGGCCGGCAATCATGTAGGTGATCAGCGTCCAGGGTGCCCCGCAGAAGCCAAGGAGTGCCGTCTCCTCAGGGAGCTTCGCCCGGATGCCAGCCACCGCCTCGATGACCGGTTCGAGCCGCGGCAAAACACGATCCGGGTCAAGATCAAGACGACCAAGGTCAATCGGCTCGAGCCGCGGACCCTCACCTTCGACGAACCACACCTTCTGGCCGAGAGCGTGGGGCATGACCAGGATATCGGAGAACAGGATCGCTGCGTCGAAGCCGAAGCGACGGATCGGCTGCAGCGTCACCTCGGTCGCAAGAGCGGGCGCATAGCAGAGATCGAGGAACGAACCTGCTTTCGCCCGCGTCGCCCGATACTCGGGAAGATAGCGACCGGCTTGGCGCATCATCCAGACCGGTGGGGGCCAGAGTATCTCGCCATCGAGGACCCTGAGGAGGCGACGTTCGCTCGTCGCTTTACCAGCCTTCATCGTGGTCGCGCCGGTCGCCGTTTCCAAGGTAAGAATCCTATTTAGAGAGTCTTTCTTTTTCTTATAGGCGAGGGATAGCAGGGATTGTCGTTCCTCCACAATCCGAACCATACGAGAGGTTCTCGGCTACCGACGCTGGGCGGATCGAAGCCACCAGCCTGTGGCTTTTGTGGAAAACTTTAACGGATGGCGGAATGCCGCAATTCTTAATGAAAGGTTAATGGGGATGACTGGCGAAGAGTTAATGAATGGTTAAGCGCCAGCGTCGCTTTTGCACAGTGCCCACAGGAGCCGTTAGGACGAGGCCATTTTCGCCCGCCTGTTGACGGATTTCAGGCTTACCCACAGGGGGCAGTCGGAGGTGACTTTCCAGGCCCCTTTTGTCCACGCCCATCCACGTTTGAGGCGACCAGTTGTGGACAGCGACAGGAGAGAGGAAGCCAAGTAATTGATTAAAATCGCTAAAAAAGAACTCGCCAAGCGTGGTGCCATCTGAGATGCTGCTCCGCCTTCCATTCGGAGCACGCCGGCCATGAAGCGCGGCCAGACCTATTTCCATATTCACCTCGTTTCCGACTCCACTGGCGAAACGCTACTGGCTGTTGGTCGAGCGGCCACCGCCCAATATGAATCGATGGTGGCGATCGAACACATTTATCCGCTGGTCCGCTCCGTGCGTCATATCGAGCGTGTCATTGCCGACATCGAGGCGGCGCCAGGTATCGTCCTCTACACGCTGGTGCAGCAGGATCTCGCTGTCCGCCTCGAAGAGGCTTGCCAAGCGGCGGCCATTCCCTGCATCGACGTGTTGCGCCCGGTGTTCGATGTGTTTCGCTCGTTCTTCAATGTGCAGGCGATCGGCAAGGCCGGTGCCCAGCACGCCATGGACGCCGATTATTTCAAGCGCATCGACGCGCTGAACTTCACGCTCGCCCATGATGACGGCGCCTTGCCTGACGATATCGAAGAAACCGACGTCATCCTGATCGGCATCAGCCGCACCTCGAAGACGCCGACGTCCATTTATCTCGCCAATCGTGGCATCCGCACGGCCAATGTGCCGCTGGTGCCGGGCATCCTGATTGCTGAAAAGGTGATTGCTGCCCGGCGGCCGCTGGTGGTCTGCCTGATCGCCACCGCCGAGCGCATCATGCATGTCCGGCAGAATCGTCTGCTGGCGCTTGCCGATAAGAGCCAGGATTCGACCTATGTCGACAAGGCATCGATTGCCCAGGAGATCCTCTATTCCAAACGTCTCTGCACGGAGCATGGTTGGCCGATGATCGACGTCACCCGCCGATCAATCGAAGAAACCGCCGCCGCCATCCTCGCCCTGTGGGACCAACACCGCTACGGCAAGGTGCTTGATCCGTTTTCTGACGCTGGTTGAAAGATGAGCCTCGTCCTTGCCTCAGCAAGCGCCGCTCGCGCCGCCCTCCTGACCGGTGCCGGGCTGATCTTCAAGCGCATTCCGGCCGACGTCGACGAGCGCGTTGTCGAAGAGGACCTCATCGGCCTTTCCGCCGAAGACGTCGCGCAGGCACTCGCCGATGTCAAAGCGATCGAGGTGTCGCTACGTCGGCCGGGCGACCTGGTCATAGGCGCCGATCAGACGTTGTCACTGGGTGAGGAACGCTTCCACAAGCCACGCGACCGCGAGGAAGCCGGCCGACAGCTCGGTCGGCTCTCCGGCCGCATGCACGTGCTCCATTCTGGCCTGTCGCTTGCCCGCAACGGCGAGGTGCTGCATCGGGCTGTCGATAGCGCCCGGCTGACTATGCGGCCATTGTCGACGCGCTTTATCAGCCACTATCTCGCCGTGGTCGGCGAAGCGGCGCTGGGGTCTGTCGGCGCCTATCAGCTCGAAGGCTATGGTGTGCAGCTGTTTGAGGCTGTTGAGGGCGATCACTTTACCATTCTCGGCTTGCCGCTCCTGCCGCTGCTGGAATTCCTGCGCGAGGAAAGGATGATCGAAGGATGATCCGCGCTGCTGTCATCGGGTGGCCGGTGAGCCAGTCACGCTCACCGCTGATCCATGGCCATTGGCTAACGACATTCGGCATCGATGGCGCCTATGGCCGCCAGGCGATCGAACCTGACCGGATTGATGGCTTCTTCAAAGGTTTCGCCGACAGCGGCCTTGCTGGTGGCAACGTCACCATTCCCTACAAGGAGATTGCAGCGCGCGCCGCCAGTCACCGCGAGCCGGTAGTCGAGCGGATCGGCGCTGCCAACACGCTGTGGGTCGAAGATGGCAGGCTCTGCGCCGACAACACCGACGGTACCGGGTTTGTCGCCAATCTTGATGAGCGCGCTCCCGGCTGGGACGCTGCGCCTGGTGAAGCGCTGGTGCTGGGTGCCGGTGGCGCCGCCTCTGCCGTCGTGGATGCTCTTGTCGACCGTGGCTTCACGGTACGGGTCGTCAATCGCACGCTGTCGCGCGCCGAAGCGCTGGCCGGCCGGTATCCTGGCCGGGCGTCCGCAGCCGTCCTTTCGGAAGCGAATCGATATGCGGCAACAGCCGGTTTTATCGTCAACACAACCTCGTTAGGCATGAAGGGCGACGGTGCCATTGATCTCGACATGCGTGTTGTGCCGGGCAGCACCGTGGTGACCGACATTGTTTACGTGCCACTCATGACGCCCTTCCTGGCCGGTGCTGCAACGCGCGGTCTGCGCACCGTGGACGGCCTCGGCATGTTGCTCCATCAAGCGGTACCCGGCTTTGCCCGCTGGTTCGGCCGCCAGCCGACGGTGACGGCCGAGCTTCGCGCGTTAATCGAGGCCGACCTGTGATCGTCATCGGTCTCACTGGCTCGATCGGCATGGGCAAGACCACCACTGCTGGCCTGTTCCGGGAAGCCGGTCTGCCGGTGTTCGATGCCGATGCCACCGTGCACGCTCTGTATGATGGCCCGCTTGTCGCAGAGATTGAGGCAGTTTTCCCCGGTACGACCATGGACGGTCGGGTGGACCGTGCCCGCCTCGCCGAACGGCTTTCCGGCGATGTCGACGCGTTCCGCCGGCTGGAAGCCATCGTTCATCCGGCAGTGCAGAGGGCAGAAGCCGATTTTCTCGAGCGGGCGCGCGCCGCCGACGCGTCCGCCGTGGTGCTCGACATTCCCCTTCTCTTTGAAACCGGCCGTCATCGCGATGTCGACAAGGTGGTGGTCGTCTCGGCACCGGCCGAGGTCCAGCGGGCGCGCGTGCTCGCCCGGCCCGGCATGACCGAAGATAAATTCGAAGCGCTCCTTGCCCGTCAGACGTCCGACGCTGAAAAAAGGGCACGCGCCGATTTCGTTATCCCGACGGGCGACGGCCTTGAGACAGCCAGGGCGGCAGTTGCCGCATTTCTCGGTCATTTGCTGACTTGAGCAATTGCCGGGGGACAAGCGGGCCGGATTTCCTTGAAATCCGTCTTGCCGGCAGGCAGGATTCGACCATGCGCGAAATCATCTTCGATACAGAAACCACCGGCTTAGACCCCAAGACCGGCGACCGCCTCGTCGAGATCGGCTGCGTCGAGGTCGTCAACCGTTTCCCGACCGGCCGCAATTTCCACGTCTATATCAATCCAGGTCGATCGGTGCCCAAGGAGGCGTTCGACGTCCATGGCCTGTCCGACGCATTCCTTGCCGACAAGCCGCGCTTTGACGATGTTGCCGACGCCTTTGTTGCCTTCGTTGGCGACGCCCAGTTGGTTGCCCACAACGCCAGCTTCGACATGGGCTTCGTCAACTACGAGCTGAAGGCCACGGGCCGCTTGACCTTCGGAACCGAACGGGTCGTCGACACGCTGATGATGGCCCGTCGCAAGCATCCAGGCGCACCGGCCAGCCTGGATGCACTCTGCAACCGATATGGCATCGACCGGTCGAAGCGCGTCAAGCATGGTGCTCTGCTCGACGCCGAACTGTTGGCCGAAGTCTATCTCGAGCTGACCGGCGGACGGCAGGCCGGCCTCGACCTTACGGTGTCCGTGCAATCGGCGACGTCAGGAGAAACGGGCGGCCGCGTCGCCCTTCGGCCGCGCCCCGTGCCACTGCCGCCGCGCCTTTCTCCCCTCGAAGCGCAGGCGCATGCCGCCTTCATCGCCACCATCGGCGAAAAGGCGCTCTGGAGCACCTATTTTGACGACGGCGAGCGAACAGAGACAGCCTGAATCGCCGTCAGCGGATAGCCGGGTTTTTCCCGATCGACTCGATGGGTGTTCTTAGCCGGCGAATTATGTCATAGAGCGCCCCGACGCTTTCCCTCCATCCAATTCGGCATGGGAGACGCCAGATGATCAAGTCTCCGAAGGGGTTGGCAGTGGCTAAGGCGACGCTCGAGAAATTCCGACAGGTCGCCGCCCTGCCCTACCGTCTGACGGCGCACGGTTACGAGGTGGTGATGATCACCACCCGCGACAGCGGCCGCTGGATATTGCCCAAGGGCTGGCCGATCAAAGGCCTCAAGAGGCACGAGAGCGCCGAGACGGAGGCGATGGAGGAAGCGGGCCTGATCGGCAGCGCCGCGCCGAAGCCGGTCGGTCGCTTCACCTACATCAAGCAATTCCCCAAGCGCCAGGAGAAGGTGCTGGTCGAGGTTTTCCCGCTGGCGATCGAGCGTCAGCTCGATGACTGGCAGGAAAAAGGCCAGCGCGAGGTGCGCTTCTTCAATCCCGTCGATGCGGCGGCGCTGGTATCGGATGCTGGTGTTGGTGACCTTATCCTCGCCTTCTTCGTCGATCTCGCCAAAAAGAAAGCGGCCGGCACCCTGAAGGCACCGGCCACTGAAAAAGCACCCACAACGTCCGGCAAGCCGGACGAGGATCAGGCGAGCCCCTCGAACAGCGCCGTCGAAAGGTAGCGTTCGGCAAAGGACGGCACGATCACCACGATGGTCTTGCCAGCGTTTTCCGGCCGTTGACCAAGCTTGACCGCCGCCGCCAACGCAGCGCCCGAGGAGATGCCGACCGGCACGCCCTCGAGCTTCGCCACCTGGCGGGCGGTAGCCAGGGCCTCTTCCGAGGGAATCGGCAGAACTTCGTCATAAACCTTGGTGTCCAGAACCGACGGCACGAAGCCGGCACCGATGCCCTGGATCTTGTGCGGGCCAGGATTGCCGCCCGACAGCACTGGACTCTCGGTTGGCTCGACGGCAACCACCTTCACGCCGGGCTTGCGTTCCTTCAGCACCCGGCCGACGCCGGTGATCGTGCCACCCGTGCCGATGCCGGCAACGAAGATGTCGACCTTGCCCTCGGTGTCATTCCAGATCTCCTCGGCGGTGCTGATGCGGTGCACCTCCGGATTGGCCGGATTTTCGAACTGCTGCGGGATGACGGCACCGGGAATGCTGGCGGCCAACTCGCCGGCCTTGGCAATGGCGCCCTTCATGCCCTTGGCCGCCTCGGTCAGTTCGAGTTCGGCGCCGAGCAGCTTCAGCATTTTACGTCGTTCGATGGACATCGATTCCGGCATGACCAGGATCAGCCGATAGCCCTTGGCGGCGGCAACGAAGGCGAGCGCGATGCCCGTGTTGCCCGAGGTCGGCTCGATCAGGGTGGATTCGCCGGGCTTGATCTTTCCTTGTGCCTCCAGCGCTTCGATCATCGCCACGCCGATACGGTCCTTGACCGAGGCGATCGGATTGAAGAACTCGAGCTTGCCGAGAATGGTCGCCTTGACGCCGTTCTCCTTGGCGAGCTTGTCGAAGCGGACAAGCGGAGTGTCGCCTACGGTATCGGTAATCGAAGCGTAAATCTTGCCGCGACCGCGGCGGGAAAGATCACTCATGGGATGTCCTCGCTGGTGCATGGTTCTGTAGAATTGACGCCATTCTACCGACGACCGCAGAACGCCACCAGTCAACCGAGGTCGCAACCCGCAATGGGATTGGAAAATGATACCATAGATAGGCAAATTGAGAGAACGAATTGCCCCTATCTTACGAACGCCCCGTTGATCCGAAGCCGCCGGTTCCTCGGGTTGTCGCGTCAAGGGTCTCGGCTTCCACCAATCGAACATGGCTGACCGGCGCGATCACCATCTGGGCGATACGCTCACCCCGGCCAATGGTGAACGGTGTGTCGGACAGGTTGACAAGGATCACCTTCACCTCACCGCGGTAATCGGCGTCGATGGTGCCAGGCGAATTGAGAACAGTGACGCCGTGTTTTGCGGCAAGCCCAGAGCGGGGCCGCACCTGCGCCTCGTAGCCGCGCGGCAGGGCCAGCGCGAGACCGGTTGGCACCAATGCTCGGCCGAGCGGGAGCAATGTCATTGGCTCCTCCACGGCGGCGACAAGGTCTAGGCCTGCTGCATCCTCGCTCTGGTAGGCCGGCAACGGCAGACCATGGGCATGTGGCAGGCGGAGAAGGGTGACGTCGACCATCGAAAATCCTTGAAAAGCAGGCTTGTTGCGGAAGCGAATCGAAAAGAGCTTAGCCAAGCCGCTCGGCGATCATCCCGATCAACCGGTCGGCGACCTCGTCCTTGGCAAGCGTCGGCCAAACCTCGACGCCAGACGCCGACAGGATGCGGACGCTGTTGCGGTCACCACCGAACACGCCACCCTGCGGCGACACGTCGTTGGCCACGATATAGTCGGCGCCCTTGGCCGCGAGCTTGCGAGCGGCATTCGCCTCGACGTTGGTTGTTTCGGCGGCGAATCCAACCACAATGGCCGGCCTCTGCGCGGTGTGGCCGAGCGTCGCCAGAATGTCTGGGTTTTCGATGAAGGACAGCGGTGGCGGACCGCCAGCCACCTTCTTGATCTTCTCGCCCGCTACCTCGGACGGCCGCCAATCGGAGACGGCGGCGGCCATCACGGCAATGTCGGCTGGCAGGGCGGCGAACACCGCCTCGAACATCTCACGGGCTGTTTCGACTCGGACGACGCTGACGCCTGGAGGATCAGGGATTGAGACGGGGCCGGAGACGAGCGTCACGCGCGCACCGGCGCGGGCAGCAGCGGCGGCAACGGCGTGACCCTGCTTGCCCGAGGAGCGGTTGGTGATGAAGCGGACCGGGTCGATCGGTTCGATGGTCGGGCCGGATGTGACGAGCACATGCCGGCCGGCCAGCGCCTTGGGCTGCTCTGCCTCGGCGAAAAAGGCCTCAACGCCGGCGACGATCTCCATCGGTTCGGAAAGACGGCCGACGCCGGCCTCGCCGCGTTCGGCCATCCGCCCCTCGGCCGGCCCGATGAAGCGAATGCCGTCGGCAGCAAGCCGCGCGGCGTTGCGCTGTGTCGCGGGGTGCGCCCACATGCGCTGGTTCATGGCCGGACAGATGATGATCGGCGCGGCTGCGGCAAGCAAGCTGGCGGTGGCGAGTTCGTCAGCGATGCCATTCGCCATGCGGGCCATAAGATTGGCGGTGGCCGGCGCCACCAGGATCAGGTCGGTATCGCGGGACAGCACGATGTGGCCGATGTCCTGCTCCTCGGTGGGATCGAACAGCTCGCTGAACACCTTCTCTCCGGAGAGAGCGCCCACGGTCATCGGAGTCACGAATTCTTTGGCCGAACGCGTCAGGATTGCCCGCACCTCGGCGCCGCGCTCCTTGAGACGCCGGATCACGTCCAGCACCTTGTAGGCGGCGATGCCGCCACCGATGATGATCAAAATGCGCTTGCCCGCCAGCATGTCAGGCCCCTCTCCAGCATGGTCGGAGGGAACCTAGACCATCGTGGCGCGGAAGGTAAGCGACAAGAAGCCACCTCGGACGGCGACCTCCCGCCTGCCGACGATTGAAGCAGGACAAGAGCTCAGGCGACGGCGAACTTCTCGTCGAAGGAATAGCCGGAACCGCGCACCGTACGGATCGGGTCGCGGGCGCGGCCACGGTTGATCGACTTTCTGAGGCGGCCGACGTGAACATCGACGGTGCGCTCATCGACGTAGACGTCGTGACCCCAGACGCCGTTGAGGAGTTGCTCGCGCGAGAACACCCGGCCTGGCGACTGCATCAGGAATTCCAGCAGCCGGAATTCGGTCGGCCCGAGGTGGATCTCCCGTGCCGAACGGCGGACGCGTCGCGTTTCGCGGTCGAGCTCGATGTCACCGGCCGTCAAGAGGCTGGATACCGTCTCCGGCTTGGCGCGCCGCAGCATCGCCTTGACGCGGGCGATCAGTTCGGGAACCGAGAAGGGCTTTACCACATAGTCGTCGGCGCCGGTGGCAAGCCCGCGGACCCGCTCCGATTCCTCGCCGCGCGCCGTCAGCATGATCACCGGCAGTCGCTCAGTCTCCGGCCGTGCCCGCAGGCGGCGGCAGAGTTCGATTCCCGAGAGACCGGGAAGCATCCAGTCAAGCAACAGAAGGTCGGGGGTAATCTCCTTGAGGCGAATATCGGCCTCATCGCCCCGGAAAGCCTGCTCCACCTCGAAGCCTTCGGCTTCGAGGTTGTAGCGCAGCATCAGCGACACCGCCTCCTCGTCCTCGACGATCATCACCTTGGCCATGGCCGTCCTCAGTTCTCGAAAAATCAGGATCCTGCAATGGTGCTGGCGATCGAGGCGTCGGCCTTCGGCCGCTCGTCTTCATAGGACCGGCCCGTCACCACATAGTGCACCGATTCGGCAATGTTGGTGGCGTGGTCGCCGATCCGCTCGATGTTCTTGGCACAGAACAGCAGGTGGATGCAGAAGGTGAGGTTGCGCGGGTCCTCCATCATGTAGGTGAGGAGTTCGCGGAACAGCGAGGTGTAAAGCGCATCGATCTCGTCGTCGCGCTGGCGAACGGCGCCAGCCGCCTGATCGTCTTGGCTGGCATAGGCGTCAAGCACCCTCTTGAGCTGCTGCAGCGCGATCTCGCACAGATGCTCGACGCCGGTGATCAGCTGCTTGTGCGGGAAGACGCCGTTGATGGCGACAACGCGCTTGGCAATGTTCTTGGCGAGGTCGCCCACCCGTTCAAGGTCGTTGGCGATGCGCATCGCGCCGACGATTTCCCTGAGGTCGCTGGCCATCGGCTGGCGACGGGCGATCACCAGGATCGCCTTGTCCTCGATGTCGCGCTGCAATCGGTCGAGTTCCTTGTCGCCGGCGATCACCCGCTGGGCGAGGGCGACGTCGAGGCGGGTCAGGGCTTCAACCGAATCGCCCACCGCGCGCTCGGCGAGGCCGCCGATCTCAGTGACCATGCGGGCGATCGCCTTAAGGTCGTCGTCATAGGCGGAAACAGTATGTTCCATGCGAAATCTCCTGCCGTTTCCGGTCAGCCAAAGCGGCCCGTGATGTAATCCTGCGTCCGCTGCTCGAGCGGATTGGTGAAGACGTGATCGGTGGGGCCTTCCTCGATCAGGTGCCCGAGATGGAAGAAGGCGGTCCGCTGCGACACGCGCGCCGCCTGCTGCATCGAGTGCGTCACGATGACGATGGTGAAGTTGGCCCTGAGCTCGTCGATCAGTTCCTCCACCTTGGCGGTGGCGATCGGGTCGAGTGCTGAGCAGGGCTCATCCATCAGGATCACTTCCGGTGACACGGCAATGGCGCGGGCGATGCAGAGCCGCTGCTGCTGGCCACCGGACAGGCTGGTGCCCGGCTCGCTGAGGCGGTCCTTCACCTCGTTGAACAGCGAGGCCTTCTGCAAAGACGTGACGACAATCTCTTCAAGGTCGGCCTTGGAGCGCGCCAAGCCATGGATGCGTGGCCCATAAGCGACGTTGTCGAAGATTGATTTCGGAAATGGGTTGGGCTTCTGGAACACCATGCCGACGCGCGCCCTGAGCTCGACGACGTCGAGGTCGGGGTCATAGATATCCTGCTCGTCGAGCGTGATCTTGCCCTCGACACGGGCACCGGCGATGGTGTCGTTCATGCGATTGATGCAGCGCAGGAAGGTCGACTTGCCGCAGCCGGACGGGCCAATGAACGCGGTGACCGCCTTCTCGGCGATGTCGATGGAGACCCCGTGCAGCGCCTCTTTCTGGCCATAGGTGACCTTGACCTTCGCTGTGTGGACCTTGATCGGCCGGTTTGCCGGATCGGGGGTGCGGACGGTCTCGAAGGGCGTCGCGGCCTGGACTGCGGACATAGCGGAAACTCCCGGAAGCGGGTTACCAGCGGCGCTCGAAGGCGCGGCGGAGGACAATGGCAATGCTGTTCATGGCGAGCAGGAAGACGAGCAGCACGATGATCGCCGCCGAGGTCCGCTCGGAGAAGGCGCGCTCTGGCTCGGTGGCCCACATGTAGATCTGGGTGGGCAGCGCCGTCGCCGGGTCGAAAGGTGTCGTCGGATAGTCGACGATGAACGCCTTCATGCCAATCATCAGCAGCGGTGCCGTCTCGCCAAGCGCATGGGCGAGACCAATGATGGTGCCGGTGAGAACACCCGGCATGGCGAGCGGCAGCACGTGGTGGAAGACGGTCTGCATTTTCGACGCGCCAACGCCGAGGCCGGCCTCGCGGATCGACGGCGGCACCGCCTTCAGTGCGGCGCGGGTGGCGATGATGATGGTGGGCAGCGTGGTCAGCGTCAGCACCAGGCCACCGACCAGGCTTGCCGAGCGCGGCAGATGGGCGAAGTTGATGAACACCGCGAGGCCCAAGAGGCCGTAGACGATCGATGGCACGGCGGCGAGATTGTTGATGTTGACCTCGATCACGTCGGTCCAGCGGTTCTTGGGTGCGAATTCCTCAAGATAGATCGATCCGGCGACGCCAAGCGGCAGCGACAGCGCCAGAACCACCAGCATCATGTAAAGCGAGCCGACGAGCGCCACGCCGACGCCAGCCATCTCCGGCCTTGTCGAGGCGCCGTTTGTGAACAGGCCCGTGTTGAAGGCCAGATGCAGCGCCTTCTCCTTTTCCAGCCTGTCGATGAGCGCGATGTGCTTGTCCTTGATGAGACGCTGACTTTCGGGGATATCGGCCCGGATCGAGCCCTTGACGAAGGCGTCGACATCGCCGGTGGCGTAAAAGTCGACGGTCCTCTTGGTCCCGATCAGCGAGGGATCCTTGGCGATCATCGTCCGCAGCAACGGCGCGGAGCCCTTGGAAAGGAGGTCGAGGCCGTCGTAAAGGCCGTCCTCGTCGTTGGGGTCGAGTTCCAGCGTCCTCTGGAGCGACGCAGCGATCAGGTCGTCGAAGCGGAAGGAGTCGCCCGACATGACCGCGGCGGATGTCCGATCGCCATCCGGCGCGATGATGCCGGCGTCAAAATCAACCATCATGGTGATGCGCGTCTGCTGGAAAGCAGTGTAGCCTCGTCCGATGATCGAGCCGAACAGCACGGCGAGAAAGCAGATGGCGATGGTGACCGCAGCGAGGCCAAAGGCACGAAAGCGTCGTTCGGCGGCGTAGCGGCGCTTGAGGCCCACGTCGACCTTGGAGATGGTCCGGATGTCCGAGCCGCCCAGTCGGGAGGCCGGGAGGTGGGAGGCGGCTTCGGTCATTCGTACTGCTCCCGGTACTTGCGGACGATGGTCAGCGCCAGCACGTTGAGGCCAAGCGTGATGACGAACAGCGTGAGGCCAAGTGCAAAAGCGACCAGCGTCTGCGGGCTGGTGAATTCAAGGTCGCCGGTCAGCTGATTGACGATCTTCACGGTGATGGTGGTCATCTCCTCGAAGGGATTGAGCGAGGCGCGGGCGGCGACGCCGGCCGCCAGCACGACGATCATCGTCTCGCCGATGGCGCGCGACATGGCGAGCAGCACCGCACCGACCACGCCGGGCAGCGCCGCGGGCAGGATCACCAGCCGCGTGGTTTCCGAACGGGTGGCGCCGAGGGCCAGCGAGCCGTCGCGCAGCGAGCGGGGCACCGCGGTGATGATGTCGTCGGATAGGGAGGAGACGTAGGGGATGATCATGATGCCCATCACCAGGCCGGCGGTGAGCACATTATTGCCGGACGTGCCAAGGCCGAGCGGCAAGGCGACATAGTCGCGGATGAGCGGCCCGACGGTGGTCAGGGCGAAGAAGCCGTAGACGATGGTTGGAATGCCGGCCAGGATCTCGATCAACGGCTTGGCGGTCGAGCGCACCTTCGAGCCCGCATATTCGGCCATGTAAATCGCCGAGTAGAGGCCGATCGGCACGGCAACCAGCATGGCGAAGAAGGAGATGTAAAGCGTACCCCAGAACAGCGGCAGGAAGCCGAACTGGCCGCTTTCCGTCGATCCGGCGGCGGCGAAACGCGGATCCCAGACAGTGCCGAGGTAGAAGTTGGCCGGCGACACCATCGAGAAGAACTGTAGGGCCTGGAACAGCAGGCTGAGAACGATGCCGACGGTGGTGAGAATAGCCACCGAGGACGCAGCGATCATGAGTGCGAGAATGGTATTCTCGACGAGATTGCGGGCCCTGAGGCGCGGCTTTACCCGCACGAAGGCGAAGATCAGCCCGAAAGCGAGGGCAGCGACCACCGCCGCGTCGATGGCGGTGTCGAGACCGTCCGAGACGAGGTTGAGCGTTCCCGCAGCCATCAACTGGTAAGGCTTGACGTCTTCGCCGAGCGGCAGTCCATGGCGGGCGAACACCGAACGCGCCGCGACGACGCCGATGCGGATGTCCTCAAGCTCTTCGGGGGTCACGAGCTTGAGGCCGGCAGCCACTTGCTCTACGCCGGAGACCTCGAGCGACAGCTGCTGGGCATTGGTCAGCACTTGCGCGGGCAGATTGACGCGCACGGTGTGCTCGATGAGAAACGGCCTGCCGACCGACAGCGCGACGAGGATGAGGAGCGCCGGTATCGCCGTCCAGATCAGCACGTAGGCGCCGTAATAGCCGGGCCGGGCGGCGAGCGCGCCACGCGCTTTGCCCGACAGGACGACCGACTTCCAGTGGCCGAGCACAAAGCCGAAGAAGGAAAGACCCGCGATCAACGCGAGCAGCCAGAGCGGACCCATACGGCCTCCCCGATGTTTCGTCCGCCCAGCGCGGCGGCACAAGAAGGAAGGGCCTCCGGCAAGAGGCCCTTCCCTGTTCAAGTCAGACCGATCAGAGGGTCTTGCCGGCCTGGAAGTCGGCCAACACCTTCTGGCGCTCGTCCTTCGGGGCCGGGACGAGGCCCTTGGCGACGGCCGGCGAACGCGGGCCGATCATCTGGTCGGCGAGGAAGAACTCGACATAGTCCTTGAGGCCCGGAACGACGCCGAGGTGAGCCTTCTTCACGTAGAAGAACAGCGGCCGCGACACCGGATACTCGCCCTTGGCGATAGTCTCGACCGACGGGGCGATGCCCGACATGGTCGCGACCTTCAGCTTGTCCTTGTTGTTCTCGTAGAAGGCGAGGCCGAACACGCCGATGCCGGTCTTGTTGGAGTCGATGCGGGCCAGCGTCTCGTTGTACTCGCCGTCGATGTCGACCGCCTTGCCGTCCTTGCGGACCTTGGCGCAGGCCTTCTCTGCATCCGCCTTGGCGAGACCCGAGGCGATGAAGGCGTCATAGGCCTTGGTGGCCTTGCAGCCTTCCAGAAGGACCTTGAGCTCGAATACTTCGCGCGTGCCGTGTTTCTCGCCGGGGATGTAGGTGGCGATCTCCCAGTCCGGGAAACCGGCCTTGACGTCCGACCACTTGGCATTGGGGTTGTCGACGAGCTGGCCGTCCTTCAACACCTTGGCGCCGATGGCGCTGAACCAGTCGGCCGGCTCGAAGGTGAAGTCGGGGCCCTTGATGTCGGAGGCAAAGACGATGCCGTCATAGCCGATGCGGATTTCCTGCACCTCGGTGACGCCGGCCGCCTTGCAGGCGTTGAGTTCCTCGGCCTTGATGGCCCGGGAAGCGTCGGCAATGTCGGTGGTGTCATCGCCGACACCCTTGCAGAACTCCTTCAGGCCGGCGCCGGTACCGCCACCTTCGACGATCGGCGCCTTGAAGTTCGGGTTGGCCTCGGCAAACGCTTCGGCGACGATGTTCGCATAAGGCAGAACGGTGGAAGAGCCGGCGATGTGGATCTGCTCGGCGGCAAAGGCGGTGCCGGTGGCGGAAAGGCCGAGCACGATGGCGCTGGCGGCGGTGGAGAATTTCACGGGAGTACTCCTAACGGTTTAGGATCGTGACGGTCGGAGCCCTGAAAGCCGGTGGCTGTCTCGTCCCCATCACGCCGCGGACCCTAGCGGCCTGGCACTACCCTTCTATGACGGTTGAGCGACACTATTGTGACAATATAATCAACTGAAAAGACATTGGAATTCGAATTTTAGAGTGTTCAGGGGACGAGCACTCCGGTGTCTCTCGTCATCTCGGCGCCCGATAGGTTGAGCCGACGAGGTAGCCAGACATTGACCGCTGTACCCGCGCCAACCTCCGATCTGATGATCAGGCGTCCCTGATGGCGGTTGACGATATGCTTGACGATGGCGAGACCGAGCCCGGTACCACGCTGCTCGCGGCTTCGCGCCGCGTCCACCCGGTAGAAGCGTTCGGTCAGGCGTGGCAGGTGCTCGGGGGCAATGCCGGGTCCATCATCGGCCACGCTGGCGCGAAAACCGGGTCGGCCATCGTCGCCGGCCTCTTCCGTGAGCGTCAGCGTGATGCGGCCACCGTCACGGCCGTATTTGACGGCGTTCTCGACAAGATTGGCAAAGACCTGTGTCAGTTCATCGCGGTCGCCGGCAACGGCGGCGGCAGCCGGGCTGCCTTCCATGAGAATCGTCGCGTCTCGGGCGGCCGCCACGGGTGTCAGCATGTCGACCACCGACGGAAGCACTTCGGCAAGGTCGACGGCGCCGGTCGGGCGGACGTGGGCTTTCATCTCAAGGCGCGACAGCGACATCAGGTCGTCGATCAGTCGGGCCATGCGCCTGGCCTGCTCCAGCATGATGGTCAGAAACCGCTCGCGATTGGCTTCGTCGCGCCGGGCCGGGCCAAGCAATGTCTCGATGAAGCCGGTCAGCGAGGCGAGCGGCGTCCTGAGTTCGTGGCTTGCGTTGGCGATGAAGTCGGTGCGCATGCGGTCGAGGCGGACGGCCTCGCTCTCATCGCGAAAGCGAAGCAGCACGAAATCTGGCCGTCGGCGTGGTTCGGGGCGTGGCAGGCGCAGCGGCGAACAGCGAACAACGAAGTGTCGCTCGCCGCCGCCGCGCTCGACGAAGCGCACCGACGGCAGGCTTTCTCCACGTCCGGCGCGCTGAACCGCATCGAGGATTTCCGGCATGCGCAGCCGGAAGGCGAGTGGATCACCGACGCGGGCCGGACCAAATTCGGCAGCGGCAGCGGTGTTTTGGTAGCGCAATGTACCGTCGGCATCGGTGAGAAAGGCCGGCTCATCCATGCCGTCGAGCAACAGCTTCATTCCGGTGTCCGGCCAACGTCGGGCCGGCAGTCGGTCTGTCGGCCGTGGCGGCGCCACCTTCTCGCCAGTTGGCAGCACCGAGAAAGCGGCGGCGGCGGTGGCGAGAAAGCCCATCAGCGCCATGGCCGGTGAAAGGTCGGTGGCCAACAGCATGACCAGCCAGAATACGGCTGCCGCGGCAAGCACCGTCTGCAGGCGTCCTTCGGCGAACGCTTCGGCGAGGCGCCCCCGTCCGTCTCGCGACGCGTCACTGTTGTCCGGCCTGTCCGGCGTCGGGCTCATATCGTTCATTTGTCCTTAAGCGGAAACGCGGAGTCTGTCATATTGATAAACGTCTTTTATGACGCTTGTAGCGCGGTTCACTGCGCCCGCGCCGCCGACGAATGCGCGGATTCTGGGGGAAAGCCGATGGGAAAGAAAGATAAATCGACGAACGACCTGACGCGTCGCTTCGTGTCGAATGTCGAACTGATCGCCGCTCGAGAGGGGGCCGCCGTGCTGGCGACACAGGCGCCTGACGCTCCGCCGATCACGCTCGGCAAGCTCACCTTCGATCTCGACAATCCCTATCTCCCCGAGGAGATCGAAATGGAGGCGCTGGGCTCCGGCGGCTATCCCTATAACGAAAGCCTGAAGGAGAAGGCCTATCTCGAAGAACTGCGGGTGCTGCAGATCGAGTTGGTCAAGCTGCAGAAATGGGCCAATGATACCGGGCAACGCATCGTCGTGCTCCTGGAGGGCCGCGATGCTGCCGGCAAGGGGGGCACCATCGCCACCTTCCTCGAATACATGAACCCGCGCTCGGCTCGCCACGTGGCGCTGGCCAAGCCCTCCGACGTCGAGCGGGGCCAATGGTATTTTCAACGCTATGTCAAGGAGTTGCCTACTCGGGGCGAGCTCGTGTTCTTCGATCGCTCCTGGTACAATCGTGCTGTGGTCGAGCCGGTGATGGGCTTCTGCACGGCTGAGGAAGCCGAACTCTTCCTTGAGGAGGTGCCGCATTTTGAGCGCATGCTGATTCACGACGGCATCGTGCTGATCAAGATCTGGCTCGATATTGGCCGCGAGATGCAGCTCAAGCGCTTTCACGATCGCCGCCACGACCCCCTGCGGATCTGGAAGCTATCCCCGGTCGACCTCAAGGCGCTCGCCATGTGGGACCAGTACACGGTCGCCCGTGACCGTATGCTGAAGGCCAGCCATTCCGATCTCAGTCCGTGGATCGTTGTCCGCTCCAACGACAAGAAGCGGGCCCGCCTCAACGCGATCCGCCACCTGCTGTCGAAACTCGACTACGATCGCAAGAATCTGGCCGCCATCGGCGAGATCGACGACAAGATCCTCGGCAAGGGGCCGAAGTCCCTGAAGATCAAGGACGGCAAGAACAAGGACTGAGGCGTGTCCTCACGCCAGCCTCAGGTACCAATGAACGTCGCGGTCGCTGACCTCGGCGAAGAAACGGTCGCACTCGGCTTCCTTGATGGTCAGGTAGATGTCGGTGAAGCGTTCCCCGAGCCGTCGCTTCAGGAAATCTGAACGGCGGGCGCGGCGGAGCGCCTCCGGCCAGAAGCGCGGCAGCGATGGGGCCACCTGTTCGTAACCGTTGCCGGTGATCGGCTTCGACGGTTCGCGCTTTCCTTCGATACCCTCGAGCATGCCGGCGATCACTGCGGCAAGCGCCAGATAGGGATTGGCGTCGGCACCGGCGACGCGCTGCTCGAGATGGCGCGTTTCCGGCGGACCGCCGGTGATACGGATCGGCACCGAGCGGTTGTCGATCGCCCAGGCCGGGCCGAGCGGCGCGTAGGAATTGGGCTTGAAACGACGATAGCTGTTGGCATTGGGAGCGAAGATCGCCATGCACTCGGCCATGGTCGCCTCAAGGCCGGCGATGGCTTGGCGGAGCAGTGTGTTGCCCTCGGGCTCACTGCCCGCAAAGAGGTTATGACCGGTTGCATCGCAGAGGCTGACGTGGAAATGGGCGCCGGAGCCGGCGAAGTCCGCGTAGGGCTTGGCCATGAAGGTCGCGACGAAGCCGTGGCACTCGGCAACGCCCTTGACGAGCCGCTTCCACAGGATGGCGTCGTCGGCAGCCCGGAGCGCGTCGGTACGGTGTTCCAGCACGATCTCGAACTGGCCTGGCGAGTACTCCGAGATGAGTGTGCGGGCCGGCAGGCCAGCCGCTTCGGCGGCGGCGTAGACTGCCTCGAGGAAGCCGGAAAAGTCGGAAAGATCCTGGACGAGATAGGCCTGGAGATCGGTCTGGCGGAACCCGTTCGGCGCGGCGGGCGGCGTTACCCTGCCCTCGGCTGCCGCGCGTCCGTCAAGCAGGTAGAACTCCAGTTCGACGGCGGCGACTGGCCGGAGGCCGAGCACTTCCGCTTCATCGACCACCCGGGCCAGCGCATGGCGCGGATCGCTGGCCGAGCCCGATCCGTCGCCTTCGAACGAAGTCAGGATGAACTGCGCCGTCGGTGTCTTCCGCCAGGGCGAGCGGACGAGCGTGCCGGCCACCGGACGGCACATGCGGTCGGCGTCGCCCATCTCCCAAAGCAGGCCAGTTTCCTCGACGTCGGCCCCCTTGATGTCGAGCGACAGCACCGAGCAAGGTAGCGGCCGCCCCGTCCGATAGGCGCCAAGGAGTTCGGACCGGCGCAACAGCTTGCCGCGCTGCACACCCGAGCAGTCGGTCAGGAAGCACTCGAACTGGACGACGTCGGGATTGGCGGCGAGGAAAGCCTCGGCTTCCGCGACATCGGCGATCTTGACGGCAGACATGGATGACGGCTCCGGCATGTCGGCGGCCGGAGCGAACCGGTGGCGACAGGATGGAAAATCCCGGCTGTCATGGCATTTCCCGCCGGCCGTTGTCCAGCGCGGTGAGCTCAGGGCATGGCCTTGTCGTTCTCGCTCGGCTAGAAGAAGGCCACACTCGTAGTTGGATCGTCATGCGTTTTCGTTTCGCCCTCCTCCTTCCGCTTCTTTTCCTGGCCGCCTGCGCCGGATCGCGCCCCGACGGTGGTGCCCTCGAGGTGGCGACCGCGTTGGCGCCGGAGGCCACGGAGCAAACGCTGCTGGTGGCAGCCATGCGCGAGCGGGCGACGGAGGGGCCGGCGATGTTCAACGGTGAGCGGGCGAGCAGACTCGACTTTGCCGATCTGTCGATTTCGGTGCCACCGAGCCACCAGACGGGAAATATCGAGTGGCCGTCGCCGCTGCCAGGCGACCCGAAAACGCAGTTCGTGGCGCGCTCGCTGGCCTATGTCGACGGCGCCGATGCCTTCAAGGCGCGTCTTGCCGCCCGTCTGGCTGCCTTGCCCAAGGGCCGGCGCTCGGTGGCGGTGATCGTCCACGGCTTCAACACCGATTTCGACGAGGCGGTGTTCCGCGCCACCCAGATCGTCCACGACACCGGTTTTGACGGCGTGACGGTGCTGTTCACCTGGGCGTCGCGCGGTTCGGTTTTCGATTACGTCTACGACCGCGATAGCGCCACCATCGCCCGCGATGGTCTCGAGGAACTGCTGCGCCTAGCCTCCGGCAGCGGCGTCGAGGATCTCTACGTTTTCGCCCACTCCATGGGGAATTGGGCAACCATCGAAGCGCTACGCCAGGCGAAGATGGCCGGCGATGGTGATTTCGGCGGCAAGCTTCGCACGGTGATCTTGGCCGCCCCCGACATCGACGTCGACGTCTTCAAGGCGGAGATGCGGGTGATTGGCCGGCCGAAATATCCCTTCGTGCTGTTTTCCTCCTCTGACGATCAGGCGCTCTGGTTGTCCGGGTTGATCGCCGGTGAGAAGCCGCGTCTCGGCGCCTATACGGAGGACAAGGAAGCCATCGCCGACCTCGGCGTTATCGTCGTCGATCTCTCGACCACCGAGGCCACCGATTCCCTGGCCCATAACAAATTCGCCGTCGCCCTGCCCGATTTCGTGAGCCGACTTGGCGACCGCCTCAGGCGCGGCGATCGGCTGGCGACGGCGCGCGGCAGTTTCTCGGAGACCGCGCGTGGTCTCACCGGATCGTTCGGCAACC
>Ga0316604_10001322_pt1 | contig 22376 bp, 25 predicted proteins | sample OWC_soil_day20_C_FD_207650 | JGI IMG/M metagenome (GOLD analysis project Ga0316604, IMG submission 207650) | Wetland soil microbial communities from Old Woman Creek delta, Ohio, United States - OWC_soil_day20_CT | ecosystem: Environmental > Terrestrial > Soil > Wetlands | place: USA: Ohio...
GATGGCACTCAAAGGTGCAAGCCCAGCAGCGTTGCTAAATCCAGCAGCATTCTTGATTATTATTGGCGGTACGGTGGCTTGTCTATTTAATGCTTTTACAATGGATATTCTGAAAAATTTCCCAACACTGTTTAAAACATTGTTCAGAAAACCAGAGTTCATGCCGAAAAGTGATATGCTGAAAATGTTTGTGGAACTATCACAGGTGGCTAGGCGTGAAGGTATTTTAGCTCTTGAAAGTCGTGTGGAGGAGATTACAGATGATTTTCTGAAAAAGGGTCTGAGTATGGTGATTGACGGTCTCGATCCAGATTTTGTGGGTGATGTCTTGGATGCGGAAATTCAAAGTATGGAAGAAAGGCATCGTGTTGGTGCTCTAATTTTTACTCAAGCAGGTACATATGCTCCAACTTTAGGTGTACTTGGTGCCGTTATTGGTCTGATTGCTGCTTTGGGGAATCTAGATGATATTGAAAAATTGGGACATTCCATTGCGGCGGCCTTTGTTGCTACCTTACTAGGGATTTTTACTGGTTATGTTATCTGGCATCCTTTTGCGAATAAGCTGAAGATGATGTCGAAAAAAGAAGTGGATATTAAAAAGATGATGGTTGAGGGGATTTTATCACTGCAGGCTGGTGATTCGCCAACTGCCATTGAAGCCAAATTGCTGGTATTTATTCCTCAAAATGAACGTCAACTGTTGAAGGCAAAAACGGAGGAAGCATAATGTCCAGAAGGAAAAAACACCATGCTGAGCATCATGAAGAGCATACTGATGAATCCTGGTTGGTTCCTTATGCTGATATATTAACCTTGTTATTGGCGTTATTTATCGTGCTCTTTGCTTCAGCCGATGCTAATAAAACAAAGTTTGATGCGATGGCCCAGTCTTTAAGTGTAGCTTTTAGTGGTAGTCCGTCTGTCTTTGATAATAATAGAACAGTAGCGCCAGAGGCTGATGCGTCTAAGCCGAATCAGTCAAAGGCTGATAATGGCAAAGAACAGGCACAACTAAGGGAAACTGTGCAACTTTTGGAATTAAAAAAAGAACTGGATAAATATATCCAAAACAATAATTTAGTAGGGGATTTAAGTACAGCTCTTACTGATGATGGTCTGATGATTCGCATTAAAGATTCAGCATTATTTCCTTCAGGTAGTGCTGAGCTTCGCCCAGACTCCCAGCGCTTGGGGGCTGAGATCGCTAAAATATTGACTCCGTTGTCACAGCAAGTCGTTATTTCAGGCCATACTGACAATGTGCCGATTAATACTCGCGAATTTCCTTCAAATTGGGAGCTTAGTTCTAAACGGGCCATTAATTTTATGAAATTTTTATTAGCTCAGGGAAAATTAAAGCCAGAGCGGTTTAGTGCCATTGGTTATGGGGAGTATCGCCCCGTGGCGACTAATGATACAGTGGAAGGTCACTCTAAGAATCGGCGGGTAGAAGTGCTTATTATGCGAAATTATAAACTGTAATTTATAACAGTAGAAGACTTGGCTCCAACCAAGTCTTTTTTGCATTCATTATGTTGGCAAAAGGAGGGGAATGCTGGTACAATGCATAATAAAGGGTAATATGGAGTGAGGTCAGTGATTATTGGAACTGGTATTGATATTATTGAAATTAGTCGCATTAAAGATGCTATTATACGCCAGTCGTTTGTGCAAAGGGTATTTACTGCTCAGGAAAAACAGTATTGTGAGAGTAGGGGTGTACAAAAAGCTGCTTCCTATGCAGCACGCTTTGCTGGCAAAGAAGCTGTGATGAAGGCTTTTGGTACAGGTCTTACTGGGGGAACTCTGCAAGATATAGAAATTCTGCTTAATGACAAGGGTTGCCCACACGTGGAGCTACGTGGCCAATTTAGAGCTTTGGCCAGGGAAATGGGAGTAAATAGAGTTCATATTTCATTGACACATGCCCGGGAATATGCTGCTGCCCAGGCCATTTTATGGGGAGGAAGATAATATGAAAGTTGTAACAACTGGTGAAATAAGAACAATTGAACACAGGGCTATTGAAGAGTATGGTATTCCCAGTATGGTGCTCATGGAAAATGCGGGAAGTGAAACAACGCGCCAAATTGAAAGCATTATGGGGAATTTAAATAATAAAAAAATAGCTATTTTTGCTGGTAAGGGCAATAATGGTGGTGATGGCTATGTTGTTGCGCGATACCTTTACAATCAAGGTGCCAAAGTTAAAGTTTTTCTGATCGGTAGCAAAACAGATGTAGCTGGAGATGCGTTGATCAATTTGCAAATAATTACACGTATGGGAATTGATGTGATTGAGGTAGTCAATGATGGTGATTGGGATAAAGTGAAAATTGCCATGACCTTTACTGATTGTCTAGTCGATGCATTGGTGGGGACTGGTTTTACCGGTCAACTTTATGGTAATATGGCCCAGGTTGTGGAAAGTATTAATAAAACCAATAGAGTTGTTATTGCCATCGATATTCCATCAGGTGTTGATGCTGACAATGGGCAAATTCGAGGCGCTGCGGTAAGGGCTAATCATACAATAACCTTTTCACTGCCTAAGCAGGGGCTACTATTATATCCTGGGGCTTCCTATGCCGGTGATGTAAGTGTTACTGAGATCGGCATACCTCGGACGTTACTCATAGATGAGAATATTAAGCAAAATATTATTACGAGTACTGCTGTAGGACAAATGTTTGCTAAACGAAGTCCAGATGTTCATAAGGGTAACTGTGGGAAAGTTCTGGTAGTCGCAGGCTCTAAGGGGCTTACTGGTGCCGCTGCCTTGACCGCTAAAGCAGCTGTGCGATCAGGTGCTGGTCTGGTTACCTTAGGCGTTGCCGAAAGTTTACATGATATCATGGAAACTAAATTGACAGAAGTAATGACAAAACCACTGCCAGAGGTGGCAATAGGCATTATGGGTCAAGACGCTGTAATTGATATTGAAGAAATGTCCAGTCAAAATGATATAGTAGCTATTGGTCCCGGCCTTGGTCGTCATGCCGATACCATGATTGCGGTAAGGCAGATCATCAAAAATGTGGAAAAACCATTGGTGATTGATGCCGATGCTTTATATGCGCTCATCGATTATACTCATATTTTAGCAGAGGCTAAAGCCGTTCCTGTACTAACACCACATTCTGGAGAAATGGCGCGACTTGTTGGTCTATCGCCTGATGAAGTCAATCAAGATCGAGTGTATATTACTAGGGCAGCAGCCATTGAATGGGGTAGTATTATTATTTTAAAAGGAGCACGTACTTTAGTGGCATTTCCAGATGGTGAAGTATATATTAATATTAACGGTAATGCTGGTATGGCGACAGGTGGCACTGGTGATGTATTAACTGGGGTTATTGCAGGGCTAATGGCCCAGGGCTTGTCAAGTCATGAGGCAGCACTTGTTGGTGTCTATATTCACGGCTTGGCCGGGGATATTGTGGCAAGGGGTGGAATGATAGGCATGACAGCTAGTGATCTGATTAGGGCCTTGCCAGCAGCGATATTTGGTATTCAGGAAAAGGATGAAGCATAAATTACCCTTTTTTCATACATACTTAATTATAGTAGCGTATGTTTCAAAAATGTAAGTCAATAAGTGGGGAATATATATAAACACAGCTATTCATTATTCGCCAATTAACAGATTAATATATAAAAAAATTGACATCTTTATATATAAAACTTATAATAAAGATATATGAATGTATGTGTTAACTGGCGGGGGTGAAGGCGTGGCAGAATTGAGGCGCATTATGATTAGTATTCCAAATAGTTTACTTCAAGAAGTGGATGGTATTATTGCTATGGAAAAATTAAGCCGTAGCCAATTCGTGCGTGATGCTATGCGCTCGTGTATCGAGGATCGTAAACGTAAAGAGGTACGAGATATGATGCGTAAAGGATATCAGGAAATGGCGAATATTAATATGGAACTAGCCGAGGAAGGATTGCTGGCAGACGCTGATATGTTTGAAATGCCTACCTTGCTGGCAGAGCGTGAATAATAATGGTGGTAAAACGTGGAGATATTTATTATGCCAATTTAAGTCCGGTAGTGGGCTCGGAACAAGGTGGGCATCGACCCGTATTAGTAATTCAAAATGATGTTGGTAATAAATATAGTCCGACGGTTATCGTAGTAGCAATTACTTCGCAGATTTCTAAAGCGAAATTGCCTACTCATGTGGAAATAAGCTCAAAGTATGCAAATTTAGAAAAAGATTCTGTCATTCTACTTGAACAGTTACGTACAATAGATAAACGTCGGTTAAAAGAAAAAGTGACTCATTTGAGTGAAGAAGTAATGAGTATGGTTGATGAGGCGATCAAGGTAAGCTTAGGTTTGGTTGATGTATAAGATAGGATAAGTAATAGGCAGGTGACTGTCTATTTTTTTTATAATAGAAAAAAGGGATGCACTAGCGTTTGCTTATGTAAAAGTAAGTAAAAATTTACTACATGTTAATTTATGGGGGGAGTATTGAAATGCGCAAAGGGTTGTGGCAAGTGGTAGCAGTACTTGTTGCTATGATGATCCTTGTGACAGGGTGTGGCAAGAGTATCGGAAAATCAGCAGAGCAAGGGCAAGCAGCGCAAGGCCAACAAAGTTCACTTTTAACGGTGAAGGTTCTGGATATTGGGCAAGGTGATGCGATTTTAATTCGGGTAGCAGGGCAGGCAGTGCTTGTTGATACAGGTGACATTGAGCACAGGGATAAAATGGTATCATACATAAAAAAAGAAGGCATCACGACCATTGATAAAGTTATTATTACCCATCCCCATGCCGATCATTTAGGGGGCATGCCAGGCATATTAGAAAATTTTAAGGTTGGGCAGATTTACGACAGCGGACAAACTGCAACAACGGCATTATATCGCCAATATTTATCTATGGTAAACAAGAAAAATATACCTTTCACAATAGTGACTTCAGGGACTGAAATCATAATTGCTAATGATATTAAACTTAAAATTTTTGCACCAGAAAAACCTTTTATTACGGAATCGGAAATAAATAATAATTCTGTAGTTTCAAAATTAATCTATAATAAATTTTCCATGTTATTGACAGGTGATGCGGAAAAGGATTCAGAAGCTCGGATGCTTAAGACTTATGCAGGTGAGCTTAAAAGTAACGTATTAAAAGTTGGACATCATGGCAGTAATACATCTTCGTCACCTGGATTCCTAAAATCAGTAGCACCTGAAGCGGCTATTATCTCCGTAGGGGCTAATAATGACTATCATCACCCTCATCCATCAACACTAAAAAAATATGAACAGGCCAAGCTTAAAGTATATCGTACTGATTTAGATGGTACTATTACCGTCACCAGTGATGGTAATACCTATAATATTACGAAGGAGAAATAGTTATGCGGATTCAAGCTGTTATTGATCGTTTTGAAGGTAATAAAGCCGTACTGCTGGTGGGAGATGATGAGGAACAGGTGGTGTGGCCAAGGCATATTCTGCCTATTGGGGCGAAAGAAGGCGATATTTTGTGTATCGATTTGCAAGTCGATAGTGAGGCAACTGCCATCGCAAAAACAGAAGCTGAGAGTTTATTAAAGCAAATATTAGAAAAAAATCAGGAAGCCTAATAGCTTTCCTGATTTTTTTATTATAGGTGATGGAATTAAAGAGCGTCTATTTTTGCGGAATCAGAAAGTAAAATACTTTCTTGATTCCAATTAAGAACGACTAAGGCTTTTCTTATAGATAGAAACAGTTTTGGGAAATATAGCAGGTATTATTACGCAATATGAGGAGAAGATATCAAAAGCTGAACTTTTAGTCCGCCATTTTTTCGGTGGGAAAGGGAGTTTTATGACAGAAAAAAAAACGATATTGGTAGTAGGTAGTCTGAATATGGATTTGGTAGCAGCAGCTTCACGTCTTCCGCAAAAGGGTGAGACGATTTTTGGCAGTACTTTTGCTACCTTTCCTGGCGGCAAAGGTGCTAATCAGGCTGTTGCGGCAGGTAAGTTGGGTGGCTATGTGTCCATGGTAGGCTGTGTCGGGAATGATAGTTTTGCTAATGAACTGTTAGTAAGTCTTAAGAGTAATCAAGTGAATATTAATTTTATTCGTCATGTGGATGTTGCCACTGGTACGGCGCTTATTACAGTAGGCGGAGAAGGTGCCAATACCATTGTAGTGGTGGGCGGAGCCAACATGGAATGTGACTTTTTGGATATTGATAACGCTTTCGAAAAAATTGTAGAGCCAGGAATTTTGCTGGTACAAAATGAGATACCAAGAGGGATAGTAGAGCATGCGATTAGGACTGCTAAATACAGCGGGTGGATGGTGATCTTTAATCCTGCACCTGCTCGCCAGATTGGGATTAAGTGTATGCCATTAGTAGATATTATCATACCCAATGAAACAGAGCTGGCGTTATTAACCAGTTCGCCCGTAACTACACAGGACGAAGTCATATCTGCTGCGGAAAAACTACGGAATCTTGGGACTTCGACCGTTATTGTAACCATGGGCGCAAAAGGGGCCATATGTTGTAGTGAATCTGGGTCCCATCATGTCAAACCATATATTGTAGAAGCTGTGGATACTACAGCAGCAGGTGATGCTTATGCTGGAGCATTGGCGACAGGTTTAGCTGAAGGCAAGACACTGTTTGATAGTATGGATTTTGCCGCCGCAGTAGCTGCCTTATCTGTAACGCGGACAGGAGCGCAACCTTCTTTGCCTTGGCGTTCAGAAGTAGAAGAATTTATCACAGTAAAGAGAGGATAAGAATATGAAAAAAATTGGCACATTGAATCAGCCTCTTAGTTCAATCATTGCTGGTATGGGACATGGAGATATGCTAGTAATCGCTGATTGCGGATTGCCCATTCCACCTGAGGTAATGCGCCTTGATTTAGCTCTTACTTCTGGAGTTCCTGGTTTTTTAGAAACGTTGGCAGTAGTGCAACAAGAACTGCAGGTGGAAAGTGTTATTATTGCCAATGAAATGGTTGAAAATAGTCTCGAACTTTATAAAAAAATTCAACCAATGATAGGGAATATAACGATTGAGATGATTAGTCATGATGAATTCAAAGAATTATCCCAGCAAGCCGTAGCCGTAGTTCGCACAGGAGAATGTACACCTTATGCCAATATTATTCTCAAATCCGGCGTGATTTTTTAGGAGGTTGTTGATAAGTGAATAGTACGCCGCTTTTAAGTATGAAGGGAATTAGCAAATCTTTTCCTGGAGTAAAGGCGCTGCAGGATGCGGAGTTTTCGCTGCTAGCTGGAGAAGTAAATTTTTTGCTTGGGGAAAATGGAGCTGGCAAGTCAACATTGATGAAGATTCTAAGTGGTGTTTATAGCAAAGATTCAGGCGAGATTCGAATAAATGGCGAGTTGGTAGAAATAAATAATCCCCGGAAGGCGGCAGCGCATGGTATTGTTATTATTCATCAGGAGATGAATTTAGTGCCAGAGCTAACCGTTATGGAAAATATCTATCTTGGGCGTGAGCCGATCAATTTTTTCGGTTTTATTGATATGGAGACTATGAAAAGCCGTACCGCCAAGCTCCTACAGCAACTTGGCTCAGATATTGGCTCTACTGATATTGTGTCTAATTTGAGTATTGGCGAACAACAAATGGTTGAGATTGCCAAAGCGCTATCCTATGAAACTAAAATTTTAATAATGGATGAACCGACAGCCGCCTTGACAGAACGTGAAACGGAAAATTTATTCCAGATTGTTCGGCAATTGGCAGCAAGTGGCGTAGGTATTATCTATATTTCCCACCGTATGGAAGAATTGTTCGCATTAAGTAATCGGGTTACCGTAATGCGGGATGGTGCTTATGTCGGTGCGGTAGAGACGAAGGCTACTACCTTTGATGATTTGATTAAAATGATGGTTGGACGAGATATTACTACCCGTTTTCCTAAGCAAGCTGCCCAAATTGGGCCTGAGATACTCCGAGTAGAGCTCCTATCACGTTATGACCAGTTAGAAGATATCTCGTTTAGTGTACGAGCAGGTGAAATAGTAGGTATTGCTGGACTTATGGGAGCTGGTCGTACTGAATTAGGAAGGGCTATTTTCGGCGCTGATCCTATGGACAAGGGAAATATTTTTATTGACGGTCAAAAATGCAGTATTAATTCACCTGCTGATGGCATTCGTGCTGGTATAGGTTTCATTACTGAAGATCGCAAGCATCAAGGATTGGTGCTGGAAATGTCTGTTGGGGAAAATATGTCGTTGGCCTCCCTTGCCTATTTTTGTGTCAATGGGTTTATAAACGCTAATAAAGAAAGTGAAATGATCAAAGAGAATATTGGGAGACTTAAGATTCGTACTCCAGGTGCTGTTCAGTTGGTTAAAAATTTAAGCGGCGGTAATCAACAAAAAGTGGTTATTGGTAAATGGCTGGCCACTTATCCTAAAGTTTTGATTATGGATGAGCCGACTCGCGGTGTTGATGTTGGGGCAAAAGCTGAGATATATAATATTATGAATATGCTTACCGCTGCAGGGGTAGGAATTGTAATGATTTCTTCTGAATTACCTGAGGTTTTGGGGATGAGTGATCGGATTTTGGTTATGCACCGTGGGCGTATTGCTGGAGAAATGGCGGTGCAGGAAGCCACACAAGAAAAAATTATGGCCTATGCGGCGGGAGGATAGTAAGTGATGTCTAACGGAAGAATAGGAAAACTTGCTGTCATCAGCAGAATGGGTCCGCTGCTAGGGTTGATATTGCTTGGAATAGCGCTGACATTATTATCTGATCGATTCCTTACTATTAATAATCTATTGAATGTTACACGACAAGTCTCGATTAATGCGATTATCAGTGTAGGCATGACCTTAGTTATTTTGACTGGTGGCATTGATTTGTCTGTCGGGTCTATTATAGCCTTAGCAGGCAGTATTACGGCAGGTTTGTTGGTGAGTGGTCAAAGTATATTGCCGGCAATTTTAACCGGTATGGTAGTTGGAGGGGTATTGGGGTTAATGAATGGACTGTTAATTACCCGTGCAGGCATTCCTCCCTTTATCGCTACTTTGGGTACTATGACGGTGGCTAGAGGTCTTACTTTGGTCTACACTGATGGAAGACCTATTACGGGCATGGAAGAGGGTTTTCGATTTTTAGGTGGTGGCTATATAAGCGGCATTCCTGTACCGGTCATTGTTATGGTATTCATTTTTGTATCAGCCTATATTATGCTTAAGAAGACGAGACTGGGTCGATATATTTACGCTATCGGCGGAAATGAAGAAGCGGCCAGATTATCAGGTATTAATACCAAGAAGATACTGCTTTCAGTTTATATACTCGCCGGTTTGCTCGCTGGATTTAGCGGTATTATTATGGCCTCAAGGCTAAATTCTGCACAGCCCACTGCAGGTGTTGGTTTTGAACTGGATGCGATTGCTGCAGTCGTACTGGGCGGTACAAGTTTATCAGGCGGTGTTGGTACAATAGGTGGTACTTTAATTGGGGCTTTAATTATCGGGATACTTGATAATGGTCTAAATTTATTAAATGTTTCTTCCTTTTATCAGCAAATTGCTAAAGGCTTAGTTATATTACTTGCGGTATTTTTAGATAAAAAGCGTAAATAATATCATCATAAATATTAATTTTTAGGAGGAAATTACTGTGTTTAAAATTTTGAATAAAAAAAGCTTCTTGGTTATTTTCTTATTGATAGCATTTGGCATTAGCTTATTACTGACTGGATGCGCCACAAAGCAAGAACCTGCTCCGACTCCGACTCCGACTCCTATGAAAACAGTAGTTGGTTTATCCATCTCTACATTAAATAATCCATTTTTTGTAGATTTACGTGATGGCGCCAAGGCTGCTGCTGATGCTAATGGCATGGATCTTATAGTCATGGATGCTCAAGATGATGCATCCAAACAATTAGCCAATATCGAAAACTTAATTCAACAAAAGGTAAGTATTATCATTGTTAATCCAGTAGATTCTAAGGCTATTGTACCGGCAATTGAAGCTGCTAACAAAGCTAATATTCCGATTATCACTGTAGATCGCGGTGCCGCCGGAGGTCAGATAGTAAGTGCTATTGCCTCTGATAATATAGCTGGCGGCAAGATGGCAGGTCAACTTATAATTGATAAACTTGGTGGTAAGGGCAAAGTAGTCGAAATTGAAGGTGTTCCTGGAAGTTCAGCTGCCAATGATCGAGGGAAAGGTTTTAATGACGCCATTAAAACTGTTGCTGGTATAAGCGTAGTAGCAAAGCAACCAGCTGATTTTGATCGGGCTAAGGGTATGAAAGTTATGGAGAATATTTTACAAGCCAATCCGGAGATTAATGCTGTATTTGCTCATAATGATGAAATGGCATTAGGTGCTTTAGAAGCCATCAAATCCGCTAAACGTACGGGTGTTATCGTAGTTGGTTTTGATGCCACTGCAGATGCGGTAAAAGCAGTAAATGATGGTACGTTGACTGCAACTGTAGCCCAAAAACCTAAAGATATGGGTAAAATAGCAATTGAAACTGCTAAAAAAGTAATAGCTAAAGAAAGTGTAGCGACTACTATTCCTGTAGCTTTGGAACTGGTAGTTAAGAAATAGTAGTGATATTGATGATAACTGCATAAATAATAGGTCAAAATCAGGAAGGCTGACAGCTTTCCTGATTTTTCCGTATTATTTAGCCTAAAATTCTGCAGGGATTTAGCCGAGGAACGCGAATTATAACTAAATGCGTAATAATAGGGAGAAATATGTATAGATGAGTAGGTAGTAAGATATGGAGGTGTTATAATTGTATCGTATAGTCCTAAGTTTCTTGTTATTAATGGTCTTTATGACACCACAGGCTGGTATTGCAGCAACTCTAAAGGGTAATGTCAGTTCAACTGTGGATAATGTAGCCAGTGTTCCTAAGGCTGAGTTAGCTAATGTGCGTTGGCTGGTGCATAAGGATGCGGTGGAAGGAACCAGTAAGCTGCGGCTCGTCATTGATACCACAGGACCGGTAAAAATAAATGGCACTCTTAGTGAAAATGATGGTCCCCAATTGACCATTGATGTTAAAGATGCAGTCGTAGGTAAGGTGGATGACTCAGTATCCTTGGATGGAGAGATTGCTGATAAAGTTACTTTTATAAAAAAAGATGCGACTAACAGCCAAGTTGTTGTCAATTTGTCGAACATGATTGATGATAGTGATTATAAAATATTTACACTGCCCAGTGATATTAGTAGTAATAAAACATTTCGTGTGGTCATAGATATTAACAAACCTCTCCCAAAGAAAATTTATAATTTTACCCCTGGTTTAAAAGATAAAGTGATTGCTATTGATGCTGGACATGGTGGCAGTGATTCGGGGGCTGTTGGTCCAAATAAAACCCAGGAGAAAAGAATTACTTTAGCAGTGGCGCAAAACGTGAAAACGTTACTAGAACGAGCAGGAGCCAAGGTTTTGATGACAAGGCAGACTGATGTGGATGTCTATGGACCTAACGCTAGTGCCGTGGACGAGCTGCAAGCTAGAACAAAGGTGGCAAACGATAATAAGGCTGATGTATTTGTGAGCATCCACATTAATGCTTTTACCAATCCTTTAGCCGGCGGTACAGCTACTTATTATTATCAAAAAACTGGGTATGATGCCATGCTTGCCAAGAATATTCAGGATAATTTAGCTAAAATAGATGGATTTCAGGATCGAGGAATAAATTCGGCTAGATTCTATGTAATAAAACGTACAGAAATGCCGGCAGTATTGGCTGAATTGGGCTTCATCTCCAACCCTAATGAGGAAAAGATGCTTAATCTACCCCAAGTTCAGCAACAGATGGGACAAAGTATTGTGCGGGGATTAGAGAACTTTTTTGCTCAAGCAGCTAGAAAAGGAGGTGGCTCCTAATGGTTACTAGAAGGAATCTTTTGGTAATTGTATTTGTTTTGCTGGTCGCCTTCATTGGAGGATGTGCCGAGAATACTCCTCCAACCCAAGTTATTCCGAATGAGCCAACCAAAGAACAACAGCAGCAAGCTGCTATACCAGATAGCCAAAATACTCCATTGCCATCCATAAGTCAGGAAAAGATGACAATAACAGTGTACAATGCTACCCAAGACGCTACCCACTTAGTTGCGGAAAGTCATGTTGTTCTCAAGAATGAACATCCTGCACAAACTGCGATAGAATTATTAGTAGCAGGAACGAAGAATGCTGAGTTGTTATCGGTCATGCCGGTTGGTACAAAATTGCGGCACATTTCCGTTAAAGACAATATTGCCTATGTGGATTTTAATGATAAATTAATTAAAAACAATACTGGTGGTTCTGCGTCAGAAATGTTGCTTGTTGCCGCTATTGTTAATACGTTGACTGAATTTCATAATATACAAAGAGTACAAATTTTAGTTGAAGGTAAAAAAATTGATACAATTTCTGGACATATGGATATTGGTGAACCACTTAGTCGTTCAGAGAAGATTATAAAGAAATAATGAAAACAGCAGTCCATACTGGGCTGCTGTTTTTGGTAATACAACTTTTTTTATGCATGTGGCATACTAGCAAGGCAGGAATTTGCCAGGATCAGGCGAAAGCATAAAAGCAGGCACACGATGCTTAAAGGGCGATGTGATCGCTTTGTTCGATGCGTTAGCAGTCGAACAACCTATATAGTAAAGAATGGATGGTGGTCAATATGCAACTTGAACAATTAGGGGAATTTGCCTTGATTGACCTGATAAAAAGAGATACTATTAATAAAGCCGATAGTGTGATGATTGGGATCGGCGATGATGCGGCTGTACTAAAATCGACTCCTGGTCGTCTGCAATTAGTGACAACTGATATGCTGGTAGAAAAGGTGCATTTTGATTTATCGACAAGTAGTGCTTGGCAACTTGGTTATAAAGCCATTGGCGTAAATTTAAGTGATATTGCAGCCATGGGCGGTGTGCCGAACCATGTTGTAATTTCTATTGCTTTGCCTAAACATTTACCCGTGGATTTTGTTGTGAGTTTGTATGATGGTATGAAAGAAATTTGCCGAGAATTCGGTGTGAATATTGTGGGTGGCGATACTGTATCCAGTCCTCATGGCCTGATCATTAATGTGACTGTCCTCGGTGAGGTCGAGGCAGATAAACTGCAGCGCCGATCAGGTGCTCGTGTGGGAGAATTGGTTGTTGTCACTGGAACCTTAGGGGATTCAGGCTGTGGGCTAGATCTACTCATGCAGGGTGATTGGCAAATTTATAGTTTTGCTTCGTCTCTAGTATCAAGACATCTAGTGCCAAAACCTCAGGTGCTTCAAGGACAAATGCTAGCCACTTTAGGATCAACTAGTATGAATGATATTAGTGATGGCCTGGCAAGTGAAGTAAACGAAATTGCTCACGCTAGTAATGTGGGCATGCGTATATATAGTTCGCTGATTCCTTTGTCGCCTGAACTTCAGGAGGCTGCTCTTTTGTTTGGAAAAACAGCAGTACATTATGCCTTATATGGTGGGGAAGATTACCAATTAGTCTTTACAATTGCCCCTGAAAAATTTAAGGTGTTAGCACAAGTTGATATTGGCACTCCCTTGACAGTGATAGGTGAAGTAACAGAGCGGAGTGAAGGTATATTATTAGTGGCTGAGGACGGCCGTACTTCAGTCCTTGAAGCAAAGGGCTATAACCATTTTTGTTAGGGGGTTTGTTGTTTATGTTGAATTTAAAAACAACTTCTCCAGAGGAAACATTTTCCTTTGGTCAGTGTTTGGCGAAGGTTTTAGGTCCAGGTCTGGTGGTCTGTTTGGCAGGAGATTTGGGAGCAGGTAAGACCTTATTAGTGCAGGGATTAGCTAAAGCTTTAGGAGTAGAAGATACAATCAACAGCCCGACATTTACTATTTTAAATGTATATGAGGCTAGCTTTCCCATCTATCATTTTGATTTGTATCGCCTGGAATATGCGGAAGAATTATTTGATATTGGTTTCTATGAATATACTGAAGGACAAGGGTTATCAATTATTGAATGGCCAGACAAATTTCCTGGTGAGCTGCCTGATGAATATTTATGGATTGATGTAAAAAGCGGTAACAATATAGATGAACGTATTTTACATGTGGCCGCCCGGGGCACCGTTTATGAACATATCTGTGAGGAGTTGAAACAAACATGCCCATTCTTGCTTTAGAAACAGCTACATTAGTATCAAGTGTGGCACTGGCGACTGCTGATACTCTGCTCGCTGAAATTACATTGCAAACTAAAAAAACACATTCAGAATTATTAATGCCCCATATTGATAAAATTTTGGCTATGGCTGAGGTGAGCAAGGCTGATATCAAGGCCGTGGCGGTAAGTGTTGGTCCAGGTTCCTTTACTGGCCTAAGAATTGGTTTAGCGACAGCAAAGACTCTCGCTTATGCGATGAATGTGCCGCTTATTGGTGTGCCTACATTGGCGGCACTGGCCTATGGGTGCCTTGTACCTGGCGTTATATTAGCGCCTATGCTAGATGCACAAAAAGGTAATGTATATCACGCGCTATTTGAATGGCGCAGTGGTGAGCTTAAGGAACTTATGCCACCAACAGTCATGTATATTGATGAGGCCTTGGACAATTTGGCGGAGTATAATACTCCTGTAGTATTAATGGGAGAAGCGACGGTCTTGCACCGCGCGAAAATTCAGCAGATAGGCAAAAATCTGGTGCTAGCTGCACCGCATCTGATTATCCAGCGGGCTGGTAGTGTAGCAACATTGGGGCATATACTGATCAGCCAGGGCAGACAGGATGATGTTATGGCTTTAGAGCCCTTATATATCAGGCGCTCTGAAGCCGAAGTTTTATGGGAACGACGCCATGGAGGAAACCTATGACTCCCATTACTTTACGCCGTATGAATGAATTTGATATTAATAGTGTGCTGATAGTGGAAGAAGAGTCCTTTACTTTGCCTTGGTCGCGGGCAGGTTTTGTCTCTGAAATGAAAAATGAATTGGCCCATTATTTAGTAATGGTTGATAGCGGTACGATTATTGGCTATGCAGGTATGTGGATCATTGTAGACGAAGCTCATGTTACCAATGTGGCGATTTTGCCTGAGTACCGAGGGCGAAAACTTGGTGAAAAATTAATGTCAGCACTTATTGAGCATGCTAAAGATCGAGGAGCTCTTTGTATGACCCTAGAGGTGCGAACATCTAATACTGTGGCTCAGGGGTTATATACCAAATTAGGTTTTGTCTCGCGGGGAATACGTCGTAACTATTATAGTGATACACAGGAAGATGCATTAATTATGTGGTGTGATAAATTAGCATAATTTTATAATTGCGGGATAAAGAAAACTTGGCTTGCGCCAAGCCTTAGTTGCCCTTACTTGGAATCAAGAGAGTGTGATACTTTCTGATTCCGAAAAAAATAGCCACTTGCGTGGCTGATAGGGTGATTGCTGATACTTATAATATGTAATAGTTAGAGAATACGTTACAAAAAGGAGACCGTTGTTTTGGAAGATTATGAAGGAAACTCCCCTAAACCATGCTTAATATTGGCTTTAGAAACAAGCTGTGATGAAACATCAGCCTCAGTAATTGCTGATGGACGGATTGTTTTGTCAAATGTCATTTCATCTCAAATACCAGTGCATCAAAAGTTCGGAGGTGTTGTGCCTGAAATTGCTTCTCGCAAACATATTGAAAATGTTATTCCCGTAGTGGATCAAGCTCTACGCGCGGCGAAAGTATCCTTAAGTGATATTACAGCAATTGGCGTAACACATGGTCCAGGCTTGGTGGGAGCGCTACTAATTGGTGTATCAGTAGCTAAAGCGTTATCCTTTGCTAAAGATATACCGCTTATTGGTGTCAATCATTTAGAAGGACATATCTTTGCCAACTTCTTATCCCATTCTGAATTAGAACCTCCTTTTATGGCTTTGGTTGTATCTGGTGGACATACTTCTTTGGTACATGTTAAGGGATATAATGATTTTGAACTCTTGGGTCAGACTAGAGATGATGCAGCTGGTGAAGCTTTTGATAAAGTAGCTAGGGTAATGAAACTGCCTTACCCTGGCGGACCATATATTGATAGTTTGGCAAAAACAGGCAATCCAGATGCGGTTGCTTTTCCCCGGGCCTTAACCGGGCGGGATAATTTTGAATTTAGTTTTAGCGGTCTAAAGTCAGCAGTACTTAATTATTTGAATAGTGCTGCGCAACGCGGTGAAGAGGTCAATAACGCTGACGTGGCTGCCAGTTTTCAGGCAGCAGTTGTGGATGTATTGGTGAGCAAGGCATTGCAGGCTGCTAGTAAATGCAATGTAAAGCAGATCGTACTAGCAGGTGGTGTAGCTGCCAATAGTGGGCTTAAACTTAAATTACAGCAGCAGTGTCAGCAAGCTGGTATGTCATTATTTTATCCGGATCTTATATTATGTACAGATAATGCGGCGATGATTGCTTGTAGGGCTTATTATCAATATTTAAGCGGTCACTATGCTGATTTACATTTAAACGCCATTCCGTCATTGAAATTGGGTAATTAGTAAAGATGGTTTGCATTGAATGGGCGAATGTGTAAATATAACAAGGAATTTCTGAAGGGTAAGTTGAATAGGTATATAGAGTGAAATTTTTTAATTCTATTCAAATAAGTTGTTCTGTAAATAAATTTGCTGATTATTGCTGGAGGTAAATATGGTAGTAGCAGGAGATATATGTCGGAAAATGACTGCATTAGCCCCGGCACAGATTGCAGTATTGGATAATATCTGTTCTATACTTGGTTTGGCAAGCGATCTGGCTCATGCTCAGGTTACAGTATATGCCAAAAGTTGTAATGAAAAATCTTTAGTGACCATAGCACAAGTTAAGCCTAATACTAGCTTTGTACAGCAGAATGCTACTATACTTGGAACAACTGTTCATGCATCTGAAGAACCTCTCATTTGGCGAACTATTAGTACTGGAGAGGCCATTCGCGGACAACGTGAGTGGGCACTGGGTATGTGGATGGAGATGCAAGTCTATCCTATACGGGATGCTAGCAGTAATGTTATCGCGGTTGTCAGTTTTGAATCGAGTATGGAAGAAGCTCAGCTAGAAAGCCATCAGCTGCTGGTGGAAACAGCTCAATTAATGCTTGCCACTGTACGGATTCCGAGTAGTAGTAAATTATATCGTTCTCTATCGGCAAGTGATGGTATTATCATTGTTGATGATCAAGGGAAGATCATTTTTGCAAATTCCACGGCTGATAGTATTTATAAGGTATTGGCTGTGGGGTGTATTGTTGGACGGCGTATTTATGAACGCCAAGCTCATATGGGCTTGGTCCAGAAAGCTATGGTTGCACGGGAAGCTTGTGAAACGGAACTGACTGAAGGTGCGATGACATTGGTACAACGGGCCATTCCTGTTATTGTTAATGGAGTTAGTATTGTATGTATCGTGGTTATTCTGACTGATGTTACGGAATTGAAAAAGAAAGAAAAAGAACTACTTATAAAATCGGCTGTTATTCAGGAAATCCACCATCGGGTGAAGAATAATTTGCAAACTATCGCCAGTCTCTTGCGGCTACAGGCACGCCGTACAAAATCACAGGAAGTTAAAGCAGCCCTGCAAGAGAGCGTTAACCGAATTGCAAGCATTTCCGTTGTTCATGAGTTTTTGTCGCAACAGGATGCAGAATTTATTGATGTAGCAGAAGTTACTAAAAATATTTTAGAACTTGTGATTCAGAATATGCTGGAACCTGATTTTGATTTGAAAACTCGTTTCAATGGTCAGACTGTCATTTTGCCCTCTGAGCAGGCTAGTAGCTTGGCCTTGGTCATTAATGAACTGATTCAAAACTCAATTGAACATGGTTTTACTGGCAGGCGGGAAGGTATTATTGGGGTAGAGATTTCTACACTTGCAGATGCTTATAAAATTGAAATATATGATAATGGGATTGGTATGCCCTTGAATTTTAATCCCCAGGCGTCGAATAGTCTGGGACTGCAAATTGTACGTACGTTGATTGAAAGCGATGTTGGCGGCAGTTTTGAACTGTATAATGATCAAGGTACTCATGCCTGTATTACAATTCCCCGTAAGGTGGAGGGAGGAGATTAAGTATGCAACCACTACGAATTATTATTGCTGATAATGAATCTATTATCAGAATGGATTTGAAGGAGATGTTAGAAGAAGCTGGACATACTATTGTAGCTGAGGCATCTAATGGCATCAAGGCTGTTGAGTTGGTGCGTGAGCAACAGCCTGATTTGGTGATTATGGATATTAAGATGCCTGAGATGGATGGTATTACAGCAGCTAAAATAATTTCCAATGAAAAAATTGCTCCTGTCTTACTGCTAACAGCTTTTAGCCAAAAAGACATTGTGGAAAAGGCTAAAGATTCAGGAGTACTGGCTTATTTAGTAAAGCCTGTCAAGGAAGCAAACTTATTTCCAGCTATGGAGATTGCCTTATCTCGTTTCCAGGAATTTGCCGAGCTAGAACAAGAATTAGAAAACGTAAAAAATTCTCTAGAGACCCGAAAAATTCTTGACCGGGCCAAAGGGATCTTAATGGATGCCTATAATCTAAGTGAAACTGAAGCCTATCGACGTATTCAGCAGTACAGTATGAGTAAGCGTAAAGCCATTAAAGATGTAGCTGAAGCTATCGTGGGGGCATCAAAAAAGAAAAATTAATCTAGGAAATGAGGATTTCTCAGAAAAATTTACGAAAAATACGTATTTTTCTTGCTAAACACTTGCTTTTTGTTGGCTAATTTTATATTATAAAATAAGTGATTAGCACTCGCTACTACTGAGTGCTAACAACAACGTAAAAAATTACATATCATAAAGGAGGTTACTTCAATGATTAAGCCGTTAGGTGACAAAGTAGTCATTAAGGTTCTAGAAGGTGAAATGAAAACAAAGAGTGGTATCGTATTACCTGATACTGCTAAGGAGAAGCCACAAGAAGGCCAAATTATCGAGGTTGGTACAGGCAAAATGTTAGAAAATGGCCAACGTGTAGCTCTTGATGTGAAAGTCGGCGATAGGATAATTTTCTCCAAGTATGCTGGTACTGAAGTGAAATTTGAAGGTCAAGAATATCTGATCGTAAGTGAAAGAGATATTCTGGCAATTGTAGAATAGTCAATTGGTCTGGCAAAAGCTGGATATCAGGACTTGGGTGCGGGCCTACTACCTCTCATCCAAACTGAAAAATAGAAATCTCACTTATAAAAGTGGGATTCTTGAGAATTAATAAAATTAATTTTGGAGGCTTACATACAATGGCAAAACAAATTTTGTTTGATGAAGATGCACGTCGCGCACTAGAGAAGGGCGTAAATGCTCTCGCTAATGCAGTAAAGGTAACACTTGGACCTAAAGGTCGTAATGTTGTTCTTGATAAAAAATTCGGTGCTCCAACTGTTACTAATGATGGTGTAACCATTGCCCGTGATATTGATTTGGAAGATCCGTTTGAAAACATGGGCGCACAACTTGTGAAAGAAGTTGCTACCAAAACCAATGATGTTGCTGGTGATGGTACTACTACTGCTACTCTACTAGCTCAAGCTATGGTTCGCGAAGGTATGCGCAATGTTGCTGCAGGCGCTAATCCAATGATTATTAAAAAGGGTATCGAAAAAGCTGTAAAAACTTTGGTAGAAGAAATTAAAAAATCTTCTAAAAAAGTAGAAACAAAAGACGCGATTGCTCAAGTTGCTTCAATTTCTGCAGCTGACGAAGAAATCGGCAACCTGATAGCTGAAGCTATGGAAAGAGTCGGTAAAGACGGTGTTATCACTGTTGAAGAATCCAAAGGTATGGGCACTAGTCTTGATGTAGTTGAAGGTATGCAATTTGACCGTGGCTACATTTCCCCATACATGGTTACTGACACAGACAAAATGGAAGCCGTTCTTAACGACCCATACATTTTGATCACTGACCGCAAAATTGGCGCAATTGCTGACTTATTACCTACACTTGAAAAAGTAGTACAACAAGGTCGCGAGCTGTTAATTCTTGCTGAAGATATTGAAGGCGAAGCATTAGCTACTTTGGTTGTTAACAAACTTCGTGGTACTTTCAAAGCAGTAGCTGTAAAAGCTCCTGGCTTTGGTGATCGTCGTAAAGCAATGCTTGAAGATATTGCAGCACTTACTGGTGGTACTGTAGTAACTGAAGAAATTGGCCGTAAACTTGACACTGTTGAGCTTGTTGATCTTGGTCGCGCTCGTCAAGTACGTGTTTCTAAAGAGGAAACAACCATCATTGATGGTGCTGGTGATGCGACTCTCATCAAAGCTCGTGTTAGCCAAATTAAAACACAAATCGAAGACAGTACTTCTGATTTCGATAAAGAAAAACTCCAAGAGCGTCTTGCTAAATTGGCTGGCGGCGTAGCCGTTATTCAAGTGGGTGCTGCTACTGAGGTTGAGCTCAAAGAGAAAAAATATCGCATTGAGGATGCTCTTAATGCAACTCGTGCAGCGGTTGAAGAAGGTATCGTAGCTGGTGGTGGTACTACTTTCATCGATATCCTACCTGCTCTTGAGAGCATTGAAGTGATTGGCGATGAACTAACAGGTGTTAATATCGTAAGACGCGCTATTGAAGAGCCTGTACGTCAGATTGCTCATAATGCGGGCTGCGAAGGTTCCATTGTTGTCGAAAACGTTAAGAAAGCCGGCAAAGGCATGGGTTTCAATGCGTTGACTGAACAATATGTAGACATGATTGCTGCAGGTATTGTTGATCCTGCTAAAGTAACTCGTTCTGCACTGCAAAATGCAGCGAGTATTGCAGCAATGGTCTTAACTACTGAAACTTTGGTTTCTGATAAGCCTGAGAAAGACGGCGGTGCTGCTGCAGGTATGGGCGGCATGGGCGGTATGGGCGGTATGGGTGGCATGGGCGGCATGATGTAATTAGGAGTTCTAAACCCTTCTGATCAAAGGGTTTGGCTTCTTGGAAACATTGTATGTTACCATTTTGCTACCGAAAATCAAAAAAAATAGAGGTTGTCCATGAGTTTATCAAACTTGTGGGCGGCCTCTTTTTTCTTATCTTTGGCAACATGCAGGTATACTCGTTTTATCGTATCGTCATCAGTATGCCCCAGTTGTTGTATGATTTCTTAAATGGCAATAACAGTAAGACAAAATTTTGAGGAAAATATTCCTCTGTTCTCGTGCACCCTTTTTGCTTCAAATTACATTATATGCAATTTAGTAAATTGTAAAAGAAAGATCGGAGCTGTCGCCAGCTATAAAATTATATTGCTAATGCGATAGTCTCTTTGTCATTAGGATCTTTTATTTGTATGGAGACATGTATATGAAAATAACTCAACTCATTGATTAATCATCTTTTTACAGAATTTTATTTGACATGTTGAGCATTCGTAAAAATCGCTTGTAGTAATTCGTATGTCTCATTAAGCTTTTCTTCAGATAGCCCAATTAACAATTGTTGTCGATGCCATCGGGCGACTTCTTCCCATTGAGGATATAGCTGCAAGGAGGCTTCGGTCAAGAAAACCGTCTTTTCGCGTTTATCTGTCCCTTCTCGTCTCCATATGAACCCTTTTCGTTCTAAGTTTATCAGGCTTTTGGATATCGCTGCCGGTTCAATATTTAAATAATTAGCCAGAACGGCTTGAGGCATTTCGCCTTTATCCTTTATCGTCGTGATGATAGTCCACTCTGAACTATATATTCCATGTTTTTGCAGCATTTGGTTTAATCCTTTTGAAATAACACGAGTAGTTTGGTATAGTTGGCGGAAGAGTTCGTCTGTTTTTTCCATGTAACCTCCCTCTTAAATGCTTCTTAAGAAACTTTAATGTTAATATCAGATATTCAGGGAAATACGCATATGATTAACTAGTTAATCACATGTCAAGAATATTACTTTTCCCTCTTTCTGTCAATAGTTTGCCTGAAATGAAGCACTATTTCTAACGATAAAAGACAAAAAACTCTCTCTGTCTGTAAGACAAAGAAAGCTTTTTGTGTTAATGCCCGATTTAATGGACTGAATTTGGCTTTCTTTATTATAACCAAATGCCGATAATCTCTCTAAAGCCTATTTCCATTAAAAATGCAAAAGCAAATATATATGTTATAAAAATACCAATGACTGTTTTTTTGTTTTTTCCCATCATACAATCCTCCTGATATAAAATAATATTAAAAAAATTTATTGGTAGCGCATTCCGGAATTATTTATCTGTGGTTTATTGAAAGAACTAAGTACGAGTCAATTTATTCAAGCATTGCATCATTCCTTTCTAGTTTTATAAATCGGTGTTTAGCTTTATAACATATTAGAAAAGTGATAAACTAGTATAT
>Ga0316604_10001323_pt1 | contig 22363 bp, 21 predicted proteins | sample OWC_soil_day20_C_FD_207650 | JGI IMG/M metagenome (GOLD analysis project Ga0316604, IMG submission 207650) | Wetland soil microbial communities from Old Woman Creek delta, Ohio, United States - OWC_soil_day20_CT | ecosystem: Environmental > Terrestrial > Soil > Wetlands | place: USA: Ohio...
ATCAGGAAACAGGAAATGACCATCCAGAATGTCTTCATGAGGGACGCCGGATCGAAACAAGACGACGCCGGGCAAGCCGCCCCGGCGTCGTTGAAGAGAGTGTTGTGAATTGAGAAATTAGCGGGCAGGTAATGCGCACGCGTGGCGCGTGACGGCCCGCCGTTGCTAATGCTTGTCGAAGAATTGCTCGTTTTCTGTCGACCCTTTCAGCGCGGTGGTCGATGACTGCCCGCCCTCGATGCATTGGGTGACTGCATCGAAATAGCCCGTGCCTACCTCGCGCTGATGTTTCACGGCGGTGAAACCACGCTCGGCTGCGGCGAACTCGGCCTGCTGCAGTGCCACGAAAGCGCTCATGTTGTTCCGGGCGTAGCCGTAGGCCAGATCGAACATTGCGTAGTTCAGGCTGTGGAAGCCCGCCAAGGTGATGAACTGGAATTTGTAGCCCATTGCGCCAAGCTCGCGCTGGAAGCTGGCGATCACCGAATCGTCGAGGTTCTTTTTCCAATTGAATGAGGGCGAGCAGTTGTAGGCCAGCATCTTGCCCGGAAACCGGGCATGGATCGCTTCAGCAAAGGCCCGAGCATACGCGAGGTCCGGTTTGCCGGTTTCGCACCAGATCAAGTCGGCCCATGGCGCATACGCCAGTCCGCGGGAGATCGCCTGGGCCAGCCCCGGCTTGGTGCGGTAGAAGCCCTCAATGGTGCGTTCCCCGGTACAGAATGGCTGATCATTAGGATCGACATCGGAAGTCAGCAGGTCTGCGGCTTCGGCGTCCGTGCGCGCCACCAGCAAGGTCGGCACTCCCAGTACATCGGCGGCGAGTCTTGCCGCCACCAGTTTGGCAATCGCTTCGCGGCTGGGAACCAGCACCTTGCCGCCCATGTGCCCACATTTCTTGACGGAGGCAAGCTGATCCTCAAAGTGTACGCCGGCCGCTCCGGCTTCAATCATCGCCTTCATTAGTTCGAAGGCGTTCAGTACGCCACCAAAGCCGGCTTCGGCATCTGCCACGATGGGGGCGAAATAGTCCAGATAGTCGGTGTCTTCCGGGTTTTTGCCTTCGGACCACTGGATCTGGTCCGCACGTGTGAAGGTGTTGTTGATCCTGCGGACGACAGCAGGGACGGAGTTGGCCGGGTAGAGGGATTGGTCCGGGTACATCTCGCCGGCAATGTTGGCATCTCCGGCTACCTGCCAGCCTGATAGATAGATCGCCTGCAGGCCGGCCTTGACCTGTTGCATGGCCTGGTTGCCGGTCAGGGCGCCGAGCGCATTGACGAAGGGGGTTGTGGAGATGAGATGCCAGAGTTTCTCGGCGCCACGTCGTGCCAGGGTGTGTTCGACTTGTACAGAGCCGCGCAGACGGACCACGTCTGCTGCGGTATAGCTGCGCCGGATGCCTTGCCAGCGCGGGTTGTGCTGCCAGTCCTGCTCGAGTTGCCTGATTTGTTCGCTGCGGGTCATGCTCGTTCTCCTGTTGGGTGGATGCTTGCCGGTGGATGTTTTTATAACCGGCGAGTCAGTATAGGAAAATCGATGCTGCACAGCAGCAAAATATGCATAGGGGTTTGCTCTAGGCAGAGGGCTGAGCCGCGCTCATGAAAAAGCCGCCCGAAGGCGGCTTGGGTGATGGAGCCGGATAATAATCAGGCGTGAACTTCTTCTTCCTCAAACTGCAGGGCGACTTTTCCGTCCGGATCCACGTCGATTCCGACCTTGCCGCCGTGGGCCAGGCGGCCAAACAGCAGCTCGTCGGCCAGAGCGGAGCGGATCGTGTCCTGGATCAGGCGGGCCATCGGGCGGGCGCCCATCAAGGGGTCGAAACCTTTGTCCGCGAGCCAGCTCTTGAGGGCTTCGGTGAAATACACCTCGACCTTTTTCTCCTGTAACTGGTCTTCAAGTTGCATCAGGAATTTGTCGACCACGCGCAAGATGATGTCGCGATTGAGCGCCTTGAACGAAATGACGGCATCCAGCCGGTTGCGGAATTCCGGCGAAAACAGTTTCTTGATCTCGACCAGCTCGTCACCTGCTTCGCGGCTTGCGGTGAAGCCCATCGTGCTTTTCTGGATGGTTTCCTGCCCGGCATTGGTGGTCATGATCAGGATCACGTTGCGCAGATCCGCCTCGCGGCCATTGTTGTCGGTGAGCTTGCCGTGGTCCATGACCTGCAACAGGATGTTGTAGATATCCGGATGGGCCTTCTCGATTTCGTCGAGCAGCAGCACGCAATGCGGTTTTTTGGTGACGATCTCGGTGAGTTGGCCGCCCTGGTCAAAGCCGACATAGCCGGGGGGCGCACCGATCAGACGACTGACGGCATGGCGCTCCATGTATTCGCTCATGTCGAAACGGACCAGCTCGATGCCCAGTGTGTAGGCAAGCTGACGGGCGACCTCGGTCTTGCCGACGCCGGTCGGACCGGAGAACAGGAAGGATCCGATCGGTTTGGCCGGATTGCCCAGCCCCGAGCGGCTCATCTTGATGGCCTTGGCAAGCGCGTCAATGGCTGCTTCCTGACCAAACACCAGATTCTTCAGATCGCGGTCCAGAGAGGCCAGTGCCGTACGGTCATCATTGGAGACCGAGCGCGGCGGGATGCGTGCAATACGTGCGACGATTTCCTCGATTTCGCCTTTGCCGATGGTTTTCTTCTGACGGCTCTTGGGCAGGATGCGCTGGGCCGCACCGGCTTCGTCGATCACATCAATGGCCTTGTCAGGCAGATGCCGGTCGTTGATGTAACGTGCCGAGAGCTCCGCGGCGCTGGTAATGGCGGCGGAGGAATACTTGATGCCATGGTGTTCCTCAAAGCGGCTTTTGAGGCCCTTGAGAATCTCGATGGTTTCCGATACAGACGGTTCGCTGACATCTATCTTCTGGAAGCGCCGTGACAGGGCGTGATCCTTTTCGAAGATGCTGCGGAACTCGGTGTAGGTGGTTGCCCCGATGCATTTGAGCTGGCCCGAAGAGAGCGCCGGTTTGAGCAGGTTTGAGGCATCCAGCGTTCCACCGGAAGCTGCACCGGCGCCGATCAGGGTGTGGATTTCATCGATGAACAGGATGGCATTCTGGTTCTCGATGAGTTGCTTGAGCACGGCCTTCAGGCGTTGCTCAAAATCACCCCGGTACTTGGTTCCGGCCAGCAGTGCGCCCATGTCCAGTGCGTACACTTGCGCATCGGCCAGAATTTCCGGGACACGGCCTTCAACGATATGGCGCGCCAGCCCTTCGGCAATCGCGGTCTTGCCGACGCCGGCTTCACCAACCAGAAGCGGATTGTTTTTGCGGCGTCGGCACAGGGTCTGAATCACGCGCTCCAGTTCCTTGTCGCGCCCGATCAGGGGATCGATCTTGCCCACCAGCGCCTGCTGGTTCAGGTTCTGGGTGTAATTCTCCAGGGCGCCGCCAGGGCCGGCGGCTTCGCCTTCTCCTTGTTCACCATTCTCGCCTTCGCTGGTCTTCTTCTCGGACGAGCCCGGCGTCGGGCTGGCCTTGGCCACACCATGCGAAATGAAGTTCACCACATCCAGGCGCGAGATGCCCTGACGTTGCAGGAAGAACACTGCGTGCGAATCCTTTTCGCCAAAGATGGCTACGAGCACGTTGGCGCCATTCACTTCCTTCTTGCCCGAGGATTGGACGTGCAGGATCGCGCGCTGGATGACGCGCTGGAAGCCCAGCGTGGGCTGCGTATCGATTTCCTCTTCACCGGAAACCGTCGGGGTGTGTTCGTTGATGAAGGTCGTCAGTTCCCGACGCAGCTCTTCGATGTTGGCCGCGCACGCGCGCAGAACCTCGGCAGCGGAAGGGTTGTCCAGCAGTGCGAGCAGCAGGTGCTCCACCGTGATGAACTCGTGACGCTTTTGTCGGGCTTCCACAAAAGCCATGTGGAGGCTTACTTCCAGTTCCTGGGCAATCATTATGCTTCCTCCATCACGCACGCCAGCGGATGCTGGTTCTGACGCGCAAAACTGCCAACCTGCTCGACTTTCGTCGCGGCTACGTCGCGCGGAAACGTTCCGCAGACGCCCCTGCCTTCATGATGGACTGCCAACATGACACGCGTTGCCTGTTCGCGATCCATCCCAAAAAACTTCTGCAGCACAATCACGACGAAGTCCATTGGGGTGTAATCGTCGTTCAGCAGCAAGACCTTGAACATCGGTGGTGCCTGCAGCCTAGTGCGTTCTGCTTCAAGCGTTGTTTCGTGTTGTTTACGGGTAGCCATGGCACCCATTCTAATGACTCCGACCCATACATCAAGTTCCGTTCTTCCCTTGAAAATGGTGGCTATTCCGGCTTTCTCAAGAGCGATCCCGATATCGGGCAAATACCCGCCCTGTGATCAGGACAGAAGAATCTTTTGCCGAGTCAACTCAAGCAATCCACGTGCCTGATAACGGACCTGACAATCCGATCTGTCGTATTTATGCCAACGGCGCAGACAGGCTCTCTTGACGGCACTAGAGGCAAGGCGTAAAAGCCGACTGTGCTCCGTCGTGATGCGTTCAGCAACATGACATCGACGGCAACGTCGGGTAATCCAAGAAGCACACCCGCACAAGCGGGATTGAGACAGATAAACCAGAGGAAGAAGGAAGAGGTAAGGGGTATGGCAACTGGTACAGTGAAGTGGTTTAACGACGCCAAAGGGTTCGGTTTCATTACGCCGGACGATGGAAGCGAAGATTTGTTCGCGCATTTTTCCGCCATCAACATGAACGGCTTCAAGTCGCTCAAAGAAGGTGAAAAAGTTTCGTTTGAGCCGACGCAGGGCCCGAAGGGCAAGCAGGCTTCGAATATTCAGCGCGCCTGATCTGACTGCCCGTTCAACGAGCAGCAAAAAGGCCCGTCGTTTCAGGACGGGCCTTTTGTTTTGGTCCTTGTCATGAGCCGCATCCTCCTTCTGAACAAACCTTTTGGCGTTCTGAGCCAGTTCACTGGCGAACCGGGGCAACGCACGCTGGCCGCGTTCGTGACGGAGAAGGATGTGTATGCCGCCGGGCGTCTGGATGCAGACAGCGAAGGTCTTTTGCTGCTTACCGACGATGGCCGTCTGCAGCACCAGCTGGCAGATCCCAAGCACAAGCAACCCAAGGTTTACCTGGCCCAGGTAGAAGGGCTCCCTGCACCAGAGGCGCTGCAGCAATTGCGTGGCCGACTGGATCTGGGCGATTTCGTAACCCAGCCTTGCAAAGCCGAGCAGGTCGCTGATCCGGATTGGTTGTGGCCGCGGGATCCCCCGATCCGTGAGCGTAAGAGCATTCCGACCAGCTGGCTCCGGATCGAGTTGCGTGAAGGCAAGAACCGCCAGGTCAGGCGCATGACGGCCAAGGTGGGTTTGCCAACCTTGCGTCTGATCCGGGTTTCTATCGGTCCCTGGCAACTCGGGGATTTACGGCCCGGGCAATGGCGTCTGGCCTGAGCAACAATGTGCGCTCAGGGCTCGGCCTTGTGCAGGATTGCCCGGTAGAATCCAGTGCTATTGTTGTTTTCCGGTTTAGCAGAAAGCCATCCATGAAACTCCGTTGTGTAATTGCTGCGCTACTGGCGCTTGTTTCTTTTGCTGCCGCGGCAGAGGCATTGAAAACGGTTGATCTGTCGATCGGGATGTACCGGATCCAGGCTGAAGTGGCCGCTACGCAACAAGCCCGTGAATTGGGTTTGATGAATCGTCAGACGATGCCGCAGCAGGCCGGCATGCTCTTCGTTTTCGAGCAGGCCCAGCCTTATTGTTTCTGGATGAAGAATACTTTGCTGTCTTTGTCGATTGCGTTCATCGATGAGGCTGGGCAGATTGTCAATCTGGCGGACATGCAGCCGCAGACCGAAACCAATCATTGTGCGGTCAAGCCCATCCGGTATGCGCTGGAAATGAATCGGGGATGGTTCAAGGCCAAAGGGATCAAGGCAGGGGCGACCGTGAATGGCATCGTGACGCCAGCCGGAAAATAGCCTCGCACGGCAAGAGCTAGCCTGCCCAGGGCGCTAGCTGTCCTACACAGACAAGGCTTACTGGTCTTTGCCGGAACCACCCAGCAGGAACGCGACAGAGCGTGCGCCGCGCTTGTTGTCGGGTTTGGTGGATACGCTGTTGGTTTTCGCCGGAGAGATGGCTTCCGGGGCCTTGCTGCTGGTGTAGGGGCGGTCGAAGTCGAAACCGTCTTCCGCGATGTTGCGCTTGGGACGTGCCTTGGCTGCGGGTCTGGCATCTTCACTGCGGGAGACCGGACGGCTCGCTTCGAAGCTGTCGTCGCTGGCCTGACGCCTGGGCTTGGCATGTCCGCCGCGGAAACGACGCAGCTCTTCCACGGAAGTTTCCGGGCCGAAGCCGGGTACGAGCTGTTGTGGGATCTTGAGCTTGATGAGCTTTTCAATGGCCACCAGCTTGTAATTCTCTTCCGGCGCGACCAGGGATACCGCTGCGCCTTGTTTGCCGGCACGGCCCGTACGGCCGATCCGGTGGATATAGTCTTCCGGCGTGCCGGGGATTTCGAAGTTCACCACGTAAGGCAGGTCATCGACATCCAGGCCTCGTGCTGCGACGTCAGTCGCGACCAGTACGCGGGTTGCGCCGGACTTGAAGTTCTCGAGTGCGGCCGTGCGTTCAAGCTGGGTCTTGTCGCCGTGGATCGCGTCGGCTGAGATGCCTTCTTTCTGCAGGTGACGGGCCAGGCGTGCGCAACCGAACTTGGTGTTGACGAAGACCAGTGTCTGACCCAAACCATCCGCGCCGGCGTTGAGCAATTCGGCCAGCAGATCGCGTTTGACATGGCTGGACACCGGGTGCACGAGGTGGCTGATGGTTTCCGAGACGGTATTGCGGCGTGCAACTTCGATGAGTTGCGGCGCACGCAGCATGCTGTCGGCCAGCTTCTTGATTTCTTCCGAGAAGGTCGCCGAGAACAACAGGCTCTGACGTTTGCTCGGGAGCAGGTTCAGGATGCGGCGGATATCCGGGATGAAACCCATGTCCAGCATGCGGTCTGCTTCATCAAGCACCAGGAATTCGACCTGGCCGAGGAGGATGGTTTTCTGTTCGACGTGATCAAGCAAGCGTCCCGGCGTGGCGACCACGATCTCGATGCCGCGGCGCAGCTCGGCAATCTGGGCTTTCATGTCTACGCCGCCGTAAATGCAGGTGGAGCGTAGCGGCAAATATTTGCTGTAGGTCTGCACCGATTCGTGGACCTGCATGGCCAGTTCGCGCGTCGGAGCGATGATCAAGGCCCGCACCGGATGGCGTGCCGGCGACGTGCTGGGACTGGCGTGTGGCGCCAGCCGTTGCAGCAAAGGCAGGGTGAAACCAGCGGTTTTGCCGGTGCCGGTCTGGGCCCCGCCCATGACATCGCCTCCCGCCAGTACGACCGGAATGGCTTGGCATTGGATCGGGGTCGGCTCGGTGTAGCCAGCCTCTTCGACGGCGCGTAACAGTTCGGGGATCAGCCCCAGATCGGCAAAACTCATGTGCTTGGAATGGGCCGCAACGGCAGCGGGCCGGCGGACTTTTGCGAAAGGAAACAAGACAGTATAACCGTCATCGGGTTTCACCGTCGGTATTGCTTCTCCTGCTCGGCACCGTGGGGCTGGGTTTTTGCCAAATAAGCCGTCACTTCCTCGCGGTCATGGTAGAGGTGGCGGATGCGCAGGACGTAGCTGTCTCCGTGCAGCTTGAAGCGCGCATCGATGAGCTGGCGGCAGCGCTTGAGTTCGTCGAAACGCTTCTTCATGGGCAACTTCAGGTTGAAGATGCAGCGCCGGGCGCGTCCTGAAGCGACCCAGTCAGCGACCAGCTGGGCGATGCGGGCGGGTTGCTCCACCATGTCGCAGACCAGCCATTCCACCTGTTTGCGTGGTGAACGCCAGGTAAAGCCGTCGGCCCGGACATGTTCCACCATGCCGCCAGCAATCAGCGAGGGCGCAATCGGACCGTTATCCACGGCAAATACATGCAGGCCACGTTCGGCAAACTGGTAACTCCAGCCGCCAGGGGCTGCGCCGAGGTCGATGGCGTAGAGGCCGGCCCGCAGGCTGTTGTTACGTTCTTCTTCGGTCATCAGGGCATCAAAGGCCTCTGCAAGTTTGAGTGTCGAGCGGCTCGGGGCTTCACGCGGCATGCGCAAGCGTGCAATGCCCATGGGCCAGGGCGAGGCATCACCGGGACGGCTCAGGCCCAGATCAATCTGGCTGGAATCCTTGAAGAACAGATGCAGCGTGGGCAAGTCTTCCTTGTTATTGCGCAGGATGCGGCGTGCCGTGAGCGCGCGTTCGATGTGCGGGATGAATCGCTTGAGGAAGCCGCCCAGGGTTTTGGCGTCGTTGGTGTCGGCTGTTTCCACTTCGAGACGGCCGATCTGGATGTTCAGTGCAGCAATGGCCTCGATCAACGGGGTGGCACGATCTTCGGTCGGCAATTCGCTGAGGCGTTCCACCCACACGCTGCGCTGGCGGGCAAAGACAAAAGCCACGAATGGCGCCGCTTCCAGGGCGAGCTCCCAGTCGAAGACCTCATGGAAGACGTAATGGACGCACCCCGTATTCGGGGCTGTACGTACGATGCCGCTGATTCCCGCGCGTTGCGCCAGAATTTCGGTTTCGGCAGCGCATTCGTGTTCAAAGCCGGGGCGACACAGCAGGATGAAACCTTTGGCGGTTGGAGACATTGTTATGGTTTACCGCGATGATGGCAGGCATGGATGTTAGCCTAGCTATGCCCACAGGACCATGCCTTGAACGAGTTCCTGTTGTTACGATTGCTTCTTTCCTGTGCCTGTCGATAATCATTGCATGGACTCCGTAAAGCCTAGCGCGTCAGCCGCCCGGATCGTCGCCGTCGCAGAACTGCGCCACGGCATGTTTGTCGCGGATCTTGACCGGCCCTGGCTGGGCACCCCCTTTCTGCTGCAGGGTTTCCTGATCGAAGACGATGAACAGATCGCGCATCTGCGTGATCTGTGCAGCTTCGTGCGGATTGATCCTGCGCGCTCGATCGGAATGAGTTTTACCCCTCCGGAGCGAGGCTCCCGCAGCCCCCGGGTGCGTCGCCATCTGCCTGCTTTCGTGCAGGAGGATGTGCAACGTGGCAGGCTCGATTTCATGGCCTTCTTGCGGCGCTTGTTACGGCGCGGCAAAGGTGATGTCGATGACATCCAGGTGGAACTGCTTGCCGCTGGTCGTGAAGCACGTGCTCTGGCCGCGGATGGTGTCGATGTGCCGCTGGAGCTTGAAATGCTGGCGGGGGCGCCGGCCTACGATGGTGCGGAGCGGGCCGTTGCGCAGGTGCTGAGTGACATCCGTACCAGGAGCGCAGTGGATCTGTATCAGGCCGAGGTTGCGGTGCATGACATGGTCTGCAGCGTGATGCGCAACCCGGATGCCCTGATGTGGATTGCGCGTTTGCGTACGGGGAACGAGAAAGCGTATCAGCGGGCGCTGGACACCAGTGTGCACATGATGGTGTTCGGCAACAGCATGGGCATGCGTGAGGCTGAACTGGAACTGCTGGGGCTGGCGGGGCTTGTGCTGGATATCGGCTGTCTGCATCTTCCCGCGGCGCTTCAGGACAAGACGGGGGGATTATCGCCTGACGAGCATGCCGAATACCAAAAGCATGTCGGGTATTCCATCGAGATCTTGAATGAGTGCAGCCAGACGAAGCCGGAGCTGATTGCAGTGGTGCGTCGGCATCATGAAAGAATCGATGGCAGCGGCTATCCGGATGGCCTGCACGGCGACGCAATCGGGCTGTATGGCGAAATGGCCGGTGTGGTCGACAGTTATTGCGCCATGGTGCGCCAGCGTTCGCATGCACAAGCCATATCCAGCCAGCAGGCGCTCGAAATCCTGCTCAAGGAGCGGGATGTCCGCTTCAGTGCCAATGTGCTGGACCAGTTCGTTCAGTGCGTTGGCCTGTATCCGGTCGGCGCTCTGGTCGAGCTGCATACGGGCGAGGTTGGTGTGGTGGTGGCACAGAACCGGGTGCGTCGGCTTCAACCAAGAATCATGGTGCTTTTGCAGGCTGACAAGCAGGCGTTGAGCTATCCGCTGATGCTGGATCTGCTCTACGAACCCAAGGCTCCCGATGGTTCTGTCTATCGGATCCTGCGTGGTTTGCCGCCTGATGCTTACGGAATTGATCCGCAGGAATTCTATCTCGGATGAACAATATGGAAGCACCTTCCGCGTGCGCGCTGACGGAGGATCTGTCTGCCTTGCTCGCGATCCGGCAATTTGATCCGGGCGTTTTATCCGGCGAAATTCTCCGGGCGATCCAGCCGGACCTGGAGGGGGGCTTCGAAACCCCAGCGCTGGCCGATGCGCTGGCAGGGCTAGCCCGGCATGGCTGGGACGGTCTGGCGGATTTCGAGCGGACCTGGCGTGCGGCGCTGTTGGCAGGTGCGCCGGCATCGCTTGCCGCAGAGGGCGTGCGTGCATGGCTGGTGGCTCTGACGCGAGAGCCCATGAGCGTCGGCCAGCTTGCTGCCGTCCAGGCACTGGCGCTGCATGTCGCGGGTCGTGCCGCCGAACTGGTGCGGCAGACCGTATCGTGCAGTGATGCACGGCAGACGCTTGCAGAACTCCTGCGGGCGGCCGCGCCGGGCGCGCAAACCGGCGTACTCATCCTGCACTTGCCGGCGTTCCTGGAGGCGCTTGAAGATCCCGGTGGTCCCTGGCAAGTGGAACTGGTACAGGCCGTGATGGCGCGATTGCGGCCTGGCGACTGGTTTCTCCAGAGCTCTGCACACGAATGGCTGTTGCTGATGCCCGAATTGCGTTCTGCCACCCAACTGCCACTTGCCGCCCAGGCGTTCAGCACGGCGTGCACTGAGGTGTTGGCCCTGCATTTCGGGCTACACCAGAACACGCTCTGCGTGGGTGCCGCCTTGGCGCCGGAGGATGGTCAGTCGGCTCCCGAACTCTTGTTCGCAGCGCGCACCGCAGCGATGCACGCGCGGACGCGTGGCGAGACGTTTGGCCGCTTCCAGCCGGAACGTGGTGCCCTGCGTGATGATCAGGAGCTGGGGCTGGAGTTTGCGCGGGCCTTGCAATCCAATGCCCTGCTTTTGCACTTCCAGCCTCAGGTGTGTCTGGGGCAGAACCAGTGCATCGCGGTGGAAGCCCTGCTGCGCTGGCGCAATGCAAAAGGAATATGGGTCAGCCCGCCGTATCTGATTTCCCTGGCCGAGCGATTGGGTTTGCTGCCCCGTCTGTGCGACTGGCTGATTGCCGAAGCCTGTCGCCAGTTGTCCGTGCTCAGCAAAGCGGGGTTCTCTTTGCGTGTCGCAATCAATCTGACTGCACGCGATTTCTACGATGTGGACTTGCCGGCGCGCGTCAAGCAGCTGGCGCTTACCTGGGGAGTGAATCCGCAGCAACTGGTGATCGAGGTGACCGAGACCACCCTGATTGCTCAGCCCCAGCGGGCTCTTGGCGTGTTTGAAGCGCTGCGCGCTTTGGGTTGCCGCATCTCGCTGGACGATTTCGGGACTGGCAATTCGTCACTGGCCTATCTGCGCGAACTGCCCGTCGACGAGATCAAGATCGATCGCTGTTTCGTGGCCGATGTGCTCGAGAGCAGCCGGTCGGCGGCCATCGTGCGCAGTGTGATTGCGTTGGGGCGCGGGCTGGGGCTGAATGTCGTGGCCGAAGGGGCCGAGCATGAAGCCGTGATTGCCTGGCTCCGGGACGAAGGGTGTTCCGTGGTGCAGGGGTTCGGTTTTGCGCGCCCCATGAGCAGTGAAGCCCTGCTCGAATGGTTGAGGTCTCGTCCGGACTCAGTACGCGCCTGAGTCGGCCTTGGCGGCACGCCTGCGGGAACTGCTTTTGGTGGCCGGTGTTTCGGCGGGGGCGGAAGCTTCTTCGGTAGCGGCGTCGGGCTTGCTGGATTTTGCAGCAGGCAAGACTGGGGGCAGTTCCGGCTTGACCGTATCGATCTTGTTTTCCGCCATGTAATCGTTCATGTCTTTCCAGCCCGCAAAGACAGATGCCTTCTGCGCCGTCGGATTCAGCGCGTAGCAATCCTCCAGGGCGCGTCCGGCATGACGACAGGCGCCACCGATGGCCTTCCCTTCAGCATCCTTGGCCTCCGCCTGTTTGGCCGGGTCGGGGATGCCCAGTCGCTCGCAGGCGGTGAGGGCGCAGAGAAGGATGGGCAGAAGGCAGAAGGCGGGGGCTTTCATGAGCGGATGGCCGTGGCTGGATAAGATTTTAACGACATCTTCCGGGCGGGCTTGAATGCTGTTGCACAGATTTCCGGTAGGACCGTTTGTCACTTGCCGGCTCCGGCTTGTTCTTCTCACGCGCCTATAATCCGCCTTCCGCTCGTGGCGTTTCTGGAGTTTCTGATGCACGCAATTCCCTTTCGCGCAGGCCAAAGCCTGCTGGTATCCCTGTTTTTCACACTGACGGCGCTGCCGGTGCTGGCTGCTCCGGCCAAAAAAGCGCCTGCTGCTGCCCCCGCCGCATCGACAAGGATCGAGCTTACCCACCAGCTTGGTGCCGACACTGGCGAACAGATCGCCCGGATCGTTGAACGTTTCAATGCGCAGAGCAAGGTCGGACAGATCTCCTTGTCGGATCGTCCCTGGGGAGAAGGTACCCAGCCGCAACTGGCGATCATTGCCGATACTGACAACGAAGCGGCCGTGCTGAGCGGACGTCATTTCAAACCGCTCTGGCGGGTCATGAAAGATGCCGGCGAACCACTACAGGCTTTACCTGTGCCGCGCTTCATGGTGCCTTCGGCGCTGGATGCAGCAGGGCATCCGCTGGCTTTGCCGGTGGGCTTGTCGACGCCGGTCGTGTTCTTTAACAAGGATGCACTGACCAAGGCCGGTGCGGATCTGGGTGCCCTGCCGAAAAGCTGGAACGAATGGCAGGACGTGCTCGGCAAGCTCTACCAGAGCGGCGTCGGGTGTCCGATGACGGTTTCGCAGCCGGTGTCGACCCTGCTCGAAAACGCAAGTGCCTGGAACAACCAGAGCTTCGTCACGGGGGGCAAGAGCGAGCAGATCGCCGTGAATGGTCTTATCCAGGTCAAACATATCGCCAAGATGAGCACCTGGTACAAGTCGCGTTATCTGCACTACTTCGGCCGTGGCGACGAAGCGGAAGCGCATTTCACCAGTGGCGAGTGTGCTGTGCTGGTTGGCCCTTCTGCTGCTTTCCCGGGGCTCGTGCGAACCGCCGCCTTCCCGGTCGGTGTCAGCAGCTATCCCTATCACGACGATGCTTATGGCGCGCCGCAGAATACCTGGGCCGATGGCCCTGCGTTGTGGGTTGCGGCCGGGCGTAGTGCGGCCGAATACAAGCTGGCTGCTGCCTTCGTCCGCTTCTGGCTGGCGCCGCAGAATCAGGTCGATTGGCAGGTGAATGCGGGCTTCCTGCCACTTAGTGCAGCGGGCTTGATTGCCACCCAGTCCAGCAAGCTGCTCAAGGAAGAGCTGCAAGCCCAGCGTGTGGCAATCGCCCAGCTTACCTACAAGCCCGTCAGCAGTGCGTCGGCTGCCAGTGCCTACGCTCACCGTGCCGGGGTGCGCCGTGTCCTGGCCGAAGAGATGGAAGATGTCTTCGCCGACAAGAAGCCGGCCAAGCAGGGACTTGATGACGCCGTGCAGCGGATTCGTAGTGGCCGGCTGAATTGAGCGTCTGGGTTTATCCCCGGGTCATGGCGCACCGCTGTGGCGGTGCCCTGGCTCCGGAAAACACACTGGCCGGGTTCGCCATCGCGGCACTGCTCGGCTGTGGCGGGGTGGAGTTCGATGTGATGCTCTCTGCTGAGGGCACGCCCTGGCTGATCCACGACGAAACCCTCGAACGCACCACCAACGGCTGTGGAAAGGTCTGTGAAAGTACCGATGCCGTGCTTGCCGGACTGGATGCTGGTTGCATGCATCACCGTGCTTATGCTGGCGTTCGTCTCCCCCGGTTTGAAGCGGCGCTGACCGAATGCCGCCGGCTCAATCTGCGCGCCAACATCGAGATCAAACCCGCCATCGGGCACGACGCTGCTACGGCCACGCGGGTTGCCCGCATGGCGGCAGAGGCTGCGGGCCTTGCCGGCTCGCTGCTGCTTTCCTCTTTCTCCGAAGAGGCGCTGCATGTTGCCCGGCGGGAAGCGCCGCAACTGCCGCGGGCCTTGCTGGTCGAGGCGCTGCCTTCCGATTGGCACGCGCGCTGTGTCAGCCTCGGGGTCATTGCCGTGCATGCCAACAGTGCCTTGTTGACGCATGCACAGGCACAAGCCATCAAGCGTGCCGGCTTGCATCTGGCGGTCTATACCGAGAACGCGCCGGTTCATGCGCAGGAATTGTTTGCCTGGGGTGTCGACTGCCTCATCACGGATCGTCCGGACATCGTGCACGCCTAGTTCCGGTGCACAGGCACGTCGGCTGCGGACCTGCGCGGTGCGCCTGATATTTCATTTGCATGTCACGAAAAATTCATCGTTTCCAGCCATCAAGGCCGCGTCAGGATGGCCGATGCAGCCCCGTGCGGTGCGTCTTGGCGCCGTGGCTTCGAACGGGGAATCATGAAAATTTCAAAACAGTTACAGTGGCTGGCGATCATCAACGGCGCAGCGCTGGCCGTCGCTTTGTCTTTGAGCGCGTATCGCCTCGCGGATCTGCGCCACGCTTTTGCAGACTACGCGGAGGATCAGGCCGTGCTGTATCGGCTCACCGAAATCAAGGCGACGACGCTGGCGGTTTCACGGGCGGATCTGCTGGCGGCAGACACCGAGAAACAGCTTACGGAAGCTGACACGCTGGTACGCGAGCGCTGGGCTGCGTTACGTGCAGGCCTGCCGCAAGATCAGCAGGAAACCAGCGAAAAGCAGGTGATCGGCAACTGGAGCGACTTCCACAAGAACTTCAAAAGCGCGCTGACAATCTTTACCACTGCGCCGGAAGATGCATTGAGCATTCCCGAGCGGATTTACAGCTTGTATCTCGTTCCGCTCAACCAGACCCTGGACCGCCTCATCGCCGCACGGCAGGTCCAGGCGACGCTGCACCAGGTGGTGATCCACCACCACATCGACAATCTGCTGTGGGGGGTGCTGACGCCGCTGTCGCTGGCCGGGGTGCTCGTGCTGGTGTGCCAGATCCGCTTCGGGCAAGGTATCCGGCGGCGGGTCGTCCAGATGTCGCAGGTGTCCAGACTGTTGGCCGAGGGGGATTTGCGGACGCGTCTGCCTGCGCAGGGCAATGATGAACTGGGCGAGCTGGCCCAGCGGTTCAATCACTTCATCGCGGCATTCGAGTCCATCCTGCGTGAGGTGAAGCTCGCCGCCAGCGCCGTACGCCAGCATGCCCATCAGGCGGCCCAGCGCAGTGTGGCACTGGGCGAGCGCAGCACCGTGCAGGCCACGAGTCTGGATGAGACCAATCAGGCGATTGCCGAGATCAACGCCGCCATCGATCTGATCGCCAGTTCTGCGGCGGACGCTTCACAGTCTTCCGCCGCCGTCCGCAACATGGGCGAGGTGGCGCAGAAGATCGGGGTGCAGACCGCCAGTGAACTCGAAGGACTGGGGCAAACTGTCGCACTGGCTGCCGGACAATTGAGTCAGCTATCGCATTCCATCACCCAGATCGGCAATGTCAGTGCCATGATCAAGGGGATCGCCAATCAGACCAATCTGCTGGCGCTCAATGCCGCTATCGAGGCTGCCCGTGCCGGCGAACACGGGCGTGGTTTCGCGGTGGTGGCTGACGAAGTTCGTGCCTTGTCAGAACGTACTGCTGCGTCTACCGGGCAGATCGAAACGCTGCTGGAACAGGTGTGGAGTGCATCGGCCGAAGTCGTCAGCTCGATCCGTGTGGCCGAAGCGAATGCCGGCAGTGGCTGCGAGCAGGGTCGGCGGATGCAGCAGAACATCATTGAAATGGTGCCGGCCATCATCAATGTCAGCAGCATGCTTGATGGGATTGCGTCCTCCACTGACGAGCATTCCAGCGCGACGGCCAGCATTCGCGAACTGGTGGACGGGGCGACGCAAGTCTCCCGTCAGGTCATGGAAGAACTGGCGGTGGCCCGCACGGAGATGCAGACCTTGCTTGCTGTAGCCGATCAGATCCAGCAGACCACCGAACGGTTTCGGGTGTCCGGTGTGGAGGCTGGTGGCTGATCGCGCATCATTCCGGCTGGCTCACGAAGGCGATCTTGCCCAGCCCTGCCCGTGCCGCGGCGGAAAGCACCTTGGCGACGGCATCGTAAGGCGTGGTCTTGTCGGCACGCAGATGCAGTTCCGGGGCGCTCGCCGCATCGGTGACCGTGGCTGCGGCGGCGTGCAGGCGTTCGTCCAGCTGCGCCATGTCCAGCTTTTCGCCATTCCAGAAGACCGCGGAATCGGGTGTCAGGGCGATTTCGATGCGTTCCGCCTGGACCCGGTTTTCCGCGCTGGTGGTGCGCGGCAGTTCAACCTTCACGGCGTGCGTGAGCAGCGGTGCCGTGAGGATGAAGATCACCAGCAGCACCAGCATCACGTCGATCAGCGGCACCATGTTGATCTCGGCCATCGGTGCCGTATTGGCTTCCTTGGAAAAACCGCCGAAGGCCATCACGCGACTCCTTGCAGGTTGTGCAGCTTACCGTTCTGCGCGTGATGCACACCCGTGGTGAGGTAGGCAAACAGGTCGTGGGCGAAGGCATCCAGGCGCGAAAGCGTCAGGCGGTTGTGGCGTGTGAAGCTGTTGTAGGCCACCACGGCGGGGATTGCCACAGCGAGCCCCAGACCGGTCATCACCAGGGCTTCACCGACCGGACCAGCAACCTTGTCCAGGGTGCCCGCACCGCTCATGCCGATGGCAATCAGGGCACCATATACGCCCCACACGGTACCGAGCAGGCCAACGAAGGGCGCGGTCGCGCCCACCGTGGCGAGTACGGTCAGGCCGTTTTCGAGCGAGGCGGTTTCTTCGTCAATGACCTTGCGCATGCTGCGGGTGAGGAAATCACCCAGGGAGCCGGCTTCGCCGAGTTTGCCCCCGCCGGTGCGCTGGTGGTGTTCGCGCGCAAACAGGGCGTGACTGGTCAGGTGGGAGAAGGGCTCGTTGGCACCATGGGTGTTGATTTCGTTACGTACCTCATCGAGTGAGGCGGCATTCCAGAACAGGCTGACGAACTTGTCCGAAGCGCGGCGCTGGCGCAGTTTGATGATGGCTTTGGTGAGGATGAAGTACCAGGATGCCAGTGACATGGCGATGAGCAGAATGAACAAGGCCTTGCCGAGGCCATCGGCTTGAGTAAGAAAGTGGGCAAAACCCAGGGTCTGGTTTGGCATGGTGTGTTCTCGTGGATGAAGTTTGTGGGGAAGGCTGTTGTCAGCGTTTCAGTTCAAAAATAATGGGGACCTTGACCCAGGCGACCAGTGCTTGCTGGCCCTGGCGGGCAGGCACGAAGCGCCATTGCGCAACGGCTTCGCGGGCTGCGCGATCCAGGCGCGAGGAACCGCTGCTGACGTCGACCAGAACCTGCTGCGCCTGACCGTCTTCGCTGACCTGTACGCGCAATATCACCCGGCCTTCTTCGCCCAGACTGCGTGAAGCGGGCGGGTAGGCGGGGGACGGGTTACGCAGATAGTCCGCATCGAAACGCGGTGCCTGGACGGTTTCGGTACCAGGACCTGCGGCTGCTGGCGGATGGCTGGGCGGCGTGCTCTCGGTGGGCGCGACGCGCGGGGGGGCCTGGGGGGCGGGGGCGGCGCTGATATGCGGTGTTTCGGCGGGTACGGGGGCGGCAGTCTGCACCACTGCAGGCGCTACGGTGGGCTGCGGGGCAGGTTTGCGGGGCGGTGCAGCCTTGGTGGGCAGCGGCTTGGGCGCTTCAGCCGGGGTGGGCGCCGGCGGCGCGGCGGTGACCAGCTCGATGTGCACCGGCTCGGCCTGCCAGGTCATGATTGCCGGCTGGACCAGGCTCAGCAATGCCAGGGCGGCCAGCGCATGCAGGCCAATGACGGATGCAAGACTGACGGCGCGTTCGGTGCGCAGCGGGGCGTTGAGGACGTGCATCACAGCTCGGCCCACATGCGCAGCAGGTTGTGATAATTGCCGGTCAGGCTGATGACTGCCTCGGTGTCGCCGTGTTCGGCACGCAGGGTGGCAATCGCCAGATCCATCTCGTGCAGCAGGGCGCGCTTGGCGTCCTCGCGCACCATGCTCTGGATCCACATGAAGCAGGACACGCGGGCACCGCGGGTGACCGGCTCGACGCGATGCAGGCTGGTCGAGGGGTAGACCACCATGTCGCCCGCGGCGAATTTCACGCGCTGTTCGCCGTAGGTGTCGTCAATCACCAGTTCGCCGCCATCATAACTTCCGGGTTCGGTGAGGAACAGCGTGGCCGATACGTCGGTACGCAGGTGACGGCTGCCGTCGGGTAACAGACGCACTGCGTTGTCGACGTGATTGCCGAAGTGCTGACCGCCTTCGTAGCGATTGAACAGCGGCGGGTAGATCTCGCGCGGCAGGGCCGCCGAGAAGAACTGGGCATTACGCGCCAGGGCGGCGCGCACGATGGCCCGCGCTTCACCGATCTGTGCAGCGGTTTCCGGCAACTGCTGGTTGCGTTTGACCTGTGCCGACTGGGTTCCGGCCGTGATGCGGCCATCGGCCCAGTCGGCCGCATCCAGCAGCGCACGGATGCGCTGCAGTTCGGCAGGGGAGAGAACGTTTCGGGCGTGAATCAGCATGGCTTTTCCTGATGATGCGGATCAGAACCTCAGCTCGGTGGTGAGCTGGATGGTGCGACCGGGGCCGGCGATGGCATGGCCGTTGTAGACCGCCTGCCAGTAGACCTTGTCGAGCAAGTTGTTGAGATTGAGCTGGACGCTGTAGCGCGGCTGGTCGTACTTGATCATGGCGTCATACTTCACATAGCCCGGCGCCCAGTTCGACGAGTTGTGCGAAGGGTTGCGCTTGCTCTGGCCATCTGCGCCGGCGCCGAAGGTCCAGTTCGGCAGGAACTGGTAGGTGCTCCACAGACTGCCGGTGTTGGTCGGCGTGTTGGCGGCCGGGCGTCCCACTGTCGCGGACGCACTCGCTGAGGAGCCTGCCTTGTCGATGTTCGACCACATGTGGGCGTAGTTGAAGAAGACCTCCCACTTGTCGCTCAGATGGCCGTTGATCTCGAATTCGTAGCCATCGGTATGGCGCTTGCCGGAGAGCAGGTAGGTGCTGTCCGTGGTGTCGGTGTCCGTGCTGCGCTCGTTGTATTTCTCGGTGCGGAACAGCGCCACGCGGGCAGACAGCTGGCCGTCGAGCAATTCGGCTTTGGTCCCCAGTTCAAGGTTGCGGCTTTGTTCGGGGGGCGTATTGGCGGTCCGTGAGTCGTACTGGTAGAGGTCGCCCGAGGTATTGAACGAGGAGCCGTACGTGGCATACACATTCACCTCTTCGGTCAGCGCGTGGATCAGCCCGCTGCGCCAGCTCCACAGATAGTCGTGGCGTTCCAGGCGCGAGGCCTGACTCCCGGTACCCGAGCGGTAATCGCCCGCAAAACGGTCCCAGCGGGTGCCGGCGAGCAGCTTCCAGCCCGGGAGGAATTCGATGATGTCCTGCGTATACAGGCCGACAGTGCTGGCTGTGAAGTCGTTCATGCTTGTGCGCATGCCATTGCGGGCGAGGCCTTGATCGCTGCTCGCCCCCGGGTCGCCGACAATGCCTGCGGTCTTGGATGGGGTTGCAGCGTAGCTCCAGCGGGTCGATTGCTCGTGGGCCAGTTCCATCCCGGCCAGGGCTTCGTGTTTCATGCCCAGTGCTTCGAATCGCGAGGAGAGATCGGTCTGGCTGAACACGTGCTGCTCTTCCCCGCCGCGGCGCTGGTTGCCACGCGAGAAACTGCTGCTGTCGGTGACCACGCTGCCGCTCGGGCGCGCCGTGGTGGCCCACAGGTCGCGTTTGTATTCGCCGTAGCGCAGTACCGAGCTGAGCTGGGTCCGGTTGTCGAAGCGGTGCGTGTATTTGCCGGTGACGACATCCGCCGAATCACGCTGGAAGTCGCTGGCGAGTCCGTAAAACTTGTCCGCGGCGCTATCCACCGGGCGCCCGCCGGCCCAACCGAAGCCATAGTTGGGGGTGTCGTCGTAGTTCAGATGGTAGTAGCTGACGTCGAACTGGTTGGCGGTGCCGATGCCGGTGCTGAAGCTCGGTGCAACCCCATAGCGTTTGCTGTCGGCGCCGTCCGGATCGCCACCTGATGTGGTGTACATCGTGTTGAGGCGGATTGCCGAGGTTTCGCCGACGACCTTGTTCAGGTCGGTCGTGCTGCGGAAATAGTCGTGGTTGCCGACGGTGGTACTCACCACGTTTTCATCGGCGAGGAAGGGCGTTTTACTGACCTGGTTGATTACGCCACCCGTCGAGCCGCGGCCGAAGAGCATCGAGGAGGCGCCGCGCAGCACTTCGACACGTTCCAGGTTGAAGACTTCACGGTTGTACTGGGCGATGTCCCGGAGGCCGTCCTGGTAGAGATCTCCATAAGCCACGTAACCGCGCAGGTTGATGTTGTCGCCGATGCGACCGCCTTCGCCAGCGTTGAAAGTCAGCCCGGCGACGTTCTGCAGCGCTGCCTTGAGGCTGTCGTCCTTGCGATCCGAGATCAGTTTCTCCGGGATGATGGTGATCGACTGCGGAACGTCCTTGGGGGTTTCGGCCTGTTTGCCGATGGTGGTGACTTCGGCCTTGTAGCCCCGCTCGGGACGGGCGCTGTCGCGTGAATCCCGGACGACGACAGGTTTGAGCGTCCGGTCGGCCTCGGCGCTGGACTGGGCTGCCTGCGGTTCAGCGGCTGCGGCACTGCTCACCATGGCACCGGTGGCGAGTGCGGACAACAGGCGCGAGGGCGCCTTGTTCAGGACTTCGGGGGAAAAACGCATCGAAAAATCTCCCTGGGGAATGGGTTTGGGGCAAGTCTTGGTTTTATTGGGAATCATTCTCATCTTGCAAGACAATGAAAGTCAAGTGGTTGACATTAATAATCATTCGCAAATAGAGTGCATCAAACCCCAAGCAATGAATTGATGGAATGGAGAGTCCTCATGCGCAGAAGCTTTGTTGCCGCGACCTTGATGCTGGCTTCCGGTCTGGCACTTGCGGACCAGGACGTGACGCTGGTGATCGAAAACCACCTGTTCCAGCCTGCTGAACTGCGCGTTTCGGCCGGGCAGCGGATCCGAATCGTGGTGGATAACCGGGATGCCACGCCCGAAGAATTCGAGAGCAAGAAGCTGCGTGCGGAAAAGGTGATTCCTGGCAAGAGCAAGGGCGTCGTGATGGTCGGTCCGCTCAAACCCGGCACGTATTCCTTCTTTGGCGAGTTCAACGAGAAAACCGCCCAGGGCGTCCTGATTGCCGAATGACGGCAACAGAAATGCGGCCGCTGGCGTTCTCCAGCCGGAAACGCTCCGTTCCACTTTGCTGCATTTTTCTGCGGCCTCATGGGGTAAGCCATGTTCAGCAGTGCCATCGTTGTTTTTCGTGAAGTCCTCGAAGCTGCCCTGATCATCGGGATCATTGCTGCCGCACTGGTCGGGGTGCGCCATCGCGGCCGCTGGATTGCCTGCGGCGTAACCCTGGGTGTGGCCGGCGCCTGTCTGGTGGCGATGTTTGCCGGGGTGATCGGCGAATGGGCGCAAGGCGTGGGGCAGGAGCTTTTCAATGCCGCGATCCTGATGCTTGCGGTGTTGATGCTGGCCTGGCACAACATCTGGATGGCCCGCCACGGGCGCGAGATGGCCAGCCGTGCCTCCCGCATGGGGCAAGCCGTGCAGACCGGTAGCGAACCGGTGACCGTGCTGCTGGCGGTGATCGGTATGGCGGTACTGCGCGAGGGCTCGGAAGTCGTCCTGTTCCTGTACGGTATCTTCGCGCAGGGCGGTACCACGCTGGCGTCGATGATGGGTGGGGCATTGCTCGGGCTGCTGGCTGGCGTGCTGGTCGGCGTGGGCTTGTATGCCGGCTTGTTGCGCATCCCGCTACGCTGGTTCTTCAATGTGACGGCCGGCTTGGTGCTGCTGCTGACGGCCGGCATGGCCGGGCAGGCGGCGCGCTTCCTGATCCAGGCGGGCTGGTTGCCGGCTCTGGCCGACCCGCTGTGGGACAGTTCCGGCCTGATCTCGGCGGATTCTGCGCTGGGCACGGCCTTGCATGCCCTGGCTGGCTACGATGCCGAGCCGACCGGCATGCACGTGCTGGTATATGGGGCGACGCTGGGGATCGTGCTTGTCGGGATGCGGCTGGCGGCGCCGCGCCCATACCGCTAGGAAACATGCCTGACGCGAGGTTTCGGCATGGCGGGCGATCCGGGGTAGAATTCACGCCTTGATTTTTCACCGATATTTTCCGGCCACGCCCATGAA
>Ga0316604_10001324_pt1 | contig 22303 bp, 14 predicted proteins | sample OWC_soil_day20_C_FD_207650 | JGI IMG/M metagenome (GOLD analysis project Ga0316604, IMG submission 207650) | Wetland soil microbial communities from Old Woman Creek delta, Ohio, United States - OWC_soil_day20_CT | ecosystem: Environmental > Terrestrial > Soil > Wetlands | place: USA: Ohio...
AGCCAGCCTTTGCCAGTTTTTTTGCCAGGGGAACTCCTCCCTGACCAGAACCAATGACGATCGCATCAAATTTTTGCATTCCCGGGTTTTTAGTAAGTAGGATCAATGGGTTACCGTAACACCTCTACACCTTTCCAGAAGGCGATGTAACCTTTTATGTTGTTTGCAGCATCTTTGGGAGCTGGGTAATACCAGGCTGCGTCTTTGTTTACTTTTCCATCCACCGTTACGTCATAGTAGGATGCTTCTCCTTTCCATGGACAGATCGTGTGGGTCTTGCTGGGACTAAGCACTTCCTTTTTTACAGCTTCAGGAGGAAAGTAATGATTATGTTCGACTATCACAGTTTTTTCGCTTTCTGCTATTACTTCCTTTTGCCAGATTGCTTTCATCGTGTTGTCGTTTAAGGCGTTATAAATACGTGGACAAATTTTATACCATTGAAATGAGTGCTTCCTTTCTTTGCGCGATAATGATTCTTCCTTGATTAATGTCAGTCTTTCAATTTTGAAAAGTGGACATAGAAGGTAGGGAAATTTTTTTAAAAATGACTTGCCTGATTGAAACTATTTCCCTTACTTTGTATCTCAAAGTGAATAATGTTTCACCAGATTGGCCATGGCCGATTTTTTTAGCCCTATAAACTTTGAAATACAAAGTACTTTATTATATGACAAAAAAGCAATATTTTCAATTCATGTTCCGGGATGAGCGCCTTTGGGTGGGTTTACTCCTTATTCCTGTTACCCTTGGATTTTACTTTGTTCCCGGGATGGTTCATAGTCAGTCGGATGATGTTTTCCCCATGTTTTTGTTTACTTACGTATTGGTGTTGTTGTATTTCGTGTTTTTATGGGCGAGGGGTGGATTTAAAAAGGGGAGAAGGAGCCGTCATGCATTTGCGGTGTACCTGACCTTGTGCCTCATCAGTTGTTTTGCGTTGAACAAATGCATCGGCATTTTTGCAGTTTCTACTGACTGGTGGGCGATTACATTGGGAGTGTGTTGCATCAATAATATTGCCTATGGTTTTAAAGAGGGATTTCCTCCTGTGGTGAGAACCATTATGGCATTCATACTGGGTGTATCTACCTGTTGTTTTTTATACCTTATGTTCTGTATGTTGCCCACTTGTATCATTGGCGCTATAGGTATGATCGTATTTGGTATTGGGGGCCATGTATTCATTCCGCTGTTGTTTTTGATCTACACCTATAACCTGGTATCTGCCTATGTCTGGTTCAGGCCCCAATACCGGCATGCCTTCCTGGCTGGTATCGGTTGTGTGGTGGCACTGATCATTGTATATACTATGCTGTGGAAAAACGCTGTTTCTGCCATTGATGACGCTTATCTCAGGCCAGACAATGAAGACCTGCCAGCGTGGGAAAATGTAGCCCGAAAGACTCCTGAAAATGCGATGACAGAGAGGGTGCTGAAGGCAGGTATCGTATACGGATCAATTGCAGGATCCGCTGCTGGTAATCGCCTCCCTGACCGGCACTGCCTACATACCGGAAACAGAGGCGGCCCAGGTACTGACTGCTATGTACGACAGCCGCCAGGAAACACAGGAACGGTTGTGGAGCGGAGATAAACTCTCTACCATCCAGGTACGTACCAATGCGAATATCTGGCCTTCGCTGCACATGGCGTATACTGAGAAAACAATTAATGTATTCAACACGGAGGTGAGTAGAAACAGTTGGAATAACCAGGAGGCCATTTATACTTTTCACCTGCCCGAAGGAGGTGTTGTGACTTCGCTTTCCCTCTGGATAAATGGCAGGGAAGAAAAAGGTATTCTAACGACCAAAGAAAAAGCGGCGGAGGCGTATGAAAAAATTGTGGGTCATGAATACCGTGATCCCAGCGTGGTACACTGGCAGGAAGGGAATACGGTGACGGTACGTGTATTTCCCGTGGAAGGTCAATCCGGCAGACAGGTTAAAATCGGTATCACGGCGCCGTTGTTACAACAGGGCAAGCGACTGGTGTACCAGAATATCTGGTTCCAGGGGCCGGATGCAGGCAGTGCCCGTGAAGATGTAAACATCAATTTCCAGGAGGCACCTGTAGGCGTGGAATTGCCCGGGATGTTCAGTCGTACGAAGAATACTTTTTCCAGCGTAGGTCCATATGCAGCAGACTGGCAATTATCGGTGACCGATCCCGGCATACGGAGTAACCGTTTTAGTGCCAATGGGAAGTCATTCTATGTAGCGCCTTACAAAAAAGAATTGGGCGATGCTGATATCAAAACTATTTACCTCGATATAAACCAGTCATGGACGGAAGAAGAATTTAAAGAAATATTGAATCTACATTATCCGGTAAAGGTGTATATCGATAATCAATGGCATACAGCCACGGATGAGAACTTTGAACGACTAGTGAAAGACCGTTATAGTTTATTTCCTGTTTACAAAGTACCTGATCGTGCATCCGCATTGGTCATTACGAAGGGAAATGTGATGTCTCCCAATTTGGGTGATCTGGCAGGAAGTGTATTCAGTTCAGCAATAAAAGAATCATTAAAAATACCGGGGAAAATGCAATTGCTTAATCTTGGCGGAGAGCTGTCTCCTTACCTGCGTACACTAAAAGAATACCGGTTCTTCCGGTATGCAGAGGGGGATGTAAAAGAGCTGGCACAATGGCTGTCGCAGCACCAGTTTCCCGGAGATATAGAGAATGATAACCGTGTGGTGATAGCCCCCGCAGGTGTGACGATCAATATGGACGATCAGATGGGTGTAAGCAATGCGCCTGATCACCTGATGCGCTTATTTGCTTACAACCACATTATGCAGAAAATGGGGCCGCAAAAAATGGCAGACAGTGAGATCATTGCCACTGCAAAAGAATCTTATATCGTGACCCCGGCGTCCAGTCTGATCGTACTGGAAACACAAGCGGATTATGACCGTTTCGATATACATGATGACGCGAACAGTCTGAAGAACGCCTCCCTGAAAGGCAAAGGGGCGGTGCCTGAACCGCATGAGTGGGCATTGATCATAATAGGTTTAGTATGTATCGTTTGGTTTAAAAAGAAACGTGCTGTAGCAATATGAGGATCCTTATACCTGTGTACCTTGTCCTCTTCTTTGTAGGGCTGCAGCACTTTGTGGATTGGCAGTCTGCCGGTTTCCTGCTGGGACTGGCAGCGCTGCCCTTCACGACTGAATTCGATCAAACAAAAAGAGGAAGCCGGCGATATTTCTATATCTCTATTGGCTTGTTCGCATTGTTTCTACTGGTGCCGGTGCATACATTTTATTATCTGGCATTGATCACAGCAGTTGTGTTTTGTTTGGAAATGTATGTGGGTAGGATTAATCTGCTGCCTATGCTGGTAATGATCTGTATGTCGCCGGTATTCCGGTTCTGGGCGGACCTGTTTACATTTCCCATTCGTTTGCAACTGACAGCGCTGGCGGGTAGTGTGGTGATCGGGGCAAAAGTAGAGGGGAATATTATAAGCTGTGATGGACAGGATTTTTCCGTAGATCCCGCCTGTATGGGTTTGCAGATGACGGTGACAGCCATGTTGTGTGGAATGATCATCATAGGAGGATTTCAGAAAAAGTATAGAAAATATCTATCGGCGGGCATAACCCTTGTGGTATTGAGTGTAGCGTTTGGATTGAATGTAATAGGCAATTTAATACGGATAATTTGTCTGGTGCAGTTTAAAATAATGCCAGGCACCCCATCGCATGAGGTGATCGGAGTGATGTCGTTAATTGGATATGTAATAGTGCCCTTTGTTTTTTTCAGCAGGTATATGATCATGCGGTTTGGTCATCCTGTTGTGGCAGAGAAGAAAATATACCGGATTGTACCTACTGGTCCTTTATTGTTGCGGAATGGCATCTTACTTGCCTGTATGGTCTATGGCTGTTATGTGAACCTGCGTCCGCGGCCTGTGGTAGCGCATGCATTGCCTGTGAAGACCGCAGGGTATACCGTGAAGAATTTACCAGATAATGTCACGCAGTTAATGAGTAAGGATGCGTTGGTGTATGTGAAATTTATTCCTTCATATTATTATTCAGAACATCATCCTATGATTTGTTGGAAGGGGAGTGGGTATACATTTGAAAAGCTACAGGAGCAGGTATGGAATGGCAGGTCTGTATATACCGCACTGTTGGTGGAGGGGAATACAAAACTACATACGGCCTGGTGGTATGATAATGGAAAGCATCGTACGAACAGTCAGCTAACCTGGCGATGGGATGTGTTCACAGGGGCACAACCATATTCATTAATTAATGTCACCGCATCCGACGAGGCGACCTTAAGAAAGGTAATAAAGACACTTATTTTTTAATCATTGTTTTTTAAAAAAATACTTACCTTACTATGAATATTATCGCCACGTATGAATTTGCATTTGCTGACTGATGATCTCTTGCTCCGGCTATTGCAGGCTTCCGACGAGAATGCATTCCGGGTACTATACCAGCGTTATTGGAAGAAACTATTCACCACGGCCTGTTACAAATTGAAAAGTAAAGAAGCTGCGGAGGAGATTGTACAAAATATTTTTGTCAGTCTGTGGGAGAAGAGAGCCACCTTACAAATCGAAAGTCTTGAAAATTATTTATTTATAGCAGTAAAATATAAGGTCATTAATTATGTGGAGTCTTTAATGGTAAGACAGGCCGGTCAAAAGCAACTGGCAGGGAATACCACGGATGAATCTACAGAGGCGACGATCATGATCAATGACCTGCATGCTGCTATCCAGCAGGCATTGACACAGTTACCGGCTAAGACGAGAGAGGTGTTTACGATGAGTCGTTTTGAAAAATATTCAGTGCGGGAGATTGCGCGGCATATGAACCTGACGGAGAAGGCAGTGGAGTATCATATAACACAAAGCCTGAAATTAATGAGAGTGAGTTTGAAGGATTATATGGTGATAGGGGTGCCATTAATAGTTACATTATTAAAATGAATTAAATTTTCCCTGGCGATATTTCTTTGCTGTATTTGGCTGGCCGAAGGCGGAACCAGCTGCAGGAGGAACCTGCTTCAGGAGGCACTTGCAGAAGGCGAAACCCTCTGCAGGAGGAACCTGCTACAGGAGGGACCCGCGCCCGCAAAAAAGAGGCTTCTACTGAAGGTGGAAGCCTCTTTTTTGTCTATTTTATTTTTTTTTAAACTATTTAGGGGTTTTCATTTCTGCCCTGACTTTAATAATATAACTGCTATTCATGAACCGAACCGAATTCCGTCTTTTTCTCAAACGTTATGCGGAGAACAAATGTACTCCGGAGGAAATGACCTTAATAGACCACTGGTATGAACTGATCGGCGATGACGAACTACTGTCGTCGATGCAGGAAATGGAATGGCAGGAAACAGAAGACCGCCTCTGGCAAAAGATCAACGAAGGCACGCAGCCAAAAAAATCGTGGGTCATTAAATCGCGGGTTATTAAATGGCGTTGGGCCGCCATCGCCGCCGCCATCTCGGGCATTATCATTGCCACCACCCTGTATACATTTTATTGCAAAGATTGCGACGACACCTATTACGCTGCCGCCGGCAATACAAAAGAATATAACGAGATCAGGAATGACAGCAAAGCCAATCAACAGGTACGACTGGAAGATGGTACAATTGTCAACCTATATCCCGGTGCGGCTATGAAATATCCGCACCACTTTCACACAGCTAAAAGAGAAGTATACTTAAGGGGCAAAGCCTTTTTCGATGTAGGAAAGGATGCCAACCGGCCATTTTATGTATACAGCAACCATCTCGTTACGCACGTACTGGGCACCAGTTTTATGATACAACCCGCCGCCGCCACAGGGCAAGTGGAAGTATCCGTGCGTAGCGGTAAGGTGGAAGTGTATGAACAAACCAATGCCAGTCAGAAACATACTACCGGCGGCGTAATCCTTACCCCGAACCAGCGGGTACTGTACCGCCAGAAGGAAAGCTCCTTCCAGACCACACTGGTCGAAAAACCAGAACCGGTAGTGCCAGTGACAGACATGCCGGGCATGCAATTCAAATTCAGTGACGATGCCCTGCGCACCGTAGTCAATGCACTCGGTAATTACTATGGCGTAGAAATCGTCGTGGAAAACGACAGTCTATACAATTGCCCGTTCACCGGCGCACTTACCCAGCATGATCTCTATACCAGGCTGGATGTGGTATGCCAGACCATCGGGGCCACTTATGAAATAATAGGAACAAGAATACTGATACGGGGAAAAGGATGTAAATAGAACAGTGCACAATGATATAGCCTTCAATAATTATCACTGATACAATTTAACACGTTATGATCACCAAACTACATTCCGGGTGACCGGGGAAGACGTATGCATACAGGATCGCCTGAACGCGCACAGGAACCTCCTGCTAATCAGCCCGGGATCTCGCTATCCTGATACGGGTATGAGATAAATATCCACATCCGCACCTTGCATAATCCCGGTGTGGGCATGAGATAATATCCGCATCCGCACCTTGCATAATCCCGGTGTGGGCATGAGATAATATCCACATCCGCACCTTGCATAATCCCGGTACGGCTATGAGATAAATATCCGCATCCGCACCACTGCATAAAAAAAGCCGGCAATGCTGCTACATTACCGGCCTTTACTCCTTATGCAGGAAGGATTTTACCGCCAAACCATTTTTTAACGATCAAATCCACGTAAAAATATGAAAAATAAGCAACTTGTTGCTTTAATGTTGCTCGCAATGAAAGTAACTACCGTGCAAATCGCGCTCTCTATTATCCTTGTATATTCGGTATACGCTACGCCCTCGAAAGCGCAGACCATGCTGGACAAGAAAGTCACGCTCAATGCCGATAAAAAGGAACTGAAAAAAATCATTAACGACATCCAGGGTCAGACCGGTGTTCGCTTTATATTCAGTGCCAGCGCTATCGGAACGGAACGTATTATCAGTTTCAATGTCAAAGACCAGAAACTGAGCGTATTCCTCCAACAGATCTTCCTGCCCCTCCATATCGGGTACAAGGTGGTGGAAGACCAACTGCTGCTCTACAATACCGACATTACCCCAGCCGACAGGGAGGGCAATATTTCCGGTACGGTAAAGAGTAACAAGGGGGAGCTCTTACCCGGCGTCACCATTCAACTTAAAAATATCAATGCATCTGCATTGACGGATGGCGCCGGTCATTTCGAACTGAGAAAGGTACCTGCGGGTACCTATACCATGACTATCTCTTCCGTAGGCTATATTGGAAAGGAACAATCTGTGACTATCACCGACGGTCCTGTCAACATCACGATCGAACTCACGGAAGACGTGCTGCAACTGTCAGGCGTGGTAGTGACCGGGGGGAATCCTAAAAAGAAAATTGAATCCAGTGTGGCCATCACCACTGTGAGCAATAAAGATATTGAAACAAGAGCGCCCCTCAATGCGACCGACCTCCTCAAAGCCATTCCGGGTCTGACGGTCGAAAGCACAGGTGGCGATGGTCCGGGCAATGTATGGGTGCGTGGGTTTCCGCAACAGGGTGGTTATATCTTCCTGGGTATTATGGAAGATGGTCTGCCGGTAGTGCCAACCGGTTATAATTCCATTCCTTCTGCTGACCAGTATTATAAAACAGATCTGACTATCAAAGGTGTGGAAGCCATCAGGGGTGGTAATGCGGCGATCCTGCTGAGCAATACACCTGGCGCGGTGGTGAACAATTTAAGTTATACCGGCGGGGATCAGCAATACGGCAAAGTAAAAGTAACTTCAGGTATGTCTCAGTCCCTGTACCGGGTAGACTTCAATACCGGTGGCAGTATGAGTAGTCATGTGAAATACAATATTGGTGGTTTCTATCGCACTGACAAAGGTGTAGTACCACCTTCCTATACTGCAAACCAGGGCGGACAGATTAAGGGCAATATGACCTTTGATTTTAAAAATAAGAAAGGTTTTATCCGCGTATATGGTAAATACCTGAACGATAAAGTTCAGTGGATGCTGCCATCTTATTACTCTTACGATGGTTCCGGCAAACCTAAGCCTATCAATGGTTACGATCTCTTTTCCCAATCTATGGCCACAGCTGATACCAAATGGAGTTATACTGATCCAACCGGTACCTTGCATAACTACGACATGGCGGATGGTATTCATACAAAGCTCGGTAATGGTGGCTTTCAATTCAACTATACAACAGACAATGGCTGGACCATCAATAATAACTTTCGTTATCAATCCGCTTCTACCGCCTATACAGTCGGAATTCCTATCGGTGCTTCGCAGTGGGATGGTACCTCTACCTACTATTATACTGATGGTAAAGCGGCAGGCTTGAAATCAGGTGATTACATCGTAAGTACTTATGCCATTGGTCAGCAGAACAGGGACAAACAAATAATAGATTATTTCGATTTCAAAAAGAAGATCAATAAGCACCAGCTCACATTAGGTGCTGGGTTGTACCAGTTTAATGTAAACAATGGACCCAATTATAATTTCTTCTTCTTCCAGGAAATGAAAGAACATGGCCGCCGCTTGTTGACGAGTCCTTCAGGTGATGGTATGACAGCGTTGTCAGTCGCCTCCTTGATTGGTAATACAAGAACACTCTCTGCGTATGCTTCAGACGAAATTACACTGAATGACAAGTGGAGACTGGATATAGGTTTCCGGCTGGACAATGATCATATTGAAGGTAAACGTCCTTATTTTGGGGTAGATGCATCCGGCAATCCTGACCCTACTGTAGCTGCGGGTACGACCATTGCAGGTTATACAGCCTATACACAAAGTAATACCAACTGGGCGGGAACACTGGGTCTGAATTATAAGATCAGCAATGCTCTGGCCATGTTTGCGAGAGCAACAAAGGCATATAATTCACCGAATATCTCGGACTATAATGCTACAGAGTTTGATCCGGCTTCCATTAAAAAACGTCCGGTTTATTTAGGTGAGATTGGTGTGAAATATGCAGAAGGACCGTTGTCACTCTTTGCATCAGCAAGCTATTCAGCGATTAAGAATGTATCGCTTACCATTGCAGTGCCTACAACATCTTCAGGGTTGCAAAGCTTGCTGGCATTTGGTTCTACCCGTACTTACAGTGCAGAGTATGAAATCTCTTACAGACCTCTCAGGAATCTGGGCTTTCGCCTGACCGGTACTTTGCAGGATTCAAAGTATACCGATTACAAGGCATCTACCAATACCAACTCAGCTGTACTGGCCGAAATGGGCGATACGACCTATAGTTTCACCGGTAAGAAAACAGAGCGTGTACCGGCGTTGAATACAGAATTGTCCGTAACGTATGATCTGAAACGTTTCAATGTAAACCTCTCTGCAAACTATATCGGTAGCCGCTTTACAGCGCCGTCCGATAGCTACAAACTGCCTGCTTATGTGGTGATGAGAGGTGGTGCCGGTTATGATATTTCCAGGAAGGTAAATGTACGTGCATGGGTAGATAATCTGCTGAATACAAGAACGCTGACAGAAGGTGATGTGAGAGGGGATCAGTTCAGGGATTTCAGCACTGTGACCAAAGGTACAGCTATGGCTGGAAGAACGATATTGCCACGTAGTTTCTGGGCATCTGTTTCCTATGAGTTTTAACAGACCTCAAAATACACAACATGAAAAAAATCGGAAGTATTGTAGCCTGTATGGCATGGGTACAAATTGCCTTTGCTCAGGTAGATTATACGGCGCAGGCAAAAGCGCTGGTGGCAAAAATGACATTGGAAGAAAAGGCGGCGTTCTGCTCCGGGCGTGATTTCTGGAGTACGAAGCCAAATGATAAAGCGGGGATCCCTTCAGTATTCATGACGGATGGACCGCATGGATTGCGCAAGGCAGTGGGCACGGATTTTACAAATTCAGTACCTGCTACCTGTTTCCCCACGGCGGCAGGATTAGCATCCAGCTGGAATCCTGAATTATTGAGCCGCATGGGTGTTGCATTGGGGGAAGAATGTCAGGCAAATAACGTACAGTTCTTACTGGGGCCGGGTGTGAATATGAAACGGTCGCCATTAGGGGGGCGCAACTTTGAATACTTTTCTGAAGATCCTGTGCTGGCGGGGAAGATGGCAGCGGCATTGATCAAAGGTGTGCAGAGTCAGGGAGTGGGCACTTCGCTGAAACACTTTGCGGCGAATAACCAGGAGTTTGAAAGACTCACGAACAATTCGGAGGTGGATGAGCGCACTTTGCATGAGATCTATCTGCCGGCATTTGAGATAGCTGTGAAGGAAGCGCAGCCGTGGACGGTGATGTGTTCTTATAATAAGTTGAATGGCACCTATGCTTCGCAGAATGCTTTGTTGTTAGATACGATATTGCGGCAGCAGTGGGGTTTTAAGGGGTTTGTGGTGAGCGACTGGGGGGCAGTGAATGATCGCGTACCTGGTGTGAAGGCAGGATTGAATTTAGAGATGCCGGGAAATGGGGGCGTGAATGATAATGCGATCATTGCGGCTGTGAAGGATGGATCTTTGTCTGTAGTACGATTAGATGAAGTGGTGACACAAACATTGGCCTTATTTTTACAAACCAGTGCTATGCATAAAGAAGGCGCCACTTATGATAAAGATGCGCATCATGCATTGGCAAGAGAAGTGAGCAGTGAATGTATTGTGTTACTGAAGAATGAGGATGTACTTCCTTTAGCGAAAGGAAAGAAAATTGCATTGATCGGTGGTTTTGCAAAGAACCCCCGTTACCAGGGAGCGGGTAGTTCGCAGGTGAACCCGACGGAGGTAGATAATGTATATGGTTTATTAGGGAATGTAGCGTATGCTTCAGGGTATAATACAGATGCTACTACAAATGATAAACTCATTGCAGAAGCACAGCAGACGGCAAAGAACAGTGATGTGGCAATCGTATTTGTGGGGCTGCCGGATTCTTATGAGAGCGAGGGTTTTGACAGGACGAGTATTGATATGCCTGCGGCCTTTAATCAGCTGGTAGAAAGTGTGGCAAAGGTACAGCCGAATACTGTGGTGGTTTTGATGAATGGTGGGGCAATAAGCATGCCATGGGCTGGCAAGGTAAAGGGCATTATAGAAGCATGGTTAGGTGGTCAGGCAGGAAGTGGGGCGATTGCAGATGTATTGACAGGAAAGGTGAATCCTTCCGGTAAATTATCTGAATCTTTTGCGGTAAGATTAGAAGATACACCGGCGTATTTAAACTTCCCAGGGAAGAATGGAAATACCTTGTATGGAGAGGGGATTTTTATCGGGTACCGGTATTATGACAAGAAGAAAGTAAAACCGTTATTTCCATTTGGATATGGGTTGAGTTATACCACATTTGCATACACTGGTATCTCTGCCGATAAAACGGCCGTGAATGATAATGATGCGGTGACAGTGCATGTGAAAGTAAAGAATACGGGTAAGGTAGCAGGGAAGGAAGTGGTACAGTTGTATGTGCAGGATGTGGGTAGTACAGTGATCCGTCCTGAAAAAGAGCTGAAACACTTTGCAAAGGTGTCGCTGAAACCGGGAGAAGAAACGACAGTCGATTTTGTATTAGAGTATCGTGACTATGCATATTACAATGAGCGTGTGCATGACTGGCAAACGAATACAGGCAAATACAATATACTGGTGGGAGGCTCTTCGGCAGATCTACCCCTGCATCAGGAGTTGGATGTGACGGCTACACATGTTTTATATCCGCCTTTGACAAGGAATTCGTTGTTGAAAGATTTTGCGGATCATCCTAAAGGGAAGGCGGTGTATGCGAAATTATTGGAGGGAATGGGAACCATGTTTGGAGGAGGAGAGCGTAAGGAACCACTCACACCGGCAGAAGAGGAAGCTAAAAAGAAAATGCAGGCGATGATGGCGGCTATATTGAATGAAATGCCGGTAAGCAAGTTGGTAACGATGGGAGGAGGGAAATTTACAGAAGAAATGCTGGATGCGATGTTGAAGCAGGTACAGTAGCAAATGGGCTTATTATGGTAGAGAGCGGTGATTAGGTTTTGGCCTTCAACAAAACCTAATCACTGCAAAGCAAAAAAAAGACTTTTGCCTAAGGCAAAAGTCTTTTTTTGGGTGTTAAAATTTGAACAGTTTTAAGAATTCTGTGTTATATAATACTTATCTTATCTCATTGTTCCAAATTATATGAAAGCAACCAGTAATACCCAGCGCGAAGCCGAAAGATTGAATACACTGGCTGGCTATCACATTCTTGACTCTCATCCTGAAGAGGAATTCGACCGGCTTACCACCCTCGCTGCCCTCATCTGCAATACCTCTACGGCCTGCATCTCCTTCCCCGATCAGGACCGCCAATGGCTTAAATCAGCTATCGGACTAAATTTCAGAGAAGTTACCCGCGAATGGTCCTTCACAGAAGAGGTCCTCCGCACCAACAGCTATGTAGAAAAGCCTGACATTGGCGAAGGCAACTTCTTCCGCTTTTTCTCCGGCTACCCCATTCGCGATCCCAAAGGCATCATTCTCGGGGCTCTTTGTGTCATGGACGAACAACCTCGTCAATTGCAGGAGAGCCAGCGCCATGCACTGGAACTCATGGCGAACGAAATTATGACCCTCATCCTGAACCGCCGTCAGAAAGAAGAGGTCTATTATTTAGAAAAACTCTTTCTTCTCTCGGACAACCTTGTAGGTATCACTACCTCCTCCGGTAAGTTCAAAAAGGTCAACCTTGCCTACACCCACATCTTCGGTTATTCACCAGAAGAAATGCTGCAACAGAACATCCTGGATATGATCCATCCCGATGACCTGCCAGCCTCCCTGGCCGAAAGCAGCAACACGATCGCCGGTAAATCTGCTATCGCTTTCGAGAACCGCCTCCGAACCAAATCAGGTGAATGGCGTACCATCTCGTGGATGGCCACCGCCGAACCCGACACCCAGGATATTTTTAGCATAGGCCATGACATCACCGAAGAACGCAGAAAGGAACAGCTGCTCAGGGAAAGTGAACGTAACTTCCGCACTTTCTTCGAAAACTCCCCCGAACTCATGTGCACCCATGATTTGAAGGGCTATTTCCTTACCGTCAACGAAGCCGGTGCAGCAGGATTGGGGTATACCCTCGATGAACTGGTGGGTGCCAGTCTGTTCGATATCGCACCAAAGGAACTGCACCATGAGGTGCATGCATACCTGGACCAGATCAAAAAATCAGGCAAACTAAACGGGTTGATGAAAGTGCTGAAGAAAGACGGTACACGCATTATAATTCATTACAATAACGTACTGGTAGACCATTACGTCATCTCTAACGCGGCGGACATTACTATCCATTACCAGCTGGAAAAGGACCTGAAGCGCTCCACCGAAATGCTGGAACGTACGAACAAAGTAGCACGTATTGGCGCCTGGGAAATAGACATGCATAATGGAAAAGTTTTCTGGTCTGACGTAACCCGCGAAATACTGGAAGTAACCCCGGATGAACCTGCCCAGTTTTCCAATGGCATGCGTTTTTACAAAGAGGGCGAAAACCGCCAGCGTATGCAGGCAGCACTGGCAGAGACCATTGCCACGGGCAATTCTTTCAACCTGGAACTTGAAATCGTAACCGAAAAAGGTAATGACCGATGGGTACGCAGCCGCGGCAGTGCACAGTTTGAAAACGGTCAATGCAAGCGACTCTTTGGCATCCTGCAGGACATCACTGAAATGAAACTCGCGGAGATAGAACTCAAAACCCAGAAATTGCGGCTCTCAACCTTTGTGGAACACGCTCCAGCGGCAGTGGCCATGTTCGACAAGGAAATGCGGTACATTGCCGTGAGTCGTCGCTGGCTGGAGGAATTCCGGATACAGGGGCAGTCCGTACTGGGTATCTCTCACTACGAGGTATTCCCCAATATATCAGACCGCTGGAAAGAGATCCATGCCAGTGCACAGTCAGGCGAAGTACTCAGGGAAGAAAAGGACGTATGGCGCCCTGAAGGCTGGAACCATGATCAGTACCTGCGTTGGGAAGTAAGACCCTGGTTTCAGTACGATGGCAAAATTGGCGGTATTATGATGTTCACCCAGGATATTACCGAAGCTTATCTGCAGCAGGAAGAATATAAACAGGCAAAAATACTGGCCGAACAGGCGAATATAGCAAAGTCAGAATTTCTGGCAAATATGAGCCATGAAATCAGGACTCCGTTAAATGGCGTTATCGGCTTCACAGACCTTGTTTTAAAGACGCACCTTACGGAATCTCAGAACCAATACTTATCGATCGTAAATCAGTCTGCAAATGCCCTTTTAAGCATTATCAATGATATCCTCGACTTCTCGAAGATCGAGGCGGGCAAACTGGAACTGGATATTAATAAATGTGATCTCTATGAATTCTGTAGTCAGGCGAGTGATATTATCAGTTACCAGGCGCAGAACAAAGGGTTGGAGCTGTTACTGAATGTCTCCTCCAATCTGCCCCGTTTTGTGTACATAGATGAAGTACGCCTGAAACAGATACTTGTGAACCTGATGGGGAATGCCGTGAAATTTACTCCTGAGGGTGAGATCGAGCTGAAAGTGACGCAACTGGACAGGGATGACCTTTTCCGTTTTGAAGTACGCGATACGGGTATTGGTATCCGGCCAGAGAAGGCGCATAAGATATTTGAAGCGTTCTTACAGGAAGATGTGTCCACCACAAAAAAATATGGGGGTACGGGGTTGGGGCTTACCATCTCGAACAAGTTACTCGCATTGATGGGTAGTACCCTTCAGCTGGAAAGTGAACCAGGTAAGGGGAGCCGTTTCTTCTTTGACATCTCTGTAAAAACAGAAGATGGTGAACGCATTCACTGGGAGAACATCGACATGGTCAAAAATGTATTGATCGTAGATGACAATGACAACAACCGTGTGATCCTGAGAGAAATGCTTTTCCTGAAAGGGATCAGTTTTGTAGAAGCAAAAAATGGTTTTGAAGCGCTGGAGATCCTCTCAAAGAAAAATTATATCGACGTAGTGCTCATGGATTATCACATGCCTTTTATGGATGGAATTGAGACCATAGAAAAGATCAGGAAAAATATCGATGCCGATCCCCGGCAGAAAATAATCTTACTGCATAGTTCCTCGGATGATGAAAGGATCATCAAAGCCTGTGAACGCCTGCAGGTACAACAGCGTCTTGTAAAACCTATTAAAATGCAGGAGATGTACAACGCCCTGTCCCGTTTATTCAAGAAAGAAATGATCATACCTGTTACGACTGAAAATACCTCACAGAGTGCGAGGGGCGAAGGTTTTAATGTGCTCGTGGTAGAAGATAACCCGATCAATATGTTTCTCGCCACGACTATTATTCATCGCATCGCGCCCGCAGCTGTGATCCATGAAGCAAATAATGGTAAAGAAGCATTGGCAATTTTAAGTCATATCATGCCGGATATTATTCTCATGGACATCCAGATGCCGGAGATGAATGGTTATGAAGCCAGCAAACTGATTCGCACGGATTATCCTGGTTTTAGGGTGCCTATTATTGCGCTGACAGCAGGCAATATCATGGGTGAGCGGGAGAAATGTATAGAAGCGGGAATGGACGATTTTATGGCAAAACCATTTATAGAAAATACCATGGTGGCGATGTTCAATAAATGGTTGCGGCTGGATAATCCACAGGAGCCGGAAGAGCTGGGAGATAAAGCGGAGGTATTAGATATTGAATATTTGAAAACGTACCTGGGTGATGATGATCCGGCGTTTATGAAAGATATCCTATCACTGACAGTGAGGGAATTCAATAAGCTGATGGCGGAGTTTGACAGTGTTTTGACAGGCGAAAATGTGCTTACTTTAAATGCCTGGGGGCATAAATTACGTGGGGTGGCAGTGACAGTGGGGTTGATGGATCTGGCATTGCTGGCGGAGCAGATTGAAGGTTTGAAAAATATACAGCCGGAGGCCTTACAGGAATTGGTGATAGAAGCCAAAGGAAAGATCAGTAAGGCGATCCGGCTGATACAAAATTGTATTGATACGGCGCTTAGTCTACACTCGTAATGAAGTTATTGAACAGCTTCACATATTCCTCTTTTACTTTTTGATCAGTATCATTGAAGAAGTATGCGGTGAAACCTCTTTCCAGTGGTTGCGACTGTGTATTGGCCAGTTGGAGTGGTCTGGCAGCAACGGCGCCGATTAAGCTGTTTTTATAAAACACCAGTACAATCCTATACAGTGGAGACGGATCATCCACGGAATTATCATAGTTCTGATATTCAAGGAATGGTGCATTTATACCTGTGTTTTCCAGCTGGAACTGTTTGATAAACGGCTGCATATCAGGCAACAATCTGCCAGTGTGTGTACGCAGGTAATCTGCGAGTGCTGTTTCGATCACAGAACCCGGTTTGATATCTTTCTTCTGAACATAACCAAAGAAAAACCCTGTCAGTTCACCTTGCATATTTTCGCCGGTGGTGACCAGGTGAAGGTCATCCAGTGCTTTGCCGACTACTTTGCCTGCAAGGGTGAGAATCTGACCTTTTTTGATGATCATACTCTTTTCCTGAGCGGCATTGACAGCGATTTCTATGCTGGTTTCCGACCAGCCGTTCTTAGGCATGGTGGCGTCCAGCAGGACGTTGTCATTCAGGGATACGAGGGGCTTTCCGTCGATGGTATCTAAAAGGGTGACGGTGCCATTGGTCCTTTCCGCGATAATTTTATCTGGAAGAGGACTGGACGTGGAACTGGCAGACTGTTCGTGTACGGTAAGGGAGCTGTCTGCATCAGGTAAGGGCTTTTTCGCATTTTCTGCACAACTGCACAGGAGGCTGATGAGCAGAAATGGTAAATACTTTCGCATGATGATGTTTTGTAAGACCGGCGCAAAGGTAATCAATTTCGGGTTCTTTTTATTTTTGAAGGGAGACCGCAGTGTGTGGTGCAGGGTTGTCTTCATTTGACGAGGCATCCCGTTATTCTGTTTTAAAGGATATAGGTTGTTTGTACCTATTATTAAGATAGCATAACTTTGCCATATGCATTTGTTTATAAAAAATATGGTTTGTAACCGCTGTATTATGGTGGTGAGCCAGGAACTGGAAAAACTGCACATCCCCTTCAATACTATCTCGCTCGGAGAAGTGAGCATCAGGGAGGCGCCTGCGCCGGAGCAACTGAAGGTACTGGGTAGTAACCTGAAAGAACTGGGTTTTGAACTGCTGGACGATAAAAAGGATGCGCTGGTAGAGAAGATCAAAACCACTATCATCAACCTGATTCATGGCAAGGATAATGATACCTTAAATACCAAACTGTCTGTATTTCTGCAGGATAGCATCGGGGTAGATTACCATTACCTGTCCACCGCCTTTAGTTCAAGTGAAGGACTGACAATAGAAAAGTACGTGATCCTCCAACGTATTGAAAGAGTGAAAGAACTGGTGCAATACGACGAGATGAACCTGAGTGAAATCGCTGATAGTCTGGGTTATAGTAGCGTACAGCACCTGAGTCAGCAGTTTAAGAAAATCACGGGTATGACGCCCAGCGCCTACCGCCAGCTGAAAGAGAACAGCCGCAAACCACTGGATCAGGTGTAATAATTATATACATTTTATACCTGATCATATAACAGCCCATCCCTTTGCCCTTGGTAGCTTTGTACCATGGGACACTTAATAAAAGAAACCTTTCCCGTTCTGGAAATGAGTTGTGCTGCCTGTGCAGCAAGCGTTACTTCCATGTTGCAATCCGTACCCGGGGTGCAGGAGGCAATCGTCAACTACGCCAACCAGACAGCCCTCGTGACCTATGACGCTGATCAGGCAACTCCTGAAACCATGCGCAACTCCCTTCGTAGTGTAGGATACGACCTCGTCATTGAAACCCATAACAGGGAAGAAATACAACAGCAGGCACAACAAAGTCATTACCAGGCTTTGAAGACCCGTACTATTATTGCGATCCTATTATCGTTGCCAGTAGTGGTGATCGGCATGTTCTTTATGGATATTCCTTATGCTAACTGGATCATGTGTGTATTGTCTGCGCCGGTGGTATTCTGGCTTGGAAAAGGTTTCTTTGTGAATGCCTGGAAACAGGCCCGGCATGGGAAATCCAATATGGATACATTGGTCGCGCTGAGTACAGGAATCGCCTGGATCTTTAGTGTATTTAATACAATCAATCCACACTTCTGGATGGCCAGAGGATTGCATGCGCATGTGTATTTCGAAGCAGCGGCAGTGGTGATCGCATTTGTATCACTGGGAAAATTACTGGAAGAAAAAGCGAAATCAAATACTTCTTCTGCATTAAAAAAACTGATGGGATTACAACCTAAGACAGTGTTTGTGATGAGACACGATGAGCAGGTTGAAGTACCGCTGGAAGCCGTGCAGGTAAATGATATCATACTGGTGAAACCCGGTAATCGTATTCCTGTAGATGGTGTAGTAGTAGAAGGTGGGTCTTATGTAGATGAAAGTATGATCAGTGGAGAACCAGTACCTGTATTGAAAGAGAAAGGCAGGCAGGTATTTGCAGGCACTATCAATCAGCAGGGTAGTTTTCAGTTCAAAGCTGAAAAAGTAGGAGCGGATACCGTATTAGCACAGATCATTCGCATGGTGCAGGAAGCACAGGGTAGTAAAGCACCCGTGCAGCAGTTGGTGGATAAGATTGCGGGGATCTTTGTACCAGTGGTGATTGGTATAGCCGTGGTAACGTTTGGTATCTGGATGGTGGCGGGTGATTTTACACATGGATTATTGGCAGCAGTAACAGTATTGGTCATTGCATGCCCTTGCGCATTAGGATTGGCGACGCCTACAGCGATTATGGTAGGAATTGGTCGTGGTGCGGATAATAATATACTCATCAGGGATGCAGAGAGCCTGGAAAAAGGATATAAGACAAATGTATTGTTGCTGGATAAAACCGGGACGATTACAGAAGGGAAACCTACGGTAGAAAGTATAAGTATTGAGGCGGCATTGCTGCCTGTATTATTAGCGATGGAGTTGCAATCTGAGCATCCGTTGGCACTGGCAGTCGTGCATCAGTTGCAGGAAGATAATATCCAGCCTGTGCAACTTTCGCAAATAGAAAGTATTACCGGTAAAGGTATTGTGGCTGCATATAATGGCCACCGGTACCTGGCAGGAAATGCAGCGTTGTTGAATGCGCATGGTGTAAAAACAGATAGCAGTGCGACTATTATCATGGCAGAGGATGAAAAAATCGCAGGCTATATCCATATCACTGATAAAATAAAACCAACTTCCGCACCTGCGATCGCTCAGTTAAAACAACAAGGCATCACTGTCTACATGCTCACTGGTGATAATGAAAAAACAGCAGCAGCTGTGGCTCAGTCAGTAGGCATTGAACATTACAAAGCAGGTATGCTACCGGCAGATAAAGCTGCGTTTGTAAAATCCTTGCAGTCGCAAGGGAAGATAGTGGCCATGGCAGGAGATGGGATCAATGACAGTCAGGCGCTGGCACAGGCAGATGTCAGTATCGCGATGGGGAAGGGTTCAGATATTGCGATGGATGTGGCGAAGATGACCCTCATTACAGCCGATTTAAAGGCTATTCCGAAGGCTTTGGCTTTGTCTAAGCTTACAGTGCGTACTATCAGGCAAAACCTCTTCTGGGCCTTTATTTACAATGTTATTGGAATTCCCCTGGCTGCCGGCATCCTGTATCCCGTAAACGGGTTTTTATTAAACCCTATGATCGCAGGTGCTGCCATGGCTTTAAGTTCTGTTTCGGTAGTCAGTAACAGTTTAAGATTAAAATGGATTAAATTATAAATACTATGAAATTCAAGACAAATATTAAATGCGATGCGTGTGTGGCCAAAGTAACACCTTATTTAGATGCATCACCAGCTAAAGATGCATGGAAAGTAGATACGACTACTCCTGATAAAATACTAACAGTTGATGATAATAAAGGATTGTCTGCAGCTGATGTAATCAGGCTGATAGAAGCTGCAGGATACAAAGCCAGCGAGATTTAATAAAAACGGGTTTTTATGGAAAGCCGCTTCTGCCAAAGGTAGGAGCGGCTTTCTTTTTATGCCCGCATGAAAATTTAACAAATATTTTATAACCCTACTTGTTTTGTAGAGTATTTGATTATCTTTGTCCCCGTGAAGTTGTAACCTTAACCTCCTCTATACTGTAGTAACTGATCGCTTAACCAGTAAACAAAGTACAATGAAAAAAATATTGTTATGCAGCGCGGTATTAGGTATTGCCTTAGCAGGGTTTGCTCAGACAGCTGCACCTACACCAACCAAAGAAGTAAAATATGAGAATCCTGCCGCCGACAGCAGAGGGTACCTTGTTAAAGTAGGCGATCATGCTCCTGATGATTTTGAATTGGTATTAACCGATGGTAAAAAAACTACGCTCAAAGAATTGCGTGGTAAAGTAGTGGTACTTCAATTCACTGCCAGCTGGTGTAGTGTATGCCGCAAAGAGATGCCCCACCTGGAATCAGAAGTATGGCAGGCTAATAAAAATAAAGACTTTGTATTAATAGGCGTGGACAGGGATGAACCTTTGGAAAAGGTGTCGAAGTTTCATGAAGACATGAGCATCTCCTACCCGCTGGCGCTCGATCCCGGCGCAGCTATCTTCCGCCGCTATGCCGACAAAAATGCAGGCGTGACAAGGAATATCGTCATTGACAGAACAGGAAAAATAATATACTTAACAAGATTGTATGATGAAAAAGAGTTTGCAGCCATGCTGTCTGTAATCAATGAACAATTAAGCCACTAAGCTTCTCAACATTTTATTTATTAATTCAACCAACCAGTACACAGGGCGAACACTGTGTGCTCAGGACTTTATTACCTCCTATCAAGCAAAGAAACAATGAAACAAATCGTAAGCGCATTGCTGCTGCTATCCCTTTACCTGGGTGCAGCTGCACAGTCACGCCGCATTACCGGTAAAGTTACAGCGAAGGACAACGATTCCCCTATCCCCGGCGTATCTGTAAAAACAACCGGAAAATCTATCGGCGTTCAAACCGATGGTCAGGGTAACTTTTCTATCGAAATACCTGAAGGTGTCACTTCGCTGGAATTCACCTACATTGGTTACCAGAAAATAATTTTACCCATCAGTGGAAATACTGTCAATGCCAAACTGGAATCTACCGCCAGCGGTCTGAATGAAGTGGTGGTAGTAGGTTATGGTACACAGACAAAAAGAGAATTTACCGGTGCTGCTGCACGCATTTCCGGTGCACTCGTGAAAGATGCACCTGTGCAGAGCTTTGACCAGGCCCTCTCCGGTCGGGCTGCAGGTGTAAGCATCGCATCACCAAACGGTGTGCTGAATAACCCGCCTGTGATCCGTATCCGTGGTGTGAACTCTATCTCTCTCAGCTCTTATCCGCTGGTGGTGATCGATGGGATTGCTGTTAATACCGGCAACATCTCTACCAGTACTTCTGTACCTAACAACCCGCTGAGTGATATCGATCCTGCAGACATCGAGTCTATCGATGTACTGAAAGATGCAGCATCTACCTCCATCTATGGTTCCCGTGCTGCTGGCGGTGTGCTCCTTATCACTACCAAAAGAGGTAAGGAAGGAAAAGCCAAAGTAGTATACGATGCATGGGGTAGCTTAACAAAAGCAGCCCGCCTGCCTAAACTGCTGGATGCGACCGGTTATATGAAATACAAGAACGAAGCAGTATACAATGCGAAAGTATTGGGTGGTAATGAAAACAATAGCAGCGTAGCTTCCGAATTGTTCTTCCCTAGCTATAATGCAGACGGTTCTCTGGTGAATACTAACTGGTACGATTATATCTACCGCACAGCCTATTCTCAGAACCATAACATCAGCGTATCTGGTGGTAACAAAACAACTAATTATTATTTATCCGCCAACTATTCTAACCAACAAGGTTTTGTGGTAGATAACGAATTCAAACGTAAGTCACTTCGTTTCAATGTTGACCATGAAGTAACCAAATGGTTCAAGATCAAAGCTGGTGGTGCATACAATACGTCATTCAACCAATCTCAGAACACAGGTTCCCTGCCTAATAGTACCTTCTTGCTCATCGGTGCTGCACGTCTTGCCACTGCACTGGCACCCAATGTGTCTGTGTACAATGCCGACGGTAGTTACAACCTGAGCTCAACAGGTACGTTAGGTATGGGCAACAACCTGGTGACCAACACCCTGTGGAATGCAAAAGCATTGTTCGACCTGAGTAGCTATTCGACAGAGAACGATCGCTTTACAGGAAATGTAGGTGCAACCATTAAGTTGCCGTATCACTTTGAACTGAAT
>Ga0316604_10001326_pt1 | contig 22268 bp, 17 predicted proteins | sample OWC_soil_day20_C_FD_207650 | JGI IMG/M metagenome (GOLD analysis project Ga0316604, IMG submission 207650) | Wetland soil microbial communities from Old Woman Creek delta, Ohio, United States - OWC_soil_day20_CT | ecosystem: Environmental > Terrestrial > Soil > Wetlands | place: USA: Ohio...
AGCGATTCTCCGCGTGCGACCAACGTGCGATCGGTGTGATTGATCCGCACCAACTCCTGCGGCCGCAGCAGCCACGCCACAGTAGCGGCGGCCGCAGCGATTAGCGGAACAAGGAGCAGGAACAACAGCGATCTACGAAACGTCATCGGAATGGGCAGGGTTATGTTGGCTCCGGCCGCGGCGATCATCGCTTCACCCTGGAGACGCCGAGCACCAGAAAACTGCCTCTAAGTATCTCCGATCGCCGGAATTCATCCCGGCCGACCCCGGATTTCAGGTGCACCACGCGTGATGAGCGGAGCGCACTAGCGACAGTGATGCTCATACCGTGAATAGGGCATTAATCGTCCGCGAGCACGGTCGATTGGCTGCCGCCCCCGATTGAAAGAATTTCGTCATCTGACATGGACCGCCGCCGCGCGCGGGCGGCCTTGGCGAAATTCGAACAGGGAGAGCGGCACCGTCCGGTGCCCACAAGAAAAATGAACGCAGTGCCGTTTCGTGCACTCGGCCTGAACCGCAGGGTCGTTGGTAAGTCGCCGATGTTCCGGTTATCAAGCACCGCGCTCGGCACTTCATGCCTTGCCGCCGTGATGCGCTGGACGTTGGCTGTGCTGCTCGGGCTGATGGTTGTCGTGCCCGCGCATGCGCTCCAGACGGAAAACGGCATCACGATTAATGAAGACCTGCCGCAGGCTCGACGTGGCGTCGCGTACTCGCACACGATCCCGGTCGTGAGCGGCGGCACGGCACCGTACTTTTTCACGTTGTCCGGTCCGTCGACACTGCCGATACGACTGACACTCTCCGCCAGCGGACTCGTCAGCGGTGTGATCAGTTGCAACGTCGGCAACGGCAACTACGGCCAGAATGTCACCGTCACGGATTCTTCGGCCGTGCCGATCGTCGCAACGTTCTCCGGGAACAATGGCCTGGCGATCAACGTCACGGCGGGCCCGGCCGGCACATGCGTGACTCTGACCATCACACCGTCGACCTTGCCTGCGCTGACCGCCGGCAGTTCGTTCAGCCAGACCATCACGGCCTCCGGCGGCTTGGGCCCATATACCTACGCCGTCACCGCCGGCTCATTGCCCGCCGGGGTCACCCTGAATGGAACGACGGGCCTGCTCAGCGGCACCCCGACGTCTGGAGGGGCCTACAACTTCACGATCACCGCAACGGATGCTGCGGACTCGACGGGGTCAAGAATCTATTCCGGTACGGTCAACCCGGCGATCCTCGTTAATCCGGCCACGTTGCCCGCCGGCATGGTGGGAACGGCGTACAGCCAGACGGTCACCGCATCGGGAGGCAGCGGCACGCTGACATTGAGTCTCTCCGGTGCCTTGCCCGCGGGACTGGCGTTCAACGCATCGACCGGCGTGATCTCGGGCACGCCGACCAGTGCCGGCATCAGCAACTTCACGATCACCGCGACCGACGCCAACAGCGCAACCGGGTCGCGTCCCTACAGCATCACAGCCAGCACGCCGGTCACGGTGGACCCCACGACGTTGCCGGCCGGCACCGCCGGCACGGCGTACAGCCAGACAGTAACCGCGACGGGCGGCACCGGGCCATACACGTATGCAGCCACCGGCACGCTACCGGCGGGCCTGTCGCTGAACGCGTCGACCGGCGTGATCTCCGGGACTCCGAGCGTCGCCGGGTCCAGCAACTTCACGATCACCGCCACGGACAGCGTTGGCGGTACAGGCGCGCGCAGCTACACGGTGACCGTGAATCCAGCGGTCGAGGTGAATCCGTCCAGCCTGCCGGGCGGCACCGTCGGCACGGCCTATTCACAGGTTGTCTCGGCCACCGGCGGCAGCGGCGCTCCGTACACCTATGGGGTCGTCGGTTCCCTGCCGGTCGGTTTGTCACTCAATACGTCGAGCGGTGTTATCTCCGGCACGCCGACGGCCTCCGGATCGAGCACGTTCACGATCAGCGCAACGGACACCAACGGCGCAGTCGGCACGCGCGCCTACACGCTGACCATGAACGCAGCCATCACTGTCAATCCGTTCGGGCTGCCGGTCGGCACCGTGGGCACGCCGTACTCGCAGAACGTGACGGCGACCGGCGGTACGGGCAGCTACACGTTCAGCGTCACCAGCGGCGCGCTGCCGGCGGGCCTGTCGTTGAGCGGCGCTGGCCTGATCTCGGGCACCCCGACGAGTGCCGGTTCGAGCAGCGTGACGATCACGGCCACCGACGGCAACAGCGCCACCGGATCTCGCAGCTACACGCTGACGGTGCACCCGGTCCTGACCGTGAGCCCCGCAAGCCTGCCCGCGGGCACCGTGGGAACGGCGTACTCGCAGACGATCATCGCGAGTGACGGTACCGGTCCCTACACCTTCGTTGTGACCGGCGGCGCGCTGCCCGCGGGGCTGACACTGAACGCAGGCTCCGGAGTCATCAGCGGCATCCCGACCAGCGCTGGCGCGGCCAGCTTCACAGTCACCGCAACCGACAGCAACGGGGCGACCGGCTCGCGCGCCTACAGCGTCACGGTGAACGCCGCCATCACCGTGAATCCCGCGAGCCTGACGACCGGCACCGCCAGCACGGCCTACAGCCAGACGATCACTGCGACCGGCGGAAGCGGCAGCTACACGTTCAGCCTGACCGCGGGCGCACTCCCGGCCGGGCTATCTCTCAATGCGTCGAGCGGTGCGATCACCGGCACGCCGAGCGCGACCGGTACCAGCAACTTCACGGTCACCGCCACCGATGGCAACAGCGCGACCGGATCGCGCGCCTACAGCATCACGATCAATGCGGCGATCTCCGTCAACCCCGCGAGCCTGCCTGCGGGAACGGTTGGCACCGCGTACAGCCAGACCGTTGCTGCGACGGGCGGCACCGGCAGCTACACCTTCAGCGTGAGCAGCGGCGCGCTGCCCGCAGGCCTGACACTGAACGCAGGCAGCGGCGCCATCACCGGCACCCCGACCGGCGCAGGATCGAGCAGCTTCACGATCACGGCCACCGACGGCAACAGCGCCACCGGGTCGCGCGCCTACAGCGTCACGATCAATGCGGCGATCACGGTCAACCCAGCGAGCCTGGCCAACGGCACCGTGGGCAGCGCCTACTCGCAGACCGCGTCGGCCACCGGCGGCACAGGCAGCTATACCTTCAGCGTCAGTGCCGGCGCACTGCCGGCGGGGCTGAGCCTGGCCTCCGGCACGGGCGTCATCTCCGGCACGCCGAGCAGCAGCGGCAGCAGTAGCTTCACGATCACGGCCACCGACGGCAACGGCGCAACGGGTTCGCGCGCCTACAGCGTGTCAATCACGGCCAGCATCAACGTCAGTCCGTTGTCACTTCCTGCCGCCACCGTCGGCACTCCGTACAGCCAGACGATCAGCGCGAGCGGCGGTACCGGTAGCTTCACGTTCAGCGTCACCGCCGGCGCGTTGCCGTCCGGGCTCTTGCTCAATGCAGCGACTGGTGCAATTACCGGGACGCCGAGTGGTTCGGGCAGCAGCACCTTCACGATCACCGCCACGGACAGCGCCAGCGCCACCGGCGCGCGCAGCTACACGCTGACCGTAAACCCGGTCATCGCCGTCAATCCTGCGAGTCTTCCGGCCGGCACCGTTGGCGTGGCCTACAACCAGACTATCAGCGCGACGGGAGGCGCCGGCAGCTTCACGTTCGCCGTCACCTCGGGCGCGCTGCCAGCGGGCCTGTCACTGAATGTGTCGAGCGGTGCGATCACCGGCACACCGGGCGGCTCGGGCTCCAGCACCTTCACCGTCACCGCGACCGACGGCAACGGCGCCACGGGCGCGCGCTCCTACACCGTCATGATCAATGCCGCCGTCGCCGTCAATCCGACGAGCCTGGCGAACGGCACGGTCGGCGTCGCTTACTCGCAGACAGTTTCGGCGACCGGCGGCTCCGGCAGCTACACGTTCAGCGTGAGCAGCGGCACGCTGCCCGCGGGTCTAAGCCTGAATACCGGCAGCGGCGCCATCACGGGTACCCCGACCAGCGCCGGGTCGAGCAGCTTCACGATCACCGCCACCGACGGCAATGGCGCGACCGGCTCGCGCGCCTACACGGTGTCGATCGCCGTCGGCATTAGTGTCAGTCCGACAAGTCTCGCGGCCGGAACCGTCGGCATTGCGTACAGCCAGACCATCAGTGCCAGCGGCGGCACCGGCAGCTTCACGTTCAGCGTGACCGCCGGCACGCTGCCGGCCGGACTGACATTGGATTCCTCGGGTGTGCTGTCCGGCACGCCGACGACCGCCGCGACCAGCAGCTTCACGATCACCGCCACCGACAGCGCGAGCGCCACCGGCTCGCGCGCCTACAGCGTCACGATCGGCACTCCGGTAACGATCAGCACGGCAAGCCTGCCGGGCGGCACCGTCGGCCTTGCCTATAACCAGACGATCGTCGCGACCGGCGGAACCGGCGCCTACACGTTCAGCGTCAGCGCGGGCACGCTGCCCGCAGGGCTGTCGCTCAACGGCGCAAGCGGGGTCCTGTCCGGAACCCCGACAACCGCTGCGACCAGCGCGTTCACCGTCACCGCGACCGACGGCAATGGCCGGACCGGATCGCGCGCATTCAGCGTAACGATCGCCGCCGGAATCGCCGTGAACCCGGCCAACCTTCCGGCAGCCACCGTCGGCACACCGTACAGCCAGAGCGTTTCCGCAACCGGAGGCACCGGCAGCTACACGTTCAGCGTGACGGCCGGGACCCTGCCGGCAGGTCTGGCCCTAAATGCCACCACCGGCGCGATCACCGGCACGCCGACCAGTGCGACGGCAGCGACGTTCACGATCACCGCGACCGATAGCAACAGCGCGACCGGCTCGCGCAGCTACACGCTGACCGTCAACGCGGCGATCACGGTGAACCCGTCCTCGCTGCCGGCCGGCACCGTCGCGGTCGCGTACAGCACCACGATCAGCGCCGCCGGCGGCAACGGCAGCTACACGTTCACGGTGACTGCCGGGACCCTCCCAGCGGGCCTGTCGCTGAACAGCACCAGCGGCACCGTGTCGGGCACGCCGACCACGGCAGCTACCAGCAGCTTCACGCTCACCGCGACCGACGGCAACGGCGTCCCTGGCGCCCGCGCCTACAGCATCACGATCGGCACCGCCCTCGCCGTGAATCCGGCGAGCCTGCCGGGCGGTACCGTCGGTGTTGCGTACAACCAGACCGTCAGCGCGACCGGCGGCACCGGCCCTTACACGTTCGCCGTCACCGCCGGCACTTTGCCGGCCGGGCTGTCGCTCAACGGCAGCACGGGCGTGCTGTCCGGAACACCGAGTGCCGCTGCAGCAAGTTCGTTCACGATCACTGCCACCGACAGCAACAGCGCGACCGCGTCCAGGCCCTACAGCTTCGCCATCAATCCAGCGGTCACCGTCAACCCGGCAAGCCTGCCGAACGGCACCGTCGGTGCTGCGTACAGCCAGGCCGTCACTGCCTCCGGTGGCAACGGCTCGTTCACCTACGGCGTCAGCGCGGGGTCACTGCCTGCCGGGCTGTCTCTCAACCCGTCAAGCGGCTTGCTGTCCGGTACACCGACGAGCGCGGCGACGAGTTCGTTCACCGTGACAGCGACCGACGGCAACGGCGTCACCGGGTCGCGTGCGTACAGCGTCACGATCGCGGCCGGCATCGCGGTCAATCCGGCAACGCTTCCGTCAGCCAGCGTGGGTACACCGTACGCCCAGACGATCACCGCGACCGGAGGGACAGGTACCTACACGTTCAGTGTCACGGCCGGAGCCCTGCCCGCGGGCCTTGCGCTCAACCCCACCACGGGAGCAATCACCGGTACGCCCACCACGGCCGCGACCAGCAGCTTCACGATCACTGCGACAGACAGCAACGGCGCCACCGGATCGCGCAGCTACACGTTCACGGTCAATGCCGGTATCGCGGTCAATCCAGCCGCCCTTCCGGCGGCCACGGTCGGCGCGCCGTATTCGCAGGCGGTGTCCGCCACCGGCGGTACGGGCACGTACACCTACAGCGTCACCGCGGGGAGCCTCCCTGTCGGACTCACGCTCAATGCGTCGACGGGTGTCATCTCCGGAACGCCGACCGGTGCCGCGACCAGCAACTTCACCGTGACAGCCACGGATGGCACCGGTGCCACCGGATCGCGCGCCTTCAGCTTCGTCGTCAATGGCGCGATGGCGGTCAATCCGGCGACGCTGCCGAACGGCACTGCGGGAACCGCCTACTCGCAGACTGTCAGCGCGACCGGCGGCAACGGCAGCTACACGTTCAGCGTTACCGCAGGATCGCTGCCAGCAGGCCTCACGCTCAATGCGAGCACTGGAGCCCTCACGGGAACACCGAGCACTGCGTCGAGCAGCAACTTCACCCTCACCGCCGTCGACGGCACCGGTGCGACGGCTTCGCGCGCCTATACGGTGACGATCAACACGGCCCTGTCGCTCAATCCGCCGTCGCTGCCGAACGCGACCGTCGGCACGGCCTACGAACCGACCCTGGCCGCCACCGGCGGCAACGGCAGCTACACGTACAGCATCACCAGTGGCAGCCTGCCGGCGGGACTTGCGCTGAACGCAGCGACCGGCGTGCTTGCTGGCATGCCGACGGCCGCGGCCACCAGCATCTTCACGGTGATGGTGACCGATGGTCTGGGAGTCACAGCGTCGCGCGCCTACACCGTCGAAGTGGCCCCGGCAGCGCTGACGCTCGAATCGACAACCCTTGGAAACGGCGTCGTCGGCAACCCATACAACCAGGCCATCGTCGTCAGCGGCGGCGTGGCCCCGTACGCGTTCTCCATCAGCAGCGGGCAGCTGCCAGTCGGTGTGAGTCTCAATCCGGAGACGGGCGCGCTGAGTGGCACGCCGATCGCTGCAGGCACCTATGCCTTCACGATCCGCGTGGTGGACGCGAATGGCGCAACGGGAGCGTTCGCGCAATCGATCGTCGTCGAGCCGCGCCCCGACCCGACGGCTGATCCGACCGTGCGCGGCATGCTGGCAGCCCAGGTATCGGCAGCAAGCCGGTTCGGGTCGGCGCAGATCGAGAACGTCGGTGCCCGCGTGCGCATGCTGCACTTCGGCCAGGATCCGTGCTCGATGCAGTTTGACGTCGGCACCAACGCGCGATGGGAGCGCGCCGACACATCGGTCGACGAGGCCAAGCTCGCCGCGGCGCAGGCACCGGAGCAGGGCGCGAAGCAAGACAAGCGCACGCGCTGTGACAGCCCATTCGCCTTCTGGGCCGGCGGCAACATCGACTTCGGCTTCCTGCGACCCAACTCTGCGACCGATCGCAGCGACTTCACGACCTCGGGACTCACCTTCGGTGCCGATGCGCGCGTCATGAAAGGGCTGGTGCTCGGCGCTGCCGTGGGCTACGGACGCGATTCCAGCGATGTCGGAACGAATGAGAGCGAAAGTCACGCTCAAGGCGTCAATGCGACTGTCTACGGCTCGTACGAGCCGATCAAGTCCCTCTACATCGACTTCCTGGTGGGCTACGGCGACCTGAGCTTCGACGCCACACGCTTCAACAGCACTGCAATGCTGCTGGGCGGTCGCAACGGCTCGCAGACATTCGGCTCCGTTGGCGTCAGCGGCATCGTCGACATCGGACGCCTCAAGCTGGCGCCGTATGGCCGCTTTGACCGCGTGCGCAGCCGGCTTGATGGCTACACGGAGAGCGGTCCGAGCAGCACGGCGCTCAGTTATGCCGATGTCACTGCGATCGAGGACGTCTTCGCCGCCGGCCTGTTTGCCAGCTACCGGATTCCGCTCGGTCGCGCGAACCTCGAGCCGAACCTGCGCATCGAGGCGCGGCGAGCCCGCGGTTCGTCAGCCAATCAGACGCTGTGGTACGCGGACCTCCCGACGACGACCTATGTCATCGCCGACGGCAGCGTGTCCGACACGCAGATGCTGGGCGGTCTGGGCCTCGTGCTGCGCATGGCCGGTGAATCGTCAATCGGTATCGACTACAGCTATACGGGCAGCAGCGGCACCTACCGCAGTGAAAGCGTCCGGGCGCTCCTGCGGGCCCCGTTCTAGGCGTCTTCAGTTACCCGCGTCCCTGGACGTGGCAGGCAAGTCCCACACTCGCCGGCCCACGAAACGGAGCGGCCGCCACTGGCTGAACCTGCGGCGGCCGATCGTGCGACTGTGCTGAATTCGCAGTTGCTCGATGCGCCCTTCAAGGCGTTACGAACAGCGTCATGGTCCCGGTCGTGACGACGGGCGGCTGGACCACGGTCACCACCTGTCCCGCCGTCTCGGTTTCATTCTCGGCCAGCGAATTGAACGTGATCTGGTCGAAGCCGGTCGCAAATGGGCTCCTGTTCTCGATATAGCCGGTCAATGTGATGGAACCGTTGAACAGCAGATCGATGTTGTCGGTCGGATCATCGATCCAGCAGTTGCTGTAAGTCACGATCAATCCATCGCCCGGATTGAGTTCGCCATCCGGGTTGGCGAGAGCGATCTTGCGCGTGCCGGTCGCAGCGCCTGGCCGTGGCGAGCAGGCGGTATCGAGGCCCGCGGCGCCAGCCGTCGCTATGCGTAGATCATTGGCGTTGATGAATGCCATCAGTTCGAGGACCATCCTGCCGCTTTCCGCCGCAAGCGCGCTGGCCGTGCCGCCGAACGAGGCAAGCCGCCACTGGTTGGGTTGCGTGTCGTCGGGCCAGACCATCAGGTAGCTATCCCAGTCGTAGCGGATGGTCGCGGTACCGAAGGTCAGCAGGATCGGCTGCGGATTGCTGTCGATCGTCGCCTGCACCGTCTGGCCGGGAAAGAAGCTGTTGCCGGCCGGAGTGACGAACTCCATCTTGCCGCTGCTGGGTGCGTCGTCGCCGGTCCAGTTCAACGCCTCGATGACCTGCACAGAGAAAGCCCCGAAGAGCATCGTGCCGCTGTCGACGCCAGTACTGCCTCTGAGCGTCCAGGCCTGCGCGGTCCGGTTCCAGGTACCGGTGTACCGAAGCAAGGGATAAGCGATGCTGACGCCGTCGACCGTGAAGGTCAGCCGGGCGGTGTCCTTGGTCCCGATGTTGAAGTTGACCGTCGTCGGCATCGGCGGTGCCGCCTCGTCTGCAATGGCAGTGGGGCCGGAATCGTCGTCACCACCACCGCATGCCGCAAGGAGAACCGAAATCACTATGGCCGTGAAGAGGCCAGGCGCTCTACGAAGTGAGAAAGCGCTATGCATAGATTTCTCCCAAGAACGTGATCGAGCGCGCGACAGCCAACCGCGGCGTAGATCGCGAGACGATCGACTGCAAAAACCCCTGTTTTCAATATGGGAAGCGGCTACCGCGCCGCATTGAGCTGCATCAACCCATTTCGGAGGCGAGGGCGGGGCAAAGCGGTCTCTTTCGTCCATCTACGCGTGCCCGTCCCTTGCCGCGCAGTGGCGGCGTTTCAATCTCGACGTTCATATAGGTATCGCGAACGGAACGCGCCGGCGTCCGTTCCAAGCGGTATGGTGGATAGGTTGTTCACGGGAAGGACGATGACCGCGCTTACTAAGTGGCGTTCGGCGCTGACGGCGGCCCTGCTCGCGCTTTCCACAACCAGCGTCGCTCAGACGACGCCGAGCGCGTTCGACACCCCGCCCTGGTTCACGGCGACGTTTCTCGACTTTCGTGAAGACGCTGCCGACGCGGCCCGCGACGGCAAGCGGCTGATGATCTACTTTGGACAGAACGGCTGTCCGTACTGCAAGCTGCTGATGCAGACGACGTTCACCGAGACGCGCATCGTCGACAAAGCGCAGCGTGCTCTGGTCGCGGTTGCCCTCAACCTGTGGGGAGATCGCGAGGTGACCTGGGTCGACGGCCGGAAGATGACCGAGAAGGAACTGGGCCGTGCGCTGGGAGTGCAGTTCACGCCGACCCTGCTGTTCCTCAATGAAAAGTCAGAAGTGATCGTGCGACTGAACGGCTATCAGCCGCCGCATCGCATGGACGCGACGCTTGACTACGTCGGCCAGCGACTCGAAACCAAGCGGTCCTATCCCGAGTACATGGACAAGGCAGCACAGGAGCCCGCGAAGGCCGAGCTGAACCAGCAGCCGTTCTTCCTGAAGCCTCCATACCGCTTGCAGAGAACTCCCGCGTCGAAGCCCTTGCTGGTCCTCATTGAGCGAACGCACTGTGCGAGCTGTGATGAATTACATCGCGATGCATTCACGCGATCGGAGGTCTTGCGGTTGTTGCGCTCGTTCGATGTGGTGCGATTGCAGCCGCGCGATGGGAGCGCGATGACGTCACCGGATGGCCGCGCCACCAGCGTGGCCGACTGGGCGAACACACTCGGTGTCAGCTATGCGCCAACGCTGGTCTTCTTTGATCGCGCCGGCAAGGAAGTCTTCCGCGTCGACGGCTACGTCCGGCCGTTTCATCTGGCCTCGGCCCTCGACTACATCGGCAGTTCCGCCTACTTGAAGGAAGCGAGTTTTCAGCGCTACCTGCAGACGCGAGCCGATGCGATGCGCCATAGAGGCGAGGTTGTCGATCTCTGGAAGTAGCAACCCGGTCCACTCGGCCTTGCCCGAATGGAGTCCGAATTGGCGGTTCGATCCGACTTTCCGGTTCGGGCCAACCTCACAGTGCATTCTTATCGCTGCTTAGGACCCGCTCTCGAACTTACTTCGGTATCGGCTTCTTTCCGAGCATGTCCTTCAGGCCCGCAAACGGCGCAAAGGTTGCCGCAGGGCCGGCACCTGAGCCGCCGCCGTCCGCGCCAGTTGCCTCCAGCTGTCGCTGATGTTCGTTGTCGTGGCAGTACAGGCAGAGCAGCTCCCAGTTACTGCCATCGGGCGGATTGTTGTCGTGGTTGTGGTCCCTGTGATGGACGGTCAGCTCGCGCACATTCTTGTGTGTGAACTCGCGAGCGCAACGGCCACAGATCCAGGGGTAGATCTTCAGCGCCTTTTCCCGGTAGCCCTGCGCACGCTCTTCCGCAATGCGTCGCGCTTCCGCCACGACGCGATCCAGTTTTCCAGGGTCCTTCGTCTTCATGCGACGGCGACATCCGATGTCGTGAAGGTCGACTCATCAACGCGTCGGCGAGCTGCCCACAGAGCGCAGACCGGTGCACCTACTCTAGGCGTATTCCATCAGGCGTTTCAACACCCTTTCGTCCGTCACCCTCGCGGCAATCATCCGATCTGTCTCTGACTCGTAGGATTCCGCGGCGCGCCCCGATTTCACAATGGCGAGACGCTGCAGAAGTTCTCCAATGACGGCCCAGTCCTCATCGGTCATGAGCGCCTTCTCGAGCGGCACAGCTGAACGGACCCAGCCGTCGATGTCGCCGCCATAGCGCTGATAGATCGTCAGTTTTTCATCCGTGATCACGGGCACCCGCTACGGTCAGTCGATCAAGCTGATGAAAGTAGCCAACCTCGATCTCCTGCGAACGAACCAGAGGAGGAGATGCGATTCTGCCCGGTAGCACGAACTGCATGGACATCCGGGTCAGGAGCGAGAAGGCGAGCGGTGCGGACTACTTTCCTTTGCCTTGCCCCTTGCCGTTGCCGTTACTGCTGCCCTTGCCTTTACTTTTGCCCTTGCCGTGTTCCTGCTCATAGTGCGGCACGTAGACGTTGTTGTACCAGTCATCCTTTACGAAATAGACAGGACGAGCGCAGGCGTCGTACTTCTGGCAATGCTTCTTCCAGTCCTTGGCATGCCCGGGGGGCACGTGCAGGTAGATCGGCTGCACCGGTTGCACCACCTGCACGCGCTGGATCACCACCGGTTGCGGGTAGATCAGCACCGGACGCGGGGCATTGCCGATGTCGATCTGTCCATAGAAGCCAGGCTGTCCGACGCTGATCGATACGCCGACGTCGGCGGCCAATGCAACCGAGGCTGCGACGGTGAGCAGGCTGGCAAGTACGAGGCGTTTCATGATGTCCTTTCGAATGGCACTAACTTCAACGCTTGACACCTCGGGGAAGAGGACAGCGCCGGGACGGACTAGCAGTCTTCCGTCAATGCCGCCGATGGCGGTCGCGACAGAAGTAAACGGCTGTGCGTCTCATCGGCATTGAGCGCGCCCAAAGCCTCACGCATCCGGGGGATACCGATTGGATCAGCGCCTGCGGCAGTCCGCTATCAGGCCGAAACAAGCGAGTTCAAGTTGCCTTCGCCGGCGGCAGCAGCCGCTCGTATTCCTTCCTGACGACGGCATAGCACTCGCAGGTACGCTGTTCGAGACCTGCTCGGTCGAGCACTGTGATGTGGCCGCGTCGATATCGGATCAGGCCGTCCTTCTGCAAATTCCCCGCCGCCTCGGTCACGCCTTCCCGGCGCACACCCAGCATGTTGGCGATCAGCTCCTGGGTCATCACGAGTTCATTGGAGCGCAAGCGATCGAGGCTCAGGAGCAGCCAGCGGCACAGTTGCTGATCCAGCGAGTGGTGGCGATTGCACACCGCCGTCTGCGCCATCTGGGTAATGAGGGCCTGGGTGTAGCGCAATAGCAGGTGCAGGGCCGGCCCACCCCGGTTGAACTCCTGCATCATCAGGCTGGACTTCAGTCGATACCCACGGCCGGCACTTTGCACGACCGCGCGGCTCGTCGTCGATTCGCCACCCATGAAGAGTGAAACACCGACCACGCCGTCATGCCCGACGACTGCAATCTCGGCCGAGGCTCCGTCTTCCATGACGTACAGCAGCGACACGATCGACGTGGTCGGGAAGTAAACGTGACTTAGCTTGCCGCCGGACTCGTACAGCACCTTGCCGAGCGGCATATTGACCAGCTCAATATGGGGTTGCCAGCGCCCGAACTCAGCCTCGGGCAGCGCGGCCAGGAGCCGGTTTTGAAGGGGATCAGCAGCTTGGATCAATGGCCGCTCCCGAGCGCTATGGGCTGCGGGTCTGGCACTGGGAGAGACCGCCAGCCGAGTCGACATCGTAGAACCAGTATAGAGCCGTAAATTCTCGCTTGGTGCACTAGCGCACAGACGTTCAAACGCTTCGGCGCGCAGTATGAGCGAACAATGTGCACGCTCACTTGTTCCGGTCAGGAGTCGCCGAGCCTGCCTGTGCTCCGCGTGACCTGCGCAAGTCGAGCGGAAATTTCACCAAACCTGCGAGGCAGCTATGAAGACAACTTCACGCAAGCGCGCGCCCAAGAGTCTCCCCCCGGCCGTGAGCGACCTGGTGGCCGAAGGCGGGAACATTCTTGCAACTGACGACGCGAAAACTTTGACAACCACTCCCGCTGAAGTCGTCGGTCACGTCGCGACGCCGGGTCCGAGCGAGAAAACTCGGCCTGCGCAAGCCAAACCGCGCACCGTGGCAACTCGCTGACGCCCGCCTCGGTCCACCGGGACGGCAAGCCGGCGCATTGCCTTCAGTGGTGAGTTCGTCGCAGGGCCACTCTGTTCGATACCCGCTTCCGCCACACGAGATACAGATGCATCAGCGGCTGGGCGGTCAATCCATGGACAATGATCGACGCGGCGACCGTCCAAAGCGTCAGCGATACGAGGGTATCGGCGATGCTTCCTTCGACGCCATGGCGCAGCGCCAGCAGGAGGTAAAACACCGAACCAATGCCGCGTATTCCGAACCAGCCGATCATCGCGAATTGCGGCGCGGTCAGTCGCTCACCTATCGTCGAGGCCACGACCGACAGGGGGCGCAACACCAGTAGCAGCAGCGGAACGAACCACCACACCGCCGGCAATGGTCTGGCGTAGGCCAGCATCGCCCCCACCATTAGTACCACCGCCATCTCGGCCAAGCGTTCCAGTTGCTCGTTGAAGCCCTGGACGGAATCCCGCATCGTGGCGCTCGCATGGTGGGAGTGCGTCGCCAGCGTTTCGTAGGAATGCCCTTCCGAACTGGCCGCTGCAGCAAGCGGACGGGTGTGTGAGCGTGGCCGCTCCCGCACCCGCTGCAACGCAAGTCCGGCGGCGAACACCGCGAGGAACCCGGAGGCGAGCGCGAGTTGAGCGATCCCGTAGGCCATGGCAACCAATCCGAGTCCGAGGAATTCGTCCAGACCCACCGCTTCATCATGGCGACTGCGCAGGTAGACGACCAGCCGTCCGGTCGCCGCGCCCAGCAATCCTCCGATACCGAGGCCTCCGAGGGTCGCCCACACGAGATCGACACTCCACCAGCGGGACAGACCGAGCCCAAGTTCATGGATGCCCAGAAGCCCGAAGCCAAGCAACACGAACGGAAACGCAGCGCCGTCATTCAACCCGCCTTCACCGGCCAGGCTGAATCCGAGCCGCTCAGGTTGCGAGCCTGGGTCGGACTGCACGCCTGACGCCAGTACCGGATCGGTGGGCGCCAGAACCGCGCCGAGCAGCACAGCCGCACCGACCGGCAGGCCCAGCACCCAGACGCCGACGGCGGCGACCAGTGCCACCATGATTGCCATAGAGACAAACGCCAGGCGCAGCGGTAGCCGCCAGCGACGGTCACGCAGCGGCACGCCGAGCCGCAGGCCCACAGCAAACAGTGAAATCAGCAATGCGACTTCGGCGAGTCGTTCGAGCAGGTCGGCATGCAGATACGGATCGGGGCGCAGAACGTTCGCTGCATCGGGACCCAGGAGCCAGCCCAACGCCAGGTAGACCATCGCGCTGCTCAGCGGCAGCCGCCCCAGCAGCGTGCCCGCCAGCACCATCGTGACCAGCAGCGCGCCGACGAACAGGGACCATTCGGCCAAGGTCACTGACGCAGCTTCATGGTGTACGGCCTAGGCACTGAGTTGATGCTGCAGGAAGAACCGCAACATCTCCCTCGATGCGTCCGGACCACTGGAGTCCGTGTCCCGTTGCGCGCTGCTGCCGCCTGCCCAGGCGTGTCCGGCGCCGTGAACGATCCACAGCTCGCGCGCCGTCACGCCGCTTGTACCGTACTCGACCGATCGCGTGAACCCTCGATGTCCAGGGCGTGGCTGCGTGGTCGTCTGCCGCATGTCGAGGGGAGGGGAATCCGCGGAACCGCCCGCGCCCTCGTGTATGGCCACTCCATTGGAAAGATGAACGACCGTGTCTTCATCGCCGTGAAAGACGATGCTGGCCACATCTGCGCCCATGCCGTCGACAGCCCCCGGCGCCGCATCCAAGTCGGAAGGAACCGGCCCGTCCGACATCAGGCGCATGGCCGAGTAAACATCGTGTGCGAGTCCGGCAGGGACTCCCGAATGGACGCCTAGCGCGGCGTACAGCTCCGGATAGTCCCGTACCAGCACGGCGGCCATGCCACCGCCCGCCGACATTCCCGCCACGTAGACGCGCGTCGCGTCGATCTCATGCTCTCGCATCACCTGGCGGGTCATGGCGGCAATCACTGCAGTGTCGCCGTCCTTGTTCGAGCGGTCGTGGAGCGCATACCAATTCCAGCAGCGCAAGAGATTGGCCGCGAGCGACTGCTCGGGATACAACACGACCACTCCTGCGGCCTCGGCGGCTTCGTTCATGCGCGTGCCGGCCGCGAAATCGGCGGCGCCTTGCTTGCAGCCGTGCAGAAGCACGAGCAACGGAGCAGGAGCGCGGCTGCGATTGGTCGGCTCGTAAAGCATGTACCTACGCTTATGACGCTCGCCAGACTGTTCCTCGCTGAGACTGGCTTCGGTGAAACGTCCAACCTGCGCACCAGGGGCGGTTCGATCCTCATGGCTCAAGGACATGTCCCGGGCGGGGTGTTCCTTGCGCCGTGAAACGCTTTGCCGCAGAGCACGCAGCAACGCACCGCCTGCCTGTGCGATTCGCCGTTTCTGCGTTGTCCAACGAGCGCGCCAAAGAGCCGCGCCCGCGCCAGGCACTGTGGGGTGGGCCTGGCTCAGGGGTGGCTGCGGCTTGACGCCTGACCTTCGGTCAGCCACTTTCGTAAGGTGGCTTTCGAGCTCAGCGAGTTTGATTTCGTAAGCCTCGCTGTCGGGCTCAATCGAAGCGAGTTCCGAGATAACGCCGTGAATGACTCGGCGGCGCTGTGCCTCAGAGATTGATATGTTGGAAGTCATTGGGTGTCCTGGGGCTTCGGTCAAGTGTGTTGTCACAAAGAAACGCCGCCTCCGGGGCGGCGCGAAGTGTCCGGCTCGTCCAAAATGAAGTGAGCTCGCGACTATCGTTTTGATCGGGGCTTCTTCGGCCCGTCCGAAGTCTTTTCGATCACGGCTGCCGCAGCCTTTCCGGCTCTCGACCTGCGCAACGCGCCAGACCGGCTGCAGCGGGCGCCCCCCGCAACTGACTTACTTCACTGGTGCGGGCATCAGACTGCTTGCTGGAGCGCCTTGCTGATCCAGCATGGTCTGCATCATCGCCTGCATCATGTCCATGCGTCGCTCCATCATCTGCATCTGGGTGCGCTGGTCGATGGGCTTTCCTGCATGCCCCTTCATGCTTGCGCCAGCACCGTCCATCGTCGCGCCATCGTGCGACATCGCCTGCATCATGGCCATCCCTTGATGCATTTCCAGGCGCTGAGCATCCATCAGTTTCTGACGCTCTTCCGGTGTAGTGGCGCTATTCAGCTTGACGTGCAGCTCTTGCATGCGTTTCATGTGCGTGTCCATCTGGCCCATATCTGCAGAAGAACTTGCGGTCTTCGATTCAGAAACTGCGGTTGTTGCCTTGACGGCTTGACCGGATGCGGCGCCTGCTAGGAGCAATGCAGTGAGGGCCAAAACTGCTGTAGGAATCGCTTTCATTGACTTTCCATTGTTTCTGATTGAACGGGGCTGCGACGTATTTGCAAGTGGCAGCATTGCGCTTGGGCGTCTCCGCGTTCTCGAGCAACCATCGAGCGAGGAGCTTGCTCCACACATTGAAGACGACAGGACGCGGTCGGCGTAACCGCGCGACGTGCAGCATTCTGGCCAGTGCGCCGGAGGGTGTCGGTGCGTTAGCGCACGGACCCGCGGCCCGACCCTTGGTCGTTCAAACGACGAACTTCAGGATCGCGATGTAGTGTGCGGCGCTGCCGGCGAGCACAAACAAGTGCCAGACGCCGTGCGCATGGGTCAGGCGGGTGTCGAGCGCATAGAAGACGATGCCGACGGTGTAGAACAACCCACCCACCGCCAGCCACGCGAAGCCCGCAACGCCCAGTACTTGCAGCAGCGGAACCAGCGCCACGACGGCAACCCAGCCCATCAGCAGATAAATCACCACGGAGAGGACCCGCGCGTCATTCCGTGGCCGCAAGTCCTGCAGACCGCCGAGAACGGCGAGCCCCCAGACGATGCCGAACAGCGACCAGCCCCATGGTCCGCGCAGCGTCACCAGGCAGAACGGGGTGTAGCTGCCGGCAATGAGCAGATAGATGCTCTGATGATCCATCTTGCGCAGGAAGTCTTTCGACCGCCCGCGCATGCTGTGATACAGCGTCGATGAGCTGTACATGACCACAAGGGTCACGCCGTAGATCGAAACGCCAACCACCTTCCAGGGGTCGCCCCCAATCGAGGTCAGTACTACCAGGAAGATCGCGCCTGCGAGCGCTAATACCGTCCCAACCAAATGGGACACTGCGTTGAATCTTTCACCGCGATACATGCCGTTGTCATCCGTGCTGCCGGTCGACGCTGGATCGATCGTAACTTCCGACGCGAGACGTGCAAAACGGCGTGACCGTTCAATCAGGCCGTTCGTCCGCGCCGGAGCTGTGCGTCAACGCCACCCGTGTGTGCGCTGCCGCACCGACGGCGGTGAGCCCCGCGCCTAACCTGCGAAGTCAGAGTTCACCAATCGCGCCTGTAGAGAACGGTTGCTGGCAGCCCGCCACACCGCTTTCAAAAGGCTCTTGTCAGGGATGTCCTAATCCCGGTGACCAACCGAGAGCATGAATATGAGATACGTACTTCGTAGCGGACTTCTGGCATTGGGGTTGGTGATCGGATCGGTCACCCCGGCGACGGCCCAGGTGAGCATCGGCATCGGACTGCCAGGCGTCTCCATCGGGATCAACCTTCCCGTTTACCCGCAACTCGTTCCGGTGCCTGGCTACCCCGTCTACTACGCACCTCAAGTGAATTCCAACTATTTCTTCTACGACGGCATGTACTGGGTCTACCAGTCGGACAACTGGTACGCGAGCTCCTGGTACAACGGACCGTGGGGACTCGTCGCCCCTGAAGTCGTTCCGGTTTATGTACTGCGTGTCCCGGTGCGCTACTACCGCCGACCGCCTCCCTATTTCCATGGCTGGAAGGCCGATGCGCCCCCGCGGTGGGATGATCACTGGGGCAACGAATGGAAGCAGCGTCGAGGCGATTGGGACCACTGGGATCGTCGGTCGGCACCCCCTCGTGCACCACTGCCCACCTATCAGAAGCCGTATTCCGGGAATCGATATCCGCGCCCGGAGCAGCAACCCGTACTACAAGGTCAGAAGTACAAATACGAGCCGCATGACCCTGTAGTGCAGAAGCACTATCAGTCGCAGCGCATGCAGGGCGCTCCTGCGAACGCGCAGCACGGCGGATCGAACGTTCAGCGCCAGGATCAGGCACAGCAAGGCGCACCCCGTTACGAACAGCAGCCCCCGCAATCAACGGGCCAGAACAGGGGTTCCCAAGGCAAGGGGCCGCCGTCGCAGACCAGCCAAGGGCAGGAAAAAGGCGGCGGCAAGGACGGACAGCAAGGCGGAGAGCACAAGAAGTAAGGCTACTGGCCGCAGCGCTCTGTTCCCGCAACGAAACGCTACTTCAACGTTGCATGACGGGCGCTGCCTGCAGTTCGCCGAACGGCATGCCAACGAGGAACGTACCCATCGGATATTGCCAACCCTCCACTGGGTGAAAGCAATTACCCATCAGCGGCAATCACAGAACAGGAAATCACTCCATGGACAAGACTTCTTCACTCACCGACATCAGTACCCTGCGCAAGCGCGCCCGCCAGCACATCGATGACGGCTCTGTCACCGCCGGCTATTCGGCCGACCGCGAAGTGGTGCTGAAGCTTCTCAATGCCTCCCTTGCGACGGAACTCGTGTGTGTCCTGCGATATCGGCGTCATCACTTCATGGCGCGTGGCATACATTCGCAGAGCGTGGCTCAGGAGTTTCTCGATCACTCGAACGAAGAGCAGGGCCATGCCGACCAGATCGCGGAGCGCATCGTGCAGTTGGGCGGAGCGCCGGACTTCGCCCCTGAGGGCCTCGCCCGCCGCAGCCACGCGGAATATGTCGAAGGTGACACGCTGGTGAGCATGATCAAAGAGGATCTGGTGGCGGAACGAATCGCCATCGACAGCTACCGCGACATCATCCAGTACCTCGGCGACCAGGATCCCACCACGCGCCGCATGATGGAGGGCATCCTGGCGGTGGAAGAGGAGCACGCCGACGAACTGGCTGACCTGCTGGTGGCCTTCCCCGAAACGGCGGAGACCACGCGATCGTCCACGAAGTCCAAATGAGCGGGCGCGCCCCGCAGGCGCGCCGCGACAGATCCCGGTCATTCGTTAGCTGACGACGCATCATGACGCCCGCAACCGTTATCGCTTCCATCGCCAGCGCTGAGCCAGCGCTTACGGTGGAGCACGTCGGCCCCGCTGCCGCCGAGTCGAGTTTGACGCTGCCGGCAACGCGATTGCCGGTCGAGGCGCGCGGCCTGGCGCTTGGGATACTGGCGAGCCTGGCAACCGTCTTTGCATTGTCGTGGGCGCAGGCCTTTCTGGTGCCACTGCTGCTCGGCATCGTCATTGCCTACACGCTGAACCCTCTCGTCGCCGGGCTCGAACGAGTCAGGATTCCGCGCAGTGCGGGGACTGTCGTCGTGATGGCGGGCATGATCGCCGCGCTGGCGCTAGGCACCTATTCGCTGCGCGGGCAGGTACAGACCATCATCGAGCAGTTGCCCGAAGCAGCGACCAAATTTTCGACCGCACTGGCTCGCTTTCGCAGCAGCCAGAACGACGCTTTGCAGAAGATCCAGAAGGCAGCGACCGAAGTGGAAACCGCAGCGGCGCGCGCGACTGGCGGCGCCGTGGCTCCGCGCCAGCCCGCCACTCACGTCGTCGTGGATCTCCCCAAGTTCAGGCTCAGCGACTACCTGTGGGCCGGATCGATGGGCGCCGTCGGAGCCGTTGGCCAGGCGGCGATGGTCGTCTTCCTGGTGTTCTTCCTGCTGCTCGGCGGCGATACCTTCAAGCGAAAACTGGTGCGGATCACCGGGCCATCGCTGTCGAAAAGAAAGATCACGGTCAAAATTCTCGACGACATCAATGGGTCGATCCAGAAGTACATGCTGATGCTGCTGGCGACGAATCTACTGGTCGTCTTGCTGAGCTGGATGGCGTTCCACGCCATCGGCCTCGAGAACGCTGGAGCGTGGGCCGTGGCGGCCGGCATCTTCCATATCGTTCCCTATCTCGGGCCTGCGGTTGCCGCCATCGCTACCGCAATGGCAGCCTTCATGCAGTTCGACTCGTTTGCCATGGCGCTGCTGGCGGGCGGCGCCGTGCTGGGGGTCGCTACCTTTGTCGGAACCTTTGTCACCACGTGGATGACCGGACGAATTGCGCACATGAACTCGGCCGCCGTGTTCGTTTCACTGCTGTTCTGGGGATGGCTGTGGGGCATCTGGGGCATGCTGCTCAGCATTCCGATCATCGTCATCGTCAAGGTCGTGTCGCAGCACATAGAGCCGATGCACCCCCTGGCCGAACTATTGGGGGAGTGATTCTGGCGGCACCGGAGCGGGTACATTGCTCGCAACAGCTGCCCGACGCGCGTCGTCATCGCGATGATTGCAGTATGAATTCCTGGAATTGCACCGCTCACCGAATCAACGCGGGTACGATTTCGCTGCCCGAATGAGCAGATCAAATACCGGCAAGTCGGCGTGGATCATCCGCATCGGCGCCATGCAACGCCTTGCGGTCGTGATTGCCGTCGGAATCGCCGCCTACGTCGTGCAGCCGGGTTCGATTTCTTGGCACACGCGCGCGGTGGTGAGCTGGGACCTCAGTGTGCTGATCTATCTTTGTCTGGCATGGTGGCTCATCGCGAGCACTGACGCCGCCATGACGCGCGACCATGCATTGAGCCAGGATCAGAGCGGCTACATCATCTTCCTGTTGGTCGTCGTGGCCGCCTTCGCCAGCGTCGTTGCGATCGGCTTTGTCGTCAGCACGATTCGCGAACTGGACTTCTGGTCCCGAATGTGGCATCTCGCCTTGACCATCGGGGCCTTGATCTCGTCGTGGTTACTGATCCAGACCGTCTTCGCGTTTCACTACGCGCGCCGCTACTACGCGATTCTGCACCGGGAACGAACGGCAACACCGGAGTTGCTGTTCCCTGGAGGCAAGGAGCCGGATTATCTGGACTTTGCCTACTACTCGTTCGTTGTCGGAATGACCTCACAGGTCTCCGACGTCGCGGTGACCGCACGCGCGATGCGCAGTCTCACACTGGTTCACAGCGTACTGGCATTCGTGTTCAACATCGCGGTGCTGGCGCTCAGCATCAACATCATCGCGAGCGCTATCTAGCCCTTGTCGCCAGTAGCCTGAAGTCGAGGCCATTGACGAAGTGCTTCCTGCTATGCCTATTTCTTGCTGTCGCCCTTGGCCGCGTCTTGAATGCTGTCACCCGCCTTCTCCACCTGCTGTCCGACTTTCTCGACCGCCTGGTCGACAACCTTGCCGGCCTGCTCTGCCGGACCTTCCTTCTTCTGGCAGCCGGAAAGCGCTCCAAGCAACGCGCCCACGATCAGGGCGGTACTGACGGTCTTGCCGAACTTCATCATGTCTCTCTCCCGTTAGTCGATTCTCAAGCACGCAGGTTTGACAACCTGGTTCCCACTCCATTCTGACAACGGCACATCGTCCGACTGCAATGCACCCAACCGCAGGTCAGACGCAATGCGCGTTGTCATGCTCAGAGAATTTCAAGACTTGCCGAAGCGCGCCTTCGCCCGATCCAGGCAAACAACCTTCGCTCCGCCCGCATAGGCATCGCACTTTTCAACGGCGACATCGAACTGGGCATCGTTTGTGGCTGTCGCCGCTTCCTTGCGTGCAGTCGCTGCGTCAGCGTTCGCCTTGCTGAACGCGGTGGACGACTTCTCACTGGCTGCAGCCTTCGCATTCGAGGTCGTCAGCTGCGCCTTGGCGTCGGCCTTGGCGGCGGTCTCTACCGCTGTCGCTTCCTTGATGCAGACATCCTTCGCATTGCCAGCCAGGTCCTCGCATCGTTGCCGAGCCACTGCATGATCGGCCTCTGCCTTGACGACGCGGACCTCATTGCGAGACTTCAACGTGGGACCGTA
>Ga0316604_10001327_pt1 | contig 22267 bp, 22 predicted proteins | sample OWC_soil_day20_C_FD_207650 | JGI IMG/M metagenome (GOLD analysis project Ga0316604, IMG submission 207650) | Wetland soil microbial communities from Old Woman Creek delta, Ohio, United States - OWC_soil_day20_CT | ecosystem: Environmental > Terrestrial > Soil > Wetlands | place: USA: Ohio...
GGGCAATGCCGAACACCAGATGGCGGGTATTGCCCTGCTGACGAATCTGGCCGTTGATTTCCAGCGACAAGTCGATGCTGGCCGGGTCGGCAATCCGCTCGGCCGGGATGAATTCGCTCAATACCGCCGAACCGCGGTAGCCCTTGGCCAGCGCCCACGGCCGACCGGCGTTCTTGAGCTCGGCCTGGACATCCCGCGCCGTCATGTCGAGCCCGATCGCATAGCCGGCGATATAGGACAGCGCATCCTCGCGCCGTACATCCACGCCGTCCTTGCCGATGGCCACGACCACTTCCACCTCGTGATGCACGTTTTTCGACCAGTCCGGCAGCACAATCGGCTGCCCCGGCGGCACGATCGCCGTCGTCGGCTTCATGAAGAAGATCGGGGATTCGGAGACTTTCGTGCCCATCTCCACCGCATGCGCCACATAGTTGGTCGCCACGCAGTAGATGTTGCTTACTACCAATTCGTTCTGCCCTATCCGGATGGTTCGCATAACAGCCCTCGCATGAACAAAAAACAACGGGCGCCACAGCGGCGCCCGTCAGGATAATCAAATCAACACAACCAGCACTGATCCATTCAGGCCAGCCACTGCGCAATCGACAGCAGCAGGATCAGCGTCAGCCACAGCAGCACCGAGCGCCAGACCAGGCCCACGGCGCTGGCCAGATAATCGGCATTGGCGGTATCGCCCAGCCCCATCTCCGGACGGAAGCGCACGGTATGGTCCTGATGTACTGCATCGCCCAGGCGCACGCCCAGCGCGCCTGCGGCCGAAGCCAGCAGGATGCCGTAGTCGTAATCCGCCCATTGCTTGGCCTGTACGCGCCAGCAATACACGGCATCTTCGAAATCGCCCATGATGGCAAACCCGGCAGCGGCGCAGCGCACCGGCACGTAATCCATCACGGCCAGGATGCTGGTTGCAAACGCGCCGAACGGCTCGTTGTCGCGCCATTTTTGCTGCAGCAGGCACGCAGCGCGATAGACCAGCGCACCGGCCGGGCCCACCAGCCAGCCCAACACCACGAACCAGAAAATGGTTCCGAACACGTAACGGTAGGAATCGATCACGCCCTGCTCGATGGTGAGCTTGGCGACTTCATCCGAGGTCAACTCGGATGCCGGCTGGCCGGTCCAGTCCGCCAGCGAGGCGCGGGCGCCGTCCAGATCATCGGCGCGCAAGGCTTTGGAAATGCCGGTGAACGCATGGCTGAACTGGCGAAACCCCATGGTGAAATACAACAACAGCACATTCCAGGCCAGCGCCAGGATCAGGCTGCCCTGGGCTAGCAGCAGCCAGTACCCGCCCGCGCCGATCAGCGCCAGCGGCAGCACGGCGATGAACCAGACCAGTACGCCGTTGCGGTATTCGCCCGCGTTCAGATTGCGCTCCAGCCGGTTGGCGAAGCGCACGAATGCCAGATAGACCGGGTTTCGGCTGCTGATCGGACGGAATTGCTCAAGGGTCAGCGCAAGAATCAGGGTGAGAATACTCATGTTTATCCATCAAGCCAGTTTGCGCGGCAGCGCCGCATTAGTTCGCCGAAGATACCATACCCCGCCCTTTCCGAAAAACGCCCCTTGAAAATGCGAAGAAGAAGCATAATCTTGTAAAGCGGATCAACCCACACACCACATGGAGAATACAAAATGGAGCACAAGCTGCCCGAACTGCCGTATGCACTGGATGCCCTGGCCCCGCACATGTCCAAGGAAACCCTTGAATACCATTATGGCAAGCATCATCAGACTTACATCACCAACCTGAACAATTTGATCAAGGGCACCGAAAACGAATCCAAATCCCTTGAAGAGATCGTGAAATCCGCACCGGCTGGCGGCCTCTACAACAACGCCGCCCAGGTCTGGAACCACACCTTCTTCTGGTTCTCGTTCAAACCGAACGCCGCAGGTGAAGCGCGCGCACCGGCCGGCAAGCTGGCTGATGCGATCAGCGCCAAGTGGGGCTCGTTCGATGATTTCAAGAAAGCCTTTGCCGCCTCCGCCGTCGGCAACTTCGGTTCCGGCTGGACCTGGCTGGTGAAGAAAGCCGATGGCAGCCTCGACATCGTCAACATGGGCGCCGCCGGCACCCCGCTGACCACCGGCGACTTGCCGCTCTTGACCGTCGACGTTTGGGAACACGCCTACTACATCGACTACCGCAACAGCCGCCCGAACTACCTGGAAGCGTTCTGGAAGCTGGTTGACTGGGATGCCGTTGCCAAGCGCCTTGGCTGAACGGACTGCGGTGTTCACTCACCGTAATCGTTGTGGCCATCTATCCAACCGGATCGACAGGAAACCGACTGCGCAAGTCAGGTTCCCACAATAATAAAGTTGAGTTGGAACACGCGCTTATAGAGCCCCGGTTTAACGTCCGGGGCTTTTTTATCGACCTCGCCCTGCTATCCTGCCGCTATTGAGGCCAGCACCCTTTTCGATGGCTTGCTGGCAACCTCTTGCCGAAAGGAGCTCCCACCATGAGCGAAGCCGCATCGCCGCTCGAGCACACCGCGCCCCCGCCTGCCCCGGCGAGTTTCTGGCTGGCGTTTGCCTTCTGGCTCAAGCTGGGTTTCATCAGCTTCGGCGGGCCGGCCGGGCAGATTGCCATCATGCACCAGGAGCTGGTTGAAAACCGGCGCTGGATTTCCGAACGCCGTTTCCTGCATGCGTTGAATTACTGCATGGTGCTGCCCGGGCCGGAAGCGCAGCAGCTCGCCACCTACATCGGCTGGCTGATGCACCGCTGCTGGGGGGGCATCGTGGCCGGAGCGCTGTTCGTGCTGCCCTCGCTGTTCATCCTGATCGCGCTGTCGTGGCTGTATATCGCCTTTGGCGAAATGCCGCTGGTGGCCGGCCTGTTCTACGGCATCAAGCCCGCGGTGACCGCCATCGTGCTGCAAGCCGCCCACCGGATCGGCACGCGCGCGCTCAAAAATCAGGTGCTGTGGGCAATAGCCGCTGCCTCCTTCGTCGCGATCTTCGCGCTGAATGTGCCTTTCCCCGCCATCGTCGCAGCCGCCGGGCTGACCGGCTACCTCGGCGGCAGGATCGCACCGGCCAAGTTCAAGCTTGGTGGCGGTCACGGCAAAGCCGATACCTCATTCGGACCGGCGCTGATCGACGACGACACGCCGCCCCCGGAACATGCGCGTTTCCGCTGGTCAACCTTGCTGCGAGTCGCGATCGCCGGTGCGCTGTTGTGGGCGATTCCGCTGGGCCTGCTGACGGCGTTCTATGGCTGGAACCACACGCTGACGCAAATGGGCTGGTTTTTCACCAAGGCGGCCCTCCTGACTTTTGGCGGCGCCTACGCCGTACTGCCCTATGTGTATCAGGGCGCGGTTGGGCATTACGGCTGGCTCACGCCGACCCAGATGATCGACGGCCTGGCACTGGGCGAAACCACGCCCGGGCCGCTGATCATGGTCGTGGCCTTCGTCGGCTTCGTCGGCGGCTACGTCAAAGCGATCTTCGGGCCGGACAGCCTGTTCCTGGCCGGCGCGGTCGCGGCCACGCTGGTCACCTGGTTCACTTTCCTGCCGTCTTTCCTGTTCATTCTGGCCGGCGGGCCGCTGGTCGAATCGACCCATGGCGATCTGAAATTTACCGCGCCGCTGACCGCGATCACCGCCGCCGTGGTCGGCGTGATCCTCAATCTGGCGCTGTTCTTCGGCTATCACGTGTTGTGGCCCCAGGGTTTCGCCGGCCGCTTCGATTGGGTATCGGCGCTGATCGCCCTGGCTGCGGCCATTGCCTTGTTCCGCTTCAGGCGTAATGTCATTCACGTGATCGCGGCCTGCGCGCTGGCCGGGCTGGCACTGAAAACACTCGCGTTCTGAAATTCCCGGCGAATGCGCCGGAATGACCGGTAAAATAGGCGGCTTCAGCCAAGAACAAGCCTTTAACTGACCAAGCCATGCCACCGATTGCCCCTTCCCGCCGCTTCACCATCGCGCCGATGCTCGATTGGACCGACCGCTTTTACCGGCGCTTTGCGCGCGAGATTTCGCACCACACCTGGCTCTATACCGAGATGGTAACGACCGGCGCGCTGATTCATGGCGACCGAGAACGCTTCCTGCGCTTCGATCCGGTCGAGAACCCGCTGGCCCTGCAGCTGGGCGGGTCGGACCCGACCGATCTGGCGCGTTGCGCGCGCATGGCGCGCGATTGGGGCTACGACGAGGTGAACCTCAACGTCGGCTGCCCGTCCGAGCGCGTGCAGAACGGCAGCTTCGGCGCCTGCCTGATGCTGGAATCCGATCTGGTGGCCGATTGCGTCAAGGCCATGCGTGATGCCGTCGAGATCGATGTGACCGTGAAACACCGCATCGGTATCGACAAGGTGGAAGACTACGAGTTCGTGCGCGATTTCGTCGGAAGGATTGCCGATGCCGGTTGCCGCACCTTTATCGTCCACGCGCGCAACGCGATCCTGAAAGGCCTCTCGCCCAAGGAAAACCGCGATATTCCGCCGCTGAAATACCACTACGCCTACCAGTTGAAGCAGGATTTTCCGTGCCTGGAGATCATCGTCAACGGCGGCATCACCACGCACGAGCAGGTGGCCGAACACCTGCAGCATGTCGATGGCGTGATGCTCGGGCGCGAGCCTTACCATAATCCGTGGATTCTGGCCGAGGTCGACCAGCGCTATTACGGCGATGCCCACCCGCTGCGCACGCGCGAACAGATCATGCACGATCTGCGCGCCTATATCGAAGGCGAAATGGCCGAGGGCCTGCCGCTGCGCTTGATCGCACGGCACGTTCTTGGGTTATATCAAGGTCAGCCCGGCGCAAGACAGTGGCGCAGAATGCTGTCAGATGCGAAACTGCTGAAAGATGCCGATTTTGGCCTGATTGAACAGGCGTTGGCCGCCGTAGAGGCCAGCCAGCGCCGCCGCGAGGAACCATGCGACTGACACTTGCTGCCCTGCTGATGTTGACCAGCCTTGCCGCTAATGCGGTGGAACTCAACCTGGTCGCCATCATGGGCGACAAGGCGATGGTGGAGATCGACGGCAGCAAGCCCAAGCTGCTCGCCGCCGGCCAGAGTGCCAATGGCGCGAAGCTGGTTTCAGTCGCGGGCGGCACTGCCGTGTTCGACGTCGGCGGGCAGAAGAAAACGCTGTCGATGGACAGCCGCTCGTTCAAGAGCAGTGGCGCACCCGCCGCCGGCGAGGAAGGCAATGGCAAGCAGATCATTCTGTTTGCCGAAGGTGGCGGACACTTCTACGCCAACATCACGATCAACGGCATGCCGTTTCGCGGGCTGATCGATACCGGCGCAACCACGCTGGCCATCTCCGGGGTCAACGCCAAGCAAGCCAGCATCGACCCCAAACAAGGCACGCCGGGTTATGTCCGGACTGCCGCCGGCGTGGTGCCGTTTTACAAAGTGGTGGTCAACGAAGTGAAATTTGCCGGCATCCCGCTTTACAACGTGGAAACCGGGGTATCCGGCGACGGTTCACCCCATGTTCCGCTGATCGGCATGAATATTCTTGGCCGCTTTGTCATGGAACGCGACGGCGACAAGTTGATCCTGACCAAGCGCTACTAACCAACCCGCGCGAATCAACCCAGCGCGACCTCCAGATCGCCCTTGGCCGTGCTGCTGCAGGCCAGCACATAGCCATTGGCCACTTCGTCCGCCGTCAGCGGAATGTTGCTGGCCGATTCGACGATCCCCGACAGCACCTTGCACTTGCACGAACCGCAGACGCCGGTGCGGCAGGCGCCGATGATCGGCAAGCCTTCGCGTTCCATCACGTCGAGCAGGCTCTCGCCCGCAGCGATCTCGGCCGTCTTGCCGAAAGCCGGCACGCTCAACGCATAGCGCGCTGCATCCATGTCGATCTCGGTCACGGGCGGCGTAAAGCTTTCGCGCAGGATGCATTCATCCGCCACGCCCGCCGCGCTCAGGAATTCGCTGACCGCATCCATATAGCCATCCTGCCCGCACAGCCAGGCGCGCAGGCCGGAAACATCCGGCAACAGCGCTTTGACCCGCGCGGCATCGAGCCGTCCGGTATGGCAGGGCATCCCGCCCTGCGGCTGCGTCAGAAACAGGTGCAGGCGGAACTGCGGGTAATCCGCCGCCAGCGCCAAGAGTTCGCGGCCGAAAATGAAATCGGATTCGCTCCTCGCGCTGTGGAAAAAATGGATCTCGACCTCGGCCTCGTTTCCCAGCAGCCAGCGCGACATCGACACCATCGGCGTGATGCCGCTGCCGGCCGAAAAGAAGGCCACGGCCGGGGGCAAGGCCTCGCCTTTTTTCAGGCCGAAATCGCCGGCCGGCGCCAGTGCCGGCAGGCTCATGCCGGCGCGCCAGTGATCGAGCAGCCAGTTGGAAACCAGCCCGCCTTCGACGCGCTTGACGGTGATCGCCAGCGTTTCCGGCTGGTTTGGGCTGGAGGAAATCGAATACGCGCGCCAATGCGTTTTGCCATCGATCTCGGCACCGACCGAGACAAACTGGCCGGGGAAGTAATCAAAGCGCTGGCCGGTCGGCGCGGCGAGTTCGAAAGTGGCGCAATCGTGTGTTTCTTCGGTGCGGGCGATGCAGACCAGTGGCGTTTCGCCCAGCCAGATGGCGGGAAGTTCGATGGGTTTGTTCATGGTTCCGATAAACCTGTATTCAGTGGTTTATGTTTTAAGTTCGCGTAGCCTGGGTTGGTACATAAGGGCGTCCCACGGGAATGCCCTCCGGTCATAACCCCGGCTCGCCGTCAGCAGACGGCGATTTGATGCGCCTGACGGCGCGCTATTTATATACCGGTTCCGCCCGGCGGGCAGGAAGGGAGCTTTGTCTCGCCAAAGCCCCCTTCACCCCAAAGGCGACCCCGACCGCCAGCCCCTTCGGGGTTCCCTGCGCCTCTCGCTGTTCGTGGCGGCTGCGGAACTCGCCCCTACGGGGCTCAAACAGTCCTCGCCGAAACCTCCACGCCCAGCTGCGATGCTCGGCTGGCTTCAGGGGATCAAAGTGGTACTAACAATTGCCGCGGCTCATATGAAGCGCTTTTAACAACACCCCAAACCCAAATGCTGCTGATTAGTACGCCTCCCTCCCCTGCAAGGTCGCCGAGGAGTGGAGCGAGACCCAGGCTCGCGACCGACGCAGGGCACCCCGGAGGGGCGATCGTTTGGGGGCTGCTTTCTTTGGATACTTTCTTTGCAGAAGCAAAGAAAGTATCACGCCATGCCGGGCGGGACCGGCACCCAAAACTGCGCGCCGCAGGGCGCATAAAACCTGCCGGGTGCCGGAGTGCGAGCCTTAGGCAGCCAGCATCTCTTCCAGATCCTGCTCAACGGAAGAAATCAGCTTCAGACCGAACTGCTGGTTCAGCACGCCGACTAGGTTCGGCGTCAGGAAGCCCGGTGCGGTCGGGCCGACGCGGATGTCCTTGATGCCGAGCGACAGCAGCGTCAGCAGAATCACGATCGCCTTCTGCTCGAACCACGACAGCACGAGCGACAGCGGCAATTCGTTCACACCGCACTCGAACGCATCGGCCAGCGCCAGCGCCAACTGAATTGCCGAATAGGCATCGTTGCATTGACCGATATCGAGGAAGCGCGGAATGCCGTTGATGTCGCCGAATTCCAGCGTATTGAAGCGGAACTTGCCACAAGCCAGCGTCAGGATCAGTGCATCTTGCGGTACTGACTTGGCGAGATCGGTGAAGTAGGTGCGTTCGGTCTTGTCGCCATCGCAGCCGCCGATCAGGAAGAAGTGCTTGATATTGCCGGCTTTCACCTGCTCGATCACGGCCGGCGCGGCGCCCATCAGCGCGTTGCGGGCGAAACCGGTGGTGGTGTAGACCGGCGTTGCATCGGCGGCAAAACCGGGTTGCGCCAGTGCGGATTCAATCGCGGCGCCGAAGTCGTTGCCGGCGATGTGCGTGACGCCCGGGAAGCCGACGATGCTGCGGGTGAAGATGCGCGCGCCGTATTGGCCGACGTTCGGATCGACGATGCAGTTCGAGGTCATCACGATCGCGCCCGGGAATTCGCCGAATTCCTTCTGCTGGTTCTGCCAGGCCGTGCCATAGTTGCCGACCAGGTGCTTGTACTTCTTGAACGCAGGATAGGCGTGCGCCGGCAGCATTTCGCCGTGGGTGTAGACATTGATGCCCTTGCCTTCGGTCTGTTGCAGGATCAGTTCCAGATCGTGCAGGTCATGGCCGGAAACGACGATGGCCTTGCCGGCGACCGGCTGGGTATTGACGCGGGTGGGTTCCGGATGACCGAAGGTCTCGGTTTCGCCCTTGTCGAGCATTTCCATGATCTTGTAGTTGAGCTGGCCGATATCCATCGCACACTGGAACAGCGCGCCCATGTCGTCCGGATTGGTGCCGAGGAAGGCCATGAATTCGTGATATTTGCCGGCGACTGCCGCATCGGTCTGGCCGAGCACGCGGGCGTGTTCCATGTAGGCGGCGGCGCCTTTCAGGCCATACAGGCACAGCAGGCGCAGGCCGATGATGTCTTCGCCGACTTCGGCCTTCTGGCGGTTCAGCGCAAATTGCAGCGCATCAGAGAGCATTACGGTCTTGGCGTCCGGCAGCTTGTAGTGTGCGGCCGGCGACAGCAGTTCAACGGCCACGCCTTGCGCAGCGCAGGCGGCTTCGTAACGGGCGCGCAGATCGTTGCGATAGGCTTCGGCGCGACGGCTGAAGTCGATGATGCGCTCGGCATCGAAGTTCACGTTGGTCAGGGTGGAGAAGAATGCTTGCGGGGCGTAGGCATCGATTTCGGCATCAATCACGCCGACCTTGCGTGCAGCCACGGCATAGGTCGAAACAGCCTGCAGCAGATGGACCAACATGTCCTGCAGATCGGACACTTCGCCGGTCTTGCCGCACATGCCACGAGCGTAGCTGCAGCCATTGCCTTGGGGGGTACGGATAGTGTGTTCACATTGCACGCAAAACATCGGAAAACTCCTTGCTATGGTTAAGGTTAAAACTGGAACCTTTATAGCGAGAAGCGTGCCAAGATTTCATTCAATTGATTTTCAAGGAATTTTTATTTTTTACGTCGACAAACCGAGTCATTTCGACACGCACGATTCCAGGTCAAATTGACTCATGCAGTCTAAATGACGCCACCTACACGGCGCGCCAGGCGCTGCAGGTTGGCCCGGTCCAGTCCCAGCTGTTTCGCTGCCAGGCTCCAGTTGCCCTGGTTGGCCGCCAGCGCGGTTTCGATCAACTGCCGCTGGTAGGCATCCACTGCCTCGCGCAGCCCCATTTGCGGCAAGGCCGGCAATTCGGCTTGAAGCGGGGCAACCATCGGCGGGATGGCGGTCTGCGGCAAGGCCAGATCGTCCGGGCGCAGCAGCGCGCGCTCGCCGTCGCGTTGCGCGGCTTTCAGGCTGGCACGCAGCAGCAGGTGTTCCAGCTCGCGCACGTTGCCCGGCCAGTCGTAGGCCTCCAGCGCGGCCAGCGCCTGCGGATGCAGATCGATGCGGGCGATGCCCAGCTTGTGCCGGGCCGCATCAAGGAAAGTGCCGGCCAGCGCAGCCAGATCCTCGCGATGATCGCGCAGCGGCGGCACCGCAATCGGGTAAACGTGCAAGCGATGGTAAAGGTCAGCGCGGAAACGCCCGGCCTCGACTTCGCGCAGCAGATCGCGGTTGGTCGCGGCGATGATGCGCACGTTCACGCGGATGATCTCGTCGGCGCCGACGCGCTGGATTTCGCCCTGCTGCAACGCGCGCAGCAACTTGGCCTGCAGGTTGAGCGGCAACTCGCCGATTTCATCGAGAAACAGCGTGCCGCCGTGCGCGAGCTCGAACTTGCCGGCGCGCTCGCTCACCGCGCCGGTGAACGCGCCTTTCCTGTGGCCGAAGAGTTCGCTTTCGGCCACCGATTCGGGCAAGGCCGCGCAATTGATCTGCACCAGCGCCTGTTCGGCGCGCGGCGACTGCGCATGCACGGTGCGCGCGACCAGCTCCTTGCCGGTGCCGGTTTCGCCGGTGATCAGCACCGCCAGATCGGTCGTGGCCACCAGCGAGATTTCCCGCCGCAACGCGCGGATCGCCGGGCTGCTGCCCACCAGCGTGCCTTCACGCCGCAACGCTTCCTGCATCAAATCGCGCGCGATCGCGCGCTGGCGCTCGCTGGCCTGCTCCAGCGCGCGGATCAGGGCCACGTTGCGCAAGGTCGCCGCCGCCAGCGCGGCAAAGGCGGCCACGGTCGAATCGGGCAGGCGCTCGAACGCATGCTCGTCCAGCGCATCGAGCGTCAGCACGCCGACCAGCTCGCGGTCGACATGCAGGCTGCAGCCCATGCAGGCATGCACCGGCTTTTCATGCTCGGCATCGACCGCCAGCAAGCCATCGAACGGATCCGGCAAATCGCTGTCCATCGGAAAGCGTACCGGCCGCGCCGATTCCAGGATCGCCGCCAGACGCGGGTGCGCCTGCGGCTCGAAGCGCCGCCCCATCAGGTCCGGCGCAAGTCCGTGGCTCGCCACAGGTGTCAGCACGCCATCCTGCAGGTGAAGCAGCGCCACCGCATCGCAAGGCAGTACCGTGCCGACCGCGGAAACCAGCCGCTGGAACTGCACTTCGCCGGGCATGGTGTTGGAAAGATCGACTGCGATCTGCCAAAGCGCGCGATCGATGGCTTGCTGGACAATCATGATGGTAAAAGTTGAAAGGAATGGTCGGCCAATCATATAGTCAAACAGGTAAACTTGCAGGCTGTAATAATTGCGTACGCCCTGCCATGAAAAAAATCGTTCTCGCCAGCAACAACGCAGGCAAACTGCGCGAATTCGCGCGTCTATTCGCCGATCTCGACATCGAAATCATCCCGCAAGGCCAGCTCGGCGTAACCGAAGCCGAAGAGCCGCACGCCACCTTCGTCGAAAACGCGCTGGCCAAGGCGCGTCACGCCGCACAGGCCACCGGCCTGCCCGCGCTCGCCGACGATTCCGGCATCTGCGTGCATGCGCTCGGCGGCGCGCCTGGCGTGTATTCCGCCCGCTATGCCGGCGAGCCGAAATCCGACGCGCGCAACAACGAAAAGCTGGTCGCCGAACTCGCCGGGCAGTCTGACCGCCGCGCCTATTACTACGCCGCGCTGGTGCTGGTGCGCCACGCCGACGACCCGCAACCGCTGATCGCCGACGGCTTTCTCGACGGCGAGATCGTCGATACCGCGCAGGGCGAAGGCGGCTTCGGCTACGACCCGTACTTCTTCCTGCCGCAGTTCGGCAAGACCGTGGCGGAAATCAGCGCGGAAGAAAAAAGCCTGATCTCGCACCGCGGCAAGGCGCTGCGCGAACTGATTGCCAAGCTGAAGGAGCACGGGTTGTGAGCAACGACGAAAAACGCTGGGCCGTGTGGCTGCGTGACGATGGATCGGTGGTCTCCTGCACCGAGAAGGTGAAGGTGATGAACGAGAACCTCGACGAACTCAAACAAATGGCGCAAGACCTGTTCGAAGACGGGCTGCTGATGGAAGTCTCGGAAACCCAGTTGCGCGAAGTACTGCATGACCTCGTCGACAAGCTGGTCAACCCGTACGGCAAGCCATGAAACCGATTTCCGCCGGCCATTGGTCGCTGCCGATCCTGCCGCCGCTGTCGCTCTATATCCACTTCCCGTGGTGCATCCGCAAGTGCCCGTACTGCGATTTCAATTCGCACGCGGTGAAAAGCGGCCTGCCGGAAGACAAATATATTGATGCGCTGATCCTCGATCTGGAACACAGCCTGCCGCTGTTCTGGGGCCGGCCGGTGCTGACCATCTTCATGGGCGGCGGCACGCCGAGCCTGTTTTCCGCCGCCGCGATCAGCCGCCTGCTCGACGCGATCCGCGCGCGCGTGCGGCTGTTGCCGGAAGCCGAAATCACGCTGGAGGCCAACCCCGGTACGTTCGAGGCCGAGAAGTTCGCTGGCTACCGCGCCGCCGGCATCAACCGGCTATCGATCGGCATCCAGAGCTTCAATGACCGCCATCTGCAAGCCTTGGGACGCGTGCACAGCAGCGAAGAAGCGCACAAGGCGATCGAGATCGCCCGCGCCAACTTCGACAACTTCAACCTCGACCTGATGTACGCGCTGCCGCAGCAAACGCTGGCCGAAGCGCTGGCCGACATCGACACGGCGATTGCCGCTGGCTCGACGCATCTTTCCGCCTACCACCTGACGCTGGAACCCAACACCGCCTTCGCCGCCGCCCCACCGCCGCTGCCGGATGACGATTTGTCGGCCGACATGCAGGAAGCCATCGAGGTGCATCTCGCCGCTGCCGGTTTCGAGCACTACGAGACCTCGGCCTTCGCCAGACCGGGCCGGCGCACGAAACACAACCTGAACTACTGGCAGTTCGGCGACTATGTGGGCATCGGCGCCGGCGCGCACGGCAAGATCAGCTTCCCCGACCGCATCGTGCGCCAGACCCGTTACCGCCATCCGACCGAATACCTGACCCGCATCCAGCAAGGCTCGGCCATGCAGAGCGAAGAAGTCGTGCCGCACGAACAACTGCCGTTCGAATTCATGCTCAACGCCCTGCGCCTGACCGAAGGCTTCGACCTGGCGCTGTTTACCGAGCGCACCGGCTTGCCGCTGACGACCGTGCTAGCGGAGTTCGAGCGCGCCGAGAAAGAAGGCCTGCTCGCGCGCGACCATCTGCGCGCTTGGCCAACGGCAAAGGGGCAGCGTTATTTGAATAACTTACTGGAACGCTTCTTACCCTGAGGACTTATGACTAAATCTACTGCGCGGCCCGGATCGGGGCTTGGGCGGTGCTCGAAATCCTCATGTACTCACATGTACATTCCGGTTTCTGCGCTCCGTCCGCACCCCGCTGCGGACCACTCGCTACGATTTCCTCACAAGTCCTGATTCTGGGATCATCCAGAAAAATCTCTCCAAAAAGGAAAAATCATGAGCAAAACCATCATCCACAGCGACGCCGCCCCGAAAGCCGTCGGCACCTACTCCCAGGCCGTGAAGGTCGGCAACACGGTCTACCTCTCCGGCCAGATCGGCCTCGATCCGGCAAGCGGCGCGCTGGCCGAAGGCTTCGAAGCGCAAACACATCGCGTATTCCAGAACCTGCGTGCGGTGTGCCAGGCGGCCGGCGGCGATCTGTCGGATATCGTGAAGCTCGGTGTATTCGTGACCGACTTGGCCAACTTCGCGCGTCTGAACGAGATCATGGGCGAGTATTTCACCGCGCCGTATCCGGCGCGGGCGGCGGTGCAGGCGGCGGCTTTGCCGAAGGGGGCGTTGGTGGAGGCGGATGGAGTGATGGTGGCGGGCTCGGGTCTTTGACAGAAAAATCAGCCAAGTGTGCATATTGAATCAGGAGATTCCCATGCCAGGCATTGTTGACCATAGAAATTGGTTTGATTATCTTGTTGCGATTACACCAGTACTTATTACCTTATTTGTTGCATGGGTGGCACATCAGCAATGGAAAACAAACCGAGAAAAATTACGCCTTGATCTTTACAACAGACGATTCGAAATTTATGTAAAAACCATCAATTTCTATCAAAATTTGGTGGAATTTGATAAATCAAAGGAAGTTGGTCAGCTTTCTCGCTCTCACAAAGAATTCATCATCGCAAAACAAGAATCCATATTCCTTTTTGACAAAAATTCAACAGTATTAGACTTATTAGAATCAATAAACTCGGCTGCTTTTAAAATAATTGGATTCAAGCAACACGGTAGTGACTTGGAGCGAGCAAGTCCGGAAGAGTATATGAAAATGATGATTGGAATGCAGGATGCCTATTCGCATATCAACGATCACATAAACAAACTCGACGCAGCCATTTCCCCCTATCTCAATTTTCACAAAGTCTTATAGCTGTTATGAAGCAAGCGTAGCCTGGATAAGCCGCTTTGCGGCGCCATCCGGGTTTGCCGCCGCAAGGCGGCTTTCTCTTTTTTGCGCTTCGCGCGTTGTTTTGAAGGCGGGTTTCCGTCCCGCCCCGGGAAGGGGGTATTGCTTCGCCAATCCCCCCTTCACCCCCAAGGCGACCCCAACAGCCAGCCCTTCGGGTTCCCTGCGCTTCTCGCCAAACGCGGCGGCTGCGGAACTCGCCCCTGCGGGGCTCAAACAGTCCTCGCCGAATTCCCGCGCCCAGCTGCGATGCTCGGCTTGCTTCAGGGGATTTGGGCGGCATAACCACGGGCTGTTGCAAGAACAGTCTTGCAACGATTTTGAATTCTATACAAGTGACACAACCATCTGATTGGCAGACGATTCCCCCATCCCCTGGGACCAGCGCCGAGCGAGTGGAGCGAGACCATAGGCTCGCGACCGACCGAGGGAAGCGCGGAGCGCCGCAGGGCGGGGGCGCCTTTGGGGTGAAGGGGGCTTTGGCGACGCAAAGCCCCCTTCCTGCCCGCCGTGCGGAAACGGCTCCAAACCACCGCGCCGTTAGGCGCATAAAATAAAAATGCCGTCTTTCGACGGCTTCATCATCCATGCACCGGCAGGCGAGCGAGCCAAAGCAGGTTGCGGAAGGCCAGCGCACAGCAACCGGAATGGACAAGTAGTCCATGAGGATTGCGAGAACTGCCCGACCGCAAGATGCGCAGGCGCAGCCGCCTGACATCATTCGCGGTGATACGGATGGTTATTCAGAATTGAAACCGCCCGATACAACTGCTCCGCCAGCAACACACGCACCATCCCGTGCGGCAAGGTCATCGCCGAAAGCTGCAACAACTGATCCGCGCGCTTCTTCACGCTCGGATCCAGCCCGTCGGTGCCACCGATGATGAATACCGTATCGCGCCCGTCGCGCTGCCAATCCTTCATGTTCTCGGCAAGCTTCATCGTCGTCCAGTTCGCCCCGCGCTCGTCCAGCGCTAGCACGCGCGCATCGCTCGGGATCGCTGCCAAGATACGCTCGGCCTCCTCCGCCATCACCTGCTGCGGCGTGCGTCCGGCATTGCGCTTGTCCGGCTTGAGTTCGATCAGTTGCAACGGAAAATCGCGCGGCATGCGCTTGGCGAATTCCTCGTAACCGGCGCTGATCCAGTCCGGCATCTTGTGACCTACGGCAATCAGGTAGAGCTTCATCGGTAACCCATCAAAAGAAGAAAACCCCAACGCATGCGCTGGGGTTTGGTTTGCGAGGCACAGACAAGCTTAATCTTCCTTGTCCGCCGCGCTCCACGGCTTGCCGATCGGGTTGAAGGTCGGCTTCTGGCCGCCCCACAGTTGTTCCAGATCGTAGTAGTCGCGTACGGCCGGCAGCATCACATGCACGATCACGTTGCCGGCATCGACCAGCACCCACTCGCCGTATTCCTCGCCTTCGGTGCTGATGATGTCGTAGCCCTTGGCTTTCAGTTCTTCGCGCACATTGTTGGCCAGCGCGCGCACCTGCCGGTTGGAATCGCCGGTGGCCACGATCATGCATTCAAACATGTCGGTGAGCTTGGTGGTATCGAGTGCAAGGATTTCTTTCGCCTTGACATCTTCGAGCGCGGCGACAGCTACATCGCGCATTTTTTGAATCATTTCGTCCATTCGGTATCCGTTATCGGTAATAGCCAGCGCCGCGCAATTGCGCCGCCACTGGGGTCAATGTGCTGACATCTTCGCCTTTTGCAAGCTTCCCGCGGATATCCGTCGAAGAAAAAGGCAGCAGCGGCATTGGCAAAACGCTGATTCTACCTTTCCCGAGTGATCCGGGCGAAGCAGAAACTGCACGAACGGCGTATTCCGCCGCTATTTCTTGTGGTAAAGCCGCCAGATCGATGCCCGGGCGCGCGGCAACAACCAGATGGCCGGCGTCCAGCAACTCGCGCCAGCGCCGCCATTTATTCAGATTGAAGAAGGAATCGCCGCCAATCAGCCAGACCAGCAGGGCCTGCGGATTTTCCTGCTGGATTTCGCCCAGGGTATCGATGGTGTAACACAGGCCCGCTCGCCGCACTTCGCGATCATCCGCCACCAGGCCGGATTCACCCGCCAGCGCCTGCTCAACCCACTCCAGTCGTTGCTCGGCGGAGACGCTCAGCGCATCGCGGTGCGGCGGCTCGCCGGTCGGAATCAAGCGCACCTCATCCAGCGCAAACGCATCGCGCAAGCCACGCGCCAATGCGATGTGGCCGAAGTGGACCGGGTCGAAACTGCCGCCGAAGATGCCGATGGTTTTCATGGTGCCCTGTGAAAAACCCGCCAGAAGGCGGGTTTGCCTGCGCGATTTAAACTCTTATCTGCCCATCGCCCAACACCACCCACTTCTGGCTGGTCAGCCCGTCGAGGCCAACCGGGCCGCGCGCATGGATCTTGTCGGTGGAAATGCCGATTTCCGCGCCCAGGCCGTATTCAAAACCGTCGGCAAAGCGGGTCGAGGCATTCACCATCACCGAGCTGGAATCCACTTCGCGCAGGAAACGGCGCGCCTTGGTGTAATTCTCAGTGACGATCGCATCGGTATGTTGCGAGCTGTAGGTATTGATATGCTCGATCGCCTCGTCCAGATCGGCCACAATCTTGATCGAGAGGATCGGCGCGCAGTATTCGGTGGTCCAGTCTTCTTCGGTCGCGGCAATCGCATCAGCCACGATGGCGCGGGTACGCGCGCAACCGCGCATTTCCACACCCTTGCTGCGATAGATATCAGCCAGCGGCGGCAGGATCAAATCGGCGACGTTCTCGTTGACCAGCAGCGTTTCCATGGTATTGCATGGCGCATAGCGTTGCGTCTTGGCGTTGTCGGCAATGCGGATCGCTTTTTCCGGATCGGCTTCGTCGTCGATATACACATGGCAGACGCCGTCGAGATGCTTGATCACCGGCACACGCGCGTCCTGCGCGATGCGGGCGATCAGACTCTTGCCGCCGCGCGGCACGATCACATCCACGTATTCATTCATCGTGATCAGCGCACCCACCGCGGCGCGGTCGGTGGTTTCGATCACCTGCACCGCGGTTTCCGGCAATCCGGCCGCCGCCAGCCCTTCGCGCACGCAGGCGGCAATCGCCTGGTTCGAGCGGATCGCTTCCTTGCCGCCGCGCAGGATCGTGGCATTGCCGGCTTTCAGGCACAGCCCGGCGGCATCCGCCGTCACGTTCGGGCGCGCTTCGTAGATGATGCCGATTACGCCAAGCGGTACGCGCATCTTGCCGACCTGAATGCCGGTCGGGCGGAACTTGAGATCGGTCATATCGCCGATCGGATCGGGCAGCGCGGCGATCTGGCGCAGGCCTTCGGCCATCGTCGCCACGGTCTTGGCGGTCAGCGTCAGCCGGTCGACAAACGAGTCTTCCAGTCCTTCCGAGCGGGCAACGGCCACGTCTTCGGCGTTGGCAGCGAGCAGCTTGGCGGTATCGCGCTCGATGGCGGCGGCAATCGCTTCCAGCGCGCGGTTCTTGGCGCCGGTATCGGCCTTGGCCATCAGGCGGCTGGCGGCGCGGGCCTGGCGGCCGACCTGTTGCATGTAGGCTTGGATATCCATGCGCGTTCCTGAAATTGCAGTGGGATTGTTGATTCTAACAGCCTTGGCGGCAGGCCATCACTTCGGTTTTTTTGGTAATTGCAGCACGGTGACCGCGGTATTGTCGGCCTTGCTGCGATTGAACCAGTCCGGCGCCGAGCTCTGCACAGCGATCAGCAACGGGCCATTTTCGGTAGTCAGCCACAAGGGTGAACCACTATCGCCGGAAAGGGTATCGCACTGATGTTCCAGCGTATTGTCGTCGATCAGCCCGGTCACGGCGCAGCCCTGATGCGCGGTCAGCTGCTCGCGGTGGTCGTGCGCAAAACCCGCTTGCGTCACCTTGCTGTCATAACGCTGGATACGCACCAAGAGATCGTCGGAATGATTGCCGGTATAGATCGGCATCGGTGCCGGCGCAACGCCATCGACGAACTTCAGCTTGAGCCAGGCAATGTCATAGGGCGCGGCCGAGGGCTTGATATAGACATCGTCCCCCTTGTAGTCGAGCCCCTGGCGGAATTTCGGGTGAAAAATCTGTGCCTCGATCCGATAGCGCGCCTGCCACTTGCCCTGGTGGTAACCCGCCCAGAACCACTTGCCCTGATCGAGCTTGTGCGGAGTCATCAGGAAGCAATGCGCGGCAGTCACCGCCAGATCGGGAGCGACCAGCGTGGCGGTACAGCGACTCTCGCCCACCGTTTCCATCTTGCCCACCGCCGAATACGGTTGGGCATAGGGCGTGGAGATAAACACACGGTCATCGCGGCCGAAGAACAAGGCCAGATTCTGTGCGGCAACGTCGCTGGCGCGTGCCTCTTCCACCCCGTTGCCGGGCTGTTCCTGAACCGCCGCGGCCGATTCGCGCGCAACCGCGGTTGCCGGTGCCGATGCCGCAGCTTCGGCCGGCGCAGTAAAACGGTTCGACAACGATACCAGCAGCACCATCAGCATGGCGCAAGCAAGCAGCAACAACCAGGCACGTTTCATCACAAGCATTATTCCAACAACGTAAAAAAGCAAAACGGGGGCGCAAGCGCCCCCGTTCTTGTCAACCGCAGCGAGTATTACTTGGCAGCGGAAGCAGCAGAAGCCTTAGCCTTGGCAGCCTTCTTGGCTTTCTTGGCAGCCGGCTTGGAAGCAACGGCGGATGCGTCAGCTTGAGCCTTCTTGGCCGGTGCGGAAGCAGCAGCGGAAGCCTTCTTCTCGGCTTGAGCCTTGGAAGCTACAGCGGAAGCCTTGGCCTTGGCAGCCTTCTTGGCTTTCTTGGCAGCCGGCTTGGAAGCAACGGCGGATGCGTCAGCTTGAGCCTTCTTGGCCGGTGCGGAAGCAGCAGCGGATGCCTTCTTCTCGGCTTGAGCCTTCTTGGCCGGTGCGGAAGCAGCAGCGGAAGCCTTCTTCTCGGCTTGAGCCTTCTTGGCCGGTGCGGAAGCAGCAGCGGAAGCCTTCTTCTCAGCTTGAGCCTTCTTGGCCGGTGCGGAAGCAGCAGCGGAAGCCTTCTTCTCGGCTTGAGCCTTCTTGGCCGGTGCGGAAGCAGCAGCGGAAGCCTTCTTCTCGGCTTGAGCCTTCTTGGCCGGTGCCGAAGCAGCAGCGGAAGCCTTCTTCTCGGCTTGAGCCTTCTTGGCCGGTGCCGAAGCAGCAGCAGAAGCCTTCTTCTCGGCTTGAGCCTTCTTGGCCGGTGCCGAAGCAGCAGCAGAAGCCTTCTTCTCGGCTTGAGCCTTGGAAGCTACAGCGGAAGCCTTGGCCTTGGCAGCCTTCTTGGCTTTCTTGGCAGCCGGCTTGGAAGCAACGGCGGATGCGTCAGCTTGAGCCTTCTTGGCCGGTGCCGAAGCAGCAGCGGAAGCCTTCTTCTCGGCTTGAGCCTTGGAGGCTACGGCCGAAGCCTTAACCTTCTTGGTGGCCTTCTTTTCAACCTTGACAGCCTTCACAGCGGAAGCCGGAGCGGAAGCATCAGCAGCTACGGTGAAAGTAGCGGCAGTTGCGAAAACACCAGCAACCAAAATCGCGATCAGTTTTTTCATGGAAATCGTCCCCAACAAATGAGTGAGCACAAGTAATTTGTGTGTGGCTGCATTATCAGGAGAGTGCGGGGAGGATTCGACGCATGGTTGGTAGCGGCATGTAACTTTATGTAAAAGATGCGACCCATTCCCATTTGGCGCTGGCAGCCTCAATTTACATAAAACCGGGCATCGCGCAAAGGGGTGGGCCAAGTGAGCGTGACGCGGGCACCCCCTTGTGGCGAAGCCTCGATGGCGACATCGCCGCCATGCGCGCGCAACACCATGGCAACAATGGCCAGCCCAAGCCCGAAGCCGCCCGTGCGGCGATTGCGGCTGGCATCCAGGCGCTCAAACGGCAACAACAAACGGACCCGCTCGCTTTCTGGAATACCCGGGCCATCATCGTCGACATGCAAGGTGGCCGTATCCGCAGCCCAGAGCAGGGTCAGCTGAACCCGTTTGCCGCCATAACGCAGCGCGTTGTTCAACAGATTGCCGATAGCCCGCCCCAGATAGTAGCTGTCCGCATCGACCAACGGGCACAAGGCCGTCGTTGCATTGACCACGTCAACCGGCCCGCCTTCAAAGGTGTATTCCGCCACCAAGCGCTCCAGCCAGGCCAGGATCTCCAGCGGCTGGCGCTCGATCTGCATTTCTGGCTTGTCGAGGCTGGACAAGGTCAGCCACTCTTCGATCAGCTGATCGATACTGGTGATATCCCGCTCGATCGCGGCAATGGCTGGCTCGACTTCCGCCCCGGACTTGATCGCCTCCAGCCGATAGCGCAGGCGAGCCAGCGGCGTGCGCAAATCATGCGAAATCGCATCGATCATGGCACGGCGCGAACTGGTCAACTCCTGGACATCGTGCGCCATGCGATTGAAGGCGCCGCCCAGCAAGGCCAGCGCCGAATTCTCGTCCAGGGCAACGCGAGCGCTGAAATCGCCCTCGCCCAGGCGCCGCCCCTGCTGCGTCAACTCAAGCAGATCGCGCCAGAGCGGGCGCAGCCACAACCAGGCGGGAACGCCGAGCGACAGGCTCATCAGGAACAGCGCCAGGATATCTTCAAGGCTGATCTGGTCGGTTTTCGACAAAAACGGAATCGGCCCGAGCACCACCATCACATCGGTTTGATGGATGCGATGCAGGTAGAGATCCTGATCGTACAGGCGAATGATGTCGCCATCGCGCAGTGCTTTCTGGTTCACCTGGGAAAGCAGATAGCTATCGAGCATTTCCACTTGCACCGGAACCGGTATCCTGCCGGCGATGCGCCGCACTTCGTCATGCCAGAGCGAGAAAGGCAGGTCGCCGAGCTCGCGCTCGATGATGGAAATGGTGGCGGAAAAAATATCGGTCAGATAGCGCTGGTTGGCCCGGTCCACGAGCTGCTTGTAGGCAGAGCCGATCAGCAGCGCGGCAAACAGGAAGCCCATTGCCACGGTGAAGTAAAAACGCAGAAAAACCTGGCGCATGCTGTGGTGCGCAGGCTTCATTCCTGCCACCAGACATCGGTGACAAAGAGATAACCCCGGTGACGTATCGTCTTGATTTTACGCGGATCTTCGGGATCATCGGCCAGCTTCTTGCGCAAGCGCGAAATCGCCACGTCCATGCTGCGATCCATGCCATCGTAATCAATACCGCGCAGTTTCTTGAGCAAATGATCGCGCGACAGGATCTCACCGGCATGGCTCGCCAGCTCCCACAGCAGATCGAAGTCCCCGGTCGACAAATGCAAGGGCTCGCCGCGATAGCTGGCGGTGCGATTCTTGCTGTCGATCACCAGCTTGCCGAAGTTGAGCGCGGACTGCGGCTGCGGTGCTGCCGCCGGGCCGGTCGGCACGCCCTGATTCTGGCGCAACTGCGCGCGGATGCGTGCGAGCAGCACGGAAGGCGGCGTGGTTTTCACCACGTAATCGCTGGCGCCGATCTCGAAGCCGAGAATCTGGTTCATGTCGCTGTTGAGCGAGGTCAGCAGCACCACGGGGCCGGTATAAAATTCGCGCAGTTCGCGGCAAACGGTCAAGCCGTCCTTGCCCGGCAGCATGATATCCAGCAACACCAATGCCGGCGGATCGGCACGAACGGATTCGATCACGCACGAGCCTTCGCGCTTCAATTCCACTTCAAACTCGAAAGAGCGCAAGAAACTGCCAATCAGCTCGGCCAGATCAGGATCATCCTCGACAAACAGAATCCGGTTCTTCACGTTCTATACTCCCTAGCGCCGCCGCCCCTTGGCGCGTGCGGGCTTCTGGGTTTCAGCGCGTTGCCGGGCCCAGTATTCCTGCAGCACCGCGACGATTTCCGGCAACTCATCGGCCACTTCATCTTCAAACTGGTTGGGATCCTCGCCCGAGGCTTCCATCTCGGCCCGGCCTTCTTCATCGGCGCACATCACGATCGGCAGCAACGCCGAGCCATATTCCTCGTCGTCCAGCAACGGTTGCCATGCGGCCTCGTTCAGCGCCGCGCCAAACATGAAGCCCATACACCACGGCCGGGCAATCTGCAGCTCGTTTTCTTCGTCCAGATACAGGACTGGTTCATATTCTTCCGGATTGGTTTGCAGCTGCTGATCGATCTCGTTGTAAAGCATCACCACCAGTTCGACCAACCGGCCCGCTTCGGCCTTGGCGGCGAAATGCGCGGCCTGTGTCCCTTCGCCCCAGATTGGCGCCAGCCATTGCTCGGGATCGGCAATTTCCGGCCCGACCAGCACGGCCGTGAGATAGCCTTGCAGCATGGAAAGATCCATGCAGTCTTCCGGCGTCAAATCGGAATCCAGCAACTGGGCCAGCTCGTCGAGTT
>Ga0316604_10001328_pt1 | contig 22261 bp, 19 predicted proteins | sample OWC_soil_day20_C_FD_207650 | JGI IMG/M metagenome (GOLD analysis project Ga0316604, IMG submission 207650) | Wetland soil microbial communities from Old Woman Creek delta, Ohio, United States - OWC_soil_day20_CT | ecosystem: Environmental > Terrestrial > Soil > Wetlands | place: USA: Ohio...
GCGCATCCTCGGTGTATTCATGAAGCAGACCGTTGGCGTCGACCTCGCGGCGCGGGATCACGAAGTCGCCCGGATAAACGATGATGCCGTGCCAGCCCGCATAGGCTTCCAGCCCCAGCTTGAGGACCGGGAGGCAGGCCTGCAAGGCAATCGAAAGGCGGGCGAAGTTGTCCGGTTCGAAATCTGCTGCGCCACTGAAGACTTTTTGGTCAAGAAACATCATGGCCATTTCGCGCAGATCCTGGCGTTCCCGCTCATCCAGATGGTCCAGGCAGGGCAGGCGGGTTTCCACGGCCGTCCACTGTGTGTTTGAGACCGCTGCAGCACGTGGCTTGCGGTGGAAAAACGGTTTGAGAAGGCGGGCGAACATGGGGGCTGTCCTCAGGGTTTCCCCATAGGGTATCGAGAAGGTGGGGCTGGGTGTGGGATAATCCGGGCATGGTTTCCGTTCAGCACTCTGTCGCCAATACCGACGGCGAAACTCCCTTTGACGAAGTCCTGGCCGATGGCCTGCCACCCGCTGCTCGCGAGGTGCTGGCGCGCGCGGTCGAATGGGCCCGGGCTTGCTACGGCGAGCGTCAGCTCTCCAGTGGAGAAGGCGTCTGGGAACATGCTTTGGGCATGGCGTTGATCGCTGTCTCGTTACGGCTGGATCTGGATGCACGGGTCGCGGCCTTGCTGTTTGCCGTGCATGAGTTCGATGCCAAGGCACAAGAGCGTATCGAAGAGGATTTCGGGCCGCTGACCGGCAAGCTGGCCGAAGGCTTGCGTCGGCTCAATCGTCTGCAGATCACTTCGCGTACGGAAACGGGTACGCCAGCGGATCTGCGCGCGCAGACCGAAGTGTTGCGCAAGATGGTGCTGGCCCTGGCCGAGGATATCCGTGTGGTGCTGCTGCGCCTGGCATCACGGGTCCAGACCCTGCGCCATTTCACGCTGCACAAGGAGTGTACCAATCTCGATATTGCGCGCGAGAGCATGGATCTCTACGCGCCCCTGGCCAATCGTCTCGGGGTATGGCAGCTCAAGTGGGAACTGGAGGATCTGGCTTTCCGCTTCCTCGAACCCGAGACTTACAAGAAGATTGCCAAGCAGCTCGACGAGCGTCGCGTCGAACGCGAGGCCTTCATTGCCGCTTCCATCGAACGCCTCAAGCATGATGTGGCCGCCATCGGTGTGAAGGCCGAAGTCTATGGCCGGCCCAAACACATCTTCAGCATCTGGAACAAGATGCGCAAGAAGAACGTCGACTTCGATCAGGTCTATGACGTGCGTGCCCTGCGTGTGCTCGTCGACAAGGAGCAGGATTGCTACGCCGTGCTGGGCCTGGTGCATGAGCTGTGGGAGCCGATAGAGCAAGAGTTCGACGATTACATCCGCAAGCCCAAGGGCAACAACTACCAGTCCCTGCATACGGCCGTGCGCACTGCCGATGGCCGTGCGATGGAAGTGCAGATCCGTACCAACGACATGCATCGCCATGCCGAGATGGGGGTCGCTGCCCACTGGCGCTACAAGGAAGGCGCCAAGGATGGCGGTTCGGACTATGACGAAAAGATTTCTCTGCTGCGCCAGTTGTTGTCCTGGCGTGATGAAGTCACCGACGGTGCCGTGTGGGAAGAACACACCAAGGCAGCTGCCCTGGATGACACGGTCTATGTGGTGACGCCGCAAGGGCGCGTGATCGATCTGGCCGCGGGAGCCACGCCGATCGACTTCGCCTATCGTCTGCACACCGATATCGGGCATCGCTGCCGCGGTGCGCGTGTTGACGGGCAGATGGTGCCACTGGATACGCCCTTGAAGAGCGGGCAGAAGGTGGAAATTGTCGTTGCCAAGCAGGGCGGCCCGTCCCGGGACTGGCTCAATCCCCAGCTGGGCTATCTGGTGACCTCAAATGCGCGTGCCAAGGTACGGCGCTGGTTCGTGCAGCAGGATGAAGACGAGACGATGGTGCAGGGGCGTGCCATCGTCACCAAGGAATTGCAGCGTGGCGGGATGACCCAGGCCAATCAGGATGATCTGGCCAGTCGTCTCGGGTTCAAAGATCCCCAGAGTTTCTACCTCGCCGTCGGGCGTGGCGACATCAGCGGGCGTCAGATCCACAATGCGGTGCTGCCGGAAGCGCCACCGGTCGTCGAACCCGAACTGATCATCCGCGAGAGCAAGAAGCCCAGCTCGGAGGACAAGGTGCTGGTTGTTGGCGTCGGGCGTTTGCTGACCCAGCTTGCCCGCTGCTGCAAACCAGTGCCTCCGGATCCGATCCAGGGGTTTGTCACGCGTGGGCGCGGGGTTTCGATCCACCGTACGGATTGCAGCAGTTTCCAGAACATCGCGCGGCACCATCCGGAGCGGATCGTTGCGGCCACCTGGGGAAGCTCGTCTGCAGCAACCAAAGCCCATGCCGATGTCTATCCGGTCGATATCTCGCTCGAAGCCCATGATCGTCCGGGGCTGTTGCGGGATGTTTCGGATGTGTTCACGCGCGACAAGATCAACGTGATCGGCGTGAATACCGTCTCGAAATCCGGTCGTGCCTTCATGCGTTTCACGATAGAAGTCTCTGGCACCGAGCCGGTACAACGCGTGATCCAGCAGATCGGCGAAGTGAAAGGCGTGGTTTCCGCCAGCCGCGCTTGAGAACCCCACCGCCGTGATTCCTGATCGGGCGCTGGAACGCACCCGGATCAGCGTCGCGGTCTGGCCGAAGACACACGACGCTTTGGGGCTTGGTTGAGCTGTGCCAGATCGCGTCGCGCGTCGAACTCCAGCTTTACGGCCCGACCCAGATCATGGACGGACATGGCGTAGAAGCTGCTGTGGTTGTAGCGCGTGATCACGTAGAAATTCTGGAAGCCCAGCCAGTACTCGGTCGGAAACCCCGGGCTGACCATATCCACCAGGGTGACGAGTTCCGGGGATTGTTCCGGCAGGTCACTGCGCACGCCTGCCTGGCGCAGCATCTGGCCATTCACGGCGGGCAGGATGCCGGCGTCGACCAACAGCCTGGCCTGCGCTTCATCTTCCACCTGTGCCGGCAAGACGATACGCCCGCCGCGTTGCCAGCCGTGAATGGCGAGGTAATTGCCGACGCTGAAGATCGCATCGGTAGCGTTGTCACGCAGATCGATGCGCCCGTCCTGATCGCCATCGACGGCGAAGTTGCGGATGCTGCTGGGCAAGAACTGCGGCTGACCAAGTGCGCCCGCGTAAGAGCCGCGATAGTCGCGCACATCGCGGCCCTGCTCGCGGGCAAGCAGGAACAAGGCTTCGAGCTCGCGGCGGAAGAGTGGCGCGCGTGGCGGGTAGTCGAACGCCAGCGTGGTGAGTGCGGAGAGCGTGCTGAAGTTGCCCATGTTGCGGCCATACACGGTTTCTACCCCGATGATGCCGACGATGATTTCCGCGGGCACCCCGGTCTGCGCTTCGGCGGCGGCCAGCGCATCCGCGTTGTCACGCCAGAACTGCACCCCCGCCGAGATGCGCTGGTTGTTGATGAAGCGTGGGCGATAGCGTTGCCAGCTGCGCACGCCGGGATTGGTCGGTGGGCGGATCAGCTCGATGACCTTGGGAAGCTCCTGCGCGTCGTTGAAGGCCGCCTGCAATTCGTCCGCATTGAAATTCTGGCGTTGGGCCAGATCGTGGATGAACGCCTGTACGTCATCACGCTGGCTGAAGTCGCCTGCATGCGTTGGCAAGGAAAGTAACAAGGGCGCGAGCAACGCGAGCAGGTGGGCAATTGTCTTCATGGCCGGAATTGTTGCACGGCAGCTTCCAGCGCTGCCAGTTTTCGTGCATGGTCTTGTGCAGTCGGGCCATATCGCAGCGTGGTGTAGGCCTCGGCTATCGCCGTGATGGCGTCGGCATGCTGGGGCAGGGCGCAGGCGGCACGCTCGGCAAAATCCTTCGGCGTTTCCCAGGTTTGGCGCCGGAGGCCACGGCGGGCGAGCTTGCGGCAGGCGCGCTGCCAGCAACGATCCAGCGCATCAAGGCGGGCGCGGCGTGGCCACAGGCGGATCGCCAGCCAGGCGAGCCACGCGCCGGCACAGGCCGCGAGCAGGCCGGCGAGCTGATGCCAGTCGGCATCCGGCAGGCCGAGCGAGCGCATCAGTTCGAGCTGGCGCCGCGCGTTGTAGCCGATCACCCATTGGTTCCAGCCATTGTTGAGGGCTTCCCAGCGGAAACGCAAATTGCGTAACCATTCAACATCCTGACGCAGCATCAGGGGAAGCTGCTCGTTGCTGGGCAGGGCACTGGCCAGGCCGTCGTCGATGCGGCGCGGTGCACTGGCGGCAGTCGGATCGACGCGCATCCAGCCACGCCCGGCCAGCCACACTTCGGTCCAGGCATGCGCATCGGACTGGCGGATGACCAGCGTGCCATCTAGGGGATTGAGCTCACCGCCCTGATAACCCGTGACCACGCGAGCCGGCACACCCGCGGCACGCATCAGGATGGCGAAGCTGCTGGCGAAGTGTTCGCAGAAGCCGCGTTTGCTGTCGAACAGGAATTCGTCGGCACTGTCCTGCCCCAGAAGCGGCGGATAGAGTGTGTAGGCCAGATGGGCGTTGCGCATGAAATCGATGGCTGCCGCCACGCGTGCGGCCGGGTCGGCATGACGGGCCTGCAGTGCCGCGCCCAGCGCCACGCTGCGGGGATTGCTGGCTGGCGGCAGGCGCAGGGCTGCGCGCAGGGTGCTGGCCCGCTCTTGCATACCGACCGCTGTTGCGGGATAGGCGCTGAGGGTGGTGCGGATCCGGCTGCGTACCGGGCGACGCGCGAACAGCACCAGATCGTCGCCATACAAGGCATCCGGGGCGTCGGCTCCGGGATAGTCCATGGCCAGCAGCCAGTTGCGGTTGTGTGCTTCCAGGGTGAGCGTGTAGTGATAGGCCGGGCCTTGCGGGAGGTAGTCGGGCTGGCGGCGGCGTCCGCCCTCGCGGATCTTCCAGGTGCGGCCATCAAACTCGGTCAGTACCGGACCGCGCCAGTAGCGCTGGGCGGGCGGAGGCAAGGTGCCCTCAAATTCGGCACGGAATGCGATTTCGCCAGACGGGATGAGATTCGAGATCGAGCCTGGCTGCATGGCGTCTGATAAACCGGTGCCAGCGTACGCATCCAGCGGCATGCCCCACAAGGGGCCGTCGATGCGCGGGAACAGGATGAACAGCACCAGCATCAGGGGCACGGCGCCACCCAGCAGACGCAGGGCGGTGTCCAGTGCGCTGCGCAGCGTCAGTCCGGGTTGCTCCAGTTTGGCGCTGGTGGCAATGATGGCCGTGGCACAGAGTAGTACGCAGACTGCGACCGCCATGCTTTGGGCATTGAGAAACTGGCCGCTGAGCAGAAAGCAACACAGCAAGAGTGCTGCGCGCGCATCGCGGCGACGGCGTGTTTCCAGCAGCTTGAGTGGCAGCAGCATGGCGAGCAGGCTCAGCCCGGCCTGCTTGCCAAACAGCATGTGATATTCGTTGAGGGTGAGCACAACACCCAGGGCGGCGATCAGCAGCAATGTGATACGGCTGGGGCTGGCCGCTTCCTGGTGTACCAGCCAGCCGTGCCAGAGCAGGAGCAGCGCGGCCAGGATGCTCATGCCTGTCGGCAGATAAGGCAGGAAAGGCGCGAGCCCCAGTGCGGCGGTGACCAGCAGGAAATATCCTGCGGCACGGGGCAGGGGCGGGCTGCGATGTGGCTCAGCCATGCGCGGCCCCCTTGCCGAACAGGGCCAGTCGGGTCAGGCAGGTCTGGTGGTGGATGGCGTCCTGGCCGGGCCCGATGGTGCCATCCGGCAGGATCAGCGTCGTGCGCACGCCGGCTTGGCGCGCCGCGAGGACCCATTGGCAGAGCTGGCTCAGTCGTGATTCCGCTGGCATGGCGTGGGGGAGATCGTGCCAATCCAGCACGCAGGCGGGGGTCTGGCTGCCGGCAAAGATTTTTGTGAGCATGCCCTGGCCGCGCGCGAGCTGTTTCCAGGCAACATGGCGTAGCGAATCGCCAGGATGAAAACCACGCAGGCCGGCAAAATCGTCTTGTCCGGCAATGAGCCCCGTGCCACCTTCGGTCAGGCCCGCGGCCTGCAGTGGCAAAGGCTGGGTGCCAGCCGGGGTCGGGAAGGCGAGGTGCGGTGCGTCGGGCTCGATGTAGCTCCAGGCCCGGATCCACCCCAGCGGCTGGCGCGTTTCAATGCAGAGCTGGCCGGGCTGTTGAATGCCACGTTGCGGGCAGGGCAGGCCGATGTGCAGACTGATGCTGGCGTTGGGGGCAAGGTCGGTACGTATGAGTTCAAGTCCAACCGCATCCCGCACGCAAAGCGCCGGGCGCTGGAGGGCCTGGGCATTGGTCAGCGTGATCTGCCAAGTCCCCATGCTGCCGGCAAAGACCTCGCCACTGGGCTGCAGACTGATCTGCAGACGGGTCAGGGTGCGCCAGCTGTGCAGGATGTGCACCACCCCGATGCTGGCGAGGAAGAAGGTCAGTGCGTAACCCAGTGAGAGGTTGTAGTTGATTGCTGCAATGAACATCAGCAGCAAGGTAGCCAGCACGGCCAGGCCGGTCGGCGTCGGCAAGACATATACGCGCGCTTGCCGCAGCGTGATCGGCTGCGTTTCGGGCACAGGTGCGCGGATGGCCCAGCGCCGCCAGCGCTGGCGCAGTCTGGCGCGCATCACGGCAGCGGCACTGACTCGATCAACTGGCGCACCAGCGCGGCGCCGCCCAGGCGGGTCTCGGCCGCATTGAGGCGATGGCCAGCCACGCAGGGCAGGACCGCCTGCACGTCTTCCGGCCGCACATGGTCGTGCCCGTCGATCAGTGCCCAGGCGCGTGCTGCAGCCAGGATTGCCAACCCTGCACGCGGGCTCAGCCCCTGGCTGATCTCGGGCAGGCTGCGGCTTTTCGCCAGCAGCGCCTGCACGTAATCCAGGATGCGTTCGCCAACATGGATCGCGCTGGCCTGGGTTTGCAGGCGTTGCAACTCGGTGCTGGTGATGCAGGCCGGCTGGCTGGCGAGAATTTCACGCCGGTCGCGTCCGCTGAGCAGTTCGCGTTCGGCGGCAGCATCCGGCAAACCGAGTGACAGGCGCATCAGGAAGCGATCCAGCTGCGATTCGGGAAGCGGGAAGGTGCCGATCTGTTGGGAGGGATTCTGGGTGGCGATGACGAAGAAAGGTTCGGGCAGCGGATAGGTCTTGCCGTCCACGCTGACCTGGCGCTCTTCCATGGCTTCGAGCAATGCACTCTGGGTTTTGGGTGTGGTGCGGTTGATCTCATCCGCCAGCAGCACCTGCGAGAACAAGGGGCCGGCGTGAAAGCTGAAGCCTTGCTTGGCGGCATCAAAGATCGTTACGCCGATCAGGTCTGCCGGGAGCAGATCGCTGGTGAATTGCACGCGCTGGAAACCCAGGCCCAGCGTGACCGCCAGCGCGTGCGCCAGTGTGGTCTTGCCCACACCGGGCTGGTCTTCAATCAGCAGATGGCCGCGGGCAAGCAGGCAGGCCAGTGCCAGGCGCAAGGCTTGCGGCTTGCCGAGCAGGACTTCACCCAGTTGGGCGAGGATCGCCCGGGTGGTGGCATTCGGTGTTTCAGGCATGGGAGCGATCCTTGAGAGACGTTCGGGTAAGACTGGCTGGCAAGCCCCGGACTTTGGCAGTAGTTTACGGCAGACAAGAAGCTTGCCGGCATGTATCGGCGGGCAGACAAAAAAGATGCGCCCAAAGGAGAGCCTGATGAGCGGAACCGCCTTCATTTTTCATCCCGATTGCTGGCTGCACAGCATGGGCGCCATGCATCCCGAGTCGCCGGATCGACTCACCGAAATCCTCGACCAGATCAAGGGTTCCGGGCTGGATGGTCTGCTCGACATGCGTGAAGACGTGCCGCAAGCCACGCTGGAACAGCTGTATCGCACGCATTCCCCGGCCTATGTCGATGAGCTGTTCGAGATATCGCCCGAGCAGGGGCTGCGCCATCTCGACCCCGATACGGCAATGACCCCGCAAACCCTCAAAGCGGCCTTGCGCGCGGCAGGCGCTGGCGTGATGGCAACCGAGCTGGTGCTTGCCGGCAAGGCGCACAACGCTTTCTGTGCAGTGCGCCCTCCGGGCCATCACGCCGAACGTTTGCGTGCGATGGGTTTCTGTTTCTTCAACAACGTGGCTGTGGCAATACGTCATGCGCTCGAAGTGTGCGGGCTGGAACGCGTCAGCATCATCGATTTCGACGTGCATCATGGCAATGGCACGGAGAACATCTTTGTGGCCGACCCGCGTGTGCAGATGCTCAGCTTCTTCCAGCATCCGCTCTATCCGTATTGCGGCACCAGGGTGACTGCGCCGAATCTGCTCAATTCGGCCTTTCCCGCCGGGACGCGTGGCGACAAGATTCGCGACTTGCTGAGTGATGTCTGGTTGCCTGCGCTGGAACAGCATCAGCCGCAGATGCTGTTCATCTCGGCAGGGTTTGATGCGCACTACGAGGACGATATGGCCTCGATGGGACTGGTCGATGCGGATTTCGCCTGGATCAGCAAGGCCTTGCGACAGTGGGCTGACGCACATTGTGGTGGGCGCCTGGTGTCGATGCTCGAAGGCGGCTATTGCCTGCCTGCGCTGGGGCGCAGTGTGCTGGCCCATGTGCGGGCCCTGGCGGATATCTGAAAGTAGTTTGTTGTTTTGTGTCAGCTTGTTGTCCGGTGTAAAGCGCAGCGCCCGGTGGCAGGCTTCGGGTACAATCGGCGCTTTCCCACTGTGTCTCGGCTTACCATGATCACTGGTTCCCTTGTCGCCCTGCTGACGCCCATGACGGCAGATGGGCAACTTGATCTGGCGCGTTTTCGGGCGCTTATCGATTTTCACGCACGTGAAGGTTCTGACGGTCTGGTGATCGTCGGCACCACGGGCGAATCTCCCACCGTCACGGTGGATGAGCACTGCGAGCTGATCAAGATCGCTGTCGAACATGCCGCAGGCCGTCTGCCGATCATCGCCGGGACGGGCGCCAATTCCACCGCAGAAGCGATTGCCCTGACGCGCTTTGCCAAAAGCGTTGGTGCCCAGGCCGCGCTCTCCGTAGTTCCTTATTACAACAAACCGACTCAGGAAGGTTTGTATCGCCATTTCCGCAGCATTGCCGAAGCGGTTGACCTGCCGGTCATCCTGTACAACGTGCCGGGGCGGACCGTGGCGGATCTTGCCAATGACACCGTGCTCCGTCTGGCGCAGGTCGATGGCATCATCGGGATCAAGGACGCGACGGGCAATATCGAACGCGTCACCGATCTGGCCATGCGTGCGCCAGCTGACTTTGCCTTGTACAGCGGAGACGACATGACCGCCATGGCGTTCATGCTGCTGGGCGGGCATGGGGTGATTTCAGTAAGTGCCAATCTGGCGCCGCGCCTGATGCATGAGCTGTGCGTGGCGGCACGTGCTGGCGACCTGAAGCAGGCGACGGCGATCAACCGGAAACTTTTTCTGCTCAACCGGGATCTGTTCGTTGAGGCGAACCCGATTCCGGTGAAATGGGCCGCCCAGCAGATGGGTTTGATGGAAGGCGTTATCCGTCTGCCGTTGACGCCCCTGTCCGAAGTTTTTCACGAGCGTGTGCGCGCTGCGATGCGCGCTGCTGACATCCTGTCCTGAGAGGTTATTGATGCGTTCATCTTCCCGTGCCGTATTGGCTGGATCCGTTCTTGTGCTGCTGTTGGCTGCATGTGGTGGATCGAAGAACGAAAAGTCTGCTGTCGACTACACCACCCCTGGTGTTGATACGACGAGCAAAAAATCAGGACTGGCTGTGCCGCCCGATCTGATTACGCCAGCGCGCGATGATCGCTATGTGGTGCCTGATGGCAATCCGCGTGCCTCGGCAACCTATTCCGGCTATGCCGCAGATCGGCAACCGGCTGCGGCTGCATCGGCGGTTGCTGCTACGCCGCTGGTCCAGTCTGACAAACTGCGTATTGAACGTGTCGGCGGGCAGCGCTGGTTGGCCCTGCAAGGGGATACTGAAACGCTGTGGCCCAAGTTGCGCGACTTCTGGAAGAACTACGGGCTTGTGCTGGTGACGGATGACCCCAAAGTGGGCGTCCAGGAAACCGAATGGGCCTCGAATCGTGCCAAGATCAAGGGCGATCCGATCCAGAGTCTTTTGAGCAAGGCCATGGGGACGTACTACAGCACGGATGAGCGCGACAAATTCCGGCTGCGGGTAGAAAAATCGTCCAAGCCCGGGATGCTCGAAATCTATATCACCCATCGTGGCATGGTCGAGGTGCGTAACGGTGGCAGCCAGGATGGTACGCACTGGGAGCCGCGTCCTACGGATGTGAATCTCGAAGGCGAAATGCTTCAGCGCTTGATGGTCAGTCTGGGCGCTGAAGAAACTGTCGCCAAGCAGCAGGTCGCGGACAGTCTGAAACCGCAGGCAGACCGGGCGAGTTTGTCGAATGCCGCAGATGGCTCGCTGCAACTGACGACGAATGATCCGATGGATCGAGGCTGGCGTCAGGTTGGTCTGGCGCTGGATCGTGTTGGCGTCGTGGTGGAAGATCGGGATCGTGCCAAGGGCATTTATTTCGTCCGGTATGTCGTGACGAAAGATCCGCTGACGCAGAAGGAAGAAAATGGCTGGTTCTCCAGTCTGGCGTTCTGGCGCAGCAAGAAGGATTCCGGTACGGATCAGTTCCGTGTCGTGGTTGGTGGAGATGCTCAGAAGACCGTTGTGAGCCTGCTCAACAAGGAAGGCGCTGCTGCGCCGGCAGCCTCGGCCAAGCAGATTCTCAATTTGCTGTATAACGAGTTGAAGTAACCCGCCAGCTTGATCCAAGCAACCCGCCCGCATCCTTCCGGATGCGGGCGGGTTTTGTTTTTCTGGGGACAGGATCCGTCAAGGTTTGCAGCGGATTGATGCCAGGCGGACAGGTTCATGTGACGACATTTTCAGCCTCTTCCTGCCCGAGGGTTTTCTGCAAAGACATCCGCTCTGCCTGATGAGCAGGTATGACCAACGACATACGGTGAGGTATCGGCATATACCCATTTTTTTGGCGTAGGTAATCCCAAAAACTTGATGTGGCGCATAGAGAAAACAGCTGACATGCAATAGTTTCCGTACATCGCCTTGGTGGGTTTTGTTTGTTGTGGCCTTGGCGACCAGCAGGAGACTGGCCGTACTTTGTCGTGCGCAGCTTGTCTCCGTATACCGCAGTTAGTCTCGCATCAGGGAGATGATTGATGTTCCAGGTGAGAATTCACGGGCGTGGAGGTCAGGGGGTCGTGACGGGTGCAGAAATGCTCTCGATTGCTGCCTTTCTTGAAGGCCGTCATGCACAGGCATTTCCGAGCTTCGGTTCGGAACGGACAGGGGCGCCGGTTGTGGCTTTCTGTCGTATCGCAGACAAGGAAATCCGGCTTCGCGAGCCGGTTATGGAACCGGATGCCCTGATCATTCAGGACGCCACCTTGCTTGCCCAGATCGACGTCTTCGCCGGCCTGTCTGAAAATGGTTACGTGGTGCTTAACACCAATCACACGCTCGAAGAAATGGGCTTGGCTGAGTTCGCACAGCGTTTCCGTGCGGAGCGTGTCATTACGGTGTCGGCGACGGATCTGAGTCTCAAGCACGTTGGCCGTAATGCGCCAAACGTACCGATGCTTGGCGCCTTTGCGGCAGTTTCCGGCTTGATTTCGCTGGATTCCGTGGCGGCCGCGATTCGTGACAAATTCTCCGGCAAGGTGGCCGAAGGCAATATTGCTGCGGCGACCGAGGCTTACAACATCGCCAAGGCACGTATGGAGGCTGCACATGCTTAAGCAATGCGAAGGTTCGCACGCCGTAGCGGAAGCCGTGGCGCTGTCGCGCCCGGAAGTAATCTGTGCTTACCCGATCTCCCCGCAAACCCATATCGTCGAAGGGCTTGGCGAGATGGTCAAAAAGGGCGATATCAAGGATTGCGAATACATCAACGTTGAGTCCGAATTTGCGGCCATGTCGGTCGCGATCGGTTCTTCGGCTGCGGGAGCACGTACTTATACCGCGACCGCTTCACAAGGTTTGCTGTTCATGGTCGAAGCGGTATACAACGCTTCCGGCCTGGGGCTGCCGATCGTCATGACGGTGGCCAATCGTGCCATCGGTGCGCCGATCAACATCTGGAACGATCACTCCGACTCGATGAGCCAGCGCGACTGTGGCTGGATCCAGATCTTTGCCGAGACCAATCAGGAAGCCGCGGATCTGCATATCCAGGCATTCAAGCTGGCAGAAGAGCTTTCCTTGCCGGTGATGGTCTGTATGGATGGTTTCATCCTGACCCACGCCTACGAGCGCGTCGATATGCCGACGCAGGAACAAGTGGATGCTTTCCTGCCTCCGTATTCGCCGCGCCAGATCCTTGACCCGGCCGCGCCGGTGTCGATCGGTGCGATGGTTGGCCCGGAGGCCTTCTCCGAAGTACGCTACCTTGCGCATGCCAAACAGATGCAAGCGCTTGAATTGATCCCGAAAATCTCGGCACAGTTCAAGGAAATCTTTGGTCGCGACTCCGGTGGTCTGGTGCGTCCCTACATGCTCGAGGATGCTGAAACCGTGGTCATTGCGCTCGGTTCCGTGCTCGGTACGATCAAGGACACCATTGACGAGATGCGTGCCGATGGGATTTCCATCGGCGTGCTCGGGATCAATTCCTTCCGTCCTTTCCCGGTCTCGGCGATCCGCCGCTCCCTGTCTCATGCCAAGCGCATCATCGTGCTGGAAAAGAGTCTGGCGGTCGGCATCGGCGGCATCGTTGCCACCGACGTGCGCATGGCGCTCGATGGCCTCGACAAGCGTATCTATACCGTGGTGGCCGGTCTGGGCGGACGCAACATCACCCGTTCTTCGCTGCACCGCGTCTTCCGTCTGGCCATGCACGACCAGCTTGAGGCTTTGCATTTCCTCGATCTGGAATGGAGCATCGTCAACAAGGAACTGGATCGCGAACGTACCACGCGTCGTTCCGGCCCGATTGCTGAAAACATCCTGCGCGACCTGGGTCAAGCCAAGTCGAACGTGGGCTGAGGGGCGCAAACATGGGACATCAGGAAATCAAGTTCTACCAGACCGGCACCTTTACTGTCGGTAACCGTCTGTTGCCGCCCGAGCAACGTTCGGTGCAGTCGGATATCGAGCGGACCAATTCGCTCAACTCCGGCCACCGTGCGTGTCAGGGATGCGGTGAAGCACTCGGCGCACGTTATGCCATCGATGCCGCGATGCGGGCCACCAACAACCAGCTCGTCGCGGTGAACGCCACGGGTTGTCTGGAAGTGTTCTCCACGCCGTATCCGGAAACCTCCTGGCAAATTCCCTGGATCCATTCGCTGTTCGGCAATGCCGCGGCGGTGGCTACCGGGGTGGCTGCAGCCAACAAGGTCAAGGCATTGAAGGCTGGCAAGGCCCTGCCGGAAACCCGCGTGATCGCCCAGGGTGGTGATGGGGGTACCACCGACATCGGCTTTGGCTGCCTCTCCGGCATGTTCGAGCGTAACGATGATGTGCTCTACATCTGCTACGACAACCAGGCCTACATGAATACCGGCGTGCAGCGTTCGTCTGCCACCCCGCCAGCGGCCCGTACCGCGACCACCATGCCGGTGGGCGAGCATCCGGGTAACGAATGGGGGCAAGGCAAGAACGTACCGCTGATTGCCATGGCGCACGGCATTCCCTACGTGGCGACTGCTTCCGTGTCTGACCTGCGTGACCTCGAATACAAGGTCAAGAAGGCCATGAGCATGCGTGGTGCGCGCTACATCCACATCTTCGTTCCCTGCCCGCTGGGTTGGGGTTCGGCCTCGCATGACACGATCAAACTTGCACGTCTGGCCAAGGAGACCGGTTTGTTCCCGGTATTCGAGGCTGAGTACGGAGAAGTGACCAACGTGTCGAAGATCCGTCAGAAACAGCCGGTGGAAGAGTATCTGCGTCTGCAACGCCGCTTTGCTCACCTCTTCGGCAAGAAACCGCGTCTGGACGAAATCGAACGCTTCCAGCACATGGCTGATCAGAACATCCGCAAGTTCGGACTGCTTGGTGACGACAAGGCAACTGTCGGCTACTACGGCGCCGAGCACGAATGAGGCGGACAACGGAGCTCTGAACAATGAACAAACCTTTTGCGATTACCCTCAATGTAGGCAGTTCGCTGGCCAACAAGACGGGCACCTGGCGGACTTTCCGCCCGGTCTACGTCAAGCGGCTGTCCCCGTGCAACAACGCCTGTCCGGCTGGTGAAGACACCCAAGGCTGGCTCTACCACGCCGAAAGTGGCGATTATGAAACAGCCTGGCGGCATCTGACCCAGGACAATCCCATGCCTGCGGTGATGGGTCGGGTCTGCTATCACCCCTGCGAAGCAGCGTGTAACCGCGGCAAGCTCGATTCTGCCGTGGGGATCAACTCGGTGGAACGTTTCCTCGGTGACGAAGCCATCCAGTTGGGCTGGAAGTTCGACAAGCCGGCTCAGGAAAGTGGCAAGCGCGTGCTGGTGGTCGGTGCGGGTCCTTCGGGTCTGTCCGCGGCATACCAGTTGCGCCGTATGGGGCATCAGGTCGTAATCTTCGAAGCCGGCCCGCTTGCAGGTGGCATGATGCGTTTCGGGATTCCGAAATACCGTCTGCCGCGCGAGGTGCTTGACGCCGAAATCCAGCGCATCCTTGACATGGGGGTTGAACTGCGGCTGAACACCAAGGTTGACGACATCCTCGTGACGATGAAGGAAGAAAAGTTCGACGCTGCCTTCCTCGCCGTGGGCGCTCACCTTGCCAAACGGACCGCCATTCCGGCGGCGGAATCGGCCAAGATCCTTGATGCCGTCTCCGTGCTGCGCAGCATGGAAGGCGAAGACAAGCCAATGCTGGGCCGTCGCGTCGTCGTTTATGGGGGTGGCAACACCGCCATCGACGTGGCCCGTACTGCCAAGCGTCTCGGCGCCGAAGAAGCCATCATCGTGTACCGCCGTACCCGCGAGAAAATGCCTGCACACGACTTCGAAGTTGAAGAAGCGCTGCAGGAAGGGGTGCTGATGCGCTGGTTGTCCACCATCAAGCAAGTGGGAGACGGTGGTGCGATCCAGGTCGAGAAGATGGAGCTGGACGAAAACGGCAAGCCCGTACCGACTGGCGAATTCGACACACTGGAAGCAGATTCGGTGATTCTGGCTTTGGGTCAGGACGTTGATCTGGGCCTGCTCAACGGGGTGCCTGATCTCACCTTTGAAGACGGTGTGGTCAAGGTGGATGAGCACATGATGACAGGCTATGCCGGCATCTTTGCCGGTGGCGATATGGTCCCGTCGGATCGTACCGTCACGGTTGGCGTGGGGCACGGCAAGCATGCTGCACGTCATATCGATGCCTGGTTGCGTGGCACGACCTATGAAGTCGAACCCAAGGCCGAGCTGGCCAACTATGAAAAGCTCAATCCCTGGTACTACACTGATGCTGACAAGACGGTACGTCCGATGCTGGATATCATCCGTCGTCAGAGCACCTTCGATGAAGTACAAGGCGGGCTGGACGAAGGCAATGCCCTGTTCGAAGCGCGCCGCTGCCTGTCTTGCGGCAACTGCTTCGAATGCGACAACTGCTACGGTGTATGCCCGGACAACGCCGTAATCAAGCTTGGCCCTGGCAAGAAGTTCGAGTTCAACTACGAATACTGCAAGGGTTGTGGTGTCTGCGTTGAAGAGTGCCCGTGCGGTGCAATCAAGATGGAACCCGAGTCGACCTGAATCCCGGTCTGTTCGGATCAAGCGCCCGCTTGTGCCTTGTGTGCCAGCGGGCGTTTTTCATTGTGCGTGACAAGCCATACGGATGCTCACGGAGCAGTAACAACTGGAGCAGCGCAGCCTTATCGCTGCCGCTTCATTTTGTGCCACCATTCACCTGTTTTTCCTTCACCGGATTTCTCATGTCGTCTGCCAATCCTGATGTCATGAAAGGACTGCATCTGCTTGCTGACCTGCAAGGCTGTGCCTGTCTGCCAGACTTGCTCAGTGATGCACAGGGGCTGGCTGCACAAGCGCGAGCAGCTGTACAGGTGGTGGGACTGACCGTGGTAGGAGAAGCCTTCCACCGGTTTCCCGACGCGGGAGTCCAGCCAGGTGGTGTTACGGGCTGCTTGTTGCTCGCCGAGTCCCATGTGGCGCTGCACACGTGGCCAGAATTCGGTGTGGTGACGCTGGATGTGTATGTGTGCAATTATTCCGCGGACAATTCAGCGCGTGCCGAGTATCTGATGGCGATGCTGGTGAGTCTGTTCCAGCCTAGGGCCGTCGAACGCCAGCAGTTCTTGCGGTGTGTGCCTACCTAGCAAAAGGCACATTAAACCGACTGGCAGATGGGACTGTCTTTGGCACTTCATGGCACCGAAATTGGTCGCTTTTGCAGTGCAACATGTTTTCCTTGACAGGCAGAAAGTCGTTCGTATAATTCGGATTGTGCGGCGCAGCAATTTGTTTGAGTCAGGCATTCTCTCTCTGCAGATAGCCGCTTTTCGATCAATGATCATCAGGAGCTTGCTATGTCCCTTCCCGAACAAATCAGCACGGCCAACAAGGCATCCATTGAAGCCGCCCTGACTCTTGCCAATACTGCTTTTGCCAGCGCAGAAAAACTGGCTACACTCAACCTCAATACAGCCCGTGCCATCTTGGAAGACAGTGTTGCGAACGCCAAGACTTTGCTTGGGGCGAAAGATGCACAGGAGCTGGTCTCTCTGCAAGCGGCGCTGGCACAGCCTACAGTCGAAAAAATTGTCTCCTATGGCCGCAGCGTGTATGAGATCAGCGCGGCCGCTCAGGAAGACATCACCAAGATCCTCGAATCGCAGCTGTCCGAAGTTAACAAGAATGTATCTGCGGCGCTGGACAAAGCAGCCAAGTCGGCGCCGGCTGGGTCTGATGTTGCGGTAGCCGCCGTCAAGTCCGCCATCGCAGCAGCGAATTCCGCCTACGACAGCCTTAACAAGGCTGCCAAGCAGGTCGCTGAAATCGCAGAAGCCAATGTTGCCGCCGCAACGACGGCAACCGTCAAGGCTGTGGGTGCCTCTTCAAGCAAGGCCAAGAAGGCCGCCTGAAATCTCCTCATCGGGCCCCGGCCTACCTGCCGGGCTTTTCAACCCGCAGCTGCAATGGCTGCGGGTTTTTTAATTGCCGAGGATGAATAAGGGCGACAGGGCCTTCAAGCGATGTTACTAAGGGGCCTCTCAACGCTTGCCAGGCGAGGGGGTTGATGTAGCGGTTTCAGGCGTGACCCCCTTCGGGAAAATAATTGTTTTGACTTGTTCGCCGCCAGGTTTGGCTACTTCGCCATCCGGACCACTGGTGACAGAGTATTGCTCCGTATAACCATCGTATTCGATGTATTGACCGCGAGTTTCATCCTGGCCACGGCGGGTCATTGCACGGATAAACAGCCTGGCTTTGTCATTCCGTCCGTCATACTCGATACGCTCGGCTTCACCCTCGGTGTACTCGTTCTTGCCTTCACGTTTTTGCCGGAAACGCGCTAGACCATCCTTGCCACCAGTGGCTACTCCTTTCTGAAAACCGTCCGCGTCTTGCGTAACCACCATTTTGTCCGCCAGCAGTTCCAGTGTTCCCTGAACCAGTTTTACGCGGCCTTCGAAAACTTGCACCTTGTTGCGATCATCTACGTTGAGCTTGTCGGATTCTATGGTGACGGGCTTTTCACGGTCTGCCCGTTCCGCATGAACGGGTGGTGCAATGAGCAGTAAAGTAAGTAGTGTGAAACGGGAAATGGAGAGCATAGATGTATCTCGAGTAATCAGTATTGGGGGGCGTTCGCTCTAGGGGGCAGAGTGACGCGTACTTGACTGTGAATTGCAAGTTGTCCGCTCAGGTTGTTCCATTCTGCGCCAATGCCCGTCAGTCGGGATCCCCCCCGGGTCAAGGCGACGGGTTTGTCAGTACGAGCGATTTCGTCATCGGTCAGTACGGTGAGTTCTTCCGTCGCCATCGTCTGAGCTGGCTGATCCACGCCTGCCGCACGTTCTCCACGCACATCTCCTTGCATGACGACGACCTTGGTGTCGTTGTTCGCGTGAGCGGTGTGGCTACTGAAAATGGTGGGTCTCGCATCGCGCAATAGCGTGATGACCGGGTCAGTCAGATCCGCCGTGTCGTCATCAGGATAATGCTGTAGTTGGGAAGCCGTTATTTGGGAGACGCGCTTGCCCTCGACATCAAAGCGCTTGACCGAAACCTGATTGACGACGAAATCAGGATCGTGGCGGTTGTTTCCTTCTCCGCTACGATATTCATTGCGTACGACTTGTTCCAGCCAGAACGTGGCAAGCGCCAGCAGGGCGGCGATGATCAACGGGAAGTGAGTGCTGATACGGTTCATACGTGTAGATAGGCTTGCAGCATGTCGTCGAGTTTGCCTTGTGCTTCCAGGATGAAGTCGCAGACTTCGCGCACGGCACCACGGCCTCCTCCCTTTGAGCTGACATAGTCAACGTGGGGTTTGACGAAATCATGTCCGTCAGCCACCGTGGCAGAAAATCCACACGCCCGGAGTACAGGGAGATCCACCACATCATCCCCCATATAACCGCAGTGGTCAGCATCCAGATCCAGCAGAACACGCAGGTCACGCATGGCCGCACGTTTGTCTTCGACGCCTTGGTATACATACTGGATGCCAAGATTTTCCGCTCGTCGTTCAAGCATCGCGGATTTGCGTCCGGTGATGAGGGCGATCTTGATCCCGGCTTCGGAGAGCATTTTCAATCCATGACCGTCAAGGCTTGAAAACACCTTGATCTCGTCACCATTCGGTGTGAAGTAGAGATCCCCGGTCGTCAGGACTCCGTCTACGTCGAAAGCCATCAAATGGAGGCGTGCGGCACTTTCTACCGCGAAATGCTGGGTTTTGGGCATCAGATTACCTTGGCGTTCATCAGGTCGAGTGTGTTGAATGCTCCGACCAAGTGTTGTTCGGCGTCCACGACCAGTACCTGACTGATACGGTGGCGGTCCATCATTTCAGCCGCTTCTACTGCAAGTGCGTCGGGGCCGATGCTGCGTGGATTGCGATGCATGACATCGGCAATCATCAGGTCCGGGATGTTGATCTTGCGCTCGAGCAGGCGCCGAAGGTCGCCATCGGTGAAAATCCCCGCGACGCGGCCATTGTCGACGATGGCAGTCATGCCCAAACCCTTGCGCGACATTTCCAGCAAGGCTTCGGAAAATGAAGCAGTAAGCGGCACACTCGGGACGGCTGCATCGGTGCGCATGATGTCACGGACATGGGTCAGGAGCCGACGACCCAGAGCTCCGCCGGGGTGGGAGCGGGCAAAGTCATCTGGCCCGAAGCCGCGCGCTTCCAGCAACGCAACCGCGAGTGCATCCCCCATGGCCAGAGCGGCAGTGGTGCTGGCAGTAGGGGCCAGGTTAAGCGGGCAGGCTTCTTCCTCCACGCCAGCATCCAGATGGGCGTCGGCGAGCTGGGCCAGTGGTGATTGGGGCTTGCCGGTAATGGCGATCAGGCCGGCCCCCATGCGTTTGACCAGCGGGACGATGATCAGCAGTTCTTCTGCCGTTCCTGAATTGGACAGAGCGATCAGTACGTCGTCTGGTTGAATCATCCCCAGATCGCCATGTGCGGCTTCCCCGGGATGGACAAAATAGGCCGGGGTGCCGGTACTGGACATGGTCGCGGCGATCTTGCGTGCGATATGGCCGGATTTCCCGACCCCACTGACAATGACGCGGCCCTTGGCTTCAAGGATCAGGGTGACGGCACGTTCAAAGTCCGCGCCCAGACGACTGGTCAGGGCGGCAACCGCTGCGGATTCGATGGACAGTACGCGTCGTGCTGTGGCCAATGCGTTGCCAGGTGCGGTTGCAGCGGTGTTCCTTGGGACAGTTGGGCTCATGAGCAGGCTGCGGTTAAACTGAAGACCAAGTATAACAAAGCCGCTTGTCAGCTCGCTTGCCCGGAAGCGTGCCAAACATAAAAACCACACCATGCATGGATCTTTTACCGTAGCCCTGATATTGCTGGCGACGACCGTTTTTGCGGTTGCGCTGTTTCGTGTTTTCAGTTTGCCCCCTGTTCTGGCCTATTTGATGGTCGGGGCTGCGTTAGGTCCCCATGCAGCAGGGGTGGTGCCGGATAGTGCCCAGGCGCGCTATCTGGCGGAGTTCGGTGTGGTTTTTCTGATGTTCTCGATTGGTCTCGAGTTCTCGTTGCCCAGATTGTTCGCGATGAAACGCATCGTGTTGGGGTTGGGGAGCCTCCAGGTTCTGGGAACGCTTTTGGTGTTCATGGTGACGGAACGACTGCTCGGGATGGGGTGGGCTGCCAGCTTTACTGTGGCCAGCATTGTCACGACATCGTCGACGGCCATGCTCTCCAAGTTGCTGGTGGATCGCATGGAATTGGAAGCCCCGCATGGCCGCCAGGTGATTGGTGTGCTGTTGTTTCAGGATCTGGCGGTTGTCCCGCTGCTGATCCTGATTCCGACGCTTTCCCAGCCTGCTGACACGCTTCTGCCAACACTGGGGATTGCCGCACTCAAAGCGATCGTTGTACTGGCGCTGATCCTGTTCATTGGTCAGCGCGTGATGCGGCGCTGGTTCTTGCTCGTTGCGCGACGCAAATCCTCCGAGTTGTTCATGCTTAACATTCTGTTCATCACCCTGGGGCTGGCGTGGGTGACGGAACTGGCCGGTTTGTCTCTGGCTCTGGGGGCATTTCTGGCGGGGATGCTGATTTCGGAAACCGAGTACCGCATTCAAGTGGAAGAAGACATCAAACCCTTCCGCGATGTGTTGCTGGGGCTATTCATGATCACGGTCGGCATGTTCCTGGATTTCGACCTGATTGTGCATAATTTGCAGTGGGTCTTGCTCGGCCTGATGACCATTCTGGTGTTTAAGTTTGCGGTGGCTGCGGCGGCATCGCGCTGGCTGGAGGGACTCGACGGTACCGCCGTACGTACAGGGCTCTGGTTGTGTGCTGGCGGAGAGTTCGGTTTCGTGTTGCTGACGCTCGCCTCGGACACGCAAGCCGCGCCGGGTTTTGTTTTGCAATTGCTGGTGGCTGCACTGGTGCTCTCGCTATTGATCGCGCCCTTGCTGATTCAGGCAAGTGACAAGATTGTGTTGCGTTTCGTGGCGTCAGAATGGATGTTGCGCTCCATGGAGTTGACCCGGGTTGCTGCCCAATCGATCGCGACTGACAAGCATGTGATCATTTGTGGCTACGGGCGTACCGGACAATATCTGGCTCGTTTGCTCGAGCAAGAACAGGTCAGTTATGTTGCGCTGGATCTGGATCCCGACCGGGTACGAGAAGCAGCCACCGCGGGGGATCCTGTAGTCTTCGGTGATTCTTCTCGACATGAAACCTTGCTGGCAGCGGGTCTGATGCGGGCCAGTGCAGTGGTGGTGGCATATAACGATCTGTCTGCCACGCTGAAAGTTCTTCATCATGTGCAGAGTGTGCGTCCGGATATTCCGGTGGTGGCACGCTCTCATGATGACCGTGACATGGAACGGCTGATCAGTCATGGGGTCACGGAGGTTGTACCGGAGATGCTGGAGACCAGCATCATGCTGGCCACTCACACATTGACCCTGATAGGCCGACCGATTGCCAAAGTCATCCGGCGCATGCGTGCGGTTCGCAGTCAGCAATTCAGTTTGATGCGTGGTTTCTTTGTGGGCGCATCAGATCTGGAAGAGCATGGCTATGTGCAGGAAGCCCGCCTGCATTCTGTCTCTTTGTTGCCTGGGGCGATGGCCGCAGGAAAAACACTGGCAGAGTTGAATCTGGATGCCTTGGGAGTGAAAGTCGCAGCGGTGCGCAGACGTGGCGTTCGTAGTCTCGATCCGGTGCCGACCTCGCTGCTTGAGCCGGGAGATGTTCTGGTGCTGCTTGGTGTTCCGGGGGATTTGGCGGCTGCAGAGGAACGCTTGCTCAAGGGGGGCAAACGCAGCGCCGCGCAGTAGGGTATTCCGTCGAATTAACCAAGCCTCGCGATGCGAGGCTTGGCAAAATAGAAACCGCTTTCAGAAAGCCGAGCAGATCGTGAATAGGTCTGCATCGGCAATTGGCCCTGATGCCGTACTGGCCTGGTTGAGTGTGGTGCCGGTCATGCTGCCAAAGCGGACGGATCCTGTCGCCGGATTGCCATCATCCATAGTGGTATCGACTTGCAGGGCGACACGTCCGGAAACGGCTGCCTG
>Ga0316604_10001330_pt1 | contig 22249 bp, 21 predicted proteins | sample OWC_soil_day20_C_FD_207650 | JGI IMG/M metagenome (GOLD analysis project Ga0316604, IMG submission 207650) | Wetland soil microbial communities from Old Woman Creek delta, Ohio, United States - OWC_soil_day20_CT | ecosystem: Environmental > Terrestrial > Soil > Wetlands | place: USA: Ohio...
GCTGGAGATAGTCGAGATCCGTATGCAGATCCGGCGGGTAGGTAATTTCCTGAAAAGTCAGGCCAAGCAGGACTTCTCGCCGATAGCCAAGGATTTCACAAATTTTGTCATTGACGTGCAGCCATTTCCCTTCCAGCGAAACGTGCGCCATGCCAACCGCAGCCTGATCAAAAGTTGCCCGGAAGCGGGTCTCGCTGTCGCGTAATGCCTTCTCGGCTTCTATGCGCTCGGTAATATCTTGTACCGTCCCCCGCAGCGCAACGACTTCACCGTCGCCATCGCGAATGGCCTCGCATCTGGCGTGAATCCAGATGTGAGAACCGTCGTTGCGATAGGCTTGCAACTTGAGGTCGTAGCCAGTGCCTGTTTTTACGGCCTCTTGTGCCGCGGCATTGACGCGCTCCCAGGATTCGATCGAAAGGAGCGTGCCACGCTGTTCTGGGAAGGGGGGAACGTCGCGCCCGTAGATATGGCGTATCTCTTCCGAAACGCTGACTTCGCCAGACTTGGCGTTCCACTGCCAGATGCCAAATTTGCCCAGCCGATGTGCCTCAAGCAGTTCGCCCTCCCTGACCAAGAGGGACTGATAGGTGGATTGGAGCGTGGCTGTGCGCTGTTCCAGCAAATTCGCGGCTTCGCTCATCGCACCAAGCACTTCGGCGGCTTCCTTGATATGCACCGCCGGGACCGGCAATGGCAGGCCTGTACCCAGCGCCCGAGCCGGGGCTTGCAAGGCGCGCACCGAGGCGGCAATCCGCTCGCCAATCAACCAGGCCAGCATGGCGCCGAAAGCAAATACGGCCATCATGCCCAAGGCGAGGATCACGAGTTTGCGCTGTAGCTCCGCCTCTAGGGCCTGGCGGGGAATGCCGATACCGACCGTCCAGCCGGTGACGGCGGAACGACTGAAGACGGAGAAGACCGGAATTCCTTCCCGGGTGATCGTCTCCATGGCCCCTTCCCGGGATTCCAGGAAGCGCTGGATATATTCGGCCGTGCCTTTTTGCCCGACGAACTGATCGGCGTTGTGAGTACGGGAAACAATCGTGCCGGTCGTATCGAAAATGGCTGCGACCCAGTCGTCCGCAAGCCGCTGGCCCAGCAGTATGCTGCTGAAGTCCTTGGGTTCGATGCCGATGCTCAGCACATAGCCGACTTTTCCGTCGTTCAGCACCGGCACATCAATGCTCATGATCGGGCGCCGGGTCAGCCCACCAATGAACAAGTCTGAAATGACCGGCTGTCCAGTCTCAAATACCCGGCGCGCAACGGCGGGGTTGCCGTGCCTGGGCAAGGCTTGTCCGAACGGTTTGAGGGTGTTGACGATCTGTTGCCCGGATAGGTCGGTCAAAACAGCGTTGCTACCTGTCCCGGTCGTTGCCAGCAAGGCCGTCGCTTGCCGGTGGAAATCGGCAAAGTCGTGTTTTGAGAGGGCGCCGGCGGTTGACAAGGACTGGGCTGCGACCTGGGCTTTGAGCAGATGCGCATCAACTGCCTGGACCAGGGCGCGGGCCGTCTGGATCGTGTCTTTTTCCAGGCGGGCACGGCCATCACGGTATTCATGGAAAAACAGGAAGATCGCCCCGACGATACCGGGGACAAGGCAGGCGATGACCAGCCATCCCAATAAGGTCTGAACCGTCCAGTGGGGCGACGGGCAATTTGGGCCTTTGGACCTTTTTTCTCTTCTTATGACCATCAGGCGGCTGGAACTATTACAAAGGTAAAAGGTGAACTATATCAGTTGGTAATTATGGATTACTACCTGTAAATAAACCCTTGCCCGTGCAGTAGCCGTTTGATTGCCTGGCCAAAGAGGGCTGGTTTGGCAAAGCGCTCAGTTTTCCAGTTGATCGTCAGCCGCCGGCCAGGCTTTCCGGGCCAGCTCATAGAGCCTGACGAGCGGTGGAAATCGATCGCCGAGCCCGTGTGGCAGGTTGGCCATCCCGTTCTCCCAAGCCAGCACTTGCTCGGGAGAACCAGCCTGATGATCGAGCAGGGCACGGATCAATGTGCCCAAGGTGGAATCAATTACTTCAAAATCAACGTCTTCTAGACGGGAGTTAATGTCAATAGTCGCGTTGTTTTCGCAGTTGCTACCGTCGCTCGACATCTGCTCGATTATTGCTCGACGAATGCCCGTTCAATCACGTAATCGCCCATTTCGCCGATGCGGTGCGAAATCTCGAAGCCAAAGCCATCCAGCATCGACGATATTTCCTTCAGCATGGCCGGGCTGCCGCAGATCATGCCGCGGTCGGTCGCCGGATCGAGCGGTTCTATGCCGAGATCGGAAAAGAGCTTGCCGGACATGATCAGGTCGGTCTGCCGGCCTTCATTGCGGAAGGGCTCGCGCGTCACGGTCGGGTAGTAGATCAGCTGTTCGCGGATCATCTCGCCCAGGTATTCATGCTCGCGGAGGTCTTCCTCGATGTAGTCGTGGTAAGCCAGCTCGTTGGTCCAGCGCACGCCGTGAATCAGGATGATTTTCTCGAAGCGTTCGTAGGTTTCCGGCTCGTGGATCAGGCTCATGAATGGCGCCAGGCCGGTGCCGGTGGCAAACATGAACAGGCGCTTGCCGGGCTTGAGGTCGCGGAGAACCAGCGTCCCGGTCGGCTTGCGGCTGATCAGCACGGGATCGCCGACCTTGAGGTGTTGCAGGCGCGAGGTCAGCGGGCCGTTTTCGACCTTGATGCTGAAGAATTCGAGATGCTCCTCATGGCTGGCGCTGGCGATGCTGTAGGCGCGAGTCAGCGGGCGGCCATCGACCTCGAGGCCAATCATCACGAACTGGCCGCTGGTAAAGCGCAGACTGGTGCCGCGCGTGCAACGGAAGCTGAACAGGGTGTCGTTCCAGTGATGAACGGACAAAACGGTTTCTGTGGAATAGGCGCTCATAGGGATATCTAAAAAAGGATGGGTAAAAAGGATCAGGGTTGAAAACGATAGCCGACGCCGATCTCGGTGAGGATGTGGCGAGGCTGGGCCGGGTTGTCTTCGATCTTCTGGCGCAGGTGACCGACGTAGACCCGCAGGTACTGATGGTTTTCCACCGCCTGGCCGCCCCAGACCTGGCTCAGGAGGTGGCGATGGGTCAGGACCCGGCCCGGATTGGCGGCCAGGAAGGCAAGAAGACGATATTCGATCTGGGTCAGGTGAATGGCGACGCCGGCGCGGGTAACCACGCGGTTGACGCAGTCGATCAGGTAGTCGCCAAAGAGCAGGGTGGGGAGCGCTGCCTGCTGGTCGGGTTGCCGCCGCCGCAACAGGGCACGAACGCGGGCGAGCAATTCGGCAATGCCGAAGGGCTTGGTCAGATAGTCATCGGCACCGGCGTCCAGGGCATCGACTTTGCTGCCTTCTTCGCTACGGGCGGAGAGGATGAGAATCGGCGTGGTGGCCCAGGCCCGGTAGTCGCGGACGAAATCGACGCCGTCGCGGTCCGGCAAGCCGAGGTCGACGATGAGCAAATCGGGCTGGCGGGCAGCCGCCTGGACGGCCGCATGGCTGGCGGTGCCCGCTTCGCAGACATTGAATCCTTCGCACTGGAGGGCCATGGCGACGGCTTCGCGAATTTGTTGCTCGTCTTCGACGATCAGGATGGTTTCCATATCCATCAGGCTGGCCCATCCATCTCTTCAAAACAAGGAGGATTTCCAAGGGGCAGCCGAACCCGGAAACAGCTGCCGCAGCCATCACGATTCTGCGCCGCGATCGATCCGCCGTGCGCTTCGACGATGGTCTTGGCGATGGAAAGCCCGAGACCGACGCCGGGGATTTCCGATTCCGTTTTGCCGCGTTGGAACAGTTCGAACAGCTGCTCGGTGTTTGCTGAAGAGATTCCCGTTCCCGAGTCGCAGACGGCGATTTCCATTTCCTCATCGACGCGCCTGACCAGTATTTCAACGGGCGTAGCCGCCGGCGAGTATTTGATCGCGTTCTCGACGAGATTCCACAGCACGCGCTCGATCAGGACGGCATCGATATTGATCGGCGGCAGATCCTTGGCCAGATCGACAGTCACCGCCCGGTTTTTCCACTCCGTCGCGACCTGCTGCAGGGTTGCGCCAATCACTTCTTCAACCGGCTGCCAGGCCAGATTGAGTTGAAACTTGCCGGCGCTGAGTTTTGCCATCTCGAGCAGATTGGTCATCTGCTGGCTGATCGATACGGCCTGGTTGCGGATCGCTTCCAGTGTCTGCTGCTGCTTGTCGGCCGGCACTTTCCCCAGGGCGATCGTTTCCGCCATGCCGACCAGTGCGGTGAGCGGTGTCCGCAAATCGTGCGACAACGCCGAGAGGATGGAACTGCGCAAGGTCTCGGCGGCGTGCTTGATCTCCGTTTGGCGGGCTTTCTCAGCAAAGTACGAACGCTCCAGCGCGACGGCAACGATCGAGGCCACGGTTTCAATATGCTCGACCGCATCCTGCGAACCCAGCGTGGCAGCCTCGACTTCGAAGCCCAGTACGCCTTGACTGCTACTGGCGGCGGCCAGCGGGATCAGGGCGTAAAACCTTCCCTGGCTGGTCGGACGGGACAGCAGTTCATGGCGCTGGATGCATTGTTCGAGCAAGGCCGGCGAGGCCGGCCCGGATGCCGATTCAAAATCTCCGGGGAAATAGACACGGACCTGGCGAGCCTGGAATGAAGCAAGCAGGAATTGAGTCGCCAATTCGATGACCACATCCGGGGTGCTCGCCCCGGCCAATTCCTGGGTCAGTTCATACAGCTTGGTACTTTCGACCGACTTGCGGCTGGTAAAGTCGGCATGCTGTTTCAGTCGAGAAGTCAGGTGGCTGACGATGAGTGCTACAACCAGCATGATGATGGCGGCGAGCAGGTGCTGACCTTCGGTAATCGCCAACGAGAAATGAGGCGGCACAAAGAAGTAGGCGTAGCACAAGGAAGCTGTCAGTGCCGTCACCACGGCCGGGCCGCGACCGAAACTGACGGCCATTACGACTACCGCCAAGACATAGAGCAGCGCCACATTCGACAGGTCGACCAGGTGGCGCAGTGGACTGATCAGCAGGCTACCGAGGCCGGTTCCCAAAACCGCCCAAAAGTAACCAATTGCCTGCCCGGATTGCTGCAAAAATTTCATAGTCCGGGATGCTATGAAACCGGGTATAAAAATGCCATCAAAAGAATATAGTCGCTCAGCGAGGCCCATATTTTTCCTCATGGCGCGGGTGATGCCGTATTCGTTTTGGCTCTGCAATGGATCACCCGGGAATGCCAATTGGGATAAGATGGGGCGACCACAACCGAGGAGCTAACATGATCGTTCGCAAATTCGCAGTAACCTGCCTGTGTCTGGTCGCCTTGCCTGTATTCGCCGCTTCCGCCTTGCCGCCGAAGATGGCGGGTATGCAGCAAACCAAGGATGGCTCCAGCAACACGGTGGAGGCTGAGTTGATCCAGATGCTAGGCAGCGAGATGGCCAAGCTGAAAGTTACCTTCAAGGATGCCTGTACCCGTTCGGGGGAAAGCCTTGCCAACTTCAAGGAAGGCGTCTGGCAATTTGTCATCCCGGGTAACGCCAAGTGCGAAGAGGTTTCCGTCCAGGTGCGGCCGGTCGAGGGCAAGAATCGTCTGGAAGGCGAGTTCAGGTCGGGCATGAAGGGCGGCACGATCTATTTCGAATGGAAATAGGCCGGCTGCCGTCACCCGATCAAACGCCCCGCGCTTTCCCTGGGGCGTTTTTGTTTGCGGCTGGAACGACTTGCCAGAAGAATGAAATTCTCGAACTGAATCCGCCTTTGCCATGTCGAAATTGAGTCAGTAAAAGCAGCGCGTCGATAGGAGAAATCCGTGCTTCAGACCATTCTCGATAACCGCCTTCTTCTCGCTGCCATCGTCCTGCTTTTCTTGCTGGTGGTGCCAGCACTCATTATGTGTGGCGGCAAGCTGCGCAACTCAGCGCGCCCGGATCGGCGAAAACACCGCCGAATTGGCGTCGACCGCAGGGCTTGAGGCGTTCCCGGATGTGCTTGGCTGCCTGGCGCAAGGCAGCAGTGGCGAACTCGGCAAGAACGTCAAGGTCGAGCAGCGCCCCGGCCTTTGAATTTCTAGGCGGCGCTTCGGTTGTTGGCCCAGCACAACGCGGTCTGCGTCGACTCAAGGTCAAGGCGGATTTTCGAGTTTGAACTCACCCCCAGCAGATCGATACCGCTCGCCAAGATCGGTTTGCGCAGCGCCGCCAACTCGATGTTGTCGACCATGACCCGGGCCGGCATTTGCTGAATGCTCTCGATGATTTGGGCAATTGGCCGATGTGACGAGAGCAGGCTCGGATCGAGTTTGACGATGTCGGGCTGCAATTCGCGGAGCAGTCCGAAATCCAGTTTGTTGCGGCCAAACCGCCCGATGGCGATGCCGTAGCCGCGCGAGCGGTAGCTGTCGACCGCCCTGATCAGATGTTCGGCGTCATCGATGCCGTTGATGTCCATTTCCAGCGTGATCTGTGCCGGCAGCAGGCCGCAGGGCTTCAGTATTTCCTCGAAGGCGAGGCCGTGCCGGGAGGAGACGCTGAGGAGATGGCGGGCATGGACCTTGAGCAGCAGGTTGCCGCGCTCCGGCTGCGTCAGGTAATTCAGGGCGTGCAGCGTGCGAACCAGGCGATCGAGATAGACGAATTCCTCGTTGTCGGTTGGCAGCACGAAGACCGACTCGGGCAGCAGCGGAATGCGGTTGGACAGGCCAAAGGCCTGCAGCGACGCGGCATGGCCGTGCAGCTTGCCGCTGGCGGTCTCGACGATGGGCAGGAACTGCGATTCGAGCCGGATGTTGGCGTAATGCAAGAAGACGCGGCCATCGGCGGCGACGAAGGGCTGGTCGAGTCCAGTACGTGCATAGTGCGCCGGGAAAACGGCCTGCGAGTGGTTGAGCGTTCTGACGAAATCCGTAAGCGGCATGGGGAAATCCTGGTGAGTGGCCCGATTGCCCGTATGCATACGTTCCGGCCTGGTTGCTGTCGGCAGACTATAGGCGGCTGGCGGCTGCTGTCCTACGACTTAAAGTTTCGATCCAAATTCATGACCAATTATTTGCTTATCGGCGATGTTTCTTTGGCTGGTACGGGCGCCCCGGCAGCGAGCCGGGGCTTTTTCGATCAAGCGGCCTTGCGGCGAGTTGAAGAGTTGACGGCCTCGACGGCGCGCGAGGTCGCCTTGCTGGCGGCGCTGACGCTGGCTTCGGTGATGTTGGCAACCTGGCGGGCGGCCTTGTTGGCATTCTCGAACGCCGAATTGGCCGCCGAAATGGCCGATTTGACCGCGGTGACGGCCAACTCGGAGTTGCCGGCCGACTTGGCGTACCAGTCGAGCGCCGAGGACAGCGACTTGTTCAGTTCGGCATGGGCCTGTTCGAGCAACTTGACGTATTCCTCCTGGGTGGTGGCGGAAATGTCGTGGAGACCGCGATAGTAGGCGATGGCCTGCTCGATCTGCGGCTGGAAGTGCGCGCCGTTGAACGAAAAGGCCTCTTGCGGCGTCTTGGCGCCGAGCAGGTTGCGGACGCCGTCGAGCTGCTCCAGCAGCAGGTTCCGGGTGCTCGACAGCTGGTGCGACGCGAGTTTCTCGAAGCTGTTCAGCGAAAGGTTGATGGCGCTCTGCAGCGTTTCCAGGCTGGCCGCACTGGCGGCGGTAATGTGCTCGATGGATGGATTTGCCATGATGATCTCCGGAAGGGATGAGGGGGCTTGATGGTGGTGCCGCCCGTGGTGGCGACACCGTTCATGCAGCCTCATTCTGTTGATCGCAGGCCGCGGCGGGAATGACATTGTTTTCATATCCTTCGAAGCGGCGGACTTCGAAGGATATGAATTTCAGCTTTTGCCCAGCGCCTGGTCGATGTCCCACAGGATGTCGTCGAGGGTTTCCAGGCCGACCGACAGGCGGATCAGGTCGGGCGGGACGCCGGCGGCGATCTGCTGTTCTTCCGACAGTTGGCGGTGGGTGGTCGAGGCCGGATGGATGACCAGGGTCTTGGCGTCACCGATGTTGGCCAGGTGCGACAGGAACTCGACGCTGTCAATGAAGCGCTGACCGGCTGCGGCGCCGCCCTTGATGCCGAAGCTGAGCACGGCGCCAGCGCCTTTCGGCAGGTATTTCTGTGCCAGATCGTAATAGCGGTTGCCTTCCAGCCCGGGGTAATTGACCCAGGCCACCTTGGGGTGATCCTGCAGGAAGCGGGCGACGGCCAGCGCATTCGAGCAGTGGCGCTCCATGCGCAGCGGCAGGGTTTCGACGCCCTGCAGCAGCAGGAAGGCGTTGAACGGGGAGAGGGCAGGGCCGAAGGTGCGCAGCCCTTCCATGCGGCATTTCATCGTGAAGCCGAAGTCGCCGAAAGTCTCGTAGAAGCGCACGCCGTGGTAGCCGGCCGAGGGCTCGGTCATCGTCGCGAACTTGCCGTTGTCCCATGGGAACTTGCCGGATTCGACGATGATGCCGCCCATCGTCGTGCCGTGGCCGCCGATGAATTTGGTTGCTGAATGAACGTTGACCGCAGCGCCCCATTTGAACGGCTGGCACAGGTAGGGACTGGCGAAAGTGTTGTCGATGAACAGTGGCAGGCCGGCCTGCTTGGCGATGCGGCCGACCGCTTCGATGTCGAGCACGTTGAGCGACGGATTGCCCAGCGTTTCGGCGTAGAGCACTTTCGTTTTCGGCGTGATGGCGCAGGCAAAGTTCTCCGGGTCGTCGGAATCGACGAAGACGGTGTTGATGCCCAGTTTGCGGAAATTGACGTCGAGCTGGGTGTGCGTGCCGCCGTACAGCGTGCGGGCCGCGACGATTTCGTCGCCGGCTTCGCAGATGTTGAGCAGGGCGATCATCTGGGCCGCCATGCCACTGCCGGTGGCGACTGCGGCGCGGCCGTCTTCGAGCGCCGCGATGCGCTCTTCAAGGACGGCGACGGTCGGGTTGGACAAGCGCGAATAGACATTACCGAAGGTCTGCAGGTTGAACAGGCTGGCGGCGTGTTCCGGGCTGTCGAAGACGTAGGAAGAGGTCTGGTAGATGGGGACGGCGCGGCTGCCGGTGGCGGCGTCGGGAATCTGGCCGGCGTGCAGGCAGAGGGTGTCGAACCCGTAATCGTGATCAGCCATGGAAAACTTTCAGTGGGGCAGCCAGGTCGGCCGGCGGGAGGAAATCAGCCGGGTATTGACCCCGAACCAGTTGAGGCCGCCGAACAGGCGGGCATATTCAATCTTGACGCAGCGGTCCATGACGACGGTCAAGCCGCCAGATTCGGCAATGTTCACCGCCTCGTCATTGATCACGCCGATCTGCAGCCATAGCGTTTTGGCGCCGATGGCGACGGCTTCCCGGGCGATGGCCGGGGCGTCGACCGGCTTGCGGAAGACGTCGACCAGATCGACCGGCTCGGGAATCGCGGCGAGCTCGGGGTAGCACTTCTCGCCGAGAATCTCGTCGTATTTCGGGTTGACCGGGATGATCCGGTAGCCGTGTGCCTGCATGTATTTGGCGGCAAAGTTGGAGGGGCGGAACCAGTCGGCGGAAAGGCCGACTACAGCCAGGGTGCGGCTTTCGCGCAGGACGCGGCGCAGGGTGTTGATATCGCTCATGGGCGGCATCTTAGCGAGGCACCCGCGCCGGCTAAACGACGAAAAAAATAGAAGCTTATGCGCGCAGCCTGTTTATTAGCTTGTCGGCGCCTTGTTGATAAGCAAAGAAAAAACCGGTCGTTGGCAGCGCTGGCGGCACTCCCTAGATTTGACACACCCCGGCAGTCGCCGGCCAATCTTTCAGGGAGATTCCTCGCATGTCCAAGCTCGAAAACGCCGTTCCCGGCTACAAACACCTGGTTATCGAACCCTATACCCCGAATATCGGGGCGACCATTCGTGATATCGACCTGGCGAATGTCGCCGACGAAAGCCTGCGCGGCGAACTGCGCAAGGCGCTGGCCGAATATCAGGTGCTCTTCTTCCGCAAGCAGACCTTGAGCCCGGAACAGCAGATTGAAGTCGCCAAGGTCTTTGGCGATCCGGACAAGGCCAAGGCCTTCTTCCCGCGCCATGAAAAGCATAGCGTGATCGAAGTGCTGGAAGCCAAGCCGGCCGGCCATCGCTACGGGACCGACCAGTGGCATGCCGACATCACCTTCTCGGCCAATCCGCCGACCGGCACCGTGCTCTACTCCCACGTCATCCCGGCGGCCGGCGGCGACACGCTGTGGGCTAGCGCCACGGCGGTGTACGACTCGCTGCCGAAGCATCTGCAACTCTATCTCGAAGAGCTGGAAGCTGTGCACAGCTTCGAGCACAGCGGCTGGCCGCAGTATTTTGAGCAACTGGAAGACGGCGAGGCGATCTACCGCAAGGCCCGGGCCGACCATCTGCCGGTCGTCCATCCGGTGATCCAGACCCACCCGGTGACCGGCAAGAAGATCGTCTACGTCAATCCGAACTTCACCGACCGCATCAAGGGCATCTCGCGCCAGCAAAGCGATGCGCTGCTCGCCTTCATCTTCGCGCAATTCCAGCGTCCGGAATTCCAGGCTCGCCTGCGCTGGGAAGAAAACACCGTGGCGATCTGGGACAACCGCGCCACCGTCCATTACGCCACGGCCGACTACGATAACCAGCATCGCCTGCTGCATCGCGTCACCTTCGGCGAAGACCGTACTTTCTAAGGAGCGGCAGCGATGAGCGAAATTCAAGTATCCAAGCCGGGCCGCCTGTGGCGCGGCCTGCGGCGGATCGGCACGTTGCTCGCCCTGGCGGCTGCGGCGAGCGGGGCGCTGGTCGGCCAGGCCGGAGCGCAGACGGCTGGCAACGGGCCGAAGGAACTGCGCATCGGTTACCAGAAGTACGGCACGCTGGTCATCCTGAAAGCGCGCGGCACACTGGAGAAGCGGCTGGCCGACAAGGGCGTCGCGGTGAAATGGACGGAATTCCCGTTCGGACCGCCGCTGCTCGAAGCGATCAACGTCGGCAGCATCGACGTCGGCACGGTCGGTGAATCGCCACCGATCTTTGCCCAGGCGGCCGGTGCCGATCTCGTCTATATCGGCAACGAGCCGCCGGCCCCGGCGGCCGAAGCGCTGATCGTGCCGAAGGACTCGCCGATCAAAAGCGTTGCCGAGCTGAAGGGCAAGCGGATCGCGGTGGCCAAGGGCTCGAACGCCAACTTCCTGCTGGTCAGGGTGCTCGAAAACGCCGGCCTGAAGTATTCCGATGTCGAGGTTTCCTACTTGCCGCCGGCCGATGCCCGCGCCGCCTTCGAAAGTGGCCGCGTCGATGCCTGGTCGATCTGGGATCCGTTCCTGGCCGCCGCCGAGAAGCAGTTGCAGGCGCGGGCGCTGGCCGATGGCAAGGGGGCAGTCGCCAACCACCAGTTCTACCTGTCGGCTCGGCCCTATGCGGAGAAGTACCCGGAGATCGTCCATGTCCTGCTTGAGGAAATCGACAAGATCGACCAATGGGGCAAGCAGAACCCGCAGGAAGTGGCCAAGTTCATTTCGCCGTTGATCGGTATCGAACTGCCCGTCGTCGAAGTGGCGACCAGCCGGCTGAGCTACGGCGTCAAGCCGGTAACGGCCGAGGTGCTGGCCGCCCAGCAGAAGATCGCCGACAAGTTCTTCGAGCTGAAGCTGGTGCCGAAGCAGGTGCGCATCGCCGATGCGGCATGGAACCCGGTGGGCAAACAGGCCGCCCGGCAATAAGCCGGCAAATCGGCCATACGCCTCGCCCTGCTCAAAGGGCGGGGCGTTTTTTTATCTTGATGGAAAGCGCCATGAGCAATATTCCCGATCAAATCATCGACTTTCGCAGTCGCCCGGCCTTCCTGGCCGAATTTTACGGTTCGACGCCCGGCACTGCCGGCTACGAGACCGCCAAGTGGCTGAGCCGGCGCACCGGTGCGCTGGACGACACGCACTTCCACGCTTCCTTCACGCTGGACGGCTATCTCGACGAAATCCGCCGCAGCGGTATCACGCGGGCGGTGCTGGTCGGTCGCGATACGCCGGGACTGGTGGTGAGTAATCAGCAAATTGCCGAGTTGACCGCCGGCAACCCCGAACTGATCGGCCTCGGTTCGGTCGATCCCCAGGGGCGGGGCATCGAGGCGGCCTTGGCCGGCGTCGAGCATTCGGTCAAGGTGCTGGGCCAGCGGGCGATCAATCTCGAACCCGGCTTCGGTTCGCCGGCCCTGCATGCCGATAACCCGGTGTTTTTCCCGGTGTACGATCTTTGCCAGGAACTCGGGGTGCCGGTCTGCCTGATGTCGGGGCCGACGACGCCCGATCTCGCCTATAACGATCCGGCTGCCGTCGGCCGGGTGGCGCGGGCTTTTCCCCGGCTCGCCATCGTTTGCTACCACGGCTTCTGGCCGCGGGTGAACGAGATCGTCGGGGTCGCCTTCCGCTACGAGAATGTCTATCTGTGTCCGGACATGTACCTGTTCGCGCCGGGCAGTGCGACCTATGTCGAGGCCGCCAACGGCGTGCTGCGCGAGCAGTTCCTGTTCGGCACCTCCTATCCGTTCCGGCCGATGCGTCAGAGCGTCGAGGATTTCGTCCGGCTTGGCTGGAAAGACGAGGTGCTCGACAAGGTGCTGCAAGGCAACGCCAGGCGCCTGCTCAAGCTCTAAGGTGCAACTCCCCGTTCCGGGAACGGGGAGTCATTCAAGGGATCAGGGCAGGTAGCGCCAGGCCAGACAGGCCAGGCTCAGCAGGCCGACGATGAGGCCGAGCTGGACGATCTGGTCGCGGAAGCTGACGACCGGCAAAGGCTGCCGGTTGAAGTCCGGCAGCAGTTCGGGTTCGCCGATGTTGTGCTGCTCTGTCCTTGCTTTCAGGCCGCGACGCATGCCTTTTCCTTGCAGGACGCTGGCCGATGGGCGAACAGTTTGGCCGAGGGTCGGGCATAGTAATAGCCTTGGACGAGGTCGGCGCCGGCATCAATGGCCAGGGCGTGCTGCTCGGGCGTCTCGATGCCTTCGCAGACAACCTCGGCCCCCAGTTCATGGATGATCTCGACAATCTTGGGCAGGATGCGCCGCGCCCGCTCGTTACTGGTCCCTTGCAGGATCAGCGAGCGGTCGAGCTTGACGATATCCGGCGTCAGGCGCCACAGGCGGTCGAAATTCGAGTGTTCGCAGCCGAAGTCGTCGATGGCGACGCGATAGCCGCGTTCGCGATAGGCGGCCACCGCCTCGTTCAGGCGCGAGATGTCGTCCACTTTGGCTTCCAGCACTTCGAGGATGACCTGGCGGGGCTTCAGGCCGCACATGTGGAGCAGGCGCTCGAAGATTTCGCCGTGGCCGCGATTGCTGACACCAAGCAGGTGGCGGCCGCTGACATTGACGAAAAGCTCGGCTCCCGAACCGGCCTGGCGGACGAAGTTCAAGGCATGGACGATGCGACACAGCCGGTCGAAATAGACGACTTCGCCGCTGGTCGCCGGCCGGGCGAAGGCGGCGGCCGGCGACAGGCTGTGGCCGGCATCATCGTGGACGCGGAGCAGGGCTTCGTGCGCCTTGGCTTTCAGGCTGCGGGCATCGAATAGCGGCTGGAAGACGCTGCTCAGGTGCAGGCCGCGATAAAGCCCGGAAGCACCGCTCGCACCGATGTGCAGATGCGATACGGGCGTCGACGGGTTTTTCTCCCGTTCGACGAAATAATCCAGAAGCTCCTCTATTGGCATGGTTTCCCCCTTGTGCTGCGCAGCCCCGGACCTTATTCATTCGCCCGGCAGCGGGGAAGGACAAAATCCTTCTAAGCAAATAACAAAGGGGTTTGGCGAGGCCTCGGCCACGGCGCGACAATAGGCGCCTTCTCAATTTGCCGGCGCGCCGCATGTCTTCGTATTTTCGTCCCAGTGTCTGTCCGCACGATTGCCCCAGCGTCTGCGCCCTGAATGTCGAGATCACCGCCGAGCGCCGCATCGGCCGTCTGCGCGGTGCCGCGCAGCCCTATACCGACGGCGTCATCTGCGCCAAGGTGGCGCGTTACGCCGAGCGGAGCAACCATCCGCAACGCCTGACCCAGCCCCTGCTGCGGGTCGGCGCCAAGGGCAGCGGCCAGTTCGCGCCGATCGGCTGGGACGAGGCGCTCGATCGGCTGGCGGCGCGGCTGCAACAGGCCATCGACCGCCACGGTCCGGAAACGGTCTGGCCTTACCACTATGCCGGCACGATGGGTTTCGTCCAGCGCGGCGCCATTCGCCGGCTCGGCCATCTGGCCGGCTGGTCGCGGCAGCGCGAGACCTTCTGCATCGCCTTGTCCGATGCCGGCTGGATGGCCGGCGTCGGTGCCAAGCGCGGCGTCGATCCGCGTGAAATGCTCGACTCTGAACTGATCGTCATCTGGGGCGGCAACCCGGTGCACACCCAGGTCAATTTCATGCATTGGGTCCAGAAAGCCCGGCGCGGGCGCGATGTGCCGCTGGTCGTGGTCGATCCCTACCGGACGGCAACGGCGGCCAAGGCCGACCTCCACCTGGCCTTGAAGCCGGGCACCGATGGCGCGCTGGCCTGCGCCGTGATGAACGTTTTATTGGCCGAAAACCTGGTCGACCGCAGCTATCTGGCCCGCCTGAGCGATTTCTCGCCGGCCGTCGAGGCCCACCTGGCCAGCCGGACGCCGGCCTGGGCGGCCGAAATCACCGGGCTGTCGGTCGAAGAGATCACTCGCTTTGCCCGCCTTTACGGCTCGACCGGGCGCAGCTACCTGCGTCTCGGCTACGGCTTTACCCGCCAGCGCAACGGCTCGGCGGCCATGCATGCGGTCAGTTGCCTGCCGGCGCTGACCGGCGCCTGGCAGCACCGCGGGGGCGGGGCGCTCTACAGTAACGGCGGCTTGTACGGGCTGGACACGCGCTTCCTCTACGGTCTCGATGCCAGTCCGCCGTTGGCCCGCCAACTCGACATGGGACGCCTCGGCGCCGTGCTGGCCGGCGACCGGCGCGATATCGGCGATGGCCCGCCGGTCAGCGCCATGCTGATCCAGAGTACCAATCCGGCCGTGGTCGCGCCCGACAGCTTGCGCGTGCGGCAGGGCCTGCTGCGTGACGATCTCTTCGTCTGCGTCCATGAACAGTTCATGACCGAGACGGCGCAACTGGCCGACCTCGTGCTGCCGGCAACGACCTTCGTCGAACACGACGACCTTTACCAGGCCTCCGGCCACAGCTTCCTGCAGGCGTCGCGGGCGCTCGTTCCAGCCCTCGGCGAATGCCGCTCCAACCACGACTTCATCGGCCAGCTGGCCAAACGCCTGGGCATCGAGCATCCGGCCTTTGCGCTGAGCGAATGGCAGGTGGTCGATAGCGTGCTGCGCGCTTCCGGCAAGCCCGTGGCAGACGAACTGCTCGATGCCGGCTGGCTCGACTGCGCCCAGCCTTTCGAGCAGGCGCATTTTCTTGACGGCTTCGGCCACCCGGACGGGCGCTTCCGCTTCGTACCGGACTGGGCGCAGCGGGGCGAAGGGCATGCCGCGATGCCGGCTTTCCCCGACCATCAGGCCGTCATCGATACGCCGAGCACGGACAAGCCTTTCCGGCTGGTGGCCGCGCCGGCCCGCCATTTCCTGAATACGACCTTTACCGAGACGGCAAGCTCGCGCGATGGCGAGGGCCGGCCGACCGTGCTGATCCACCGCGACACCTGCATCCGCCTGGGCATCGCCGAGGGCGATCTCGTTCGCCTTGGCAATGCCCAGGGCAGCGTCGCCCTGCATGCCCGGCCGGTCGCCGGCCTGCAGCCGGAGACCGTGGTCGTCGAAAGCCAGTGGCCGAACGCAGCCTTCATCGAGGGTGTCGGCATCAATGCCCTGGTCAGCGCCGAACCGGGCTGGCCGGCCGCCGGGGTGGCCTATCACGACACCGCGGTCTGGCTCGAACGGGTAGGCTAGTACGCCGCAGGTTCCGGCCCTGGCCCAGACCGTGGCCTGGGCTTCATCGACCTACCAGCTGACGCTGCTCTTCATTCGCACTGGGCGGGAATGAGGTTTTTCGCCGGGCAGGAGGCGGGCACGGCGAAGGCATATATCGAATGCAGGATTAATTCGTTCCGCCGTATGCGTCGGCCCTGAAAAATGTGTGTCCCAACCATTTCCAACGGAACACCATGAAACGCTGCAATCAGATTCGCCGCTCCGTCGTCCTCGCCCTGGCCAGCCTCTCGGTTTTCGCTACTACGGCCAACGCGGCCGACCCCGTCGTCCTGCGCATCGGCGACCAGAACTACTACAACATCCGCGCCTCGGTCGAACTGTCCAAGGCTCTCGAAGGCGCACCGTACAAGGTCGAATGGGCGCCATTCCAGGCCGCCGCGCCACTTGCCGAGGCGCTCAATGCCGGCGCCATCGATATCGGCTTCCTCGGCGATTCGGGCTTCCTGTTCCTCGCTGCCAAGAGTTCGAATGCCAAACTGATCGGCATCACCCGCCAGAACCAGAAGACGGTCGGCCTGCTCGTGCCGAAGGAATCCACCGCGAAAAGCATTGCCGACCTCAATGGCAAGAAGGTCGCCTACTGGCCGGGCGCCTGGAGCCAGCAACTGGCGCTCGGCGCGCTCGACAAGGCCGGCCTGCCGAGCAACCACGTCGATTTCGTCAAGCTGATGCCGCTCGATGCCGCCAATGCCTTGCCGACCGGCAGCATCGACGCCTTCCCGGTCTGGGAACCCTACATCTCGCAGCAAGTGGTGAAAAACGGCGCCCGCGTGCTGTTCACCGCAGAAGGCATCATTCCGGCGCAAAGCGCCATCGCGGCCAATGCCACCTCGGTTGCCGAAAAGCGTGCGGCGATCGAGGACTTCCTGCTGCGCCTGAAGAAGGCGCGGGCCTGGGTCGAGGCCAATATCGATACCTACGCCGACGCGTGGGCCGCCCGTGCCTCGCTGGATCGCGAGGTGTCCCGTCACTGGCTCGGCCAGGCCAAACTCACCGTGGCCCCGGTCGACGCCAAGGCGACGGCCGACCTGCAGGTGACCGCGGATTTCCTGCACAAGGTCAACGTGCTGCCGGTGGCGCTTGACGTGCGCAAGGTGATCGACACCTCGTTCAACGCGACGCTGGTCCGCTAACCGAGCTTGCCGGAGGCTGTCTCAAGGCCAGGAACCCTGCTGCGGCCGGGCTCCTGGCCTTTTTGTCTGGCCCCTTGGTGAGGCCATCCAGCCCAATTTGGATCGCCACGACCTCAAGCTTATTTAATTAGATGAGCCGCCGCATAAGCTTCTAAGGGATTCGTCGTTAGTCGGAGCAGGGTGGGTCCGCATAATTTCCTCATCGCATCCATTCAACAGGGAATACATCATGACCATCCAGTCCATCAACGCCCGCAACCAGTTCAAGGGCAAGATCAAGGAAATCATCGAAGGGCCGGTCGTTTCGGAAGTTGATGTCGATACGCCCTTCGGCATCGTCACCTCGGTGATTACGACGCGCTCGGTCAAGGAGTTGCAGCTCAAGGTCGGCGTCGAGGTACTGGCGCTGGTCAAGGCGACCGAAGTTTCCATCGCCAAGCTGTAAGGGAGACGTCATGTCGATCGACAGCCAACGCCGGAAACTGCTTGCCCTGGCCGCCGCCACCGGTGCCGCCTCGTTGTTGCCGGGCCTGGCCCGTGCGGCGGAGGAGGTGACGGTGCGCATCGGCTACCAGAAATCCTCAACCCTGATCACGCTGCTCAAGGCCAACGGTACGCTGGAAAAACGCCTGGAACCGCTCGGCGCCAAGGTCACCTGGCACGAATTTGCCTCCGGCCTGCCGTTGCTCGAAGCCCTGAACGTCGGCAGCGTCGATTTCTCGGCCGATGTTGCCGATACGGTGCCGGTTTTCGCGCTGGCGGCCGGCGCCAAGCTGGCCTATGTCGCGCAGGAAGCGCCGTCGCCGACGGCGCAGAGCATCGTCGTCCGGGCCGATTCGCCGCTCCGTTCGGTGGCCGAGCTCAAGGGCAAGCGGGTGGCGGTCGCCAAGGCGGCCGGTGCCCATTACCTGCTGATCGCGCTGCTCGAAAAGCATGGCCTGAGCTTCAAGGACATCGAGCCGGCCTACCTGACGCCGGCCGATGGTCGCGCCGCCTTCGAGCGCGGCAGCGTCGACGCCTGGGTGATCTGGGACCCGTTCCTCGCCGCCGTCCAGCGCCAGTCGCAGGCACGCGTCCTGGCCGATGGCAAGGGCGTCGCCGATTACCAGCGCTACTACCTGGCCTCGCTCGATTTCTACAAAAAGCGGGCCAACCTCGTCGCCGTTTTCTACGACGAGTTGAAGAAGGCCGGGCGCTGGGTCAAGCAGAACCCGAAGGAGGCCGCCGCCCAACTCGCACCGGTCTGGGGCCTGGATGCCGGCACCGTCGAGGCGGCCAATGCCCGGCGCAGCTACGACGTGCGCGCGGTCAGCGCCGAGTCGCTGGTCGAACAACAAAAGATCGCCGATACCTTCCATGCGCAGGGCCTGCTGCCGCGCAAGGTCGACATCGCGGTCACCTTGTGGAAGCCGCCGGCCTGAGGCGGGCGCTTTTCCGGAGCTGAATGATGAGTCAGAAAAGCACTATCCTGAACCGCCTGCGCGGCGCCTTGATTCCCTGGCTGCTGCCGATCTCCATCCTGGCGGCCTGGGAAATCGCCGCCCGCGTCGGCTGGCTGTCCAGCCGCATCCTGCCCGAGCCGTTCGCGGTCCTCAAGGCCGGCGTGGCGCTTGCTGCGACCGGCGAGTTGTGGCAGCACGTCAAGGTCAGTTCGCTGCGCGCGCTGACCGGTTTCGCCATCGGCGGCGGCCTCGGGCTGCTGCTCGGCCTGCTCACCGGGTCCTTCCGCAAGGTCGAGATCGCCCTCGACACCACCTTGCAGATGATCCGCAACATTCCGCCGCTGGCGCTGATCCCGCTGGTCATCCTGTGGTTCGGCATCGACGAGACGGCCAAGCTCTTCCTGATCTCGCTCGGCGTTTTCTTCTCGGTCTATATCAACACCTTCCACGGCATCCGCTCGGTCGATCCGGCGCTGATCGAAATGGGCAGGAGCTACGGCCTGAAGGGCTGGTCGCTGTACCGCGAAGTCATCCTGCCCGGCGCGCTGTCCTCCATTCTGGTCGGCGTGCGCTACGCCCTCGGCTTCATGTGGGTGATCCTGATCGTTGCCGAGACCATCTCGGCCCAGGCCGGCATCGGCTACATGACGATGAATGCCCGCGAATTCCTGCAGACCGACGTCGTGCTGCTCGGCATCCTGCTCTATGCAGTGCTCGGCAAGCTGGCCGACGTCGCCGCCCGGCTCCTCGAACGCCACTGGCTGAAGTGGAACAACTCTTACAGTACCGCCTGATCGGAACAGACATGCAAATCGACCACCGTGAATTGAATGAAGTCCGCTCGGCCCAGGGCAAGGATAAAGAGCAGGCGCCCGGCCTGAGCATCGGCGTCCGCCAGCTAATCAAGCGCTTCGGCGAGCGGCAGGTGCTGCATGGCCTGGATCTCGACATCGAAGCCGGCGAATTCATCGCCATCGTCGGCCGCAGCTTGCTGCGCCTGTTGGCCGGGCTGGATACGGTGAGCAGCGGCGGCATCCTGCTCGACGGCCAGCCGGCCGACCTGCTCAAGGACGATGTCCGGATGATGTTCCAGGACGCCCGCCTGCTGCCGTGGCGGACGGTGATCCAGAACATCGCCATCGGCCTCGACGGCTCGAAGCGGGAAATCCGCGAACGGGCGCTCGAAGTGCTCGGCCAGGTCGGCCTGGCCGATCGTGCCGACGAATGGCCGAGCCGCCTGTCCGGCGGCCAGCGTCAGCGCGTCGCGCTGGCCCGGGCGCTGATCCACCGGCCGCGCCTGCTGCTGCTCGACGAGCCGCTCGGCGCGCTGGATGCGCTGACCCGCATCGAGATGCAGCGCCTGATCGAAAGCATCTGGAAGCAGCATCGCTTTACGGCGCTGCTGGTGACGCACGACGTCTCGGAAGCGGTGGCGCTCGGCGATCGCATCGTGCTGGTCGAGGACGGCCGGATCACGCTCGATGAACCGGTGGCGCTGGCCCGACCGCGCGAGCACGGCGAAGCACAGTTCGCCCAGCGTGAAAGCCGCGTCCTGAAACGCCTGATGACGGTTGAGGCGATCAACAACCGCAACCAGATTCGCGGCCGCATCAGCGAAATCGTCGTCGATAGCGTGCTCTCCGAAGTCCGCATCCTGACCCCCTCCGGGCTGGTCACCTCGACCGTGCTGACCCGCTCGCTGAGCGAACAGCCGCTGGAAATCGGGGCCGAGGTGCTGGCCACTTTCAAGTCCAACGAGGTGGTGCTGGCAACGTGAGCGAGGTTGATGCAGCAGACGTCGTCAGCCGGCTGATTGAGCGGGCGCGGCAGGCCCAGGCCGTATTTGAGCAATGGACGCAGACGCAGGTCGATGCTGCGGTCGACGCTGCCGCCTGGGCCATTCTCGAACCCCGGCGCAACCGGGAACTCGCCGAACTGGCGGTGCGCGATACCGGCCTCGGCGTCGTCGAGGACAAGGTTCGCAAGAATCATCGCAAGACGCTGGGCCTGCTCGGCGACCTGCAGGGCCGGCGCACCGTCGGCATCATTGTCGACGACCCGCTCAGCGGCATCACCGAGGTCGCCCGGCCGGTCGGCGTCGTCGCGGCGATCACGCCCTCGACCAATCCCGGGGCGACGCCGGCCAACAACATCATCAATGCCCTCAAGGGACGCAACGCGATCATCCTGGCGCCATCGCCGAAAGGCGCCTCGACCTGTCGCCGGCTGCTCGAATTCGTCCATGCCGAACTGCGCAAAGTCGGCGCACCGCTCGATCTCGTCCAGCAATTGCCGCCGCCCGCCGCGAAAAGCCAGGTATATGAATTGATGCGGCAGGCCGATCTGGTCGTTGCCACCGGTTCGCAGGCCAATGTCCGCGCCGCCTACGAGAGCGGCACGCCAGCGCTCGGCGTCGGCGCCGGCAATGTCGCGGTGATCGTCACGGCGGCCGCCGACCCGGGGCTGGCCGCCGAACGCATCGCCGCCTCGAAGACCTTCGACAACGCGACCAGTTGCTCGTCCGAAAACAGCCTGGTGGTTATCGAAGCGGCCTGGCCGGCGCTGCGCGCCGCTTTGCAGGGGCAGGGCGGGGTCCTGCTCGACGCGGCGGCGAAGCGGCAACTGGCGGCCAGCCTGTTTTCCGGCGGCAAACCGGCGCCGGCAGCGGTCGCCCGTTCGGCCCCGGAAATTGCCGTTTTGGCGGGGTTGACCGGCGGAGTCTATGCCACAGCCCGCTTCCTGCTCGTCGAGGAGCAGGGCGTTGGGCCGGACAGCCCGTTTTCCGGCGAGAAGCTGTCGCCGGTTCTCGCCGTCTATCGCGTGCCGGATTTCGCAGCCGCCTTGCAGCAGGTCAAACGGCTCTACGAGTACCAGGGCAAGGGCCATTCGGTCGGCATCCAGGGCGGCTCGAGCGAAGAGATCCGCCGTCTGGCCGAGGAGCTGCCGGTTTGCCGGGTCATCGTCGATCAGGCGCATTGCTATGCTGTTGGCGGCTCCTTCGACAACGGCCTGCCGTTCTCGCTGTCGATGGGTTGCGGCACCTGGGGTGGCAACGGCTTTTCCGACAACCTGAACTACCGCCATTTCCTCAACATCACCCGCATCGTCCGGTCGATCCCGGCCCGCCAGCCGGCGCTCGAGGCGCTGCTTGGCGATTACTGGCAGCGCTACGGTCAATGAACATCGAGACGGTCGGCGAGCTGCTCACCCGGCAGGCGGTCCAACAGGGCGAACGGAGTTACCTGATAGCGCCGGATTCGGGGCAGACGCTGTCCTTCGCCGGCTTGCAGGCCGCTGCCGGCCAACTGGCCGGTTTTTTCCAGCAGCGGCGGCTGCCGCCGGCCAGCCATGTCGCCTGGTTGCTGCCGAACGGCCCGCTCGCCGTCCAGTTGCTGATCGGCACCATGGCAGCCGGCCATGTCGCAACGCCGCTCAGCCTGCTCGCCCAATGCGAGCAACTGGCTTATGTCATCGAACATTCTGGCTGTTGGCTGCTGTTTACCGTGGCCGAACATGCCGAGCGGGTCCGCGAGGCGCTGGCACAGGTCGAACGCAAGGTCGAGCTGGTCCTGCTCGATGCCGGGTTGCCCGTCGCCGCCAGCGGCAGAGCTGACGTGGCGCCGGGCCAGGACAGCCCGGCTCTGCTGATGTACACCTCGGGGACGACCGGGCGTCCGAAAGGTGTGCTGCTGACGCACGGCAACGTGCTGGCCGGGGCGCGCCTGGTCAGCGAGGCGCATCAGCTCGGCC
>Ga0316604_10001333_pt1 | contig 22220 bp, 19 predicted proteins | sample OWC_soil_day20_C_FD_207650 | JGI IMG/M metagenome (GOLD analysis project Ga0316604, IMG submission 207650) | Wetland soil microbial communities from Old Woman Creek delta, Ohio, United States - OWC_soil_day20_CT | ecosystem: Environmental > Terrestrial > Soil > Wetlands | place: USA: Ohio...
CCTTCGATCTGCGTAGCGACCTGATGGTGATGAGCGCCTGCGAGACCGGACTGGGCCGAACGGTCGGCGGCGAAGGCGTCCAGGGCTTGCCCTACGCGCTCTACGTTGCCGGCAACCGCGACACGCTACTCAGCCTCTGGCAAGTGAGCGACGCCGGAACATCGGTCTTCATGCAGCGCTTCTGGGCCAAGCTCAAAGCCGGCTCCGGCCATGCCCAGGCGCTGACCGAAACCAAACGCGAGATGCGGCGCGGCGACGACGGCAAGACCTATACCGATCCTTACTACTGGGCGCCGTTCGTACTTTACGGGGTGCAGGAGTGAGTCGCATGCGGCATAAAACGAACGACCACGGAAAGGATTCGATTCATGGGAAATAATCGTTTAACCGGTGCCAAGCTTCGCCTGGGGCCGTTTGTTGCCCAACTGCTTCTTGCTGCGGTTCTAGGTACGGCGCATGCCGAGCCGGTTCTTCCTGCTGCGCCTCAAGCCGCAGTGGAAGCGAACCCCGAAAAGTCAGCAGCGTTGCAAAAGGCCGACCAACTCTATCGCAGCGCCGACCAGGCCGACGATGAGCATCGTAATGCCGACGCCGCACGCTGGAGCGAGGAGGCGTTAAAGATTTACCGCAGCACGCTGGGGCCTGAAGACATCAAAACCATGGCGGCGCAGACGCTGTTGGCCAGCAGTTACGGTAAACTCGGCCGCCACGCCGAAGCGCTCAAGCTCAGGGAAGATACGTTGGCGACATTACGCCGTACGCTCGGCCCCGAGCACCTCAACACCCTCAGGACCATGACCAACGTGTCCGTCAGCTTGAGCGCAGTCGGTCGCTTTGCCGAATCGCTCAAGCTCGAGGAGGAAACGCTGGCGATCATGCGCCGCACGCTCGGTGCCGAGCATCCCGACACGCTCAGGAGCATGGCCAACCTGGCCGTCAGCTACGGCAACCTTGGCCGCAACGCCGACGCGCTCAAACTCAGAGAAGAAACGCAGGTAATCATGCGCCGCACGCTCGGCCCAGAGCACCCCGATACACTTACTAGCATGAACAACCTGGCCAACAGCTACGGCAAAGTCGGTCGCAACGCCGACGCGCTCAAACTCAGAGAAGAAACGCTGGCGATCCGGCGCCGCACGCTCGGCCCAGAGCACCCCGACACACTCACTAGCATGAACAACCTGGCCGCCAGCTACAGCGACCTCGGCCGCTTTACCGAAGCGCTCAAGCTCGAGGAGGAAACGCTGTCAATCCGGCGCCGCACGCTCGGCGCCGAACACCCCCTCACGCTCGTGAGCATGATCAACTTGGCGAACAGCTACGGCGACCTCGGTCGCAACGCCGAAGCCCTCAAGCTCAATGAAGAAACGCTGGCGATCAGGCGCCGCACGCTCGGCGCCGAGCATCCCGACACGCTGGGCAGCATGGCCAGCGTGGCGAACAACTACTATCTCCTCGGTCGGTACGCAGAAGCGATTAAGCTCAACGAGGAAACGCTGGTGATCAGGCGCCGCACGCTCGGTCCCGAGCATCCCAATACGCTTGCCAGCATGAACAACCTGGCCGTCAGTTACGGTGCCTTGGGCCGCGACGCTGAAGCGCTCAAGCTCAGGGAGGAAACCCTGGCGATCCGGCGCCGCACGCTCGGCGCCGAGCACCCCGATACGCTCATCAGCATGGCCAATCTGACCATCAGCTACAGCGCCCTCGGCCGTACTGCCGAAGCGCTCAAGCTCAACGAGGAAACGGTGGCGATCCGGTGCCGCACGCTTGGTCCCGACCATCCCAAGACGCTCGCAAGCATGAACAACCTGGCCTTCAGCTACAGCGCCCTCGGCCGCCACGCCGAAGCGCTCAAACTCGAGGAAGAAACGCTGGCGATCCGGCGCCGCACGCTTGGCGCCGAACATCCCGACACGCTGGGTAGCATGGCCAACCTAGCCGTCAGCTACAGTGATCTCGGTCGCGTCGTCGAAGCGCTCAAGCTCAACGAGGAAACTCTGGCGATCCGGCGCCGCACGCTTGGCGCCGAGCACCCCGAAACGCTCAGGAGCATGGTCAACTTGGCCACGAACTACCGCGCCTTGGGCCGCAACGCCGAAGCGCTCAAACTCAAGGAGGAAACGCTGACGATAATGCGCCGCACGCTGGGCGCCGAGCACCCCCACACGCTCGCCAGCATGGGCAACCTCGCTGTCAGTTACAGCGACCTGGGCCGCCACGCCGAAGCGCTCAAGCTCAATGAAGAAACGCTGGCGATCAAGCGTCGTACGCTCGGTCCCGAGCATCCCGACACGCTTGTCAGCATCAACAATCTGGCCGTCAGCTACAGCGATCTTGGCCGTCGCCCCGATTCCCTGGCGCTGCGCCGCGAATCTCTGGCCGTGATCGACCGCCTGGCCGACAGCTTCACGGCGCTGACGCGCGACGAGCGCAGCACCGCGCTGGCCCAGTATCAGGGCTATTACACGCGTTTTGCTCAGGCCTTGGCCGACGACCCGAAGGACTACGCCGAAGCGTTTGCCGTCACTGAGCGCGGCAAGGCGCGCAGCCTGCTTGAGGAGCTGACCGCCCGCCAGGCCATTTCTTCAAGCGGCATTCCCTCCGCCAGCGGCCAGCGGATGGCCGACCTGCGCAACCGGATCGAAGCGCTCGACGGCAAGCTCGTCCTTGCCGCCAACGACGATACCCGGCAAGCGCTGCGCAGCCAGCGCGACGCGGCCAAGGCGGAGCTGCAAACGCTGCGCGCCGAGCTGATGACGACGTATCCGCGCTACGCCGCGCTCTCGGCGGTCGCGCCGGTCAGCCTTGAACAGGGGCGAGCGCTGTTGCCGGCGCAAGGCGTCTATGTCGCCTGGCTGTTCGACGACGCGATGTCCGGCGTCGCGCTCGCGCTGCCCAAGACCGGCGCGCTGCGCGTGATCAAGTCCGCCCCCGGCAAGGCGCTGCTCACGCATGCCGAAAGCTACCGCTGGCTGCACGCGCTGCCCGATAGTGTGAGCTTCCGCAAGGCCCTGCAGCAGGTGCCGCTCGCCGCCTGGCTCGACGGCGGCGTTCTTGCCATCGGCAGCCGCGAACGCAAGCCCGCCGACGCCAGCGACGTTGCCGCCGCCGACTACCCGAGCCTGCGTCAGGCGGCGCTGGACGCGCATGGAAAGTGGCTCGCCGAGCAGTTGCTGCAACCGCTGGCCGATGAGATCGGCGACGCCGGACAGTGGATCGTCTCGCCCGACGGCGTGCTCGCGACGTTGCCCTGGGATAGCTTGCCGTGGCACGGCAAGCCGCTCGGCGAGCAGAAGCAGCTCACCGTCATCCAGAGCCTCTCGGTCTATCAACTGCTCAAGACGCGCGAAGCCGAGTACGCCCAAAAACGTCCCGGTCAAACGGGCCCGGATCGGCCGTTGCTGGCGATGGGCGGCGCGCTCTACAGTAAAGAGGTCAGCGCGGTCTGTGACGTTCGCGGGGGCAACAAGCGCAACTCGAGCTTCCGGCGTGCTCCAGAATACACCAGCGCCCCGGCCAGCTCGGCCGCCGCCGAGCAGCAGAACACCGACGCCTACGCCCAGATGCAGCGTCTCGACTGGCCCAATCTGCCGTGCACCGAACGCGAAGCCAACGCGCTGCACGGCCTGCTCGGCGGCACCGTGCTGCTCGGCGGCCAGGCTAGCGAGACGGCCCTGCGCCAACTCTCGCAAAGCGGCGAGCTGGCGCGCTACCGCAACCTGCATTTTGCTGCGCATGGCTACCTCAATTCGCGCTACCCGAATCTGAGCGCGCTGGTGCTGACCAAGACCGGGGGCGACGAAGCCAGCGACGGCTTCATCACCGCCGGCGAATGGCCGGCCTTCGATCTGCGTAGCGACCTGATGGTGATGAGCGCCTGCGAGACCGGACTGGGCCGAACGGTCGGCGGCGAAGGCGTCCAGGGCTTGCCCTACGCGCTCTACGTTGCCGGCAACCGCGACACGCTGCTCAGCCTCTGGCAAGTGAGCGACGCCGGAACGTCGGTCTTCATGCGGCGCTTCTGGGCCAAGGTCAAGGCCGGCTCCGGCCATGCCCTGGCGCTGAGCGAAACCAAACGCGAGATGCGCCGCGGCGACGACGGCAAGACCTATACCGATCCTTACTACTGGGCGCCGTTCGTTCTCTACGGCCTGCAGGAGTGAGCCACTTTCGGCATAAAAACGAACCACGAAAGCACGATAGCTAATCAGAATCTATAGCTGTCCATTGCCAGAAACGAGGATCTTGTATGCGAATAGCACCGAGCGAGTTCATCCATCCGGAGGACGAGGCTGCGTTGGCGAATCTGCGCGCGGTGCCGTTGTTCGATACGGCGCTGAAGGCGCTGCTGAAGATCTCCGCCGAAGAACTGATGCACGGCCTCAATATGGCGCAGAAGGTGCGATTGAACGAGCAGCAGTTGCCGGAGATTTATGGTCATCTGCCCGCGATCTGCGGGCTGCTGGGCATCGATGAGCCGGAGTTCTATCTCGAGATGAATCCGCTGCCGAACGCCTACACCTACGGCGACACGCGCATCTGCATCACGGTCACCAGCGGGCTGGTCGAGATGGTCGAGATGGTCGAGCCGGGGGAACTGCATGCCGTCATAGCGCACGAGTGCGGCCACATTCTGTGCCGCCACGTGCTCTACCATACGCTCGCCTACTATCTCAGCCTCTTCGGATCCAGGCTCTTCGGGCTGACGGACCTGGTGACGCAGCCGCTGCAGCTGGCGCTGCTCTACTGGTCGCGGCGCAGCGAGTTTTCGGCCGACCGCGCGGCGGCGCTGGTCTGCGGCGGAGCGCAGGACATATCGCAGGTGATGGCGCGGCTGGCGGGCGGTCCAAAATCGATCACCGCCAGGCTTGATCTTGAGCTGTACGCGCAGCAAGCTGATGCGTACGACAAGCTGCTCGACGGTCAGTGGGACAAACTGCTGCAGAATGCTGCGGTAATGAACATGGATCATCCGCTGACGGCGGTGCGGCTGCGCGAAGCGCGCAGGTGGTGTGCTGGCGACGACTTCCCTCGCCTCAACGCGGCGCTACACGATCCTTCGGCACATGACGGCTCGCGTTGTGAAAAATGTGGCGTCACCATCGGCGCAGGCTGGAAGTTCTGCAAGGGTTGCGGCACACCGGTTCACTAACGCTTCTCCACGGAGAATAGACAGGAAGGAATGATGGGAATCTTCGATAACACGCGAATCGTTGATGTGGCGGTCGACAATCTGGCACCGGTCGCCGAGCAATTGATGGCGCATTTCCGCGCACAGGGCTACGAGGTAACGGGTGAGCCGACGATCCTTCAGGGGTGGCACATCAGCCTGCATCACGGCGGAACCTTTCAGGCGATCGTCGGCACGAAAACGGCACTGAACATCGACATGACCCCCGTCGACGGCAAGACAAAGTGCCATGTTGGCATCGGCATCTTCGGTGCGCAAAGTGTGCCGACTGCGATCAGCATGCTTGTTTTCTGGCCGGTGCTGGCGACGCAGATCTGGGGTTTGATCAAACAAGCTAAGCTCGACGACGAAGCGCTGGAAGTTTTCGAGAATTTGCTGCGCCAATACGCTGCAGATGCCCCCTCCGGTGCTTTTTGCACGCAATGCGGAGCTCGTTTAGTGCGGCAAGCGAAGTTCTGCTCGCAGTGCGGCGTGACGCTATTGCAGTAGATGCGCATGACATCAGTTTTCGCCAAGATTGAGACTGGTCATCGTGGGGCGGCAAACGACTGTGCTGAGGACGGGCGCTGGCACCCGGCGACATCTGGCTTGCGGCCGATTTTCCCACTCATTCAGGCTTGCTCTGCTGGACAGTACGCATACCGAATAGGCGAGTGGTTCCCGGGACTTTTATGATTTTCCCCGGACTGTTCGCCAAGCTGAATGCCCTTTTCAAGGCAGAACAACCCCTTGCGAGGACAGATAGCCTTGCCGTTCGTAACTACCATGCGTTTGTACAGCGGCTTGACTGCGCTATCGCCGAAGCGATGCACGAAAAATCCGTGCTATCCATCGCGTCCATTGAGATCGACGATTTCGAGGATATCAATGATTCCGATGGTCATGCAGAAGCCGACAGAGCGTTGCAGATGATCTCTCGCATACTGAGCAATTCGATTAATCGCACGGACTTTGTGATGCGGCGGGGCACCTCTGGTTTTTTGCTGTTGCTTCCAAACACGAATGCCGTCGACGCAAAACGCTTTATTTCCGAAGCAAGGCAGTCTTTTTTTGAAGCACGTAAAGCTGGAACATCGATGGTAACGTGCAGTTTTGGCACCGTCACGTTTCTGATTCCCCCGAATAGCGCCGATGCAGCCCTCCAAGTTATTGATTCCATGATGTACCGTATTCAGGAGGGCGAGGACACGAATGCGCTCGCTTGGCAGGTGGTGTCAAAACGCCAGGCAACTTGATATTGGTGATGCTCGAACGACTGCAACGCGAAGAGGTGGCGCCGTTCAAGCAGGAAGCCCCGGATGACTATTCTGAGCGATTTGCACGCGTTGGCTGGACGGCAGATTGCAGAGTGGAGCAGCGCCGTGTCCAATTATATCCAGGCGCTGCGAGACGAAATTCAGAAGGCACCGCTGACTGCCACCCAGAAGGCCGAGGCTGTTGAGTTGATCGACGAAATAGAAGCGCAGGTTGCGTCCGGGAAACCGAAAAAGGGGGTCTTGAGTGCGCTCCTTGCGTCTTTGCCAGCAATCCAGTCCATCACCACCATTGGCAGGGCGCTCTACGACGTGTTTCATGGAAGCGGGCTCATTTAGCCCTCCGAGCATCAACGTCAGCTTTGAGCTGTCGCCGGCATTCAGTCACAAGACTCGTCCAACCGGACTTAACCGGAAGTGCTCACCAGCCTTGCGAACGCAAGTAGTGGCTCTTGGCCGAATCGAGGCAGTGTAAATGTCAGCTCGCTCGCCGAGAACCGGTCATTCAGCGCGGTCACCGGAGGCCTTCGCTATTGAAATAGGATGGCGACCTCGACTGGCGGCTCCTGGCCTGGTACGGAAGTATAGTCCTCGAGGGAGAACGACCGGTATCCATTGTCCAAGAGCCGTTCACGTTGGAAAAGCGAAGGTCCAGCCGGCAAAATCGCGTCTTTCTCGATGACTAGCGGCGAGATCGGCGAAGAAACGGAAATTGTGGCGGTCTCGTTGAAACGATAGCTGTCGACAGAATGGCCGAGCAGCAGACTCGAACAGTCTCACGCTCACCGAATCGGGCGCAGCGCCGCAAGAGAACGGATAACGACAGCCAGAGCCCTGGCATGTTCTGCACTTCCGTCCCAGGTCACCCTTAGCGCCTCAACCAGATCCTTGTTCGACTGGACAGCCTCAGAAGTCACGCCGCCCTCAAACCGTTCTGCGTAGAGGCATATTTCTTCGAGCAATTTGGTTGTCCGGAAGCCGTCGCCTTTTAGCACTCTGCTCACCTGGGGCTGGCTTGCTCCAACGACCACGGCAATTTCATCCTGGGTAACGCCGTGCTTTCGGTAGATTTCGGCGGCCCGGAGGACTCGGGCCTTAAGATCGGGTTTGATCACTGTGTTCGTTCCTTGGTCTGTTTTTCAATTTGTACTCTCCTGGTCAGGAACCACTGAGCCGGTGTTACGTGTCGAATGCGTGAAATCAAGATGAAGCCGAAAGGAGTGCGGCGCTGCCGGGCCCCCTGCCGAGCTGATTTTCTTCCCGATCGGTGCTCCAGCGCACAGATCGGATCCGGGACGACAGGCAAATTGAGCCTTTCCGCGACAGTGACCCAGTTTTCGACTTTAATGACTCGTTTTCGACTTTAATGACCAGTTTTCGACTTTAATTGTCTAGATTACACACCGATACAAGAAACCTTTAACCGCTTTAGCACTCTCACCGCATGAGTGCTAAAATTCTAGCACCAACCTTGATAAGGAGGTGTGAATACAAATGACGCAAGCTTTGACTTTCCCGACGATCTCCGCGGTAGGCAACATCGATGCCTACATTCAAGCCGCGAAGCATTTCCCGATCCTGAGCCAGGAAGATGAGTTCCGGCTGGCGAAGCGCTTTCGTGACGAAGATGATGTCGAGGCGGCGCGCCAGTTGGTACTTTCGCATCTACGACTGGTGATTTCGATTGCCCGTGGTTACCTCGGTTATGGTCTGCCGCACGCCGACCTTATTCAGGAAGGGAATATCGGCTTGATGAAAGCGGTCAAGCGCTTCGACCCTTCACACGGCGTGCGTCTGGTGTCCTTTGCGATGCACTGGATCAAGGCCGAAATCCATGAGTATGTGCTCAAGAACTGGCGCATGGTCAGGGTGGCGACGACCAAGGCTCAGCGCAAGCTGTTTTTCAACCTGCGCAGCATGAAGCCGGGCAGCGAAGCGCTGACGCCGACGCAGGTGGCGGATATCGCGCATCAACTGAGCGTCAAGGAAGAAGAAGTCGTCGAGATGGAAACGCGCTTGTCCGGGCACGATCTGGCGTTTGAATCGAACAACGACGATGACGACGTCTTCGCGCCGATTGCCTACTTGCAGGACAACCGCAGCGAGCCGTCGCGGGTGCTTGAGTCACGCGCCCGCGATCATCTGCAAGGCGCCGGATTGCAAGCTGCGCTGACCAGCCTCGACGAACGCAGTCGGCGCATCGTCGAAGCGCGCTGGCTCGCCGACGACCCGGCAACGCTGCACGATCTGGCCGCTGAATTCGGCGTTTCCGCCGAACGGATCCGCCAGATCGAAACCAAGGCCATGCAGAAGATGCGCACCAGCTTGACCCCGCTGATCGCCAACTGATTCGCCCGGCATCGAAAAAAGCCGTCCAGACCACCTGGGCGGCTTTTTTATCGATCAGCGGCGCGGCCGGCTCCGATCATGGCGCCCCGACCGGCCTTTGCCTGCCATGCAAAGGGAACGTATCATCGAGCTTTTCAAAGGAGTGTGATCATGATCGTTGGTCTGTTAGCTGATGTAGCCAAGCAAAAATCCGTATTACCCGCCGCCGTCGTGCGCGCCATCGAGGCCTTGCAAAAGCTCGACCTGTCAGCCGTTAAGGCGGGCCGCTACGAACTCGAAGGCGACAAGCTTTTTTATCTGATCCAGGACGTCGAGACGCGCAGCTTTGACGAAAGCAAGAGCGAAGCGCATCACAACTACGCCGACATTCAGATCCCGCTGACCGGCGCTGAGCGCTATGGTTTTTCGCTGCCGCAAGCCGGTCTCAAAGCCAGCGAGGACCGTCTGGCGACCGGTGACATTGCCTTCTACCCGGCACCGGCCAACGAATTTTTCATGGACATCGAAGCGGGCGCTTTTGCCGTCTTCATGCCCAAGGAACTGCACCGCCCCTGTCTCTCGGTCAAGGACAAGGCCAAGATCCGCAAGGCCGTGGTCAAAATCCATACCAGCCTGCTGGGCCTCTAGGCGCTGCCGCTGAGCACTTTGAATTCGCCGAAAGCCTCCTTTGCCGGAGGCTTTTTCATTTCTGCACCGCAAGCCCCCCACTTGTATAAATTGGCCGCTTTGGCTATATTGCTAACTCGAATTAGCTATTGAGTCGAGGGGATATGGGCAGCCGCTTGTTCTTGGGAATTGATGTGGGTTCGGCGAGCGTTCGCGCCGGGATATTTGATTCGGCCGGGAAACGCCTGGCTTTTGCCGTTCGTGCCATCAAGCAGTTTCGCCCGCGTCCGCTGTACGTTGAACAGTCGTCGGCGGACATCTGGGCGCAAACTTGCGCGGCAGTGCGCGAAGCCGTCGGCTCGCCCGGCGTCAACGCGGCGGAAATCGCCGCCGTTGGCGTCGACGCCACCTGCTCGCTGGTCGCCGTCGGCAAGGACGGACAAGGCATCTCGGTCGCCGAGGACGGCAACCCCGAGAGCGACATTATCATGTGGATGGATCACCGCGCTGCGACCCAGACGGCGTCGCTCAACGCCACCGGCGACGAAGCGCTGGCCTACGTCGGCGGCGAGATCAGTATCGAAATGGAGCTGCCCAAGGCGCTCTGGCTCAAGCAGAATTTCCCTGAGCGCTACGCGGCGACCTGGCGTTTTTTCGACCTCGCCGACTATCTGGTCTGGCGCGCTAGCGACGCCGACGTAGCGAGCGTGTGCACGCTGACCTGCAAGTGGAATTACCTAGCGCACGAAAACCGCTTCAGCGCCAATCTACTCGGCGCGGTCGGTCTCACCGACCTCACCGGTAAGATCCCGCCGCAAGTGCTGCCGCTGGGCTCCGCCGCCGGCCAGCTGAGCGCGCGCGCGGCAGCCGAACTGGGCCTCCCGGCCGGAATCGTCGTCGCCACCGGAATCATCGACGCCCACGCCGGTGGTCTGGCGCTGGTCAGCACCGCACCGCAAGGCAGCCTGGCGATCATCGGCGGCACGTCCAACTGCCACATGGTGGTGAGCCCCAACCCGATCAAGGTACCGGGCGTCTGGGGTCCCTACTTCGGCGCCATGCTGCCCGGCTACTGGCTCAACGAAGGCGGGCAAAGCGCCGCCGGCGCACTGCTCGACTGGACGCTGCAGCAGAGCGATGCCTGGCCGCAACTCAAGGCCACGGCCGAAGCCGAAGCCGAAAAGCGCAACATTTACGCCGTGCTCAACGACTGGCTAGCCGATCTGGAAGCACGCGAGCCCTGGCCGACGCGAAATCTGCACGTGCTCTCCGACCACCACGGCAACCGTTCGCCGCGCGCCAACCCCGCAGCGCGTGGTGTCGTCGTCGGGCTGACGCTCGAGCAAGGCCGCGACGCCTTGGCGCGGCTCTATCTCGCGACACTGCAGGCGCTCGCTTACGGCACGCGCCACATCATCGAGAGCATGAACGCCGCCGGACACAGAATCGAACGCATCCTGATGTGCGGCGGCGGCACCAAGAACCCCTACTGGCTGCGCGAGAACGCCGACGCCACCGGCTGCGAAATCCATCTGGTCAGCGAAGAGGACGCCGTCACGCTGGGTGCCGCGCTGCTCGGCGCGGTCGCCAGCGGTGCCTTCGCTTCGCTACCTGACGCCGCTGCCAAAATGGTCCGCCCGGGCGGCAGCATCGCCGCACGGCCGACAACCAAGGCCTTCCACGACGCCAAGTACGCGATCTACCTGCAACTTTATCAAGACATGGAACGCTGTCGTTCCGCTATGGCTGCGTGGCAGTAAGTCGCCAGCGCATTTTTCCGATCACACGCCAAGAGGTATCCAAATGCTCACGCTCAAGCTTCCCGAATCCAAACCGCTGATCAAGGCCGGCGCCAAAGAAGTGCTGCTGGTCACCAACGCCGACCTGCGCGAATCGGCCAACGTCGAATGCTGGCCGGTACAGCACCGCTACGAGGAAAAACTCGGCGCCGCGCTGTCGTCGCGCCTGGGCTACACCGCCAAGCGCGCTCACCTCTATAAGGGCGACAAGGGCCACGGCTTCATCAGCAGCCAGCGCGAAGGCAGCGACCTGTTCGCCAGCATCGACCCCGACGCGCCGGTGATCGTCCTGCTCACCGCCTGGCAATACTCGCACCATCTGGCGCCGAGCTTGGCCAAGCATCGCGGGCCGATCCTGCTGCTGGCCAACTTCGACGGCACCTGGCCGGGACTCGTCGGCATGCTGTGCATGGCCGGAACGCTGACCAGCCTGGGCAAAAGCTATTCGCGCCTGTGGTCGACCGACTTTGACGACGGCTTCTTCTTCAAGGGTCTGGAGTCCTGGCTCAAGACCGGGACTATTACCCACAACACTTCGTATCTGCACGCCGTCGATGCCAAGCATCCGGCGTCGAAGACGCCGGCCTGGGCGATCGGTCGCCAGGTTGGCGAATACGTGCTGCAGCACAAGGAAATCCTCGGCCTGTTCGACAGCTTCTGCATGGGGATGATCAACGGCGTTTTCCCGCAAAAAGCGCTGGTCGACATCGGCATGCCGATGGAAAGCCTGTCGCAATCGGCGCTGCTGGTCGAAATGGCCAAGGTTCCGGCGGCGCTGCGCGAGGACTGCCTGGCCTGGTATGAAGCCAAGGGCATGAAATTCAAGTTCGGCAGCGACCCGGCCAAGGAACTGACGCGCGACCAGGTGCTCGAACAGTGCGCGATGATGATCGCCATGGCGCGCTTTACCGAGCGCTTTGGTCTCTCGGCGGTCGGCGTGCAATACCAGCAGGGTCTGGCGCATTCGTGCGCGGCGTCCGATTTCGCCGAAGGCGCGATCGGCTCGACCGAGCGTTTCCCGATTCCCGACGAAGCCGGCAAAATCATCCGTGCCGGCAAGCCGATCACCTGCATCAACGAAGTCGACATGGGCACCGCGATTCCGCAAACCATGCTCTGGCGCCTGCTCGACTCGCTCGGCCTGCCTTCCGAAACGACGCTGCACGACATCCGCTGGGGTAGCGAGTTCGAAGGCACGTTCTACTGGGATTTCGAGATCTCCGGATCGGTGCCTTTCGAGCACCTCAAGGGCGGCATTGCCGGGGCGACCGGCTATCGCCAGCCGGCGATGTATTTCCCCAAGGGCGGCTCGACGATCACCGGCCAGGGCAAGGCCGGCCGGCTGCTCTGGGCGCGCGCGCACTACGAGGGAACGCAGGTGATCATGCACGTTGGAACCGGCACCGCGGTTGAACTGCCGGCCGCCGAATTCGAACGCCGCCGCCGCGCCACCTGCTACGAATGGCCGCTGCTCAACTGCGTGCTCGACGGCATGGGGCGCGACGACCTGATGGCCGGCCACCAAAGCAACCACATCACCGTCGCCTACGTCGCTGACGACAAATTGCTCGACGTGCTGCGCGCTTTCGTCGCCCAGGCGCTGACGCAAGGCATCCAGGTGCTGGTCGCCGGCGATGCCGCGGCGCTGCTCTAGGCCGTTCAACACGGGACGCCGCGGGCGTCCCTTTTTATTTGCTTCACTTTGACTGGATCGTGCAATGAGCGTTGATGACACCTACCGCGGCGTTTGGCCGGTAATGCTGACCCCTTTTGACGAGAACCGGCAGATCGACTGGGATTCGCTCAGAAAACTGATCGACTGGTATATCGCAGCGGGAGTTCACGGCCTGTTTGCCAATTGCCAGTCGAGCGAGATGTTCTTTCTCTCCGACGACGAGTCACTGCAATTGACACGCTTCGTTGTCGACTATGTCGCCGGTCGCGTACCGGTCGTCGCTTCGGGCCACACCGCCTGCGGCCTGGCGCAACAGATCGACCAGCTAGGCAAGATGGCAGAAACCGGCGTCGATAGCGTGATCATGATCAGCAACCGCTTTGCCATGCCTGGCGAGAGCGACGATGTGGTGCTCGCCAACCTCAAGAAGATCACTGCCGCGATCACCGACAAAGTCGGCCTGGGCATTTACGAATGCCCGCATCCCTACAAGCGGTTGCTCTCCGACGCGGTGGTCAGCTGGTGCGCGCAAAGCGGCCGCTACACTTTCATCAAGGACACCTGCTGCCAGATCGAGACGATCCGCCGTCGCTTGGCGCTGACCGCCGGCAGCCGCCTGCACATCGCCAACGCCAACGGCCAGACGCTGCTCGCTTCGCTACAGGCCGGCGCGCACGGCTATAGCGGCGTGATGACCAACTTTCACCCCGAGCTCTACGTCTGGCTCTGTGAAAACTGGAAGACGCACCCGGAAAAAGCGCAGGTCGTTTCCGACTACCTGTCGACCGCGTCGCTCGCCGAGCACCTCGACTACCCGATCTGCGCCAAGGATTACCAGCTGTCGATCGGCAATTTCAAGACCGTCGCCAGCCGCACCCGCGAAGCCGGCAACTACTACTCGGCGCACTTCCAGGCCAATATGCAACACATGATTAGCCTCGGCGAAACGCTCAAGAAGCAGCTCGGCATCCTGAGGTAAAAGCGGTAGCCTTGGGCTGGCAAACCAGCCCAAGGCTAAAGAGGCGAGAAAGCTTGACGCAGATTTCAAGTCGCGAACCGTCTTTCCGCCTTTCTCCGCCGATTTGGTCGATTCCGACGGGCGGCCAAAGCGAGTCGAAGCCCCTTTCACAGGGGTACCCGATCACAAGATGTAGTTGTCACGGTGGCTGTGCGTAACTGCTGTACACCAGAAACCCGAGAAGACAAAAGCCTAACCGGCGTACCCCATTCCGCCGGCGCATAGATATGCATTTTGCATCGAAAACAATCCGGCTTGCACTTGTCGTATCAGACATGCATTGCAGAAGCCCGGCGTAATGATGCTTCACGTATGCGCTGATTGCCGAGGCCCCTATACTTGCCTGCGCCTACGAATCAAATTGTTGTATTATGTGCTACAAGATTAAAGGAACAGCGACATGGCCAAGTTGAAGCGAATCAAGACGGAGTCCCTGCGCTCGCAGGTCTATATGCAGCTGAAGGCGCAGTTGATGGAGGGCGTTTGGAAATCCGGCGAGAAACTGCCTTCCGAAAACGAGCTGTGCGGGCTGTTTGGCGTAAGCAGGGTGACGGTACGCGCGGCAATCCAGCAACTTGAAATCCTCGGACTGGTCGAAACGAAGCACGGCGGCGGCAACTTCGTCAAGGATTTCTCGACCATCAACGCGATGGATGCGCTGCATCCGCTGATCCAGATCAATGAGAACCAGGACATCATCACCGTCCTCGAATACCGCAAGATCATCGAAAAAGGCACCATTGGTCTGGTCGTTCCCAAGATTACCCAAAGAGACATCGACTACCTTGAAGAAACCTACGCGACCATGCTGTCGTGCACTGATCAGCCAGATAAACACGCGCAGGCCGACCATCACTTTCACTTCAGGCTGGCACAGATCGCGCAGAATCCAATCATCACCAAGGTCTATGAAATCATCAATGTGATTCTTTCTGCGGCGATGGTCGATATCGTCGGTTTGCTCGGAACCGAGATCGGTCTGCGCTACCACCGCAAGTTGATCGACGCCCTCAAACGCCGCGACAAGGCGATGTGCGAGTCGCTGATGGACGCTCACCTCGAAGAAACGATTCAGGAAGTTCTCAAGAAAACAAGAAAGAACCCGGGTGTAACGCTGGGTAGCCCGTCAGCCTAGACCTGCGTCAAGCAAAACGCCAACGCAATTCGCACGAATTGTCGCCACACACCAATGGCATAACTCGCGCGCCGCGCGATCTCGGCGACCTGCGTGCTTAACGCTGGGCACCTTCGATAGCGCCGCGCAGGCGTTCCCTTCCCCCGGTTCCTCCCTTCATCGCCCCTGGAATTTTTGTTGACAACAAAAAACAGTTGTGAGCTAATCACTTGTCTCACAACTTACAAGAACCAATCGATAGGGGAAATACATGAAAAAGCTGATAAAAGCCGCAATGGCTTTAGCACTGATCTGTTTGGCGTTCGCCGGTCCAAGCGCGGTTCTCGCGCAAACCAGCAAGTCGACCGTGGTACTCAAGGAAGCAGTGAAAAAGGTTAAGCCCGACTATACGATCCGCTTGGCCTATTACGACGCCGGAACCTGGCCGGCGCTGTCGCAGAATCCGCTTCCCGAACACGCCTTCGCACTGGTCTTCAAGAGCATGGTCGAGGCCAATACCAACGGCAAGGTCGCCGTCGAGCTATTCCCCGGCAACGCACTGGGCGATACCAAGGCGACCATGGAAATGGCCCGCTCCGGTAGCATCGAAATGGTGATCACCACCGGGACGATCGCCAGCCTCTATCCCGCCGTTCAGGTGATCTTCCTGCCCTACGTCTTCAAGTCTGACGAAATCGCCTGGTGGTTCTTCGACCAGAGCCCGATGTGGAAGGACATGACTGCCGAACTTGAGAAAAAAACCGGCCTAAAGATGCTCGCCGTCGGCCAGAACGGCACGCGCCACTTCACCAACAACAAGCGGCCGATCCATACGCCTGCCGACATGAAGGGACTTAAATTCCGCGTCATGCAATCGCCGATCTACGTCAAGATGGTCGAAGCGATGGGCGCTGCAGCAACGCCGCTGGCCTCCGGCGAGATCTACACGGCCTGCCAGACGGGCGTCGTCGATGGTCAGGAAAATCCGATCTGGAATATCGCCGCCAACAAATGGAACGAAGTCCAGAAGTACATCACACTCGACGGACATACCTGGAGCGAGAACTTCGTCACCATCAACGCCGCCTACTTCAACAAGCTGCCCAAAAACTATCAGCACACAATCAAAATCGCTGCGTTCAATGCCCAGGCGGCCGACCGTGCTGCCGAAGCGCTGGCGTCGCGCGTACTCGATTTTTCGGCGATCCAGAAGAGCATGGAAATCTACGTACCGACCCCGGCCGAACTTGAACAATTCAAGGCCGCCGCGGCGCCGACCTACGACTGGCTGCGCAGCCAGATTGGCAACGAGGTGGTGGACAAATTCCTGGCCACCGTCAAGGAAGGCGAAAAGGTCTACGGCTACTAGGCGACTCACGGCCCTCTGAATGCAGCGCCTCTGGCTAAAGCCGGAGGCGCTTTCGCCAAACCGTATGGGAGCTTTTTTGTGAATTTACTTGCCAAGCTGAGCAACGCTTTTGAGAAATTGGCGATCGTTCTCGCCGCCGGAATCCTGATCCTGGTCTTCTGTCTCGTTTTCAGCGGCGTCATTTTCCGCCTGCTCGGTAGCAACTTCTCGCTATCTGAAGAATTGTCGCGTTGGGGACTAATCAGCATCTGTTTCATCGGTGCCAGTGCAGCGCTCAAACAGAAACAGCATGTCGCCGTAAATATGCTGATGCAGGTGCTGCCGCTGCGTATCGGCAAGGTCTGTACAACGATCGCCTATCTGCTGGTCTTGGTCCTGCTGATATTCAGCACCTACTACAGTCTCCGGGCCGCGGTCGGCGCTGAAGGCATGGCCGGCGACATCATTCCGATCTCGATGATGTACGTCAAACTCACGCTTCCCCTGGGCATGTCAATGATGATCGTGCATTTACTGCACGGTTTGTTGGCCATACCAAAGGGCAAAGACATCGATTCGATCTTGATCGGTTCATAGGGGGGCACAACCATGGGTGCACTAAGTTTTGTCTTTGTCGGGGTCCTGCTGATCGGCATTCCGATCGCCTTCGTCCTCGGCTGTTCCGCGCTTTACTATTTCCTCTTCGTCGGCAACATCCCGATGGACATGATCGGGCAGAAGCTCTACAGCGGCTGCGACAACTTCGTACTACTAGCGATTCCGTTCTTCATTCTCGCCGGCGATCTGATGAACCGCGCCAAGATCACCGATTCGCTGGTCAACTTCGCCAAGCTACTGGTCGGCCGCATTCCCGGCGCCATGGCGCAAGTCACCGTGGTATGCAGCGTCTTCTTCGCCGGCATCACCGGATCCGGTGTCGCCGACGTCGCTGCGCTCGGGTCGGTGCTGATCCCGGCGATGAAGAAAGAAGGCTATACCGCTGACTATGCCGCGGCAATCACCGTCGCCGGTTCGGTGATCGGCCCGATCATCCCGCCGAGCATCATCATGGTGGTCTATAGCATGACCACCGGCGAGTCGGTCGGTGCGCTGTTCGCTGCTGGCTTCATTCCCGGCCTGGCGGTGGCTCTGTCGCTGATGATCATGAGTTATGTCTTCGCAATCAGGAACAACCATCCGCGCCGTGTCGAGCGCATCCCCTTCTCCGTCGCCGTGGTCACTGTGCGCAAGTCGCTGATCGCCCTGATGTGTCCGGTGGTGCTTGTCGGCGGAATTTTCTCCGGCCAGTTCACCCCGACCGAGGCGGCGGCAATCTCGTGCTTCTATGCGATGATCGCCGGTGTCTTCCTGCTCAAGACACTGAGCTTCAGAGACATTGTCGAGTGCTTCGTCAAGGCCGCCGTGTCGTCGTCGATCATCCTGTTGATCATTTCGATGGCTGGGCTGTTCAGCCAGGTGATGGCGCTTGAGCATCTACCGCGCACCGTCGCCAACTTCATCCTTGGCATTACTCAGGATAAATACGCCTTCCTGATGCTGATCAATATCCTGCTGCTGTTCATGGGAATGATCATGGAGACATCGGCGAGCGTGATCCTGCTGGCGCCGATCCTGCTGCCGATCGCCATCCAACTGGGAATCAATCCGCTGCATTTCGCGCTGGTCATGCTGGTCAACCTCAACATCGGGTTGATCACGCCGCCGGTCGGTGTTTGTCTGTTCGCCGCCGCGCCGATCGCCGGGGTCAGCATCGAGAAAATATCGAAAGCCGTGCTTCCGTTCATCGGTGCCGAACTCTTCGCGCTGATGCTGCTGACCTACATTCCCGAGTTGGTTCTCGTCGTTCCCAGAATGATGGGCTTTATTCAGTAAGGAGAACATTGTGAAATCGCTGTACTACGTTGGTGACAAAAAGATGGAGCTGCGCGACGACCCACAGCCGACGCCTAAGCCCGGACAGTATCTGATCAAGGTCCGCGGCAACGGTATCTGCGGCTCCGATTTCGAAGGCTATATGGGCAAAACCGGCCGCCGTACCGCGCCGATGATCATGGGCCACGAGGTCTCGGGAATCATTGAGCAAGCACCGGTCGGTGGCAGCCTCGCGCCAGGCCAACGCGTCGTCATCTTTCCTAAACCGTTCTGTGGCGTCTGCGAGCTGTGCAAGAAGGGCATGGTCAATGTGTGCACCGCGGGAATCTGTATGGGCGTCATGGACCACAACGGCAGCATGACCGAATATATCGCCGTCGACGAAAAGTACCTGATTCCCTTCGCATCGACCTTGTCGTTCAACGAAGCGTCGATGACCGAGCCGCTCGCCGTCGCCTTCCGTTCGGTGCACAAAATATCCGACCAGGAAATCAGCGACGCCGAATACTGCATGGTGATCGGCGCCGGAACCATCGGCCTGCTAGTCGTCGCTTTGCTCAAGATGCGCGGCGCGAAGAACGTCATCGTTTCGGATGCGACGAACTTCCGGCTGGACATCGCGCGCCAGATGAAGGCCGATCATACGATCAACTCGCGCGAGGTCGATTTTCTCGACGCGGTCAAGACGATCACCAACGGCAAGATGTGCGACTTCGCCATCGAAGCCGTCGGTATCGCCCCAACCGCCGCAAATTCCCTCGACTGTCTGCGCATCGGCGGGACGGTGGTATGGATCGGTAACGCACAAAAGATGGTCGAGGTGAATATGCAGAAGATCGTCACCACCGAGCTGACGATCAAAGGCAACTACGTCTACGATTTTCCGGGTTTCCGCGAGAGCCTCAGATTGCTTGAGGAAAAAAAGATCGACATTTCGCCGCTGATGACCAACGTCTATCCGCTCACCGACGGCGTCAGGGCCTTCCGCGACTTGGAAAAGAACAGCGACGGAAAAATGCTCAAAGTATTTCTGGAAAGCTAAGTTTCTTAAAAGGAGAATTAAGTGGCAAACGAAGCGTTGACCAAAGAGCTCAAGGGCATCGCCCTGCAGCTGCGGCGAAATGTGCTGGAAATGATTGGCGTCGGCAACGCCGGGCATTGGGGCGGATCGAGTTCGCTCGCCGAATTGATGAGCGTGCTCTATTTTCACTCGATGCGCGTCGACAAAACCAACCCCAAGAACCCCGAGCGCGATCGCCTGCTGCTGTCGAAGGGCCATGCGGCGCTGATCCAGTACGCCGCGCTGTGCGAACTCGGCTTCTTTCCGCGCGCCGAGTTGCAACGGGTCAAGAGTCTCGACGGGCTGCTGCAGGGCCACCCGGACTTGACCGTTCCCGGCATCGAAGCGGTTACCGGATCGCTCGGCCAGGGCTTGTCGCTCGGCGTCGGCATGGCGCTGGCGCTGCGCCTGGACCAGAAGCCCAGCCGGGTGTTCGTGATCATGGGCGACGGCGAACAGTCCGAAGGCCAGCTCTGGGAAGCCGCAATGGCGGCGAGCAATTTCAAGGTCGACAATCTGACAGCCTTCATCGACCGGAACAAGATCCAGGCGACTGGTCGCACCGACGAGATTTTCAGCATTCCGCAGCTCGACCGAAAATGGAGCGCTTTCGGCTGGGAAGTGATCACCACCGACGGCCACGACGTCGACAAAATCATCGATGCCATCAACCAGGCCAAGACGATCAAAGGCAAGCCGACGCTGATCATTCTCGACACCATCAAGGGCCGCGGCGTGTCCTTCGCTGAAAACACGCCGGCCTATCACAACGGAACCTTTGACCAAGCCAAGTACGCCCAGGCAATGGCCGAGCTCGATGCTCAGAAAGCGGTGATCTAATCATGGAAAAGAAAAGTTTGCGCATGGCCTACGGCGAAGCCTTGGTCGAATTTGGCAAGACCAACAGCGACATCGTCGCGCTTGAGGCAGACCTTGGCAAATCGACGATGTCGTGCCTGTTCAAGGACGCTTATCCGGAACGTTACTTCGAGATGGGAATCGCCGAACAAAATATGGCGTCGACCGCCGCCGGCCTGGCGCTGGCGGGAAAAATCCCCTTCTACAGCACCTTCGCGGTGTTCGCCGTCGGTCGCGCCTACGATCAGATCCGTTGCAGCATCGCCATCCCGCAAGCCAACGTCAGGATCTGCGGATCGAGCTGCGGCCTCTCCGATTTCGGCGACGGCAAGACGCACCAGTCGATCGAAGAAGCCAACCTGATGTGCCTGATCCCCGGCATGACGGTGCTCAATCCGGTCGATGCCGTCGAGACGCGCAAGATGGTCAAGGCCATGATCACGCACCAGGGTCCCGTTTATATCCGCATCAACCGCAACGAGCTTCCCGTCTATACGCCGAGCGAAGGCGACTACGAGATCGGCAAGATGACCCGCATCGTCGAAGGCAGCGACGTCGTCATTTTCGCGACCGGTGCCATGGTCTGGAAATCGGTCGAGGCCGCCGCGCTGCTCAAGGCCGAAGGCATCTCGGCCGAAGTCATCAACGTCAGTTCCTTGAAGCCGCTCAAAAAATCCGAGATCCTCAAATATACCGCCGGCAAGAAGGCGATCGTCACCGCCGACGAACAGACCAAGATCGGCGGACTGGGCAGCGCGATTGCGTCGCTGATCATCGGCGAAGTCAATGTGCCGTTCGAGCAGATCGGTATCGACGACCAGTTCGGGACCTCGGCGCACAGCTACGAGGAACTGCTCGTGCGCTATGGACTGACCGAAAAGGACATCGCTCAGGCCGCCAAAAAAGCACTCGCAAAGGGAACGAAATGAATATCGGATTTATCGGCGTCGGCATCATGGGCCGCCCCATGGCCAAGAACCTGCTCAAGGCCGGCTTTGCGCTGACCGTCTATGACAAGTTTGCGCCACTGGACGACCTGGTCGCGCTCGGCGCCCAGGCGGGAACGTCGAACAAGGACGTCGCGGCAAAAAGCGACGTGGTCATCACCATGCTGCCCAACTCGCTTAACGTCAAGGAGGCCATCCTGGGCCAAGACGGCGTCAGCGAAGGCGCGCGCCCGGGAACGATCGTCGTCGACATGAGTTCGATAGATCCCGACGCCGCACAGGAAATCGCCGCTGCGCTCAAGGCCAAGGGCGTCGCGATGCTCGACGCGCCGGTCTCCGGCGGCGAGCCCAAAGCCATCGACGGCACGCTGGCGATCATGGTCGGCGGCGAAGCTGCGAGTTTCGATACGGTCAAACCGGTGCTCGAAAAAATGGGCGGATCGGTCGTCCTGGTCGGCGAGATCGGTGCCGGCAACGTCACCAAGCTCGCCAACCAGATCATCGTCGCGCTCAACATCGCGGCGGTCGCCGAGGCCTTCGTGCTGGCGACCAAAGCCGGTGTCGATCCGGAAGCGGTATTCAACGCGATCAAGGGTGGACTCGCCGGATCGACGGTGATGAATGCCAAGGTGCCGATGATCCTCAACGGCGACTTCAACCCCGGCGGACGCGTCGAGCTGCACACCAAAGATTTGCAAAACGTCCTCGATACCGGCCACCGCCTCAACGTCCCCCTGCCGCTGACCGCCAGCGTGATGGAGATCCTGCAGGCGCTGATCAGCGACAACATGCGCGGCCTCGATCATTGCGCCATCGTGCGCTACTACGAGAAGCTGGCCAAAGTTGAAGTGCGCCGGCCGACTCGATAGCTGCAACTCTATTTTTTTGACACCAGACCTAGAAGATCACATGAACCGCGTAATCAACAATCCTGACCTGGTCGTTGAAGACATGCTCAAGGGCATCATCTGCGCCCATCCCGAGCTGGTTTCCGCCCCCGACAATCCGCGCGTTGTCAAACGTCGCGGCGCGCCGCAGGCCGGCAAGGTCGGCATCGTCACCGGTGGCGGTTCGGGCCATGAACCCGCCTTCCTCGGCTACGTCGG